>ENA-UEQQ01000917-UEQQ01000917.1-human-gut-metagenome-genome-assembly--contig:-NODE-917-length-10085-cov-21.069544_pt1 | contig 10085 bp, 10 predicted proteins | sample MGYA00242956_ERZ507956 | MGnify/ENA primary metagenome ERZ507956 (study PRJEB26167, sample SAMN06115407) | human gut metagenome | host: Homo sapiens | place: China:Hubei | collected 2016-07-12... | reverse complement strand
CAAAGCAAATCAGCGATATGAAAATCAATTCATATCGCTGATTTTTTACATTACTAAAATTAGTACTGCCATATAACAGTGCCTCAAGTCCTCACTTAGAACGTGAACCTTAGCCCGGCGTTGACGCTCCACTTTTTGTTGATGTCGCCGCCGAAGCCGCGTGTCACTTCACCGTAGAAGTTGCCCGTTTTGCTGATCCTGACGTTACCGCCCAGCCCCAGCTCGAACCAGGTATCGCCGTAATCGTTGTGCTTCGTTAATATATCGTTCGTGCCCCCTGCGTCCGAGGTCAGCTGCAGGTCGCGCTCGCCTGCAAATTCGTGCAGCAGGTCGGCTTTCAGGTAGATATCGCTGCCGTTTTCTATCTTCTGTCCCATGACGAAGCCGATACGCACGAGGGCGCTGTTCATGCCTTCGATACGGCCATTGACGCCTCTGTCGGTGGTGTAGTCGATGCTGCCCAGCCTGCCAAGGGTGAATTGGGCATTAGGCTCGATGAACAGCCCTCTCTCCAGCTCAAAGCATTTGCCGTATTCGACGCTGACGCTGTAGGCGTGCTGCTTGTATTCGGCTTTGTCAGGGTAGTCGCCGTAGGATTCCAAATCAGTCGATACGCTGCCGTAGCGGGCCGTGACATTGGTATAGGCGCCGTTGTCACCTGTCCAGACCCCGTACAGGCTGAAGGTCTGCAGCTTGTCTTTACCGCTGCCCGGGCTGTAGCTGCCTGTGCCGTCGCCGTAGTCTACCGCCAGGCCGTAGATGCTTTGGGCGTTTACTGACTTGTCGTAACCCAGCTGGTACAGGTTGTAGCGGCCTTCATAATTATCGCCGCTGAACCTGCCCGCCTGCGTACGGGCCCAGATGCCGTCCGCCTGCTGGCTGCCGCTTGCTAAGGCTCCCAGACGGCTGCGCAGGCTGTCGTTGGTGTTGCGCCACAGGGCGTAGCTGTTGTCGGCTGCCTCCAAAAGTACCCGGGTGTCGTTATTGGCAGTTTTGGCTACTTTTGTCAGATACCAGTTGTTGGCCGACTGCCCCAGCGTGTCGCCTTTGGCCAGGGTCGGGTCGATGTCCCACAGGCCGCCGGCATTGAATCCTTTGCCTTCAAAGGTCAGTTTGCCGCTGTTATCGGTGATCAACAGCGGCTGGTGCGCTCCTGTGACCTGAATGCCGTTCAGCTTGCTCAGGTCCCTGATCTGTACGTACTGGGTACCCCCATCTGAGTCTTTGATGATCAATTTATCACTGTTGGTTTCGCCCGCTAGGTCGGTATCCATGATAAAGGTGTTGCCGCTGCCGCTCAGTTTGTCGATGGTCAGGGTCTCGTAGTCAGGAGGGATAAAGGCTCTGTTCCTGCCGAAGCTGTGGTCCGTCATATCAATACTGGCGTTAGTGGCTGACAGGGTGCCGTTGATGGCAAAACTGCCGCCGCTGACTGCTGACAGTTCCAGACTGCCGCCTGTCATCGTGAGACCGCTGACGATGCCGCCGCTGGCGAGCTGCATCATGCCGCCGCTAACTTCGGTTGCCAAAGCCGTGCCGCCTGCCAGTACCAGCTGCGCTCCGCCATTGTTTAAGATCGTGCCGCTCATCTGCGCGCCGCTGATAACGCCCATGGTGACGTTAGTACCGCCGCTGCCAAGCGTCATATTATCGTAGCCGGCAGTGATATTATCTATGACCTGTACGCCGCCGCTGTAGGTGATATTGGATATTATGCCGCCGCTGTTTTGGTACACTGTGCCGCTGCTGTTCAAGACCGTATCCAGTGACGTGCCGCCGCTGGAGATAATCTGCCTACCGCCGTTCAGGGCGCTGACTGTACCCGCGCCGCCGTCTCGAATCTCCTGCTCGCCGCCGTTCATGGTGCTGACTGTACCGCTGCCGCCGCTGGCGATATTCTGCCCTCCACCGTTCATATTGCTGACTGTGCCACTGCAGCGGCTGGCGATATTCTGCCCGCCGCCGCTCATATTCACGACTATGCCGCTGCCAAAGTAAGAAATCCTCTGCAAACCGCCGCTCATGGTGCTTACTATTCCCATGCCATAGCCATCTCTTCCGCCGATAGACTGACTACCACCGTTCATAGTAATTAATATTGCCACTCCTTCGTTATCGACAGTCTGTTCACCATCAAACATTACAGTCGTAATGCCTGTACCGCCATTGACATTTTGTCCTCCACCGTTTAGTGTGCTTACAATACCCATGCCATTCCCAATATACTGATAACCGCTATCTATGGTATCTACCGTGCCAAGACCTTCTCCGCTAATAAACTGCGAACCACCAGACATGCACTTTACCGTGCCACTGCCGCTGAAGATAAACTGCTCACCGGAATCGGCCAAGGTGCTAACTGTGCCCGTGCCGCCAGCAGAAATAATCTGCACGCAACTATTGGAGTATCCACTCATCACATCTACCGTACCGCTCTGCCCGGCAGTTATCGTCTGCGTATCGCCGTCGCCCATGGAAGCTACGCTGGCATTGCCGTCATAATCCGTCGCTGCTTCGGCCCGGGCGAACATGGCCCGGTCCACCATGTCTGCCAGCTGCGGCAGCACGGCGTAGTCCAAAGGCTCGGCCTCGCTGCGCGCCGGCTGCGGCGCAGCACCCAGCTTCTGCTCTGCCGCCACCAGCACTGCCAGCGGGGCTACTGTGTTCACCAGGTTCATGCCCATGACTACTGTCGCCAGAATCTGTTCCGCTTTCTTTTTGCAGCTGCCGGCATGCTGTACTTCTGTTTCAAGATCTAAGGATACAAACCTCCCCCCCGAATGTACACTCAAAGTGTTCTGCTTCTCCATCAACTCAGGTTTGCTTAAATTTTTATACTTTTTCATTTGCTTTCCTTCTTTCCATATACTCGGCACCAGTGTTTAGTTACTACCGATATTTTCTCCGCAGCCAGTTCCAGTTCGCTAAGAGCTGTGAACTGCTGCTCCAAAAGTGCAGCCACGTCTGCCGATGCTTCCGGCTGCTTATCGATGTAGAATTTTTTGCGGCCGTTTTCGCTGTCTATCACCGGCACTGCACGGTGTTTTAAATTCAGCACCAGCAGTTTATCGGCTACCGCCCGGCTCAGCAGCTTTATGTCGTGGGCCGGGTCGAAGACGTGCTGCAGGACATAGACTGCTATGGCGCAGTCTGCCTTTAGTCCGCCACGCTCTGCCAGGGCGCAGAACATTTCGTAGGAGATGACGCTGAAGCGGTCGCTGTTTACATACTCTGCCGCCATACGGCGCATGTCGGGCGAGATATCGACTCCCAGCACCCGGCAGTCGTACTGCTCAAGCAGGGCTTTGGACAGCCTGCCTATGCCGCAGCCAAAGTCCAACACTGTTTTGCCGCTTAAATCGCCCAGTCCACCGGCAAACAGAGTTTTCATGTATTCTGTTTCCCGCTCCCAACGCTGGCGGTAGTCACCGCCCTGCTGTTCTTCTGTCAGGATGATGTTTTTTGTCTGTTCCAGGTCCTGTACTTTGAACATGTCTTTGTAGTAGTAAAGGCTCATTTTTTTATCAGCTCCTGTTTCTTTTTTGTTGCCACTGCTTTAGCTTTACCTTTGCCTGCTTCTGCTGCCAGCGGGTCCAGCCTGTGGTCTGCCATCAGCCGGTCGATGACTTTGTTCACCGCTTCCGGCGTGATGTAACGGCTGCATTCATACTGCCGTTCCGTTCCTTTCAGGCGCGGGCACCATTCAAAGTCTTTATGGTCGAAGACTATCTGCGTATCGTTCCAGCAGCCGTTGCAGACGTGGTAGTTGATGACCCGGTAGGGTGTGGCAAATTCGTTCAGCGGCAGGGTGAAGCCGCTGATGAGTACGACAGGTATGCCAACGCCGTTGGCCAGCCAGCTGAGGCCGCTGGACAGGCCGACAAAGAAGTCGGCCTGTGCCAAAAGGTCGATACGTTCCTGCAGGGGCAGCTTGCCGGTAAAGTCTTCCGCCCCGTAGGGGATGATGTTGAAGCGGCTGTTCATGCCGTAGACGTTTTCGCGGTCGATGCACAGTACCCGGTAGCCTTTGGCCTGCAGGTGTTTGACGACGCTGAGCCAGCCGCCGCCGTTGTTCCAGTATTTGGCCTGGCTGCTGGACTGGGCGGCGATGCAGACGTAGGGTTCTTGGATCCTGCGCTTTTTGTCCTGGAGCAGCAGCTTTACGCTGAGCTGGGGCGGTTCGCCGCCTTCGTCCAGTCCCAGGATCATGGCCGCGTTTTGGTGCAGGCCCCGGATGCGGAAGTCTGACGGCTGATGTACCCGGTCGTCGCAGGGGAAGAAGATGCCCATGTAGTAGCTGGCGTACAGTCCTTCCGGCCGTTCTTCCGGCTGGACGAAGTTTATTTCCGGGTAGGACGGTTTGAACAGTTCGGCCAGTTCTGCGGCCATGGCGCAGTAAAGCTGGCAGCCGTGTTTTTGCCGGAAGGCTTCCGCGTAGGGGAACCAGGCCAGGATGTCTCCCAGTATCCCGACGGGGAATTTGAGCAGTACTTTTTTGCCGCGCAGGTCCAGGTCGTGGGCAAAGATCAGTTGATCTTTTTCGTATACTTCGATGCGGAAATCGATAAAATACTTTTTGCTGCTGGTGACCAAAACGCCGCTGGCCGGGGCGTCGTAGACGGTGAGGCAGGCTTTGCGGTCGATGAATTTTACCCGGTATTCGCCCTGGGGCACGGTGACGCGCACGCCGTAGTTGAAGTCGAACCTGATGCCTGCGCTGCCGCTTTCCTGCTGCACTTCGCCGGCGTCGAACATCATATAGGGTCTGGGCGCTGCAGATGCAGGCTTTTCGATGCCGGCGGCCGGGGCCTTGCCCTGCCCTTTGCCCATTATGGCCGCAAGCTCTGCTTCGCCTGCTGATTTTATTTCTGTCATAGTCACATCTCCCTGTTCTTTTTGTTTTTATCAGTTTAACTTTTCCACCCCTGTATAAAACATTGCCGTTTATTTGCCGCAGGCCGGAGCCGTTACGGCTGGCCGCTTTTTTTCACCAGCGTCAGCAGCAGCTCCATATCGCTCTGGGTATACCGCTTATCCTGCTCAGTCCCGCCGACTGCTACGTTGGCCGCCTGCCGGGGGTCAAAAAAACATTCCAGCCGGCAGTCAAAAAGGTTGGCCAGGCGCAGCAGCTGTTTCAGGCCGAACTTGACGCGGCCGCATTCCATATTGCTCAGATGGGTCTGACTGATGCCCAGCGTTTGCGCTACATCCTGCTGGCGCAGCTTGCGCATCGTGCGCAGGAACTTGACATTGGCTCCGATTTTTTCCAGACAATCTGCATCGTACATCGTTTACCTCCGCCTTTCTCATTATTTTTAAGGTAAAATTTTACTGCTTTTCAGATAGATTCTTTGTTTTTCTTTTGATTTTCTTTTCTTAAAACGGTGTTTTTATTTCCCAGAGCAATAATTGTTATCATTATAGCACGTATGTACCCCCCCACAAGACATACAAACGGATATTTATCAGAGACTTCCGTTTTTCCCCTCCCCGGCACTTATACAACAACCATCAGCGGGCAATGCTCCGCACGTGGTCATTGTCCTCCTGCTTCCCACCTGCGCCGCTGGCGACCTTTAAAGATAATGCCCGCTTTAAAGCGGGCAGCGGACCTTTCTCTAACTGAGCTCCAGACCGGCAATAAAAATACTACCCGTTTTACGGACGGTGTTATTTGCCAGACATTTGCCAACCGGCCAAATTAGTACTGATAAAAAGCCGATATATTTTTTTACGTCTTAGATGGACATAAAAAAACCTCCTCTTTCGAGGAGGTTTTTTTGTTTTAAACAAAGGCCAAATTTCCATTAGTGTCAGCGAAGACATTTTTCATAAAACCGTCAACTATACATATTTTCGCCGTTTTATTATTTTGTACCGACCGGCGGCTCTGCTGCCAGCCACTGCTGCTTACGGTCACCGGCTGCAAACAGATGCGAATCAAACCACATATAGAAGAATTTTTCAGCCGGCACAACAACGTAGCCATCCTGTAAATGATCAGCCGTATCATAAGGATCAGCCATAATCAGTACGTCACTGCTGGTTATGTCATCCGTGCCCATTGTGTCATAGCCGATAATAACACGCCAATGCCCGCCCCAGTCTACATTTTGTACCATAATAGGTACATTGCCTAAAGAATTTGTTGGAAGAATGGTCCGTACTGTTCTGTTTATCGGTCTGGTGGCAGCCTGTTGCGCGGGAGTAGCTACATTTGGAATGTTTGTGGCATCCAAATTTAATCTGACTACCTCCAGAAATCAGGTGCCTCTTACTTCTGTTAAGATCGCCAGTTCATCTTCCTCGCTGCGTCCCTGAAAATGTTCGACCACCATCAATGCAGCGGCAGGGCCGCAGGTATATTCGGTAGTTTGCTGGTAGGTACGGAACTTCGGCAGCAACACAAGCGAATCAGTAGGCTGCATATTATAAAAATCGAGCTGCTGAAAATAAGGCGATTTAGGCACATTGGCCAGTCCATTGTAGGACGACGCCCCGGCACTTTTGGTATCATAATTTGACGGATATGGTATCTGATTTTCATTACTCATGCCCAGCATCAGCAACGCTGATGCTGCAACAAGCAGTGCGGCAAACAATTTCTTTTGTGGCATTAGCTTCCCTTCTTTCTAGTGACGTTTCTGCCAGCCTCTGACTGCTTCCTCTAAAGCAGACCTTTCGTTAGGCAGATTGGTGCTTTGCACTCTCTGTAATAAATATCGCATAGCGTCCCTGATCTTGCTTTTATCTTCTAACAGCACAAGCACATCATGGCCGCTGATCGCCAGATCCTTAGTATGAACAGGCATTTTACTGCGGGCCAGTTCCAGCACCGCCGTTCCCAAAGCGCGTCCTTCCTCCATCAGTTTGGTATTCTTACCGGCGTGAGTAGCACCCATATCTGCTAAAAATACTGCTACCAGCTGTTCAAAAGCAGCAGTCATTTCATGACTATCTTTAAAATTACCGCCGGCCGCCTCGCTGCGCAGCCAACGCAGCAATGTACGTTCACCCGTTACCAGCATCGGTGCGAAGCGCATATGCCTTGACACCAGCCATACTACTCTTTGCACAAAAGGAGCCGGATAACGCAGCCGACTTAAAATAACTTCTGCCATAACGGCGCTTTCAGCTTCGTGACCATGATCACTGGGCTGACCTTCTTTATTAAGCCTGCGGATACCAGGAAGACCTTTAGCTACATCGTGCAAAAGCAGGGCCCAGCGTATTGCCAGCTGACGCGGACTGTTATCAACAGCAGCCAGAGTATGCTCCCATACATCATAGCAGTGAAAACGCTGGTTCTGCGGCAATCCCGCCAAATGCTCCAGCTCCGGCAAAACATCTATTTCCCGATAAGTTCCCTGTTCACGCACACGGCAGCGTCCGGCCGCCAGCCCTGTCGCCATCATCAGCATCAGTCCCTTGCCGGCCCATTTGCCGAGCAGCAGCTTATCCAGCTCTGTCCGCACACGTTCCAATGATAGCCCGGCACTGCGGCTAACAGGAAAGCTGTAGCTCTGCGGCAGGTAATACGGCGTCTGCGGCTGTCCAAATGCCGGGCCGGCGCCCTGCCGCTGTACATAATCAAAGCCCAGCTGACCTACAAAGCGGCAGGCTCTGTACATACGCAAAGCATCTTCCTGATAACGGGCTGGCGCATCACCGACAGTACGCAGTATTTTCTGCTGCAGGTCCTGCCTGCCGCCGTGATAATCGTATACATTACCGGACTGATCCAAAGCCATGGCATTGACGGTAAAATCGCGCCGCGACAAATCAGCCTCCAGGTCGTCACAATACCAGACCTGCTCCGGTTTATGCGCATCACCGCCGTAGGCTTCGCCGCGGAAGGTAGCAATTTCTACCATTTGGGAGTCCCGATGCACAACAACGACACCGAAGTTCTGTCCCAGTTCGCCAACAACAGTAAACCCGGCCGGTTCTAAAATGCTGATAACAGACTCGGGGCGGGCCGATGTTGCAACGTCAAAATCGCCGGGTGCCTTTCCCAGCAGCAGATCGCGTACGGCACCGCCTACAACATAGGCTGCAAAGCCCTGCTCTGTAAGCAGCGTCAATATTCTGTTGATAATGGGCGGCAATAAAAATCGCCTGTTTTCAGCAGTCATAATCTCACTTTTTTTAGTTAATTTATTTTATCATAAAGTTTCAAATCATAGCAACTTTTTCCAAGGCAAAATTTAATCATTCTGGTCAATACCGCCATTAGGAAGCGGATAATCGACGGCAATACCAAAATACTCCCACAGCACTCCCTTTAAGTCGTATTCAGTATTTATGGTATATCGGTATTTGACACGTCCACCCAGATAAAACTTTAAAAGATTTCCCCGGATCGTGATATTGCAGTCTTCGCGAAAAACAGAGATCGCTTTGCATTTATTGAGCGGCGAATCCGGATGAAGGTCTGTATAAATGCAGGCGGGAATAAAATCCATATCCAGCTGCTGTTCTTCTGTAAAGCCAAACAGCCTTTTCCATGGTTTACGCCGTTCCTTCTGCCACAGCAGCCAGCCAAAGAACGGATCGCGGCTGAATTTATATTCGCTGATACCGTCATTCTACACTTTGCCCTCTGCCATTTCGAGCGGACAGCGCGGACTTTCACTGTTGACGCCAACATCAGTCAGATAACGTTTATCTTCCAGTTCGATGCACATTACCCGATGCCGGCGGATCTGGTATTCCTCCAGCCGGTCGATAAAACGGGCAGTATAACTTGTGACTTTATAGCCCAGGGATTCCAGCAGCCAATTATACAGGCCGTTCAGCTCAAAGCAAATGCCGCCGCGGTTTTTCATAATGATTTTGGCAAACATATCATCATGCTCGAGCGAAGTCAGCCTGCCGCTCAAAATATCCAGATTCTCATAGGGCACATATTTCAAATGCGCGTCCTGCAGCAGCTTCAGCGTCGCCAGGTCAGGCGGCGGTACGACCTGCGGCAGATGCAGTTTACGCAGATATTGACATAATTGCCAATGGTTCATCAATGCGGTTTGCTTTTTCATTCCCATCACTCCATCCGCAATTATTCTCTTTCTTTTATTGTACCGCAAAAATATGTGTTCCTGCAGAAAATTTTACAACGCTGCGCCTTAACCTGAAGTTAATAAAATATGGCTAAAAGATCATAAATAGGTTACAATAAAGTTAGAATAAATCTTGTCGGTGAGGCGATAAAATGAGTAGCAAGCGTTATGCGCAAGTTGATAAGGAATATTGTGTATCCTGCGGCACCTGCACTAAGGCCTGTCCGCTTCAGGCGATCAGCGTGCCCGATGGTATCAGCGCAGTTGTAGAACTGGCTCGCTGCATCGGCTGCGGTCTGTGCGCCCGTGAATGTCCGGCATCTGTGATCAAGGTGGTGACTGCTGATGTCTAAACGCAATCACTGGTATGATTATCTTTGGGTCCTGACGGCGCTGTATCTGGCTCTGGGTTTTTTTAATATTCTTTTCGCCTGGCTGGGACTGCTGTGCTTTTTCATTCCGCTTATCATGGCTTCTACATTCGGCACTAAATCATATTGCAATAAATACTGCGGCCGCGGGCAGCTATTCGAGCTGATCGGCAACAGTTGGAAGCTTTCACCAAAACGCGATATCCCCTCCTGGATGCGCTCACATACCTTCCGTTATGGCTTCTTGCTGTTTTTTACAACGATGTTTGTCAATATGCTGGTTTCTACCTACCTGGTCTTTACCCATGCTATCTATTTTCATAAGACAGTCAGCCTGCTGTGGACTTTTGACGTACCATGGCACTGGGCTTACAGCGGCGGTGCGCAGCCATGGGTCGCGCAATTTGCTTTTGGATTTTACAGCATCATGCTGACCTCCAGCATTCTCGGTATCATCACGCTGCTGCTGTTCAAGCCGCGTTCCTGGTGCGTTTATTGCCCTATGGGCACGATAACGCAGCTCATCTGCCGCTGGAATCATCGTCAGCCTGTCCTCCGTGCATCAGCACACGCTCAATGTTGAACCGCTTGCCGACATAGCCGAAAATCAGCCCTCTTTCATACGTGCGTACATTGAGTATGATATGTCGTACAC
>ENA-UEQQ01000908-UEQQ01000908.1-human-gut-metagenome-genome-assembly--contig:-NODE-908-length-10160-cov-24.358227_pt1 | contig 10160 bp, 9 predicted proteins | sample MGYA00242956_ERZ507956 | MGnify/ENA primary metagenome ERZ507956 (study PRJEB26167, sample SAMN06115407) | human gut metagenome | host: Homo sapiens | place: China:Hubei | collected 2016-07-12 | study... | reverse complement strand
AAATTGTTTATCGTTACAACGCAACATATCAAGTAACTCTTCTTTGACAGCGATTGCGCGAAAGCGGTGCAAAATTACTAGATTTTTGTCATACAGCCAAATTAAATTCAACTATTTTTCATCTGATATCGTTGGTTGCAACTTCTTTTTTAACTACATTTGGGCAATAAACAACTAATAAACATGAAACCAAACCGAATTATGTGTATCATTCCGGCAGGAATAGTAGCCGGGATTTTTATGTTTTCAAGCTGTCATTCAGGCTATTCTCTGGCGTCAGTTGAGGGAAGCAGGATAGAAGTGACAGCAGCTTTGGATGCTAATCCGGATTCCGCTGCAATCGCTGTTTTGGCTCCGTATCAAAAAACGGTTGATAGTATTATGTCACCGGTCATAGGACAAAGCGCTCGTTTTATGGATCGCTTTCGTCCTGAAAGTGAGTTATCCAACTTGGTAGCGGATATTTTACGTTATTCTGCTTCTGCATATATAGGCCGTATGGCCGACGTGGGGGTGACGAATATGGGGGGACTACGTACGGCTTTGCCCGAGGGGGATATAACTTACGGTAATATTTATGAAATAACTCCCTTTGAAAATACATTGTGCATTGTTACTATGAATGGGGTTTTGCTGCGTGAACTTTTTGAAAATATAGCAGCTGTGCATGGTGAGGGATTAAGTGGCGCTTGTCTTGAAATTTCTGGAGATGGAAAATTATTGGATGCTACAGTGGCCGGAAAAGAAATTGAAGACTCTAAAGAGTATAAAGTAGCCACCTTGGATTATTTGGCTGAGGGAAATGACCATATGACTGCTTTTGCCAAAGTGGGCGATGCGGATAAATTGCTGCCTGAAAAGGCCACAGTGCGTCAGTTGTTTCTGAACTATGTGAATGAGCAGACTAAAGCAGGGAAGAAAATAGACTCAAAGATAGAAGGAAGAATTACCGTTAAAGAATAAACTGAACCGTCATGAAACGAATATATGTATTATTTACTGCTTTGTGTGTATGTTGTGCGCTGGCAGCACAGGATATCAAAGAACTTTTGATACTTCATACTAATGATACCCACAGCCGTGTGGAACCTATCCCCATTACTGATCCGAATCCGGAGTTTGCAGGAAAAGCGGGTTTTGTACGTCGTGTTACCTTAATAAAAGAAATACGGAAACAGGATAAGGATTTGTTATTGTTTGATTGTGGTGACTTTTCACAAGGCTCTCCTTTTTATAATATGTTTGGTGGTGAAGTTGAAGTGAAGCTGATGAATGAAATGGGATATGATGCCGGGATTATTGGAAATCATGAGTTTGATTTGGGCTTGGATAATATGGCACGTCTTTTTAAAATGGCGGATTTTCCTGTTGTTTGTGCTAATTATGGTGTACAGGGAACTGTTTTGGAGGGGCTTGTCAAACCGTATGTTATTTTGGAACGTAAGGGGATAAAGGTAGGTGTGTTCGGACTGAGTCCTGCATTGGAGGGGCTAGTACAGGCAAAAAACTGTGAAGGAGTGGTTTTTGAAAATCCAATAGAGGCTGCTCAGCGTGTGGCGGATATATTGAAGAATCGGGAAAAATGTGATTTAGTGGTTTGTTTGTCTCATTTAGGGTGGCAAGGAAAACCTTATTCTGATGAAACTTTGATTCTTAATACTCGTAATATTGATATTGTCTTGGGAGGTCATTCGCATTCTTATTTTGATAAGACTTTGTTTTATAAGAATTTGGATGGCAAGGAGATTTCATTGCAACAAATGGGAAAAAATGCTGTTTATGTGGGAAAAATGAAAGTAAGGATGGAAAAGAACTGATAGTTGCTGTTGTATAAGGAAATCTGATATAATTGAAGAAATTAGATGAAGAGAAACGTATTGTTATTTATAAGTTTATGTGTCGTCGGATGTGTGATGACGTATGCACAGCAGATGCCTGGGCTGTTACAAAAGGGGAAGGCGGATACTCAGGATTGTAAGGCATGGGTGGATGAACAGCTTTCTGAAATGAGTTTGAAGGAAAAGATAGGACAACTGTTTATACACACAGTGGCTCCTCTTCAGACACAGCGAAATAAAAACAATATATATGCAGCTATAAAAGAATATAAAGTAGGAGGATTACTTTTTTCGGGCGGTCAGTTGTCTGATCAGGTTTTATTGACTAATTATGCGCAGAGTCTGGCGGAAGTGCCTTTGCTCATAACTTTTGATGGTGAATGGGGGCTGGCTATGCGCTTGAAGGGAACCCCTCGTTTTCCAAGAAACAGAGTCTTGGGATGTATACAGGATAATGAACTGCTTTATGAATATGGTAAGGAAGTAGCCCGGCAATGTAAGGAGATAGGTGTGCAGATCAATTTTGCTCCGGTGGCCGATGTAGATGTTAATCCTCGGAATCCGGTTATTAATACCCGTTCTTTTGGTGGTGATCCTCGGAATGTGGCTCAAAAAGTGGTAGCTTATGCTCGTGGTTTGGAGGATGGAGGGGTATTGTCTGTCTGTAAACATTTTCCGGGACATGGAGATACGGAAGTGGATTCTCATAAGGCGTTACCGGTTTTGAATTTTGATCGTGCGCGTTTGGACAGCATTGAGCTTTTTCCGTTTAAAGAGGCTGTTAAAGCAGGATTGGGAGGTATGATGGTAGGACATTTGGAGGTACCTGAATTGGGTAAAAATCCGGCTTCGATTTCTTCACATATTATTTATAATCTGCTTTGTCGGGAATTGGGCTTTCAAGGCTTGGTTTTTACAGATGCTTTGGAGATGAAAGGTATTTCGCAAAATGAGAATATATGCGCTCAAGCCTTGATAGCAGGTAATGATTTATTATTGGCTCCTCGTAATTTGAAGAGAGAATTGGATGGTGTTTTAAATGCTGTAAAAAGTGGAAAACTATCAGAAGAACTGATTACGGAAAAATGTCGTAAGGTATTGACTTATAAATATGTTTTAGGGTTGAAGAATAAACCTCACATCCAACTTTCCGGGCTGGAGAAACGATTGAACCGTCCGGAAACGAAGGAGTTGATTCTCCGCTTGCAGAAAGCTGCTATAACGGTTCCTGCCAATGTAAATGGAATCTTGCCCTTGGATTCAAAATTGAGGGGAACGGTGGTTCTGAATATTGGGAAAACTCCCGGTGCTGGGCTTGCTTTTTATAATCGTTTGCAAAATACACTTTCTCTCACACGTGTTGTTGCTCGTCCGGATTCGATGGAAGCTATCAGAAAACGATTGTTGGGTAGTCAGCGTGTAATTGTGGTGGTTACTTCGGATGATTACAAAAAGTATAAAACAATGCTTGATTCGCTTCCGGCTGATTTGCCTGTTATTTATGTGTTTCTGATGCCATTAAAGTCTATGTTGGATATGGAGGGCTATTGGAAGAAAGCAGCGGCTGTAGTATTGGGGCATACTGATGAATCTGTTATTCAGGAGTATGTGGCTGATGTCTTGGTAGGAAAGGCAGTGGCAGACGGGCGTTTGTCGGTGGCTGTCGCCGATTTGTTCAAACCGGGTGATGGAGTGACTATAACTCCTAAAGTGTCTCGTATTTATAGACCTGAGGATTATGGTATGGATTCCAAAATACTGGAAAAGATAGACAGGATAGCCATGGAAGGAATCAAGGCGAAGGCTTATCCTGGTTGTCAGATTCTAATTTTAAAAGATGGGAAACCAGTATATGATAAGTCTTTCGGCACTTTCACTTATGAAAGTGACCGAAAGGTGGAAAAGGATGATTTGTATGATTTGGCTTCGTTAACCAAGACCACGGCGACGCTGTTGGCTGTTATGAAACTTTACGATGAAGGAAAATTTGGTTTGACCGATCGCATATCTCAATACATTCCAGCTTTAAAAGGTACGGACAAGGAACGCGTCACTATTGAGGAGTTACTTTTACATCAGTCGGGCATTCCTGCTTTTTGGCCTTTTTATAAGGAGACTATAGATAAAGACAGTTATAAGGGGAGTTTTTACAGAGCAAGACCGGACGCTAGTCATCATACGCAAATAGATACACGGCTGTATGTCATTGATAAGTTTGATTATAGAAAAGAGTTGATGGCAAAAACTTTCTCTGCTGATTATCCTTTACAGGTAGCTGACAGTATGTTTCTTCATCGTTCTTTTCGTGATTCCATTATGGTACAAATAGGACGTATTCCATTAAAAGACAGGAGATATCGTTACAGTTGCCTGAACTTTATGTTATTGAAAGAAATGGTAGAGAATATCAGTAAAATGCCTATGAATCTTTTTTTAGATAAGGAATTCTATAAACCGATGGAGATGAACTGTACGGCTTATTTGCCGCTTCGGCAGTTCAAAAAGGAGGAAATTGTTCCTACAGTGAAAGCGGATTATTTGCGTAAAGGAAAAGTGTTGCAGGGTTATGTACACGATGAATCAGCTGCTTTCATGGGAGGGGTATCAGGAAATGCCGGTTTATTTTCCACGGCTCGTGATGTGGCAAAAGTGTATCAGTTATTGATTGATGGAGGGGTTTATAATGGAAAGCGTTATCTGAGTAGGGAAACTTGTGATTTATTTTTAACCCATACCTCAAAAATCAGTAGGAGAGGATTGGGATTTGACAAACCGGATGTGAATAATAGTGTGAAAAGTCCGTGTGCGGAGGAAGCGCCCGAAGAGGTGATAGGACATACTGGTTTTACCGGAACTTGCGCTTGGGCAGATCCGAAAAATCATTTGGTTTTTGTTTTTCTGAGTAATCGGATTTATCCGCGTCCTTTTGACCATAAACAGTTGATGCGGTTAAATATCCGTCCTCGTATGCAACAGGTTATGTATCAGGCTTTGATGAAATGATCATATTTAGATTAAATACAAATTAGTGCATTTTTGTAATCTCTATGTGACAACTAATAGAGAAAAGCTGTATATTTGCTCCATCAATTAGTACTAATAATTTAATAATTAACGAAAATGGCTTACGTAATTAGTGACGATTGTATCGCTTGCGGTACTTGTATCGATGAATGCCCGGTAGAAGCAATTTCTGAAGGCGATAAGTATTCTATCAATCCGGATCTGTGTACAGAGTGCGGAACTTGTGCTGATGCTTGTCCTTCTGAAGCTATTCACCTTGGCTAAGCAGTACAATTTTGTTCTTTAAAGTTAATAACGATCGTTTCCGTTGATGGAAACGGTCGTTTTTTTGTTTATCTAAATTTCGTTTTCTTTTTCGCATTTAGGGCATACTTTCATTTGAGAAAGAGCATAATCATGAAATGAAGGGTCGTTATCTCTTTCACCCATATCTGTCTTTTTTTCCCAATCAAAATCCTCTGTTGCCAAATCGAATATTTTATGGCAAAACGCACATTCAGTTTTTTTAATTACAGTTCTTCCCATAGGTTTAATCTAATTATATTTTTCCATTATGTTTTTCTTTCTTATCCTGGTGATTGAAATAAATCACACCCACGATTGCTACTACTGTAACAAAAGTGGAAGCTACTATTGCACCCATATTATATTGTAAAATTAAGTATTACATATAATAAACTGAAGTTATAACCACAATTCTTTATTCCTTGTTTTGTATTACATTATATTTTTCAAAAGTTTTCTGTCCTTTAAATATTTGGCAAAGTTGGTTGATTTGCTCTTGCCTTATATTCCATAAGAACTCTGACTTAGTTGATAATTATAAACGCTGTACGTATATTAATGGCTATACTTAACCTTTACAAAGTTAGTTATTAAAATTGACTTACCATTATTCTTATGTAATAAATGCGCTATTTTCAATACTTTATCAAATATTACTTTATAAGGATGACATCATCGAGGTTGGTGGTGTACTGCCTACTGACGTGTTCGCATTTGAGGTGCCACGACTTGTCTTTAGTACCCTGTACAGCTACCTTTATGGTATTGTGGCCGTTCTTGCGGTTAATGGCATCTATGGCAGCGGCCAGGCGTGACTGCTTATCACGGTCAATGGTATCAAAAAGGTTAGTCTGTATGGCAGAGTCAGGAACTATGTTCCAAATAATTACACCGGCTTTCTTGTATTGGTAACCGCCCTCTTTGCGGCACTCCATACGGAGAGCCCGGACTGCGGTGCTAACAAGTTCCTGAAGGTCGTTGGTCGGTACCTGTAGGTGGATGGTGCGGTTGATACAATGCTGTGGAAGATCCAGACGGAAACGACTTGTATAGGCGAATACTGTTATTTCCGTACAGCAGCTGTGCTGCATACGGAGCTTGCGCACACATTCGGACGTGAAGTTGGCAACAGCTTCCTCTAAGCTGGAGAGTTCGGACAGACCGGAGTCAGGGAAACTTCGGCTGGTACAGATACTCTTCTTCTGTGGCAGTTCCTCTACATCGATACAGGATTCACCACGAAGCTCTTTCCAAGTACGGACACCGGTTATTGTAAGTAATTTTCGCACGAGGCTCTCACTTTTCTGTGTGAAATCCCAAGCGGTATTTATACCATAATAGCGCAGCTTATCCAAGCTCCGATGGCCGATACCCCAGACATCACCAATTTCGAAGCCCTGCAGCGCCTTGATGCGCTTTTCCTCAGAATCAATCATGCATACACCTTGATATCCCTTGTACTTCTTACCGTAGCGGCTTGCCACCTTTGCCAGAGTCTTGGTAGGAGCAATGCCCATCGTAACCGGGATGCCTGTACCCTTTCCGATGGTCTTTACAATCTTCCGGCCGTAGGAAACCAGCTTCTCCCCTTCTCCTAAGCCTGAGAGATCCAAAAACGCTTCATCTATAGAATATTGAGTCAGTTCGGGCGTGAACTCGGACAGCAGCATCATCACCCGGCGGCTCATGTCACCGTACAGGTTGTAGTTGGAGCTGAAGACAGCCACATTGTTTGCCTCTAAGATGTCACGGATCTGATAGAGAGGTGTCCCCATCTTGATGCCCATCGCCTTAACTTCATTACTTCTGGCCACGACACAGCCGTCATTGTTCGAAAGGACAACGACAGGTTTGTCACGGAGCAGCGGATTGAACACGCGCTCGCATGAGCAGTAGAAGTTATTGCAATCAACAAGGGCTATCATAAATATTCTGTTGCAAAGATATCAATAGTATAGCAAACTATAAACATTAATATTCAGAACTACCCTACAGAGTAGTGGAATAGTCTCGCGAAGTATGGAACTTTGCAGCAGAAACTAAAAAAACTATCATACAATGAAATTAATTAAAGTATTCTTATTAGGACTTATTGGTATCATACTACCTGTCTGTTTGTCCGCACAGACTGTAAGCGGAAAACTGATTGACGAGAATAGCCAGCCTTTGCCTTACGCCAATGTGGTGCTACTGTCATTGCCGGATTCGGCGTTTGTGAATGGAACCATCAGCGGTGAGGACGGTTCTTTCACACTGCAAGCAACATCGGAAAACCAAATAGTGAAAATATCCTCCATTGGATATAAGACGGTGTATAAACCAACTACTCCCGCCAATATTGGTATTGTGCAGCTCGTTTCTGATGCACAAAGATTAGGGGAAGTTGTTGTAAAAGCAGACTTACCTAAAACACGAGTAAAAGGTAATGCAATGGTAACAACTGTTGCCGGAAGTGTGCTTGAAAAAGCTGGAACAGGAAATGACCTGCTCAATAAAATTCCTGGGTTGTCTGCCGATGAGGGCTCAGTGAATGTATTTGGAAGCGGAATAGCGGAAATTTACATCAACGGAAGAAAAATGAGAAACAGTTCGGAACTTGACCAACTGTCGTCCAACGATATAAAGAGTGTAGAGGTACTCCGTAATCCCGGTGCCCGATACGATGCTTCAGTAAAAGCTGTTGTACGGATTATAACCAAAAAGCCACAAGGGGAAGGATTCGGCTTCAGCAACCGTGCATACGTGGGATACCAGTATGACCTTGCTTTGCTCGACCAGTTTAACTTTAATTACCGCAAGGGAGGATTCGATCTTGGAGGAATGTTATTCGGCAGAGACAACAAGTTTGAAGAGAACAAGATACTGACACAGAAAACATACCTTGATAAAGTATGGACACAAAATTCGGATATGAAAAGTCCGTTTCACACCCGGAACATTGCAGCCATGCTTTCATTGAATTATCAGTTCAACGAAAATCATGTGATGGGTGTAAGGTATGATTTTAGCAGAAATCCTCAGATTGAGATGTGTCAGGATATGAATTCTTCCATTCATGTGGATAATCTATTAGAAGAAGAAAGTAAAAGTAAATCCCATTCAATAACCACAGACAACAGACATAGCGTAAATGCTTATTATAATGGCAATTTCAATGATTGGAATGTGGATTTGAATATGGATGGAATGTGGTCGGATAGTAATAATCCTATTGTAGCTGAAGAATATGTCAAGCAATCGGACAACAAGAAAGTAAGCAGCACTATACATACACTGGGTAAGAACAGAAATGAACTTTATGCTGCCAAACTTGTAATGGAGCACCCGTTATGGGAGGGTAGCTTCTCCATAGGCAGTGAATATACCTACAGCAGCCGTATTAACCAATACGCAAACGATGAGAATATTATACCTGACAACGACAACAAAATCAGTGAAAATGCTGTATCCGCATTTGCTATGTACGCACGTAGTTTCGGCCAGTTGCAAGCTCAGGCGGGTGTGAGATATGAGCATCTGAATTCCGATTACTATGAATTCGGAAAAAGAATGGATGAGCAAAGCCGTAAATATGACAATGTATTTCCTTCCATATCACTTTCATATCCTATAGGTAAAACCCAATTAATGATAAGTTATTCAGGCAATATAGAGCGACCAAGCTACTACAAGCTGTCAAGTGCAGTAATCTATGGCAATAAATATACATACGAGAGTGGAAATCCGCTTCTGCGTTCTTCGATACTGAATACCTTGTCACTTAATGCATCATGGGAATGGCTTTATTTCAATATGAATTACAGTCGCATCAAGGACATGCAGATACAGGTAAGCCAATCCTATTCGGATGCAGATCCTTCTATTTCTCTGTTCACACATACCAATGTTCCTAAGGTGGACAAACTGAATGCTACCTTGTCAGCATCGCCAACGATCGGTATATGGTCGCCACAGTTCACAGCCATGTACAGCCAGCAATGGTTTGTGATGGATACACCAGACGGTCCCAGAAACCTTAATAATCCTATCGGATTTTTCCAATGGAACAATACATTCAGTTTACCTAAGGATTTTCAGTTGAATATAGATTTGGAGACTTCCACACGAGGAGAAGACAGCAGCTACCGTATAATTGAACCCGGTAGTTCGGTCAACATTTCTTTATATAAAGGATTTTTGAACGGAAAACTGGCTGTTCAACTGCAAGCCAACGACATCTTCAATACTTCATCCTCAGACATACTGATGTACAGCGGTAACCGAATTACAATACTTCAGCCGGAATCACGGCGCAGTTTCGGTATGACAGTACGATATAAATTCAACACAACAAAGAGTAAGTATAAAGGAACCGGAGCTGGAGACAGCCAGAAAAACCGCTTGTAATTTATGGCATCATCAATATCTTATATAAATCTCTCTTGGGCAGTTGTGGGCATAATTGATAATGGTTATCAATAAAATTCTGCTGCAAAGATATACATAGTATGGTAAACTATAAACATCAATATTCAGAACTACCCTACAGGGTAGTGGAAAAGTCTCGCGAAGTATGGAACTTTGCAGCAGAAACTAAAAAAACTATCATACAATGAAATTAATTAAAGTATTCTTATTAGGACTTATTGGTATCATACTACCTGTCTGTTTGTCCGCACAGACTGTAAGCGGAAAACTGATTGACGAGAATAGCCAGCCTTTGCCTTACGCCAATGTGGTGCTACTGTCATTGCCGGATTCGGCGTTTGTGAATGGAACCATCAGCGGTGAGGACGGTTCTTTCACACTGCAAGCAACATCGGAAAACCAGATAGTGAAAATATCATCCATCGGATATAAAACCGTGTATAAACCAACTATTCCTGCCCATATCGGTATCGTGCAGCTCGTATCTGATGCACAGATGCTCGGCGAAGTTGTGGTAAAAGGTAATATTCCTGTGACACGCATAAAGAATGATGCTCTGGAAACCAATGTGCAGGGTACAGTTCTCTCGAAAGCCGGAACAGCTGA
>ENA-UEQQ01000896-UEQQ01000896.1-human-gut-metagenome-genome-assembly--contig:-NODE-896-length-10236-cov-10.045674_pt1 | contig 10236 bp, 9 predicted proteins | sample MGYA00242956_ERZ507956 | MGnify/ENA primary metagenome ERZ507956 (study PRJEB26167, sample SAMN06115407) | human gut metagenome | host: Homo sapiens | place: China:Hubei | collected 2016-07-12 | study... | reverse complement strand
AGCTGCTAACGCAGCTCCTTGTCAAGCCATTAGTTGCAATATGAAAAGAGTAATTATACTTTATATTTTATTCTTGCTTTCACCTTTTACTTTTGCACAAAACTATAAGGAAACTATTCAAACAGAGATTGATGCAATAAACAAAATGCCTTTGAGAATTGCATATCTTGTTCCTTTAGATAGTTTAGGAAAAGTAATAGAGGATGAATATATGGATTTTGATCAAATCCATTCATACAAAATCTTTGATGATGGTCAGATAAAGAATGCCAATATATTGTTCACTATGTATTTCGATAGCGATAACAAAATCAGGAAAGTATTTAAGCGATGGGCTGACGGGGGTGCATTGCACAGTATCGCATATTATGATTCAAATGGGAGATTGATATATGGAGTATATAATAAAGGAGATGAAACTCACGGAAAGTTGTATGCTGACATTGCGGGTTTTCATTTGGAGCAATATCCTGAAGATAATGAATGTAATGACTATTTTGAACCATACCTATTCTTATCTACGAAATGTATAGAAGCTCAATATAATATAATACTACAGAGCCCCCCGGATGCTAAAAGGACGAATTTTATACCAGAAGTAGGAGATAGTGCCATACTATGCAGCTCATACATTTATTCTTTGCCTGGTGGGGAAAAAACTACCGAGGGGGAAGATGGCATAGCAGTTAGTTTTGGGATGCCAGTTGTTATAAGTAAATTAGTAAATGACTGGTGTAGAATAAATTCCATTTTTAATGCCCATATAGGTTATGTACCTATTCAAGACATTGAAATCATTAAGTAAATATAGTAAGCAACTAACAAGGTCGAGCCAACAGCTTAACGCTGTTCCTCACCAAACCATTATCAGCACTAAGAATATGAATATTCAACTTAAAAAATATACAAGGTTAACAGTGAAAATTACAATGATGGTTGTTTCATTATTCTGCTTATTTTCCGTAAGTTGTATCAACAAACAGAAAAGAGAGTACAGACATATGTGTGATAGTCTGAGCAAGATGGATTTTCCTCCAAGAGTTCTTGATACATTATTTTTCCGGAAGTATGGAAACGGAATTGAGGTTGATACTACATTCCCCAATGGAGAACAACATCTAATACAATTAGATTATGCAAACAACTATTATTATGCAATAGAGTACCCAAACATACCGATTATAGATGTGATGTCGTATGATGGAAAGGACGGAAAGCTGATAGACTGGCATCAACGATTTATTGACTGGAACAACATATCACCTTGGGTATGGTATGATAAAGAAGGAAACGTATGCGAATTGAGTGCTACTTGCTCCGAAGAGAAAGATTATATTTATCCTACTTACTCCATTCATCAGTTAATAGAGAAACTGAAACAGGAAAATATAGATTTGTTCCATAACACTTCCATATATTATGGAACAAACTATCGGGATGCTGATTCCATTCCATATAAAAAATGTGGATGGCTATATGGTCAGGTACTTGCCATGGGAGAAGTCCTGATGTTCGTTAGAGAAAACATAGCCCAACTGGTTGGACAAGCATTGGGTGTTGCCTATCCTGGCATCGATGTTGGTGTGCGAATGTCCGTATATCCAATAGTCTATGCCGCTATCGGTGATATAGTCCTCCAACTCTACGGTGAACGCCACGTTTGCCTTGCTGCCTTGAAACTTTGGGTGGAGCATACGGAACGATGGTACATGATGGGTGACAACAATCTTATGGGCTGCTTGCGAATATGCCACTGCATCCTTGATAAAGGTGAGGCAACGTTCATGCTCAGCATTGAATTGGGCATGGGTCATCAGCTCACCTTTATATAATATACGGCGGAAGTCGCTTATCACTTGCTCGGTGAAGTAAGCGTCCTCCAAAGGAATCCTCGACCAAAGGGTGGAGAGGATGATGTCGGTGTCGCCAATCCTCGCAATACCGTTGTAGTGGCTGAATACATTGGGACGTACCTCCAAGAGATAGCCGTCGGGCAGTGTCGCCACATCATAATATTTGTAGAACTCATGGTTGCCCATGCAGCAATGCACCTCCTTGTAGTTCTCCGATGCCCAGTCCCAAAAGGGATGCTTGGAGTAGTTGTCATCGCCGAGATAGCCGATGTCGCCGGCAAGCAGCAGTATGTCGCCCGTCACCTCCAAGGGGTGGGCTTTCAGATACCGCCAATTGTCGGCAAACTCCAGATGCAGGTCGGATGCGTATTGTATCTTCATATTGGTCATGCTTCTATAAACAATTCATCCAGTTGATCTAACAGTCCGGTCACAAATGCCTCGTCTTGACCGAGTGACTTTGACAATGGTTCTGCGAGAGTTGACCAGTCGGCTCTGATGGAGGCGACAAACTCCCTTATACATGCCACTATTGAAGCAGGAGCCTCAATGTTGTCCTCAGTCATTATGACCACATTTTTCAGGATGTCCGAACGGTGCTTCTTGATGTCTTTGGTGTTCACATGCTTGCCGTCCCGCTTGTCTGCCATGAGATTTAGGTAGGCTCTTGCCTTCAGTGCTATCAAGGCAGCGGAATTGGCATGGCGTATGCCATCAGTCAGTTGGCTGTGTGCGATAGTAAAGTGATAGTAATCATCGTCCATGATGATGGCACTAAGACTCGACACATCTTCATCGGTCGGGATAGGTTCTATGACAAATCCCTTTGGCTCTCCAAGCACGTCGGGGTGGCGTGACAGCAGTTCTATCATCTCGGGATAGCCGTCTTTACCATCAAGGAAACGATACATTTCATACCTTGGTGGCTCACCAGCCTCCTGTTTCCTCTTTTCAGGTCGATAGCCAGCCTCCCGCACAAACTGCCAGAAGCGATTGGCGAAAGCCTCGGTCATGTTCTCTACGATGACTATCATGTCGATGTCGTGTGTGGCGCGTGGACGCACCACGGTATTGGTCATGGTGATGTCACAGGCTGCTCCGCCTATCACCACATAGTTTTCTGAGTATTCCGCAAATGCTTCACGGAACTTGACTAATCCTTCCATTTCTGTTCACTGATTATTCGTTCTACTTCTTTTTCTACTCTCGGATCATCATCATCTCTCAACGAAAGGACAAGGGAAAGGCGATCAACCCACTGGCTTTTGTCGCCCATTTTGCTGACAACAGGGTATTTCCATACCTCTATGATATAGTTGCCGTCATAGATGTTGGGATTCTCCATGACATCAGCCGACTTGACGGCACGATATTCCTTGCTTGTCATCATTATCATCTCTTCCCGGTCACGATTAAGCATGGAATAATGTGCCAGGGCATTGATGCCGCATACGGGGTATTCCGCATCCAAGCGTATGTCATCGCAAAAGATGCGGTTCTCCACAGGTGACAGCAAGACGTTCTGAGCCTTGTCCCACAGTTCCTTGCCCTTCAACTCGAAGTGTACCACCTTGCTGCGCTGTCCGTTCTGAATCTTTTGACACAGTCCTACATCTTCAAGACAGGTGACACCCAACGTGACGCTTTCGTAAGAATATGGAAGCAACGGTGCAATATCCCTTGGCGACATTCCTTCAATACTGCCCACCTGTAGGTGATAGAGTAGTATGTATTGCGCCACAGGGGTCAATACTTCGGCAATCTTCCTGTTGCTTGTCTTCTCCAATGCTATGATGCCTGGCAGATGGGCATATTCCTCGGACATGACAAAGAAGACTCCTTTGTCTGCCAGTCTGTGTCGCTCGTAGGTGGGTCCGGGCGCAAGGATAAACACCGCAGGCAGTCCCAGGGCTTCGGTCAACCGCTTGCCCGTGATGGCGCAAGTCCGTGGAGAGGGATTGCCCTTCTTGGGCTCAACGAACAGCAGGGGCGTGCCTTGGTATGTGCCATCATAGAAACGGTATGAGAGTTTCTCGCCAACCGTGATGCCTTTCAGGCTTTCCTTGGCACGAGGTTCCACCTCAAAGCGTCTGCCCAATATCCTTATTTCTTTTTTCAATTCCATTCTGCTACATTTTAATAATGTATTAAAACGATGCAAAAATAAGGATAATAATTGAGAATCAAGCATGTTTGGGCGAAAAAGTGCAGATTTGATATGTAATTTCAATGCATTTGAGCCATTTTTGCATCAAATGATGGTGTTTTCGTCTTTATAATGTCATTCAGATGCCGTTCGTTTCTTCCTCATCAGATAGTCGTTGACATCCTTGTAGTCGGCATATCTGAAGGACTCGTCCGTCACCCTGTACTCGAATACATTGCTGATGCTCTCAACCGTCTTGCGTCCTGCCTGGTCGTTGTCGAGGAAGCAATGGATGTGGGTGTAACGGTCAAGGTAATGCAATGCCTGTTTGAGGTTGGCGACTGAGTTCAGTATCATATAGTCGCAAGGGCTTTCAACGACAAACCATCGGTCTTGCTGTTTAACGAGGGTCATATAAGCAAGGAAGTCCATGAAGCCCTCAAAGACCAGACAACCGTTTTGCCACTCGTTGAACGTATGGGCAAGCAGGGTGATGTCCTTATGCCCGATGCAGCCCTTGAAATAGGGATTGCGCACCTCATGTCCTTCACTCAGATTGCCAAAGGCAATGCCATAGTAATGTTTTTGCTCAACCTTGTAGTGTATCTCCCTGCAATACATCCTGCCAATGGTGATGTCTATCCGTCGGCTACTGAAATAGGACAGCAGAGAATGGTTGCTCAGTGGGAGCAGCTTCACATCGTTCATCTTGGTTGTCGTGTATTCCTTGGCTGCGATAGCGGTCTCGATTGCCTTATCCACAGTGGCAATACTCTTGGACGCAAGGTAGGCAAGGGCATCGGAAACGGATTGTTTGTTATACATACGCTTTACCAGCTCCACAAGGTCACCGCCCTCCTTAATGGCGTAGTCGTACCACAGGTTCTCCTTCTTGCTGACCTTGAACGATGCGGTCTTCTCGTCCCTGAAGGGTGACAGATACCAGTAGGCATTGCCCTTCTTCTTTTTCAGCGTTACATTCTCCTTGTCTAAGAAGTCTATAATGCTCAGTTTCTTCGATTGTTCAATATTCATTGTACTTTCATTTGTTCGGTTTTACTTTGTCCATGGAAACAGTTTACTTTACCCTTTCTCCTATATAGGCACACCCGTAAACTAAACCATTTGCTAAACTACTTTTCCGCTTCCCAATTCAGCCTCCGATTTCGGTTTACTTTGGCCTTATTTCTTATATATAGGTACGGACGTAAACTAAACTGGTTTCTGAACTGTTTTTATTCCTCTTCATGGAACAGGTCAATCTCGGCAGGTGTATATCCGAAATAGTAATGATTATCCCGCTTCACTATGAGCTTTTGCTCGTTAATCAGGTATTTCAGCATTTTGATGATGACGCTTCTGCCACGCTTAAAGCCAATGTCTGCATAGGCTTGCGTTAATTCCTCCACCATGCGATCGAATCCTTTGATAGGTTTCTCCTTGAATGCAGCCGTCAGCGCCTCGTTATGCTGTTCGGATGTCAAGTCTTGGTAAGTAAACCTTGACGGTTGCTTGTCACCTTCTTCCTTCTCCGGCGTGTGCTCGACAATCTCTGGCAACCCTTCCTCATTGACTGTAAAGGCAAACGGCTTGAACTCCTTCTCACGGATGTGCATCGCCTTCACCTCGCTGATGTCGGGATTGGTGGTGCTCTTGGTGATGACAAGCACCGTCTCTGCCTTGTTGTTCATCTCCGTACCGATATGCCCGCGCACGTTATTGTCGCCCTTGTTCTGATGCAATACGCAATGGATGTGCAGGTCATACTTTGATGACCATTCCATCATCTTGTTGATGACCTCGACCGATTCTCCCGCATTGTTGATGTCGAGAAGCAGGTCTCTGATTCCGTCGATGATGACCAGTCCATAGCTTTGGTCTTGGGCAAGCGCATAGTCTATGACCTCTATCCTGACGGAGGGCGTGTACTCTCTCAGACAGATAAAGTCAAGGTTCTCGTTGTCGATGCTTGTAGGTAGACCAGCGAGCTTCAGGATGCGCTCCAGCACATTATGGCAGTGATAGCGGCTCTGCTCCGTATCTACATACAGTATCTTGCGTTTCCCCTCTGGCAGACTGGCGCGATAGTTCAGTACCTTGCCGTTGGCGAGGGAAGCGGCTACCAAGGCAGACACGTTGAAGGTCTTTTTCGCCTTTGCCTTACCAGTAGAAGCACTGAAGTTGCCCAATGTGGCTATGCTGGAATTATCAACCCATATAATCTGAGGAGGTGTTTTATAAGTATCTGTTGCCTTTATCAACGATTCGCTCAATATGCGATTGAGACGCTGTACTCCTTCCTCTTTTGAGTTAGGCTGTACATGTTTGTTATTTTCTTCCATTTTCATTCTTTCGGATTATCAATTTCTATTTTCGTTACCATTCCAATGACCTCTTGTTTGTTTTGGAGCAGCCACTTGTCGATTTCTTCTCTATTAAAATACAGCATTTTTCCCTCTTGTATTTGTAGTGTTGAGAAAATTGTGAGCCGTAATTGTTGTTCCGCGCTCATCCTGCATAACGCATTCAATGCCTGTTTCATTGCTCAGATTTTCGGCAAACGCTCTGGCATTCTGTGCGCTTTCGCCCTCACTGCCGTCCATATTTTTCGGAAGTCCCACAACAATAAGCTCGGCTTTTGTTTCTTTGGCTGTATTTGACACCTTTTCAAGCAACTGTTTCGGTGACTTTTCAAAAATAACCGTATATGGCGACGCTAAAAACTCGGTTTTGTCGCATACGGCAATGCCTGTGCGTGCTTTTCCGAGGTCAACTGACATTATAATCATTTTGTTTGTCCTTTCACTTTGGTTTACTCCATTATAATGCAAAATCGGAATTTTAACAACGGCTTTTTTTAATGTTGAACAATCTTTTGCGTAATTACTTTATTAAGTTTTTTCAAAGCTTTGTTTCTACAAAAGAATATAAAAATTCTCATTCACAAAAAGACAAAACTGTTACCCATAATATCCTATAATAAAAATACAAAAAGAAGTAAATCATTAAAGGGATGTTGATTTTTATGGAAGCAAAAACTACTTTGGCTCGCAGACAGGACACTGTTCAGGGCGATTTTATGCGGAAAATGCTCACAAACGCAGGTTGTCTGCTCTGCGGAATTTTGGTATCACGGGGAGCGGTTCTCGGAAGCCTTGCACCGTTCGGGGCATCATTTGCGGCGGCAGTTCCGAGAAAGTATCTTTTGTCATCACTCTTAGGCACGGCATTCGGCTATGTCCTGCTCAAACCCTCGGACAGCTTTCGTTACCTTGCCGTTGTGGCGGCAATAGGCGGTCTGCGGTGGCTGCTCGGTGATCTTGACAAGGTTACAAAAAGCAAGGTTTTTGCTCCGCTTGTGGCATTTGTTCCGATTTTTGCAACGGGTGTTTCGTTGCTTTTCGTAAGCACAAGCACTCTGACAACCTTTGCCGATTGCGTAACCGAGGCGGTAATTGCAGGTGCGGCGGCATATTTTATCAGCACGGCACTGCACCTTGCAGGCGACAACAGAAGTTTTGAAGTTTTTTCGCAACAGGAAACCGCAAGCGTGGTTATGTCGGGGTGTATCCTGATTCTGGCTTTCGGCAGTATTGCGTGGCAGAATATCTCGTTCGGCAGAATTATTGCAATGCTCGTCATTTTGCTCTGTTCACGCTACGGCTCGGTTACGGGCGGTGCAATCAGCGGAATTTCAACAGGGGCGATTTTCAGCATTGCGTCAAGGGAGAACGGCTACATCTGCGGCGGTTTTGCATTCGGAGGACTTATGGCGGGGCTTTTTTCACAGCTCGGAAAATTGGGCTGTGCGATTGCCTTTGTAATCTCAAACGGTGTGATGTGCCTTGCGTTCGGTTCGCAGTTCGGAACACCGTCTGGTGTGCTTGTTGAAAGCCTTGCCGCAAGTGCGGTGTTTATGGTTCTTCCGAAAGAGGTCGGCAATGTGATTTCGCCCGTGTTTTCAAGCGACAAAAATACATCGCTCGGAGAGACTCTGCGAAAAAATATTGTTATGCGACTCGACTTTGCTTCAAAGGCGGTCGGCAATGTGAAAAATGATGTTTCAAAGGTTTCGGAAAAGATGAAAAAGCTCTATTCGCCCACATTTGACGCTGTTTGTGAGGGTACAAGAAATGAAGTCTGCGAAACCTGCGGACTGAAAATGTACTGCTATGAACACAAGGGCGGTGTCACCCGTGACGATTTTGCAAGGCTTGAAGAGTATCTTGAATCGAACGGCACAATAGGCGAAAGAGATGTTGAAAAATCTTTTGTAAAGAACTGCTGTAAAAAAGGCGAAATTGCCCGTTCAATGAACGCAAACTACCGTGAATATCAGTCGGCGCTTGAGGCACAACAAAGGATTACCGATGTGCGGAGCGTTGTTGCAGGGCAGTTTTCCGGAATCGGCGATATTCTCCACGATTTGGCTGATGAATTTCGCAACACAATGCGGTGCGATAACGAATCTGCACAACGGATAATCAGCGCCCTCACAAGCCTCGGTGCAATTGTTGAGGAGTGCATCTGCCTTGTGTCAAACGGCGGAAGAATGAGCGTGGAACTTACGCTCTCAAATAAGTCCGAAAAGCTTTCTAAGGGCGAGGTTATGCGTGAGATTTCACGCTGCTGCGGAAGAAGATTTGACCTGCCGACAATCAGCCGAGAGGGCAACAGAATCCGTATTGCAATGTGCGAAATGCCCGTGTTTGATGTTGAAATCGGAAGCGACCAGCACACCGCCGACAACGGTAAGCTCTGCGGTGACTGCATAAATTATTTCAATGACGGTTTCGGCAAAACATATGCGCTCGTGTGTGACGGTATGGGTACGGGCGGCAGAGCCGCTGTTGACGGCAATATGGCGGCATCCGTTATGACAAGACTGCTAAGGGCGGGACTTTCAGCCGACAGCTGTTTGCAGATTGTGAACTCCGCCCTTATGGTGAAAAGTGAGGACGAATCGCTTTCAACGGTTGATGTCACAAGTATTGACCTCTACACCGGCAAAACCACTTTTAAAAAAGCAGGCGCACCCGTAACATTTGTAAAGAAAAACGGCAGGGTAACGGTTCGTGAAATGCCGTCGCTCCCTGCAGGAATTCTCAACGGTATAAAATTTTCAACCGACACGGTAAATCTGACAACGGGGGATATGATTGTTATGGTATCAGACGGTGTAATTACGGGCGATGACAAATGGCTCGAAAAGCTTATTCGCACATGGAATGAGGGCAGTACCCAGGATCTTGCAAAGGCTGTTGTTGACGAGGCGGTAAAGCACCGTAAAGCCGACCGTGAGGACGATGTCACCGCCGTTGCAATCAGAATTACGGAGAACGGACATTGATTCAAATTAAGTTAAAAATTGAAAAACGGAAAATATAGCGGAGTTAATCGGACACACGCAAGTAAAGACACAGAATTTATGTAAAATAAAAAGAAAGTACCCGTTTGAGTACTTTCTTTTTTGGTGCGCCAACAGGGACTCGAACCCCGGACCGACCGGTTATGAGCCGGTTGCTCTAACCAACTGAGCTAAAGGTCCATATAAAGCCGATGATCGGACTCGAACCGATAACCTGCTGATTACAAATCAGCTGCTCTGCCAATTGAGCCACATCGGCATACGACTTATGACTTTTAACTCAGCGCATTGCTGTGCTAAAAATGACTCCAACGGGATTTGAACCCGTGTTACCGCCGTGAAAGGGCGATGTCTTAACCGCTTGACCATGGAGCCTAAGAAAAAGAAAACTCCCCGAGTAGGGCTCGAACCTACAACAACTCGGTTAACAGCCGAGTGCTCTACCATTGAGCTATCGAGGATTATTAAGGTTTGTACCTTCAAAACTTCATACAAATCCGATTTGTTTTTTCTCAGTTATTAACCAGATTAAGCCCTCGACCTATTAGTAACAGTCAGCTCCACATGTTGCCATGCTTCCACCTCTGCCCTATCTACCTTGTAGTCTTCAAGGGGTCTTACTCCCGAAGGAGGGATATCTCATCTTGAGGGGGGCTTCACGCTTAGATGCCTTCAGCGTTTATCCCTTCCAGACTTGGCTACTCTGCCATGCCGTTGGTCGACAACAGATACACCAGTGGTCCGTCCATCCCGGTCCTCTCGTACTAAGGACAGCTCCTCTCAAATATCCTCCGCCCGCGCCGGATAGGGACCGAACTGTCTCACGACGTTCTGAACCCAGCTCGCGTACCGCTTTAATGGGCGAACAG
>ENA-UEQQ01000877-UEQQ01000877.1-human-gut-metagenome-genome-assembly--contig:-NODE-877-length-10379-cov-6.643856_pt1 | contig 10379 bp, 9 predicted proteins | sample MGYA00242956_ERZ507956 | MGnify/ENA primary metagenome ERZ507956 (study PRJEB26167, sample SAMN06115407) | human gut metagenome | host: Homo sapiens | place: China:Hubei | collected 2016-07-12 | study... | reverse complement strand
ACATACTTATAAACTTCCAGCTCCAGATCATTCAGGCTGCAGATCATCTCTTCGCTGAACATCGGCCGCCCCTCCCTCGTGGTGGTTTTTGTTCCAGTATACTGTATTTTTTGCCGCGTTACAATTCCCCTGCTCAGAAAAAAGCCGCCGCACGGTGGCAGGGCCGTGCGGCGGCAGAAATATGCTTTGGGGAACCGATCAGATCAGGCTCAGGGCCTCTTCGTCGCCCACGAGGGTGAAGTCGGGGTGCATCTGCAGGATGCTGGCGGGCACTTCCGGGGTGACCGGGCCGAAGAAAGCCTTCTTCACGATCTCGGCCTTGCCGGTGCCGTTGACCACCATCAGCACCTTACGGGCCTGCATGATGGTCTTGATGCCCATGGTGTAGGCCTGCTTGGGCACCAGGTCTACGTTGCCGTCAAAGAAGCGCTTGTTGGCCTCGATGGTCTCCTGGGTCAGATCCACACAGTGGGTCTCCAGCTCAAAGGCCTCGCCCGGCTCGTTGAAGCCGATGTGGCCGTCGTGGCCGATGCCCAGCAGCTGCAGGTCGATGCCGCCCACGCTGTGGATGATCTGGTTGTACTGGGCGCAGGCTGCGTCCGCATCGGGGTTGGTGCCGTCCGGCAGGTTGATGCGGGCGGGGTTGATGTTGACGTGGTCAAACAGGTGGCGGTGCATGAAGCTCCAGTAGCTTTCCGGGTGGTCCTTGGGCAGGCCGCGGTACTCGTCCAGGTTCACGGTGGTGACCTCCGAGAAATCAATGTCGCCCTTGTTGTACCACTCCACCAGCTGCTGGTAGGCCCCCACCGGGGTGCCGCCGGTGGCCAGACCCAGCACGCAGTCGGGTTTCAGGATGATCTGCGCCGAAAGGATGTTGGCCGCCTTGCGGGACATGTCTGCGTAATCGTTTGCGCGAATGATCTTCATCGGTTCTCCGCTCCTTTGTTTTTACTTCAGCAGCAGCGGCAGAAAGCTGGTGCCGTTTTCCGGTGCCTTGCTGTGGAAATAGTCCGCAGCGGTCGCACCGACATCGCTGAGGGTCTTGCGGATCCCGATATTCTTGGGGGTGGAGTGGGCGCTGTGGATCATCAGCGGCACCATCTCACGGGTGTGGTGCGGGTGTCCGATGGTCGGGTCGTTGCCGTGGTCCGCCTGCACGATGAGGATATCGTCCTCGCCCAGGGCGTCGCGGATCTTGCCGATCCATTCGTCCGCCACCCGCAGGCGGTCTGCGTAGGCCGCGACATTCTCCCGGTGGCCGCACAGGTCCGTTTCCTGCACGTTGGTGCAGATGAACGCAGTCTCCTGCTCCTTTACGATCTCCAGGGTGCGCTGCAGCACGCTGGCCGTGTCCACCATGGGGATGCTGGTGCCGTAATTGTTCGTGACCACGTCGGCCACCTTGCCCAGCAGGAACACCGGCAGGCCGCTCTTGCCCAGGATCGTGGGGATCTGTACCTCCGGGTCAACGCCGTAGCCCATGTGGATGCAATGGTAGTCGTTGTTGTAAACGCCGCTGGCCGGAGCATTCACGCCGATGTAATCGCCGTGTTCCTCAATGGCATCCAGCAGGTTCTGCAGGTGCACGCCGCGCCCGCCGAAGGTGATGACGCGGGGCACGACCGACACGCTGCGCACCAGATGACCGATCTTGAGCTCTTCCTCAAAATCAAGGTCGTCGATGGCCGCCGTGACGTTGAACGCCTGACCCGGATCGCATTCCACGTTGTCGGCCACAGTGCAGGCCTCGTTGACGATCAGCAGGCGCTTGCCGGATGTTCCGGTGTAATACCGGACATGGTAACCCGCATCCTCCAGCGTCTTTTTGATGAGCTCGATCTTATTGCAGATCGGCTCGCCGAAAGGCTTTGCCGGGCGGGTGCCCATGATCTCCTGATGGCCGAAGAAGGTGTCCGCACCATCGTGCATCAGCTCGGCACGGCCGAACGTTGCATCCGTCGCAAACGGCAGGCCGGGGAACTCCCGCCCCACGATGTTCGCCAGACCAAGGCTTGCCAGATTGGGCAGCTTCAGGTCCGGCGTGCGCTCAATGATATGCACGCAGGTGTTGGCACCGCAGTCCGCAGGGCGCACCTGCGGCACATCCGGCATTGCGCCCACACCAAAACCATCCAGAACGATTACAACAAACTTTCCCATTGCGAATTATCCTTTCTGTCATTCCCGGACCGGTTCTCCCAGCGCAGAGTACAGGCCCGCCAGCTCCGGCTTGCCGGAGGACAGCCCTTTGACCACTGCCACCCGGCTCCGGGTCACAAAGAACTGTGTCCGGAACGCCATGACCGCCGCAGCCGAGACCGGACAGTTCTGCTGCAGTTCAAAATGATAGTCGATGCTGGAGTCGTCCGGCGGCAGCACCGGCACGACCTTTGCATTTTCCGGCGTCGTGCCCACCAGGGCGTTCTTCATATGGCCGCGGCGGTAATGCCCGCCGCCGTAGCAGTATGCCTTATCGCCCAGATTGTGGCTGACCTCCGAAACATACAGGTAGCCGGGGCGCTCCTCGGCATCCGGGTGGCCGGCATGATACGGTGTCGTTCCGGTCAGGCCGTGTCCCGGTTCTCCGTGGGTGCCGCCTGCCGCCGCGATCATCGGGATGCTGTGGGTGCAGGTGGCACTGGGCGTATTGAGCATCAGGTCCCGGTAGCCGCGGGCGCGCAGCATTTCGGCTGCGGTCTGCACGGTCCGGAGGTTGGGCATGGGCAGGATGTCCTGTGCCGCTTCGTCGTACAAAAAGCAAGGGAAGCTGCACACGCCGCCCACCTCCACATTCGGCATCGCCTCGATCGCACGCACTGCGCTGTCCAGTTCCTGCAATTCAAAGCCGCCGTACTGCCCGGAATACAGCATGTCGCCTTCTCCCAGAACACGGAGCATCAGCTTCTGGTGCAGGCCCAGCTCGGTGCAGACTGCGCTGATCTCGCGGGCTTTTTCCAGCGTGTACACCGTTACGATCACCGGCTTTGCGCGGAGGATCTTTTTCAGGGCCGCCCGGGGGATCTGGACCAGATGCCCTACGTTGCCGAGGGGGATCTGATTTTCCACCATCGTCAGCGCCTCGCGGAAGTCCACGCACACAGCGCCCACATATCCCATGTCGGTCAGCGCACGGGCGATCAGGGGGTTGCGTCCGATCTGCTTGAGCATGAAAAAGTTCTGCACGCCGTTTGCGTCGCTTGCCTGTTTGATGCTGCGGGCATTTTCCAGGATCGTGTCGTAATCCAGCAGATAGGTGTCCGGCAGGATCACGCCATTCTGCTGCCATTCAATGCCCAGACGCACCAACGGCTGGTTGCGCTCCATTACGGTCTTTAAAAACACAGGGCATCTCTCCTTTTCCTCTCGTTTTTTCAGCGGTTCAGTTTTCCTCGACCTGCTCCATGCAGCTGCGCAGGATGCGGATGATGGTGTCCGGGCCGCTGCGCATGGGGTTGATGCGGATCATCCGGTGTTCAATGGTCGGGTCCTGCGCACGGAACGTTCCACTGACACGGTAGATCATGGGGGCAAACTCGTATTTGCTCTCGCTGCCCACCGGATGCGGCGCTGCGCCGAACTTCGGGGCAGCGTCCAGAATTTTTTCGGCGATCTCCTGGTCAAACTCCACCAGCAGCACCTTGCTCTGCGCGTTTGCCAGGAACGCCTGCCGCACATGGGGGACCTCGCCGGCGTTCAGGCGGCGGACCAGCTCCTCGTTGACCTCGCTCTGGATGGCGAGCGCCACCGGCGCATAGATCAGGCCGCGCAGGGCCTCCATGGCTTCGTGTCCCTGCACCTGACTGCCGCCGGAATACTGCATCTTGTAGATGCGGTCGATCAGCTCCTTGCTGCCGATCACTGCACCGACGCCCTCCGGACCAAGGATCTTGAAGCAGGAGAAGGTGGACAGGTCGGCCCCCGCCTGGCAGCCGATGGCGTCCACTTTCAGGGCGGCGTAGTTGTCATCGGTCACCACCGGGATGCCCGGCAGCGCAGCCTTGATGGCTGCGATCACGGCCTTGTAGTCGTAGCGGTCCTCCGGCTTCTGCCGGGTCAGCTGCACCAGGGCGCCTCGGATCTCGTCCTTGTGCTGCGCACAGACGGCCTTGAGCTGTTCCAGATCGTTGAAGTCCGCGCGGATGGGTTTCAGCCCCATGGCGTCGATGGTCACCTGCGTCGTCGTATAGATGGGCGAGGTGTGCACCAGAATGGCATCCCCCGGTTTCAGGCAGGCGGTCAGAGCCCAGCGGATCGCGCCCGTGCCGGAGCCGCGCACAAGCAGCGCCGCCGGGGCATCAAAGGTGTCGGCAAAGACCTTTTCCACCTTTACCGTGCAGCGGGGCTTGTTCAGCCCTTTCACCACGCCGAGGTCGCCCAGCGAGAGGACTTCCTCTCCCTGAAAATTGCGGGTCACCGCGTCAATGACCTTGAACTGGAGCTGTTTAGCCTGTTCCAGCGAGATAGAATGCAGGGGATAGGTTTTCATTGTCAATTCCTCGAATCCTTGTTATTTCTGTCCTTTGTAGATGCGCAGTGCATTGCGGTATAGCAGGTTCTCCCATGCGCGGTCCGGCACGCCTGCCTCGCTTGCCAGCGGAGCAAAGGTGTCCAGCAGGTAGCTGTAGCCCACACCGCCCCGGTCTGCAAAGTTGCTGCGGCGGGTGATGTCCATGCTCATGACGATCTGCGTGTCGTACCCTTCCGCACAAAGGCGGCTGAGCCAGTCTGCACGGGAGACATCGGGCTGATAGTTGCACTTGCCGATGGTGTCGAACGCAATGTTGACCCCCTGATCCAGCAGGCGCTTCATGTAATCCAGATCGGCCGACAGGTCGATGTGGCTCAGCACCACCCGGCTCAGGTCAACGCCAAAGCTCTTGAAGATCTCCAGCTGCTCCAGGCCGCGCGTGCCCAGCGTTGTGTGGGTGCAGATGGGTGCCCCCGTTTCTGCATGGGCGCGGGATGCCGCACGGAACACCTTGGCCTCCGTCTCGGTGATGTCCTTCGAGGTGCCGATCTCGCCGATGACGGTCGCCCGGACACCGGTGCCTTCAATGCCCTCGGTCAGTTCCTTCACCATGATGTCACACAGCTGCTGTTCGGTCAGCGTATAGCACTCCGGCGGGAGAAAAGGCTCCTTGTAGTAGCCCGTCGCGTGAGTGATCTCCACCCCCGCTTGTGCAGCCATTTTCTGCACATAGGCCACGTTCCGGCCCATCCCGCGGTTGGTCTGGTCGATGATGCCGACCACACCGTGTTCCGCCAGCCGCCGGTATTCCGCCGCGGTCGCGTCAAAATCATCCAGCCTGCAGTCGATGTTCTTCTTCGGACCGGACAGGTCGATCGTCGTATGCTCGTGCGCATACAGAATCTTTTCAGGCAGTTTCAAAAGGATTCGCCTCCTGTATTGTTTCTTAACCAGAGCCGCCTCCCGACGCAGGCCGGGAGGCGCTCATTTTATCCGGGGATCAGGCGGCAGGGGTGTACAGAGACAGCAGGAACAGCACGTTTGCGATCAGGCCGACCAGGATCGCGCCCAGAGGACCGACCGCCATGGAGACCAGAGGCTTCTTGCTGCACTTGTTGATGCACCAGAATGCCACGATGATGAACAGACCCGTCGTGGGCATGATTGCCTGAGCAGCCAGGATGCCGCCGATCAGCAGGGCGATGTCGATGACGTAGCTCATAGCGGTACGGATGTTGTCGCCGCAGCGCTTGATGCCGGGGAACTTGTCCAGACCCTTTGCGATGACGTTCAGCAGCAGGATCTCCACGCAGATGCAGGCTGCACCGGCGATCAGGGCGATAAAGGGGTTGGGGATCAGCAGACCGATCACAAAGACGAAGGTCATGCCGGCCGGAGCGTAGACGCCGGTGGTGATGGCGGTGGTGGCAACCAGCGGGATAAAGCCGATGGCACGGGCCAGAGCGGTCAGACCTGCGTTGACGCGGTCACCCTCGGCCAGCAGGCCCAGGCTGATGGGGTCACCGGCCATGATGCTCATGCTGGTGCCTGCTGCGATCAGGCCGCCCATGAGGGCCAGAACCGGCATATACTTGCGGATGCGTGCGACCTTGTCGGCAAAGATCTGGGTCAGCATTTCGTTGGAGTTCTGGTCGTTGCCTTCCTTATCCATGGCAGCGAACACCAGCATGATGATCATACCGGCCAGCAGGGCCATACCGTCCTTGTTCAGGCTGACCGTGTGCTCGGCGTCCAGTGCGATCTTGCCGTAGGTCTCAACGATCTGACGGACCAGCAGGGTCACAACGGCGGTGATGATGCCCTTGGCAGCGCCAAACTGCAGGGCAACCGTCACAGCCGGGAAGATGGCGAAGGCCAGCGTGATACCGGCAGAGACCTGGCCCAGGCTGCCCAGGAAGTTGACCGGCAGCAGGTTGAACAGGTCGATGATCACCTGCAGGCCGAACAGCAGGGCCACGCCGTACACAGCGCCGATGACGCCGGAAGCGATCATGCCCTTTTTGGTGTCCGGGCACCAGGTGCCGATGATGTCGGTGGTGAGCAGGATGCAGTGGATCAGGATGATGCTTGCGGCAATGGACGTGGGCAGGCCGTAGCCGATGACCAGACCAAAGCCGATGGCAAAGCTGGTGGCTGCCAGAGCCTTGCGGTCCATGCGCTTTTCCAGATACTCCGGCAGGACCGGGCGCAGGCCGTCGTTGAACACGGCGATGCTCTGGTTCGCCAGAATCGATGCCAACGCACCAACTGCCGCGATGATAACGTAGCGCAGAATGGTTTCCATATGTAATCCTCCTTATTTGACGATCCGGATCAGAAGCCCAGACCCTTGAGAATGATCGGCACGACCTTTTCGATGTGCTGATCCGTAAAGCCGTATGCCTTCTTGCCGGCCTTGACCTGTGCCAGGATCTCGTCCTCGCTCAGCATTTTGCCCGGCATGGACACCGTTGCGCACTGGTTCATGCCCAGCAGGGCAATGGCCATTGCCAGCGCACCGCCGCCGCCCGTCTTGCAGGCGCCGAAGTAGTAATCTGCCTGCCCGGTCTTGACCGCCATTGCCGCCGCAATGTCATCCTTGATCTCCACCGAGGCACGGTCGCCTACAACACCCTTGATGGTGTCATAAACCTTCTGCTTGTCGATCTGGCCGCCTACTACGATTTTCATAAGCTAGCCCTCCTTTCTGATGTGGGTTTTATGCAAATGCTGTCACGATTGTGCCAGCACGACCCCGATGTGCATGGTCAGGAACTTCTGCTCGTCCTCCGGCAGGTCCGGCAGGATCTCCCGCACCAGCGCCTGCGTTGCTTCCAGTGCCTTGGGGAAGGTGGGCTCCTGGCTGGTCTCTTCGTAGACCTCCTCGTCCAGCGGCTCCACCGGCTCTCCGCGGTGGATGCGCCCCAGCGCGGCGCACAGGTGCGTGATCATGGCGGAGGCGTTTTCTTCGGTCAATGTCAGACCGTATTTCTCCTGAAAAAAGCGGATCACATCCTGTACCTTCCGGTAATCCTCCTCGGACAGCATCCCTGCCTGGTGCAGGATCGTTAATCTCGGTTCAAAATCCATCTCTGACATCTCCCAATGATTTTTTGTTTTGCTTACAGCCAGGTGCCGATCTTGTCGGCCAGCGTCTCAGCCGGAGCTTCGGTTCCAAAAATGTTCCAGACCAGCTCACAGATCTCGCCGCAGCAGCTGTAGGGACTGTAGTAGGACATGGAGTTAGGCTTGAAGCCAACGTTCTGCTTGTTGGTCAGGAACACCACTGCGGTCTTGTTGGTCTTGTTCATGACCACATGGGTGCCGGTAAAGCCTGCGTGGCCAAAGGCGTCGTAGTGGCGGTCGCCGCGGCCCATGAACGAGGAGCCCCGCTCAAAGCCCAGCCCGCGGGACGGCTTGCCATTCTGCTCGCTGGTGAACTCGTCGATGACTTCCTTCTTGTAAAGGCGGACGCCCTTGTAGATGCCGCCGTTCAGCATGGCCTGGCACAGCACGGCCAGATCTTCCGCGTCGGAGTACAGGCCCGCGTGACCGGCCACGCCGCCGTTTGCCATCCATGCATTGCCGTCGTTGCACTCGCCCTGCAGGGTGTAGTTGCGCCAGCCGGTGAAGGTGCGGAACGCGTCCAGATCGGCGGTGCAGTCGTAGCCAAAGCCCGGGTAGTCGATCTCGTCCACCATGGCATACTCATACGGGTTGCCGAAGGAGGTGGCCACCACATCCTCGGTGGTAAAGCCGTTGGCCAGCGGCAGATAGGTGGTGCGCTTCAGCCCCAGAGGCTTGTAGATCTCGTTCTTGACGTATTCGTCCATCGAGCGCCCGGTGATCCGCTCCACCAGGAAGCCCAGCATCTGGAAGCCCAGGTCGCTGTACTTTTCCTCGCCGGGGGCGAACATCAGCTCACAGTTGCAGATGTAATCCAGCACCTTGGCCTTGTCCTTCTCGATGTGGAGGAACATCGCCTTCCACTGCGGCAGACCGGAGGTGTGGGTCAGCAGCTGATGCACGGTGACGTTTTCCTTCCCGTTCTTGGCAAACTCCGGAATGTAGCTTGCTACCGTGGCACTCAGGTCGATCTTGCCCTCGCTGTACAGCTTCATAATGGACTGTGTCGTGGCCATGATCTTGGTGCAGGATGCCATGTCGAACATGGTATCCATCTGCATGGGGCGGGGATCGTCCAGCCGCACGCCCATGTCGTTGAGCATTGCGTAGCCGTATGCCTTTTCATACACGATCTTGCCGCCGCGTGCCACCACGATCGTTGCGCCGGGGAAATATCCCTGCCCCATGTAGTTTTCCACAATGTGGGCGATGGCCGTCAGGCGGTCATCGGTCCGGACGGGCATTGCAGACCGGGGGAAGCAGTTCTCCGCCTGCTCCGGGCTGGCACACCCCATAAAGGCAGAGGCAGCTGCCAGTGTGCCAACGGTTTTGCCGGATGCGATCAGGAAGTTGCGCCGAGTGATCTTTTTCATGCGAGATCTCCTTTTCTTTCTGCAAAAAAATCAGACATCCTGTATCGGTTTTCGGGAGAAAATGTTTTATACAATATTTTGTATTTTCATCCCGAAAGAAACATCCGCATGACCTCCATGCAGATGTGACTTCTGTTTGACCGCACCTTTGCTTAGTAGCGCGGAATGATCTGCTTGCGCATCACCTGCTGCTGGATGTGGTCCACACGCTCCACCGACAGAATCTTGCGCACCAGCTGCGCGGTGATGTTATCACTTTTCCGGCAGGCAAGCACGGCCACGGTATCTTTTTCCTGCTCATCCAGCCGGGGCATCGGATAATAGCTCAGCCCCTCCGGCAGCATATCGGCGCTCCAGACGCCGGCATCAATGACGCCGCTGTGCAGAAACGGCACCAGTTGACTATAGATGATGGGCACATATTGCACCGGCTTATCGGCAAAACAGAACCGGGTCAGCATCTCCTGGTCCACCGAGGAGGCATCCACGCCCACCTTGCAGTTCTGCCAGTCGCCCTTGAAGTCCGGGCGGACAAAGACCCGATGCTGTTCCACATAGCTCTGCGGGCCAAAGGCCGCGATCCGCTGGATGTCCTTGCCCTCCTGCGCATAGTGTTCAAATGCAAGCTGGCTCATGACGCACAGATGAAAGCGCCCTTCTTCCACACAGTTCAGCCGGTAGCCGGAACCGCGCATAAATGCGATCGCACCCGTGACCCCTTTCTGGTTCAGTTCCTCATACAGTCCGCTGGCCAGACCTTCATAGCGCAGGCCATACGGCATAGGCATCACGCAGGTCAGACCCGTATTGCTGCAATACTGCGCCATTGCCACATAGTCGATCTCTGTTGCAATGGTGCCGTTCTGCCCATGGGATTCCAGACGGATCACATGATTCTGTTTCAGGTTGTTCAGCGCGATCTGGATATTTCCCCGTGCCATCTCGCATTGTTCGCTCAGTTCCGTCACCGTGGGGATCCGGTCTCCCGGTTCCAGCCCTGCCAGGATCTGCGCGACCTGCAGCGTTGCCAGACCAGACTTCTGGAGCAGACTTGTGTTCATCATGGTTGCTCTTCCCTTCTCGACCTATCTTTCAATCCGCATCAGGTGGACCGTGGGAAATTCCACAGGAAAGAAGCGTATTTTGGGCGTTCCGCCCCTCCTCATAAGAGACAGATCGCTTACAGATTTATGATAATACAAAATTTCATATATTGCAATATGGAGTCTTGCATAAACTTTTTCCGTCGAATTTGTACAACCTGATTTTTTCATCCGCGGCGGCTTTCCGGTCCGTCGGCGGCCTCCCCGGCAGGAACACCATGCGCCGCTTGCCCCTGAGGTCACCCCCGCGTGTGCGGGGAAAAGCCGACCCAGACCGCACCCACGCCGGTGTCTCCCATCAGCTCCATG
>ENA-UEQQ01000873-UEQQ01000873.1-human-gut-metagenome-genome-assembly--contig:-NODE-873-length-10412-cov-29.595743_pt1 | contig 10412 bp, 8 predicted proteins | sample MGYA00242956_ERZ507956 | MGnify/ENA primary metagenome ERZ507956 (study PRJEB26167, sample SAMN06115407) | human gut metagenome | host: Homo sapiens | place: China:Hubei | collected 2016-07-12 | study... | reverse complement strand
AGCGTCGAGTTCTGCCACAATGTTGGTCTGGACTACGTCAGCTGCTCTCCCTTCCGTGTGCCTATCGCACGTCTGGCCGCTGCCCAGGCTGCTATCAAGAACCCCCGCAAGTAATTGCGTGAGAGCTTGAGAGAGCACACATAAAACTTCATAAGTAAAATAAAACCGCCCCGGTTTCCGTAATAGGAAGCCGGGGCGGTTTTGCGCCATGCACCGGAACCCCTCTCCCCCGGGCGGGGGAGAGGGGTGGAGGGCCATGCGGCAGGGTCGTGATTTGGAGGATTATTATGTACAACTGGGAGAGCGTCTTCGGATGCTCTCCCTTTACTTTTGCAGGGCAGTCCGTGTGGAGTGTCCTGTTTCTTTATATAAGGAGAGGACAGATTATGACCTATAATGCAATGACCGAACGTTACGAAGAAATCACGGTTTGCGGAAAGCCTGCGCTGTTTACCAGCATCCGCATCAAGAGAGATACTGTCCCGGACGGTCTGTATGCCTACGATGTCTGGCATGACGATGAGTGCCGGGGCATCCCTTGTGAGATCGCACCCTTTGTACATTCAAAATGAGAATGCAGTGTTCCTTTTTTTGTGGGTTTGTATAGGATGGACAACCATACCGTCCAGCCCAATCTGTATAATGGAGGCAGAAAAGTGATGGAATCATAAGAAAGAAGGAGAAGAGCGTATGAAAAAATTTTTGATGGTGCTGTTGAGCATTGCATTTGTGCTGAATCTTGCGATTGTGATTGGGCTGATTGGCGGATATGGTTCACCACGGCGGGCGTTTTACACCATCACAGACGAGTTGATGAACAGTGCCTATCGCTTCAAAAGAGGCTGGCAATTTAAGAATAGTCTACCTTGACTTTTTATCGCAATTTTCAAAAATAGCGCCAATCAAAACGGCATATTTGCGATATGCAGTTTGCGGATGTTGCTTGTGCATTAAAAACGCAAACTGCTATAGAAGATGGACAGACAAGCTGTCCATCTTTTTTTGTATACTGGGGTTGTGCAAAAGAGACAAAATTTTTTTGTAATTCTGTAAAACGACAAAAGTTCATACAAAGAATTGCAGGGATAGTTGTGTTGTGTTACAATGAGCAGAGAAGGAGAATGAACTGTGCGTAATAGTAGATTGGACCGGATACTCTATATCCAACAGGTGCTGGTACAGGGCGGTGTGCTGAACAAACAACAGACTGCCGACCGCTTTGGGGTCAGCGAAAAAACCATCCAGCGCGACCTCGATACGTTGCGGAATCATTTTGCAGACAGCGAGCCGCGCCGGGAGATCTTATACAACTCCGCAAAGGGCGGCTATCTGCTGGATGACACGCTTTCGCGCTTCCTCACCAGCAGCGAAATTCTGGCAGTGTGCAAGATCCTGCTGGAAAGCCGCTCCATGGTCAAGGAGGAGATGTTCCCCATTCTGGACAAGCTGATCTGGGCCTGTACACCGCTGGATAGGCTGAATCAGGTCAAAGACCTCATCAGCAACGAACGCTTCCATTACGTCGAGCCGCAGCATGGCCGGAAGTTTATCGAGAGTTTGTGGGAGATCGGTACGGCAATAGAAAACCACAATGTTATGGAAATTACCTACTGCCGCACCCATGATGGCGAAACGCGAGTGCGTACCATCGAGCCGGTGGGCATCCTGTTCAGTGAGTATTATTTCTATCTGGCGGCGTTCATTGAGGGCATCGACAAGGATAAGCATTTCCAGAACCCGCAGGACAACTCCCCGACGATTTACCGCATCGACCGTATCCAGAACTATAAGACCCTCGACCGACACTTTGCACAGCGGTACACCGACCGTTTTCAGGAGGGCGAGATGCGCAAGCGCATCCAGTTCATGTACGGCGGCGAGTTGCAGATCATCCGGTTCGAGTATACCGGGCCAAGTCTGGAATCTGTACTTGACCGACTGCCCACTGCAAAGGTTTTGCGTGTAACAGAAAAGGGCTGGCTGATAGAAGCCGATGTGTTCGGGACGGGCATCGAGATGTGGGTGAGAAGTCAGGGAGATTACATTAAAGATTATAAAACCATAAGGAGCGATAGAATATGAGCGAAATTCAGGTGGAAGTGTGTTTTACGGACAAGCTGGAGTCTGTCCGCGTGGGCGGAAAGGCGATGGAAATCCCGAAAGCCGTGAAGGCAAAGCCCGTCGAGGAGTGGTTTGAACCGGCTGCGGGCCGCGTGAAGTGGGGCGGACTGGGCGCTGAGATAAAGGAAATGGATTTCGGCGGAGAGAAGGATGCCGCGTACAGTTTCCTGTTCAACGGCCCGGAGGACAAAAAGCAGGAGTTTATGGCTTGTGTGGAGCGCTTCTGCCTGGGCGAGGAAGCACAGCAGGAAACAAAAAAGAAGACTGTGCAGGACTACCTGCAGGAGGCTAAGAAAAATCAGCAGGCAGGCAATGCGGAAATGGCGTTCCAGCAGTACATGGTCGCGGCCAGAGATTACGGATACCCCGAGGCACAGTTTGAGGTGGCACGGTGCTATCAGAACGGCATGGGTGTGGAAAAAAACGAAGAAAATGCGGTCGTGTGGTACAAAAAGGCCGCAGAGCAGTGCGATGCCGAGGCACAGTGTGCACTGGGCGAGTGCTATTATCAGGCTCGTGGCGTTGAAAAGGACGACAAAGAGGCCCGCAGATGGTACGAAGCGGCGGCAACTCAGGGAAATGTGACGGCCCAGTATATGACCGGACGGCTGTATGCGGCACTCTCGTACAATGTGGCGGCTGTGAAGTGGTACACCAAAGCGGCGGAGCAGGAATGCCCGGAAGCACAGTATGAGCTGGGTGTGTGCTATGAGGCCGGCGACGGCGTCGGCAAGGACGAGGCAAAGGCCGCAGAACTGTACCGCAAGGCGGCAGTGCAGGGCTATGCGGAAGCGCAGAAAAAACTGGGTGACTGCTATACTCATGGCACAGGTGTCGCAAAAGACTTGGAGCAGGCGTTTGAATGCTACAGCAAGGCGGCAAAACAGGGCAATGCAAGAGCGCAGAACAATCTGGGCACGTGCTATATAAATGGAGAAGGCGTAGTGGAAGACCCTGCTCAGGCCGCTGAATGGTACGAGAGAGCGGCAGAGCAAGGGCTTGCACAGGCGCAATGTAATCTTGGCTTCTGCTATAAAAATGGCTGGGGTGTGGATAAAAATGAGGAAGAAGCCGTAAGGTGGTATCGCAAAGCCGCAGAGCAGGGGTGGGTACGGGCGCAATGTAGACTCGGCGATTGCTATGAGTATGGAGAGGGTGTAACAAAAGACCTTGTCAAGGCGGCGGAGTGGTACCGCAAAGCGGCGGAGAGGGGCAATGCGGGAGCACAATATAAATTAGGCAAGTGTTATTATTATGGAAAAGGCACAGAAATGAATAATAATGAAGCCGTAAAGTGGCTTCGGAGAGCATCAGAGCAAGGTGCTGCAGATGCACAGGATCTGCTTGGTAATTGCTATTATTATGGCTATGGCGTAGAAATGAATCATTGGGAAGCTGTGAAATGGTATGAGAAAGCAGCAAAGAAAGGCAATGCGGATGCGCAGAATATGTTTGGCTACTGCTATGATCATGGAGAGGGTGTGACAAATGACCTTTCCAAAGCAGCGGAGTGGTACCGGAAAGCCGCAGAGCAAGGCTATGATATAGCGCAGTACAATCTGGGTCTTTGCTACGCTAACGGTAGGGGCGTGACAAAAGACTATGCCAAGGCAGCGGAGTGGTATCGAGAAGCTGCAGAACAGGGATACGCAAGAGCTCAATATAATCTTGCGGTGTTATATTACAATGGAAATGGCGTGACACAAAACAAAGAAGAGGCAGTAAAATGGTATCGGAAAGCGGCAGAGCAGGGTGATGCAGATGCACAGTGCAGTCTTGGAGTTCGCTATGAGTATGGAGAAGGTGTAACAAAAGACCTCGCCAAGGCAGTTGAGTGGTACCGCAAATCTGCGGAGCAGGGATGTGCGCGGGCGCAGTACGATCTGGGCCGTTGTTATCATAATGAACAGGGAGTGGCGAGAGACCTAAAAAAAGCTATGGAGTGGTACCTCAAAGCCGCAGAACAAGGCTGGGCAGATGCACAATATATCGTTGGAGCATTTTACAGCAATGGATATGGCGGTATAAAGGTGAATGAAGCGGAAGCTTTAAAGTGGTATTATAAGGCTGCGGAACAAGGTGTTGCAGAGGCGCAATTTATTCTGGGGCTTGACTATAAGCGTGGCGAAGGAGGAGTGAAAAAAGATTTCGCTAAAGGGGCAGAATGGTATCGCAAAGCGGCAGAACAAGGCCATATGTATGCTCTGTACAATCTTGCAGTATGCTACGAATATGGAGAAGGTGTCCCAAAAGACAAGGAAACAGCAATAAAATTGTATCAGAAGGCGGCAGAGCAAGGCAATACAGAGGCAGAAAAGGATGTCAAGCGACTGGAAGGCGGCGGCCTTGGCTCTGCCGTCGCAGCAGGTGCGGCACTGGGCGGAGCTGCCCTGCTCTGGAAAATTTTGAGGGGTTAACAGCAGAAAGGAAAATAAATCATGGCAGACGAGCTTGAGGTGCTTGAAAAACAGCAGCTTTCCGCGCAGAGGTCGCTGAATGACCTGACAGACCAGCTGACCCTTGCAGACCATCTGGTGTATAAAAAATATCTGACGGAACTGCAGAACTATGGCATGGTGGAGCTTTCCCAGCAGATGCTGGACGTGCAGGACCCTGCCCAGTGCATCCAGCTGTTCCAGCTGCAGAAGCTGACCCTGAAAAAGGGCGAGGATATGTTCCAGAAGCTTTCCACGGTGTACTATTCCAGCATGGCGCAGGGCTGCAGTCTGGCGGTGATGATCGATGTGCCGGAGGAGAATGTCGGCGCGAATATCTATCTGGGTGTCCGAGAGGACCCCTTGAAAAAGAACATGAAGAGCCGCGACCTGGATACTTCCAGCAAGGCGCTGCAAAAGGTGCTGAGCTCCAACTTCCCCGGCTCTGAGACAAGAGGCATTCCGCGGCAGGAGGAAAAAGAACTGCTGGACGGAGCCTTTGGCGATACGCAGGAAGCTGTGGCCTCGGTGTCCTGCGTGGCGGCACTGCGGGATAAATCCAGGACGGAAGACAAAGCTTTTGTGCAGGGCATTGAGCGCTTTATGGACGCCATGGACGGCGAGGTGTACACGGCGCTGTTTCTGGCAGAGCCTGTCTCGGCAGAAACGCAGGCGGAGATACGCAGCGGGTACGAAAACCTCTACAGCAGTCTTTCGCCCTTCCGCAAGAGCACATGGTCCTATAGCGAGAATCAGAGCACGGCTGTGATGGAGAGCCTGTGCAGCGGGACTTCCCACACCATCAGCGATACCGTCAGCACAACCACAACGGACGGCACGAGCCAGTCCTCCTCGGTGACGGATGGCACCCAGAAAACGAAAGGGGTCAGCGGCGGCATCAACGGCGGTGTCGGCAGCAGCTCCGGCACCTCGGTCACAAAGGTCTCGCCGGTGGCTGGCGGCATTGCAGGCATTCTGGGCCTGGGCGGCGCAGTAGCCTCGGTTGCGATTCCGGTGGCAGGTGCTGTTATTGGACCGCTGCTGGGCACGGCTGGCAGGGCCATAGGAGGCATGGCACCATCCAGAACGGCTTTCAACAGCATTGCCCGGAACATCGGCGGCTCCATGGGCGTAAACACCTCGTGGGGTACCAGCCACTCTGCCACCGAGCAGACCGGCACTTCGCACAGCACCTCCGATGGGATGTCGCATGGAACATCGGACACCATCAGCCAGCAGGAGAGCCACGGCACAACAGACACCCGCGGCATGGGCCGTACCCAGCAGGTCGAGCTGTGCAACAAATCGGTGGAAGAATTGCTGGAACGCATTGAAAACCAGCTCAAGCGCGCCAAGGAAAGCGAGGATTACGGCTGTTATAAATGTGCGGCTTATTTCCTTTCGTCTACCCCGTCCACGGCGATACTTGCGGCCAATACTTACCGTGCATTGATGGTAGGTGAGGGCTCCTCGGTGGAAAGTGGTGCTGTGAATGTCTGGCAGAACGATGAGGCACAGGTGGCCCAGCTGCGGGAGTACCTCAAGCGATTCATGCACCCGGTCTTTGCCCGTCCGCTGTGGGCGGGTGCGCCGGACAGCCTGCTTTACACGCCAGCAACACTGGTTAGTGGGCGGGAACTTCCGATGCACCTTGGCTTGCCCACCCGCTCAGTGCACGGCTTGCCAATCATCGAGCACGCGGAGTTCGGCCGCAATGTGCCAGACGAAACGGTGCCGGATGCGGACAAGATGGAGCTGGGCAAAATCTACCATATGGGCAGGGAGGAAAAAGCGGACCTTATCCTGAACCGGCAGGCAATGGCCTCCCATACCTTTGTCACAGGCTCTACGGGTACGGGCAAGTCCAACGCAGTCTACCATCTTCTGGACGAGATAACAAAGGATGGACGGACGTCGTTTCTTGTGGTGGAACCGGCCAAGGGCGAGTACAAGAATGTGTTCGGCAGCCGCGCGGATGTAAAGGTGTTCGGCACCAACCCCAGAGAAACTCCGCTGCTGCGCATCAATCCCTTTGCGTTCCCGCAGGACATCCACATTCTGGAACATATCGACCGTCTGGTGGAAATCTTCAATGCCTGCTGGCCCATGTATGCGGCCATGCCTGCCGTGCTGAAGGATGCCATCGAGCGCAGCTACCAGAAAGCAGGCTGGGATCTGCGCAATTCGGAAAGTGAAAAGGGGGTTTTCCCGACCTTCTTCGACCTGCTGGATATTCTGCCGGGCGTCATTGAGGAATCGCACTACTCCAAGGACACCCAGAGCGATTATGTGGGCGCTTTGTGTACCCGTGTGAAGTCGCTGACCAACGGCATTTACGGCAGTGTGTTCTGCGCAGAGGACGCGCTGAGCGACGCAGAGCTGTTTGACTGCAATGTGGTCGTGGACCTGAGCCGGGTGGGGTCGATGGAGACAAAATCGCTGCTGATGGGCATTCTGGTCATGAAGCTGCAGGAATACCGGATGTGTGGCAGCGAGATGAACAGCAGACTGCGCCATGTTACCGTGCTGGAAGAGGCGCACAATCTGCTGCGCAAGACGTCGGCGGAACAGTCGCAGGAAGGGGCAAATCTGCAGGGCAAGTCGGTGGAGATGCTGGCCAACGCCATTGCGGAGATGCGTACTTACGGCGAGGGTTTTATCATTGCGGATCAGGCACCCGGCCTGCTGGATATGTCGGTCATCCGCAACACCAACACGAAAATCATCCTGCGCCTGCCGGACGAAGAAGATCGCAAGCTGGTAGGTAAATCTGCCGGATTGAAAGAAGCGCAAATCGATGAACTCTCCAAGCTGCCGCTGGGTGTGGCTGCCGTTTACCAGAATGAGTGGCCGGAGGCGGTGCTCTGCAAGATTGAGGCATATCCCATGCCGGAAGATGCTGTTTACCACAAGCCTTCAAAAATGCCGCATGAAATCAACGCAGAGTTTGTATTTGGACAACTGGCAGCGGGCAAAGAGCTGGAACCGCTGGGCATTTCGGAGATGGAGCAGCTGAAGCTCTGGCTGAAACGCCATGAGATGATGTTGAAGCCGGAGGACGGCCGCTACCTGGAACAGGTCTTTGCAGGCGGCGAACTGGATGTGGCTAAGACCCGGAAAGCTGTGTTTGATTTCTTTGGTGGAATCAGCACGGTCGTTGATTACTGTGCCGCAGCCGAAAAATCGTTCACACCCCGTAAAGAATTTCTGGAACAGTTGCAGGGACAGTACGGCCTGAAAGCTGCTGCCGCAGACTGGGTGCTGAATAGCGTGATAAGCATGGGCATGAGCCTGAACCCGGATGCAAAGGCTGTAGATAATCTAAGGACGAATTTTGAACAGCAGGGAGGTCGTGTGCTGTGAGGCGAGAAATCTCAGAAGCGAAACCGATGGAAGCAAAAATGCACATTGGGTTGGATGATGTCGTCAAACGGTCATTTGAGCGTCTACAGAAAGGCGGGATAGAAAAGGCAGAAGAAAAACTGGATGCTGCTACGGAAAAGTCATTTGCAGAGCTAGAAAAAGAGCTGGAATACAAAAATAACGATGATGGAATGCCGTACCGTATGGAGCAGGATCTTTTGTCGGATGCAGAGTATAAAAGAAACGGATATGAGTATACTACCGATCACCTTGGAAGGTTGTTTACAGCCGAAGGAGACCTGCATCTGAAAGAGCATGATGGTCGTCTGCAAATTAAAGACAGCATCCATGACATCGGTAAAGGATATGAAAAAAGCACAGATGACCGTGGACACGCGATTGCAGACCGCTTTGGTGGGGCAAACGATTTGGAAAATCTCATTCCGCAGGATTCTGGACTAAATCGGAACGAATTCAAAAATTTTGAGAATAAACTGGCACAGGAAGTGGAAGCTGGGAAAAAAGTCAATCTGAAATTGGAGATGCATTATCCGGGAGACTCCTTCCGCCCGGATGCCATTACTGCTGTGACAACGATTGACGGAAAGCAGGAAGTTAAAGTATTTTTGAACGATAAATACTAATAAGTCCACTGCACTTTCAGGTTATTACAATCTCGGTCGATTGCACATACAATACAAGTATCACTTCACAAAACGGAGGGGACTTGTATTATGGTGGACTACGCCGACATCGGAAAACGCATCCGTGCCTGCCGCCTTGCAAGGGGCATGACGCAGGAACAGCTGGCCAATGAGGTCGGCGTGGTGGTCACCCACATCAGCCATATAGAGACCGGAAACTCCGTGCCTAGCCTGAAAACGCTGATCGACATCATCAACGCACTGGACTGTTCGGCGGATGAGCTGCTCTGCATCGAGATCAAAAAAGCAAAGCCGGTGTTCGACAGCTGGATGAGCGAACAGCTTGCGGATTGCTCTGCCGATGAGGCAAAGATCATCAAAGAAACGGTGGTCAGCCTGAAAAAGTCGCTCCGGAAAGTGTACGGAAAGTCCCCTAAATACAGATATGACTAAAACTTCAAAAAACTGAACGCCAGTTGGTAGGCATTAAGTGTTTGAAAAAGCACCCATAAAGTAAACGAACCGCCCCGGTTTCCATAGCAGGAAGCCGGGGCGGTTTTTCTATGTAAGGCTATATAGAAAAATCCGAATGGAAGTTTGCCGGATGGACAATATTGGTGTCCGATCAACGCTTTATAATAAAAGCATCAAAATGATTCATTGGAATCATTCCGAACGGAATTATGCATCCATTGAGATGGGAAGAAAAACCATGAAAGAACGATTTGAAATCTATGATGGCAGTGCAGAAGCTAAAAAGCCAAAGGAAAATCCAAAAATCTGAGCGGCTTTCATCCGCTGTTTACCGCATCTGCGCGCAGAAGCATTGCGCTGGATGCCTTAAAGATTTGGCTGCTGCTGGGGTTCGTTGTGGGCGTGGTGACAGGTATTGCAACCGGCGCCGGAGCGGTATCCGTTCTTTTGGGGCTTCTAATTGCCGCAGTAATCTGTTTTGGCTTCCGGGATGATGTCTATAAAAAAGTCTATGGCTCGGAGCATGACAGAGGTCAGCTGCCTTTGCCGGAAGGAATGAGCTGGGAAGAAGCTGTAGACCGCATCCGTCGTGAATTTGCCAACCCAGACGTTGAACAGGTTACGGATACTGCGGATGCCGTGACCTTTTACAGCAAAAAGCGTGGTACCTATCAGCTGAAAAACACAGCCGACGGCCTGAAAATGACCATCCTGACCAAACCGTCCAAAAGCAGTAAGAAAGAATATCTGTATGCAGTTTTCAGCAGCGTTCTGCTGTCGCAGGTGATCGCCATCCTGTACCCTGAAAAAATTTCTGCGGAGCAGGTGGAAGAAGAAAAGGCAGCAGTCCGGAAGCTGTTCGGCGCACACAAGATGCCTCTGGTCATTGAACTGGCGATTACAGCAGCATTTGTTGCATTCGCGGCGTATGTGCTCTATACCACGCTCTATTCGGATAGTGCCCGCTCCAAAGGTATCTCGGACAGCTATCTGAATGTGTTCCCGTCGGAAGCTATCGTGGGAGAAGTGCTGGATGACTTCTTTGCGGACGGCAAATGGGACAACTACGAGCAGAACGGCGTGACCTATGTCAGCTATACTGGCATCGGGCAGAATACGCAGACCGGTGAGAAGATCGTGATTGGCATTTATTTCAAGCTGAACAGCGATAAAACCTTTGGCATCGACCGGATGACATGGAACGGCGATACCATGAATACCTTGGAACAGCTTGGCGTGATCTCAGCTCTGAACGACAGCTACCGGGAATCTCACGGTCTTGCCAGCAGCAATGCGCTGGACAGTGGAAAGACATTTTTGCAGGTGCTCGGTGTAAGGATAGAACTGGAAAATGCAGATGAAAAATTTCTGGCAA
>ENA-UEQQ01000870-UEQQ01000870.1-human-gut-metagenome-genome-assembly--contig:-NODE-870-length-10425-cov-12.337843_pt1 | contig 10425 bp, 9 predicted proteins | sample MGYA00242956_ERZ507956 | MGnify/ENA primary metagenome ERZ507956 (study PRJEB26167, sample SAMN06115407) | human gut metagenome | host: Homo sapiens | place: China:Hubei | collected 2016-07-12 | study... | reverse complement strand
AAACGCTCTACCAACTGAGCTATTTCGGCTTGCCGGGAACATTAAGTTCCCTTTGGGACTGCAAATATCTGAAAAATATTTTTTTCTCGCAACAATTTTGCGAAAATTCTCGCTTTTCTTGCTATATTCGCGCTAAAACTGACCCGAAACTGTTTTACGATGATTACTTTTCTGGTGTGCCTGGCGTTGCTGGTGACCGCATATTTCACGTATGGACGCTATCTGGAACGGCTCGTCGGCATCGACCCGGCGGCCCGGACGCCTTGCAGCCGCCTTTACGACGGCGTGGATTACGTGCCCCTGCCGAGGTGGCGCATTTTCCTGATCCAACTGCTCAACATTGCGGGGCTCGGCCCGATTTTCGGCGCCGTGCTCGGTGCGGCCTACGGGCCGGTGGCGTTTCTGTGGATCACCTTCGGCGGCATCTTCATGGGTGCGGCGCATGACTTCATCGCCGGGGTCATCTCGCTGCGCCACGACGGCGCGAGTCTTCCCGAGACGGCCGGGGTCTACCTCGGCGGCGGCATGAAGATCGTCATGCGGCTCTTTTCCGCCGGGCTGATGATCCTCGTCGGTGCGGTGTTCCTCTCGCAGCCCGCATCGCTCGTCGCGGCCCGCCTCGACGTCCCGTCGCTCGAAGGCATCGCTTTCGGCGGATTCTCGTGGCTGCTGCTGATCGTGCTGGGCGTGATTCTCGTCTACTACATCGCCGCCACGCTGCTGCCCGTCGACAAGATCATCGGCCGCATCTACCCGGTCTTCGGCTTCGCGCTGCTGTTCATGGCCGTCGGCATCCTCGTCGTGCTGCTTTTCGGCGGCGAATACACCATTCCGGAATTCACCTCCTTCGAAAACTGCATCGCCGATGCGAAGGCCTTCCCGATCGTCCCGATGCTCTTCACGACCATTGCCTGCGGCGCCATTTCGGGCTTCCACGCCACGCAGTCGCCGCTGATGGCCCGCTGCATGCGCAACGAACGCGAGAGCCGCTCGGTCTTCTACGGCGCGATGATCTCCGAGTCGATCATCGCCCTCGTCTGGGCCGCCATTGCCATGGCCTTCTGGGGCGATGTCGCGGGGCTGAACGGCGCCATCGCCGAATACGGCGGCCAGGCGGCCGTGATGATCGACGTGATCGCCAACAAGACGCTGGGCCCGGCGCTGGCCGTCTTCGTGATCTTCGGCGTGGTGGCCTGCGCCATCACCTCGGGCGACACGGCCTTCCGCTCCGCGCGGCTGATCGTCGCCGACTTCATGGGCGTCGAGCAGCGCACGCTGCGCAAACGCATCTATATCTGTATTCCGCTCTTCGCGCTGGGACTTCTGATCATCTTCGGACTGCCGTTTCAGACCATGTGGAGCTATTTCGCGTGGATGAACCAGACCCTCGCGGCGGTGACGCTCTGGATGATCGTCGCCTACCTCCGCCACCGGGGGCGCGCCGTGTGGGTGGGGCTGATTCCGGCTCTCGTTATGACGTATGTCTGCGCCAGCTATATCTTCGTTTCGCCGCTGATGCTGGGCATGCAGAACCGTACGGCGGCTTACCTGCTGGGCGGGGGCGTGACGTTCGCGGTCCTTGTCGCCATGATTTTCAAACTCAAAGACAACGATGCAAAAGGCATATCTTGAACCTACGCCCGACCAGACTTTCGAGGTGGTCGGCGAAGGACCCTGTAATTTCGTGAAAGTCCTCGCCCGGTCCCGCGAGATGCAGGCCGCCGGCGATATAGAAGGAGCCTGCAACGAGCGTTTTCAGGCCTTCCAGCGTCTTGCGGAGCTGATTCCCGAGGACGAGGAGATCAATCTCGAATGGAACCACCACAATTCGCGCGCGGCGCTCGAACTGATCTTCGCCTCGGCCATCGACCACTTCCTGATCAACGATTTCGAAATGTCGGCGGCGCTCTTGGAAATGCTGCTGGAACTCGACCCCGAGGACCATCTGGAAGGGAGCGAACTGCTGGCCTTCGACTACCTGGCCTTGGACGAGCAGGAGCTGTTCGACGAGGTGATCAACGACGTGTCGGACAAGCATCCGGGGCGTGAGGTGCTGCTGCTGTGGTCGGCCTTCCGCCGTGACGGACGATTGCCCGAAGGGGAGTTGCAGCGATTCCGGACGCATTTTGCGCCCTTCTTCGCCGAATTTACCGCCGACGAGCATCCGGCCGACGAAGCGTATCTGCGCGACATCGGGAGCGAACGACCCTCGCCTGCCGCACAGGCCCGCGAACTGTGGCTCCAGACCGAAAATCTCTGGGTGTTCTGGCCCGGCTTCATCGACGCCCTGCGCGCCGCCCGCTGACGGGCGCCCGCGTGCCGGAGGGCGAAGCCCCTGTCCCGCAAAACAGAACCGCAGCCCGGATTTCCGGACTGCGGTTTTTTGTCGTACCCTCCTCCCTGCGGCCGGGGACCTACGCTTTCTCTCCGTTCATCAGCTTGTTGAAGCAATGGCGGCAGATCGGTTCATAGCTGTCCTGTGCGCCCAGCATCACCTGCTTTTCGTCGCTCGTGAGGCGGTGCGAATGGTGGGCGAGGTTGCCGCAGCGGACGCAGATGGCGTGAACCTTGGTGACGTACTCCGCCGTTGCCATCAGCGCGGGCATCGGGCCGAACGGCTTTCCGGTGTAGTCCATGTCCAGACCCGCGACGATCACGCGCACGCCGTTGTTGGCCAGCCGGCGGCACACGTCGACGATGCTTTCGTCGAAGAACTGCGCCTCGTCGATGCCCACCACGTCGACGTCGGCGGTCATCAGCAGGATGTTCTGCGGCGACTCGACGGGGGTGGAGCGGATGGCGTTCGCGTCGTGCGACACGACCTCCTCCTCGGAATAGCGCACGTCGATCCGGGGTTTGAAAATCTCGACCCGCTGGTGGGCGAATTTGGCTCGTTTCAGGCGGCGGATCAGCTCCTCGGTCTTACCCGAGAACATCGAACCGCATACGACTTCGATCCAGCCCTTGCGGCTGGCATTTTCTAAAAACATAAGTGTAAATAACTCTTTTTTTGTTTATCAGGTTCGCCGCAGCTCCGAAGGAGTCGGTTTCCGCGGCTTATGTTTCGGCGCAGATAATTCCCCTGCCTCCCCCTCCTCCCCTTGAAAAGGGGTGACTTTGGCCCGAGGGTGTCCTGTCCGGGAGCCTCCGCAGGGCTGTCTTGTGGGGCCGGCATACAAAGATAACCGGTTTTTTCTTTTCTGCAAAGCGAAACCGGGGCTATGACGCCCCGGCGGTTCCCGAAAAACGATCCGGCCCTCCCGCGAGGGGAAGGCCGGATGCGGAACGTGCCGTGCCGGGCGGATCGTCAGTTCGATGCGGGGAACTTGTAGGCCACGGCCACGGGTTTTTCGCAGATGCCGACATACTCCTTCACCTTTTCCATCGTCTTCAGACTGTAAACGTAGAGGCTGCCGGGCTTGCGGCCGGTCGCCGTCGGGTTGTAGGTGGCGATCAGCAGCTGGTCGTCGTCGACCACCGCGGAAGAGGTCGACGGTACGGCGTTCGTGCAGATGTCCATGATCTGTTCGCCGTCGGGCAGCGTGATGTCGGGCTTGGCCCCTTCGGCGGGAACGACCGGGTCGACGCCTGTCATCGCCCAGTGATAGATCTTGTTGTCGTAATCGTAGTAGGCGTTTCCGTTGAGCTTCGTCGTGACGATCCGGGTGTTCGCATTCATCAGCATCGGCTGCACCTCGTCGTAGGTCTTGATTTCGGTCGGACTCGAAAGCGATGAACTGGTGCTGATGATTTTGACGGTTTTCGGCGCCCCTTCGATCGTACGGGCGATGCAGTAGTATTTGGAAGCGTCGTACTGTCCCGCCCCGATGCGGCCCGCTGCCATGTTGATGAATTCATACCCGTCGGGTGCGGCGTATCCCGCGATCTTCGAATTGGGGAATCCGGTGATTCCGGCCTCGGAGAACATGAGGATGTCGCGCACTCCGGCGGTTTTCGAGGCGAACAGTCCCTGCCGGCCGTATCGTGCGGGGAAGGGCGTTTCCCGCACGATGAGCATGTCGGTCGAGAATTCGTAGCGGTAGGCCCTCTCGTCGTCGCCGATCAGATAGGCCCAGTGAGCGGTTCCCGACGTTCTTTCGCCCAGAATCTCTCCGGTGCGGACTCCGTATTCGTCCATCCCCTTCATGCGATAGGTGACGCTCAGCGTCACGGGGTCGAGGCGGTAGATCGAGCCTTCGTCGTCGCCCGAGGAGATCAGAATTCCCGAAGCGTATCCCGGCGAGGAGAATACGTAGACGTCGCGCAGGCTTCGGAAGTCGTATTCCGGGTTGATCGTCAGCAGATTGTCCCAGATCTCCTGGGCGCCTTCGGCCTCCTCCTGCGGAGAGCGTTTCTTGACGAAGGCGAGCGATCCGGCGCCCTCGTCGTCGTTGCAGAGGATCAGGAAACCTTCGTCGAAGCCGGCCTGCACGCGCAGGTCGTAGTAATGGAATCCGATGCTTTCGCCGTTGTCGATCCGCAGGCGCAGCACGTAGCTGCCGGCCTTGTCGAAGGCGTAGTCGAGCGTCGGCGAACTGGAAATGAACGTCGTGTCGACCATGCCGGGGAAGTCTCCCGCAGGTTTTCCGTAGGACCATTCGTAGACGAGGTCCTGCCCGCTTTCGCTCTCCACGCGGAGTTTGTCGAGGTGGAGCGTTTCGGTAGCCTTGGCGTAGATGGTCCGGTCCAGACCGCTCACCGTGATCGGGGCCAGCTCCCGGTACTCCTCTTTGTCGAGCCCGTAGCAGGAGGCCAGTGCGATTCCGCAGCAGAGCGGCAACAGATATTTCGCAAGTTGTTTCATGGCGCTTTCGGTTAATAGTTATTTGCCGGGTCTCTCCAGCCGCCTGTCGTTACGTTGACGCTTCCGGTCGTATAATACTCCAGGTCGGGGTAATTGGTCGAATAGTAGTCGAACAGCGGGCAGAGCACGTAGCGGAGCCAGGCCATCTTGTGGGGGTTCTGCCGGTTGACCATGAATCCCATGCTCATGCGCAGCTGCTGTCCGTTGAGTCCCGTGTAGTAATCGTTGTCGATGTTCTCGCCGTACTGTTCGACCATCGACGCGTAGAGCGTCGGGTTGGTCTCCGCGATTCCGTGGTAGAGTTCCAGCAGTTTTCGGTATTTGTCCTGCCGGAATTCGCCCGTGTACTGATACCACTGCTGGGTGGCGGAGTAGTACCACCAGTAGGGGCAGGCGGCGGTTCCGTCCGAGATCAGGAACCGGTAGACGTTCCGGGGCACGCCTTCGAACTCTTCGTTCTGGGCGATCTGGAGCACCAGCGACGCGGTTTTCGTCATAATCTTCTCCGTGCGCTTCAGCGTCACGTCGATCTGCCCTTCCACGGAGCCGGCCGGGACGATGAGCCTGTCGATCGTGTAGTCTTCGTTCTCGACGGCGTCGATCAGCTCGCGCTGTACGCCGCCCGTGGTGTAATTCGAGGTGGTGTCGTGAATGGCCCTTACCTCGAACGTCCGGTCGCGGTCTGCCGGCATTCCCAGCAGGGTCACGGTTACGGTCTTCTTGACCTCTTTCACCGATTCGTCGAGCAGGGCGAACGAAAAGTCGGTCGAGAGATACTGGTCCAGACTCGGATAGTTCTCGTATTTGAAATAGAGTTTGTCCTTCTGCGACGTGTCGTACATCAGCCACGTGTCGGAACAGGAGGCGAATGCCGCGACGGTTCCGGCCAGGACGGCTATTTTGAAAATGAGGTTTTTCATAAGTCTTGCGTTATTGTCTGTAATTGTCCTCTACGCTCTGCGGGATGGGCATCGTGTAGGTCGCGTCGTCGGTTCCCGCGAAATTGCCTCCCGGTATCGCGATGTCCAGCTGCAATCGTTTCATGTTGAAGAAATCCTCGCCGTCGGCGAAAAACTCCTTCCGGCGTTCGTTGATGATGTTGTTTTCGGTGATTTTGCCCGTTTCGCGCTCGGCGAAAGGCGTCAGGTCGCGCGACTTCACCACGTAGTCGAGGTATTCCGTCGCCTTGTCCGGGTCTTTCGTGAGGTTGGCTTCGGCCACGATGTAGTACATTTCGGGAATTCGGATCAGACTCGGTCCGGGGATTGATTTGCCGCTGTACGTGGGGTTGCTCTCTCCCTGGGCGTACATCTTGTTGTAGTGCTTGATGCACCACGAATTGCCCGTGTCGAACCAGGTCGAGTAACGCTTGTCCGTGCCGGCCAGGTCGGTGGAGTAGATTTCGGAATACTGGCTGGAGAGCGCAAGGGTTCCGCCCTGGTAGATGTGATTCCGGTAGAAGTTGTAGGTGTACTGCGTCGAGTAGAGCCCGAAGACGGTCTCCTGCATGTTGAGCGTGCCGGTCTCCACGGCGTTCCAGGCCTCGGCGGTCGTCATCAGCGGGAATTTGCCGCTGTCGATCACCTTCTCGGCGTAATCCTCGGCCAGGTCCAGTTTGCCCATCGTCCAGTAGGCGCGGGCCAGCAGCGCCTGTACCGCGTAGAGGTTCAGGTGCGTGATGCGGCAGCTCGTGAAGCCGTCGGAGGCGTTGTTGCGGGTCGCCGTCACCAGTTCCTCGTCCGCCGCGAGGTATTTCTCCGCCTCGGTCAGGTCCGCGACGATCAGTTCGAACACCTTGTCCAGCGAACTGTACGGGGTGACTTCGATGCCGTACGTGGTCACGTAGGGAATGGCCTTGGCTTTGGCCGCGGCGTCGCCCGATGCGAACGGCACGGCGAAGATGCGGGCCATTTCGAAATGGAGGTAGGCGCGCAGCGCCAGCAGTTCGCCTTTGTAGAGCCGGATGTGGCGGAATTCGTCGTCGGATTTGGGCAGGACGTGCATCAGCGCCTTGTTGACGTATCCGATGGCCTTGTATCCGTTGATCCAGAGGTTTTCGGCTACCGTGATGGCGTTTTCGTGCTCCCACAGGCGCTGTACGACGTAGGCCAGGTTGTCGCTCTGGCTGATGGTGAAGTTGCCGGTCATCAGTTCCGGATAGGCGAACGTGAGCGCGTAGGCGAAGAGGTTCTTGTTGGTTCCCATCTCGGTATAGATGCCGTAGATGGCGTCTTCGCAGCCTTCGGCCGTCGAGAAAAGCTCCTTGTCGGTCACTTCCGATTTGGGATTGACGTCGAGATACGCCTCGCAGCTGCCCAGCAGCAGCGGCAGGGCCAGCAGGATGTAGCTGTATTTTTTCATTCGTTTCATGGTCTCGGCAATATTAGAACGTGGGACGGAATGTCAGGTTGATGGTGCGGCAGTAGGGGTAGCTCGTACCGCGTTCGTACTTGACGGTCGAAAAGCGTACGATGTCCGATACGCCGACACCTACGGCCAGACGCTTGAATCCGAGCCGTTTGAGGAATTTCGGCTGGAATTCGTAGGTGAGCGTTGCGCTCGAAAGCCACAGTTCGTTGAGCCGCTCCACGAAACGCTCCGAGTTGTGCGGGGTCGTCGAACGCCGCTCCTTGATGGCGAGGTAGCGCGACAGGTCGCCCGGGTTCTTCCAGCGGTCCGTAAAGGCGCGTTCGTCGACGTTGTAGCGCGGGTCGATGTCTTCCACCTTCTCCCAGAGGGTTTTGTTGTAGGTGTCGCCGCCGAAGGTGTAGCTGAAGACGAAGTTCAGCGACCATCCCTTGTAACGCAGCGTGTTGAGCCACGTGCCTTGCAGTTTGGGCTGCGTGTTGCCCACGACCACCTCGTCCTCGGCGTCGTACTTGAAGGTGTATTCGCCGTTTTTGTTGATGAAGATTTCCTGTCCCGTGGCGGGGTCGATGCCGGCCGAACGCACGGCGTAGATGTCGTACTGCGAGCCGCCTTCCCGGAAGCGCAGTTTCAGCGGGTTGTCCTCTTCGAGCTGATAGGCGGTGTTCTTCAGCTTGTCGCTGATCTGCTTGATGCGGTCCTTGACGTGCGAACCGTTGATGACGCTCGTCCACGCCCAGTTCCAAAGCGGAATACACCTTGCACCGCCTACTCCTTCAATTTCACGTGCCCATAATTCGTAATTATTTTTATTACCGCTTGTCGCCGGATTTCTGACTTTAAAAAGGTATCTATCAAGTAGTTCAGCATCCGTTTCCTCATCGTAGCCGCCTGTTGTAGAATTTTCATTTATCACACTGTTTATGCCGGGAATGGACATGGAAATTACTTTTATGGTCTCAGCATCCACATTTCCAATAACTCCGGCTGTTGCAGCTTCAATATTTATCTGTCCATTTTCTTTTATATCCGTATTTTCCGTAGCTACAAACTGGATACCGCTTTCTGTTGCAAAGGTAGCTCCTGCATAAACCGTGCCCGTGCCTTTTACGGTCAAAACACCTATAGCTTTGGTAGCTTCTTTACGGATAACGCCGTACTGTTTAGCCAACATGGTCAAATATTCACCGTATGAGGTATCTGCAAAGGCAACTTTATTTAATTCCTCAAGTTCAACTTCAGCTTTGGCAAACTCGATTGAGTTGCTGGCGAGTGCATCATACTGGAACGTTCCTTCAAACAGCCCAGTCTTTGCCCTTGAGCTATTTATCATTTCCTGCAATATATCTTTTTGGTCTCTTGCCTTATACATTAATCACCAGCTCCCCGTAAACCGTGGTTAAATCAATTTCACAGTTTAATTCTGTTTTTTCCCGATTTATTGTTATGGAATTTATGGATTTTATATATGGGTTTACCATTAAACATTCAATTATAGCCCTTTTAAATTCGGAAATCCTCTCACCGACAGTCATGACCTTGCCAATAAATTTCTTTAGTTCAATACCATATTGCCAGCTATATGCTGTATATCTGAAACGTTCTGTTTTCAGTGCCTTATAAATCCAGACTTTTATAGCTTCATTTCCTTCGACTAACACGTGATTACCGGCATTATCATAGATGAACTTGTCCGTGTCGAAATCCCATGCGTATTCTTTATATAGCGGTAAATCTTCTTCTGTAGCAATTGTATTTGTGCTGGTAAATGGAAATTCATCACTCAAGTTTTACCACCTCTTCATTTATAATATAGAGCTGACCTTCTGCGCCTTCGCACGGCAGGATACTGACCCAGTCGCCGACTTTCAGCGTATCGGTGTAGATAAAATTTTCAGTATAGTCATTATCTATACTGTGATTATGACTTTCGTACTGCGCATCGCCACTACCGCCGGATTTGTTCTGCGTTGCCGAAACTAAATGTCCTCGTGCTGTTCGTTCATAGCCTACAAGAAGCCGTTTTGAAATATACGCATTTTCCTTTGTAAGCTCGATGTTATTTGCTTTGATAATAAAATTCGGCGGCGGTTGAACTACAATTCCGATAAAAGCACTGCGCGGAACATGCGATTGTGCCACGCCATGCATAATATTCACAATTTGCTCAACACTTGCTTCCGCACTCGGGATTGGTGCCATTTATATCACCTACTTTTTCGTTTTTTCCTGTGGAGCTTTTTCCTCATTCATCATATTTTCAAATTCAAGTTCAATTTTCATCATATGATTGCCGTTCTGAAATGTATGCACATCGGACTTTATCCAGAATTTACCGGCATTTAAGCTATCTCTTATTTCTATAGAGTATGAAGATTTTACCCGATAATCACCAATGAGCGTAAGAGAACCGCTTCTATCCGGTCCTTTCAGCATTGCTTCGACTTCTTTGTTGGTATCCTTGTTCGGGTTGGTCTTATAAACATCTTGTATCATGGAATATTTGCCAATCCATTCATCATTACGTTTATACCCCGTCATATTGCCCTGCTGGTCAGTAATCATTATCTGATTGACCATGTTTTCAATACTTTCTTTGTAAGTGCTCTCCGTCATATTGCTGCGGCTGTCGGCAACATAATTTTCGATTAATGTACCCTTTAAAATGATATCGAGTTGGTCGTTGTTCATAATCGAGTGATATTTTTCGCCCGTTTTTTTACTGGCTTCCGTATAAGCCATCATAATTATCTGATAGCCCGTTTTACGGTCTGCGATAAAACTTACAGGAACGCCCGTTTTTATAAGACTACCGACTTTGACGCCGAGCTCTCTGCATATCGCTGCCGTTATATCCTCAGCCGGTATATTTACAAATTTCTTTGTCGTTTTAGATTTACTAAGAATAAAAAGGTTGTCAAAAGCAGTGATTCGTACATTGGAATTCTGTCTGTTTTTTTCCACATCAAAAACATTGCCACGAAATACTATGTTATTTTCCTCGTCATAACCGAAAATTGTTTCGCCGTTGTTTATTTCAAGAACCGGAATAAGAGTGTATCGGTCATCCTGTACATAATCAAATACAAGTTTTCTGGCAACCTGCATGCGGCTGCCGCTCCACGTTATCTTTTTTACTAATGTAGATATATCTTTACCTTTGTGAAATATCTTCATTTCAAATTCTTCCTTAAATTCAGTTTCGTTACATTGTTTATAGCCAGATTTTTTAAATCGTTGGACTGTACGATATT
>ENA-UEQQ01000856-UEQQ01000856.1-human-gut-metagenome-genome-assembly--contig:-NODE-856-length-10531-cov-11.467094_pt1 | contig 10531 bp, 10 predicted proteins | sample MGYA00242956_ERZ507956 | MGnify/ENA primary metagenome ERZ507956 (study PRJEB26167, sample SAMN06115407) | human gut metagenome | host: Homo sapiens | place: China:Hubei | collected 2016-07-12... | reverse complement strand
AAAACTGCCGGGTACTGTTTTTACCAGAATATTTTCATCTTTGGCTCCATGTTTTTTTAAGGTGTCTATGGCACCTTTTAGGAGAGCGCCGGTAATATTATAATTCCACTCAGATACAACGATGCCGAATTTCATTTTTTCCGCGCTGGGTACAGAACTGAAATCGTAGTCTGAAAGATTGTGATAAGCTGTTGCCATAAATAAGGAATTAAGAATTAATAATTGAAAATTAAAGGGAGAGGAGAGATAAAAGAGGCACGGACTACACGGATTCACGGCTATTGTGTCTTTCCGTGTTTTCCGTGTAATCCGTGCCTGAGATATTTTTATAATAAGGTATATTACTTCTTCAATAGTTTGGCTTGTTCGATATACTTGTCGATATCCATTGCCTGGTATGAACGGAAGTATTTATCCTTGATAGTGGTATACGCCTGGATTGCATCGTCATACTTACCTTGCTTTACCAGGATTTCTCCAGCTTGCAGCAGGTAGATGGGGCTGAGGGAGTTGTTGTCGGCTTCGTTGGCGGCTTTCAGCAGCATGGAAGCGGCTTTGTCCAGTTGGCCGAGCTGCGCATAGCAGTTACCCATAGCACCTTTCATGGCAGGAGCTACCATTTGGTCGTCTCCGTCAAAGCTGTCCAATGCTTTCACTGCTTCGTCATATTTACCGAGGTGTGCATAGCAGAGACCCATATAGGCTTTTGCAAGATTGGCTGCTTTTGTGCCGCTGTATTCGTCTGCCACTTTTACAAATCCGGCAAAACCGATGCTATCACCGTTCAGTGCTTGTGCATAAGCGTCTGCTTCGAAGTATTCTTGTCCTTTGAATAAGGCAGCTTGTGCTTTTTCTTCACGGGGGTCTGCATAAAGGTTCTTGTACATCACTACACCGGCAATGATGATGATTACTGCTACTACAGTGCCGATGATTGCTTTTTTGTTCTTAATGAAAAAGGCCTCCGATTGTGTCAGTGCATCCTCCACGTTTAAGGCTTCATTCGTCTTTTTTTGTTCTGCCATTTTTATATAATCTTTTTGTTATTATTCTTATTTATCTATTTCGACCCGCAAAAGTAAGTTTTTTATAGCTATCAACGAAATTTAGCGGCATCTTTTTTTGTTTTGTATCAGAAAACACCGAAATTATTTCTACTTTTCAATAAGCCGGGCTTCACCTCTGTATTAAAAATAAGCAGGCTTATTTTGTACTGCTTTCGGTTTTGCATTATCTTTGTAACCGAACTCATCGTTACTATAATGATACTGAAACGTATATCTATACTCAATTATAAGAACTTGGAGCAGGTGGAGCTTTCATTCTCGCCCAAGTTAAACTGCTTTTTCGGACAGAACGGCATGGGGAAAACGAACCTGCTGGATGCGGTGTATTTTTTGTCTTTCTGTAAAAGTGCCGGTAATCCCATTGATTCCCAGAATATCTGCCATGATGCCGACTTCTTTGTTATTCAAGGGTTTTATGAGGCTGCCGATGGGACTCCTGAGGAAATCTACTGTGGTATGAAGAGGCGCCAGAAGAAACAGTTCAAGCGAAACAAGAAGGAGTATACGCGTTTGTCGGACCATATCGGCTTCCTGCCTTTGGTCATGGTCTCGCCTGCCGATTCGGAGTTGATAGCAGGAGGCAGTGATGAACGCCGACGTTTTATGGATGTGGTTATCTCGCAGTACGACAAAGAGTATCTGGATGCTTTGATACGATACAATAAAGCTTTGGTGCAGCGGAATACCTTACTGAAGAGTGAACAGCCGGTGGAGGAAGAGCTCTTTCTGGTTTGGGAGGAGATGATGGCACAAGCCGGTGAAGTGGTGTTCCGTAAACGTGAGGCCTTTATCCGTGAGTTTATTCCTATTTTCCAGTCTTTCTATTCATTCATTTCGCAAGATAGGGAGAAGGTGGGATTAAGCTATGACTCCCATGCCCGCGATGCCTCTTTGCTGGAAGTGCTGAAGGAAAGCCGTGCTCGCGACCAGATTATGGGCTATTCGTTGCGCGGTGTGCACAAGGACGAGCTGAATATGCTTTTGGGAGATTTCCCCATCAAGCGTGAAGGGTCGCAGGGGCAGAACAAGACTTATCTGGTAGCGTTGAAGCTGGCACAGTTTGATTTCCTGAAACGTACCGGGACCACTGTTCCCTTGTTGTTGTTGGACGATATCTTTGACAAGCTGGATGCCTCGCGTGTGGAGCAAATCATCAAGTTGGTGGCAGGCGACAGTTTTGGGCAGATTTTTATAACCGATACCAACCGCGAACACCTGGACCGTATTCTGCATAAAGTGGGCAGTGATTATAAGATGTTCCGTGTGGAGCAGGGAACGGTTGCCGAAATGAAGGAGGAAGAGGCATGAAGCGCAATAATGCCGAACAGATAGGTGAACTTATCCGTCATTACCTCAGGCAGGAAAGTCTGGAGTCTCCGCTGAATGAACGGCGGCTTATCAGTGCGTGGCCCGAAGTGCTGGGGCCTACCATTGCCTCCTACACCCGTGAACTTTATATAAAGAACCAGGTGCTTTATGTGCACCTCACTTCTGCTGCTTTGCGCCAGGAACTGATGATGGGGCGCGAGTTGCTGGTGCGCAACTTGAATCGTCATGTGGGGGCCCAGGTCATAACGAATATCATATTCAGATGAGCATCCTCAGCTCATCTATTCTTTCAATCTTCAGTTCCTTCAATTCCCGGACTGCCCGGTCATAATACATCGGAGTTTCCAAATCCTTGTTGTCATGCGCATCCAGTCCGATGATAGCTGTACAGCCTTCATTGGCAGCGATTCGCCAGAACTCCGGGCACGGGTAGGTGGATAAGCCGTGCGCTTCATTGTAGGCTACATAGCCTATATTGTATTCCAACGGGACATTCAGGCGTGCAGCAGTACGGCAGATGTGCTGGCTGATGGTAGTGCAATGGTGGTCGAACTTCGGATAGGAGCGCATGAACAAGTCCGGATGGGCAAGGCAGGAGAATAATCCGCTTTCCATACCTTCGATGGCGCTCTCTTCGTAAAGTTCGAGCATGTCGCGGCTGTCTGTATGATGGCCGAAGTAGGGGAACTTTTCATCGGTGTGGTAGTGATGGTTTCCGAAGATGATATAGTCCAGTTGGTACTTCTTGGTTTGCTCTTTCAGCCAATGGATATATTGGGGGAAGTATTCACATTCAAGTCCTATTCTGATGTCTATCCGGTCGTGGTATTTCTCACGGAGCGTCTTGAGACTCTCCACGTAGCCGGGGAGCTCCTCGGGGAGCATCCGCATGTCGGCTACGTAGTCGGTACGGTATTTCCAGGGAGTATGGTCTGAAAACCCGAGTATCCGGTAACCGCCTTTGATGGCACTGAGCACATAGTCTTCGTCATCTCCGGTGGCATGCATGCAGCGTGTGGTGTGTGTATGATAATTAGTTTTCATTGCGTAATGATTTCATCCATGCGTATATCAAACGGTTCCGCAGGAACTTCTTCTACGAGTTGAAACGGGAAGCAGATGCCGGCTTTGTAGGCTGATGGGATGCGGGGCAGAAGCCGGTCATAGTAACCTTTACCGCGCCCCAGGCGGTTGCCGTTACGGTCGAATGCCACGCCGGGAACCGCTATGAAGTCTATGTCTGCATAGTCGGTAAATAGCTCGCCGGTTGGTTCTTCGATGCCGTATGCGCCAGGTTTCAAGTCTTCGGGTCCGGTGTACAGCCGCAGTTCCAGGTCGTCACCTACAACTACCGGAAGCAGTATCCGCTTTTCGCGGCTCCACTTCCGGATAAATTCGTGTGTGTCCACTTCGTCTTTGAGAGAGTGGTAGAGCAGTACGGTTGTTGCCGCCCTGAAAGCGGGGTGTGCCTCGAGGGCGGCAAGTATTTCAGCAGACTGACGCGTAGCGGAAGAGCTGTGTCGGGTCTTCAACAAAGCTACCTGCCTGCGCAGTTCTTTTTTCCTTTCCATCATCTTTTTTATCCTCTATGATTGGTGTTGCTTCCGGAGCTTTGGGGAATGCCTCGCCACGTTCCAGAATATCCAATGCTTTCTTGACGGTAGCATCGCTCTGGTTGATGTAGCGGATGTATTGCTCCCTTCCCAGTATGTTATAGATAATGTTGCCGTAAAGACTTCTTTCCAGTAGCTTGTAGGACTTGTGGATAAGCAGGTTGCGCCGCTTTACTCCCTTGGAGTCTGCAAAACGTACAAACTGCTCCACAATACTCTGGTGGCGAAGGTACTTCAACAAATCTTCTTCATTGTCGTATTCACTCAATTTCGCACGGTTGCGGTCGGTATACTGGAAGCTGAATTGCAGAATCAGTCCCTTGTTGCTTACTTCTATCAGGTAAGAAGATACTCCGGTTGTGTCTTGCGGAACGAATACGTCCGGCATAATGCCACCGCCGCCGTATACGGGTCTGCCCAAACCGGTAGAGTAACGCAGGTTTTCGTCCAGTTTGATGCTGTCTTTGGAGAAGAACTCGCCGTGTTCGTAACGGGTAATCCAGTCCATTTCGTATTTGCTGTCCTTGCCGTTCTCGTAGGGGCGCTGGATGCAACGGCCCGATGGGGTGTAATAACGGGCAATGGTCAGGCGGATGGCGGAACCGTCACTGAAGTCGATGGGTTGCTGTACGAGTCCCTTGCCGAAGGAACGGCGTCCTACAATGGTTCCGCGGTCATTGTCCTGAATGGCGCCCGCAAAGATTTCGCTGGCCGAAGCGGAACTCTCGTTTACCAATACCACTAGCGGCAGCTTCTGGCAACTGCCGGTACCGTTGGCATATTCCTCCATGCGGGGATATTTGCGGCCGTGGGTATATACAATCAACTTCCCTTCCGGCAGGAATTCGTTCACCATGCGTGTGGCGGCTTCCATGTATCCTCCGGTATTGTCGCGCAGGTCGATAATCAGGCCTTTGCACTTCTCGTGGCTCAGTTGGGCAATCGCATTCAGCAGCTCCACGTGTGTGGTACGTCCGAATTTGCTGATTTGTATATATCCGTAGTCATCGTCGAGCATATAGGCTGCATCAATGGTGTTTTGTGGGATGTCACCGCGTGTGATGGTGAAGTCGAGCAACTCCTTTTCCGTGGCACGCTTGACGCCTAACTTCACTTGGCTTCCTTTCGGACCTTTCAGGTTGCGCATGGCCTTTTCGTTTGTCAGGCCTTTGCCTGCAAACAGACTGTCGTTGACCATTACAATGCGGTCGCCTGCCATCAGGCCCACTTTCTCGGACGGTCCGCCGGGAATCACGCTGTTTACGTGTATCGTGTCTTCTTGAATGGTGAACTGGATACCTATACCGCTGAAGCTGCCTTCAAGTTCGGAGTTTACCTCTTCCAGCTTCTGTGCGGGGATGTAGGTGGAGTGGGGGTCGAGTTCCGCCAATATCTGTGGCATGGCCTTCTCTACCAAATCGGTCATGTTGACGGTATCCACATACTGGTCATCAATAACACGCAGCAAGGCATTCAGCTTGTTGGACGAGCTATTGATGATTCCCAGTTTATTACCGGCAAAATGCCTGGCATAAAACGTTCCGATAAGGATTCCCGCGACTACGCTGATTGCGATGATGAGCGGCATAAAGCGGGAAGTATTTTTTGTACTCATGATGTTTATTTACTATTAGACTATTTACAATTTACTATTTGGCTGCGCATGCAACTTTCAACTTTCCATTTTCAACTTTTCATTATCCATTGAAATAAACACTACCTCGATGCCTGCCCGTTTCAAAAGTTCGATACCATCTTCCAGGCGGTATTTCTCGGAGTAGACTACCCGTTTGATGCCTGCCTGGATAATCAGTTTGGAGCATTCTATGCAGGGGGAGGCAGTGACGTACATGGTGGCACCGTTACTGCTGTTGTTTGAACGGGCTATTTTGGTAATGGCGTTTGCTTCGGCATGGAGCACGTATGGTTTGGTGACGTTATTCTCATCTTCGCATACATTCTCAAAACCGGAAGGGGTACCGTTGTAGCCGTCAGAGATAATCATCTTGTCTTTTACAATCAGTGCACCGACCTGGCGGCGTTGGCAATACGAATTTTCGGCCCAAATGCTTGCCATACGTATATAACGCCTATCCAATGCTTCTTGTTTGTCTTTTGTAGAATCGTCCATCATATTTATGCTTTATCGTTGCGGGGTGAATCCCATGACTCTGGTTGTCGGTCCGTCTTTAAAATAGAGGGTCAGTGAATTGGCATCCCCTTCATACTTGTACACGTTTTGCAATCCGGAGATGAATGCCTTGGCCAGTGCATCGCTTTCTGCAGCCCCCGTAACCTTCACACTGATGCTGAGCGAGCCTGAAGCTCCGTCGGCTTTCCAAGTGCCGTTGACGCTTGAGTTGATGCCTTGTCCGTTGACGGTGGTGCCCATCAGTTCTCCATCCAGTTCAGTACCTTCAAAATTGAGGGTGAAGGTGCTTTTCTGATTATATAGCTTGTCCAGACTCTTCTTCATCTCTTCCTCATTGTTGTTCCAAAGGTTTGGATAGAATTGGGCATTGCTGCCTTTATTGGTGAGTCGGCTGAGCTTCCATGTCTTCCCGGTGAATATTCCGATAACATCGTCCTCGTTGTCGCAACCGCTTAGCAGGGGGAGCAGCGAAAACATGAGCAACATGCAAAAGATGTTCCTTATAAGTCTCTTCATTTCTTTATTCCATTTCTGATTAATAATGCGTCGATTGTAGGCTCTTGTCCGCGGAAGCGTTTATAGAGCGTCATCGGATGTTCCGTTCCGCCTTTGGAAAGGATATTCTCTCGGAAGGAGGCGGCAGTCTCCGGGTTGAAGATGCCCGTCTGCTTGAATAGCGAGAAAGCATCTGCATCCAGCACCTCTGCCCATTTATAACTATAGTATCCGGCAGAATATCCTCCGGCAAAGATATGGGAGAACTGTGTACTCATACAGGCTTCTTCTACAGAAGGAAGAACTTGTGCTTTTTCCCAAGCCTTCTTTTCATAGGCTTTCACGTCACCTTCAAACGGGGTGTTACGTGTGTACCAAGCCATATCGAGCAGGCCGAAGCTAACCTGGCGGAGGCAGGCGTATGCCGCGTTGAAGTTGGAGGAATCCACAATGCGCTGTACCAGTTCGTCCGGTATCAGTTCTCCGGTTTGGTAATGGCGGGCAAACGTATGCAGGAATTCCTTTTCGATGGCGAAGTTCTCCATGAATTGGGAGGGGAGTTCCACAAAGTCCCAATACACGTTGGTCCCGCTCAGGCTCCCGTAGGTGGTATTGGCAAACATACCATGCAGGCTGTGGCCGAATTCGTGCAGGAATGTCTCCACCTCGCCGAAGGTAAGCAGGGCAGGCTTGTCCTGTGTCGGTTTGGTGAAGTTCATCACAATGGATATGTGGGGACGGCTGTTCTCACCGGTCTTTTCGTCAATCCACTGTTCCTTGTAGCTGGTCATCCAGGCTCCCGAGCGCTTGCCTGCTCTGGGGTGGAAGTCGGTATAGAACACGGCAAGGAATTTCCCGTCTTTGTCGAAGACTTCGTAGGCATCCACATCCTTGTGATAAACGGGAATATCCGGATTCTTCTTGAAGGTGATGCCATACAGTCTGGTTGCCAGGCCGAATACACCTTCCTTCACGTTGTTCAGCTCAAAGTAAGGGCGGAGCAGCTCATCGTCGATATTGAACTTCCGGTCCTTCAGTTTATGGGAATAGTACGCCCAGTCCCACGGCATCAGGACGAAGTCTTCTCCTTCCGCTTGGCGTGCCAGGGCTTGCACTTCTGCATATTCTTGTTTGGCGGTGGGCGTGTAAGCCTCCAGCAGTTGGTCCAGCAGCTTATACACGGACTCACTGTTTTGTGCCATGCGCTCCTGGAGGTTGTATTCGGCGAAGTTGTCATAGCCTAGGAGTTGGGCAATCTCCATACGGACATTGGCCAGTTTCTTTACGATTTCCAGATTATTGCTGGCGTTGTCATGCGTACACTTCGTATTGTAGGCCATATATAGCTCACGGCGCAGGTCACGGCTGTCTGCGTAGGTCAGAAAAGGGCCATAGCTGGGAGCCTGCAGGGTGAATACCCAGCCTTCGACGCCTTTTTCCCCGGCTGTCTCTGCAGCGGCTTCTACCGCGCTCTCGGGCAGCCCGGCCAGTTGTGACTTGTCGGTGATGACAAGCTTGTAGTCGTTCGTTTCTTTCAGGTTGTTTTCGCTGAACTGCAGCGTCAGCAGGCTGAGCTCTTTGCATAAAGCCCGGTATTTCTCCTTATCTTCTCCCAGGAGGTTGGCACCGTTGCGTACAAAGCCGTTATAAATGTCTTCCAGCAGTTTGTGCTGTTCCGGGCTCAATGTTTCTTTGTCTTGCTGTTCGTAAACAGCTTTGATACGTGCAAACAGCTCTTCGTTCAGGCTGATGTTGTTTTCATGCTCGCTCATCATCGGCATGATTTCTTTGGCCAGTTCCTGTAGGTCATCGTCCGTTTCGGCACTGAGCAGATTGCCGAATACAGTGCTGACACGGTGGAGCATCTCACCGGACTTCTCGTAGGCCAACACTGTGTTGGCAAATGTCGGGACTTCCGGATTGCGGATGATGGCCTCTATTTCCGCATTTTGGCGGCGGATGCCTTCGCGGATGGCGGGTACGTAATCTCCGGTCTTAATCTTGTCGAACGGGACAGTGCCGTGCAGCGTGGAGTATGTTTCAAAAAAAGGATTTTGAGACGATATAGTGTTCATAAAGCAAAGCAATATTAGAGTTAGTATAATCTTCATCATGTTTAAAGGGTCTGATAAAAAACGAACTAGCTGCAAAATTGCAAAAAAAATAGGCGACTTCTGCAGAAGTCACCTATTTTTTATTATTTTCTAACTGTATATTAGCAGTTAACTGATGCCATGTGAGCAATCAAGTCAAGAACCTTGTTAGAATAACCGATTTCGTTATCATACCAAGATACAACCTTAACGAAAGTATCAGTCAAAGCGATACCAGCCTTAGCGTCGAAGATAGAAGTGCGAGTGTCACCCAAGAAGTCAGAAGAAACAACTGCATCTTCAGTGTAACCCAGAACACCCTTCAATTCGCCTTCAGAAGCTTCCTTCATGGCAGCGCAGATTTCAGCGTAAGTAGCGGGCTTAGCCAAGTTAACTGTCAAGTCAACTACAGATACGTCCAAAGTCGGAACACGCATAGACATACCAGTCAGTTTGCCGTTCAATGCCGGGATAACTTTACCTACAGCCTTAGCAGCACCGGTAGAAGACGGGATAATGTTGCCGGAAGCAGCACGACCACCTCTCCAGTCTTTCATAGAAGGACCGTCAACTGTCTTCTGAGTAGCAGTTGTAGAGTGAACAGTAGTCATCAAACCGTCAGTGATACCCCATTTGTCGTTCAATCCGAATTCTTACTTTTCATGTTTTTAACATGATACCACAAAAAGAGCCAAGCAGTTACAGCCGCAACAAAATCAGAGAAGGGAGCAGCATACCAGACACCATCCAACCCCCAAAAGCGGGAGAACAGCAACATCGCTGGTATCAGGAACAAGACTTGGCGGCTTAAACTCAAAAACATAGCCTTCCAAGCAATCCCGATGCTTTGGAAAAACTGGCTGATCGAGATCTGCGAACCGACGACCACAAATACCAGCAAACTGATCCGCAAGCCATTTGCCGTCACATCCAATAAATCAGGATCGTTCGTAAAGGCACGGGTGATCAATTTCGGAAACGCCACGCTACAAAAGCAGCCGACTCCCATGATAATGGTAGCGGTTATAATGACCAGACGTAGCGTTTCCTGGACACGCTCGTATTTCTTTGCCCCGAAATTGAAACCGACAATCGGCTGCATCCCCTGCGCGATCCCGATAATCAGCATCACCAAAAGCATTCCGACACTGGTGATAATGCCGTTTGCCCCCAATGCCAAGTCTCCCCCATGCTGTTTGAGTGCATAGTTCTGGATCACCACCACCAAACTTCCCGCCAACTGCATGGCAAAAGGCGAAACACCGATCGTCAGGATATTCCATACCACATGCTTTTCCAGCTTGAACGTCCCTTTATGGAAACGGACGATACTGTCTTTTTGGACAAAATGGTTCATGACAAAAAGAGTACAGAGCAGCATCGAGATGATCGTCGCAATGGCAGCCCCCTTAATCCCCATATCCAGCCAGAAAATGAAAATAGGATCAAGTATCACATTGGTTATCGCCCCGATCAGCATGGTAAACATTGCTTTCTTCGGATAGCCGGAAGCACGCATGACAGCGTTGAAGCCAAAACTGAGGGAGGTCAGGAGCGTCCCCGGAACCACGATATTCAGATAGTCCTGTGCATACGGGATGGTCTGTTCGCTTCCCCCGAAAGCCAGTAATAAATCTTTCATCCAGATCATGCAGGGAACTACTGTCGCAAGCGTTATGATGAATGTCAAGGTGAAAGCATTCCCCAATACCTTTTCCGCCATCTCATTCTCCCTCCGTCCCAGATAGATGGAGACACGCGTCGCAGCCCCCGCCCCTATGA
>ENA-UEQQ01000844-UEQQ01000844.1-human-gut-metagenome-genome-assembly--contig:-NODE-844-length-10593-cov-8.544409_pt1 | contig 10593 bp, 9 predicted proteins | sample MGYA00242956_ERZ507956 | MGnify/ENA primary metagenome ERZ507956 (study PRJEB26167, sample SAMN06115407) | human gut metagenome | host: Homo sapiens | place: China:Hubei | collected 2016-07-12 | study... | reverse complement strand
CTCCCGCCCCACAGGCCAAAAACACCACCGCCCCCGGCCGCCGGGGGATAGGGTCCGGCAGACGGGGGCGGCAGTGCTTGTATCAGGGTAGAGAGATGGCTTAGTGGGTTTTGCCCTTGGGCAGCAGCCCGGCACGCTCCAGTGCCGGGCGCAGGGCCAGGTACAGCACCACCACGCACACGGTGGAGGCCACGCTGTTCACAAAGGTGACGCCGCCTGCGATCTTGGTCAGGGCCTGTGCCACGGTGTATTCCTGGCCAAAGATGTATACATTGCGGAAGTAGCCCAGGAACGGGTCCGTAAACACATTCAGCAGCAGGCCGGAGGCCGCGGCCACGATCACCTTGACGAGGTAACCGCTGCTGTGCTTGTCCAGCTCCCGCAGCTTGAAGGCCTTATGGGCCACCGCACCGCAGGTGATGCCGATGATGAACTTGAGCACAAAGGTGGTGATGGCGTAGCCCGGGTCACCGGCCAGGATGTCGGCCAGAGCCAGACCGATGGCACCAGCCAGACCGCCGGACACACCGTCCAGCAGCAGGGCGGTCAGGGCCGTGAAGGTGTTGCCCAGATGGAACGAGGAGCCGCCGTAGAACGGCACCCGGAAAAACAGGTAGGCCACCAGGCTCAGCGCGGCCATGACGCCGGTAAGGGCCAGTTCCTTGGTGGTGAAGGTGCGCTTGTACAGCACACTGCCAAACACGATGGCAACGACAACGACTGCCAGCAGCAGCCACATTGCAGTAGTAGACATGATTGCTTTCCCTCCAAATTTCAACATCGCCGGACTTTTCCGTTTCAAAGCCCCACCGGGGCTTTGATCGCTCGCGCAGCCGCTTACCCACCATCCTACTTGACATTTGGGTGTCCGGCGGGTATGCTCCTATTATACGCGGAACTGACCTCATGAAAATACCCAGAATAAAGTTTTTTTATGGGGCCAGTTTGGCATTCTGCAAAAAGAGGAGGACACGATCATGGTCCATTTGACCACCGCACTGGAGCCGGGCTCCGGGGTGCCGCTGTACGAACAGCTGTACCGCAGTCTGGCCGGAGAGATGCGCACCGGGGCCCTGCCCGCCGGCACCCGGATGCCCGGCAAGCGGCGGCTGGCGGCGGAACTGTCGGTCTCGGTAAACACGGTGGACACCGCCTACCAGATGCTGGCTGCCGAGGGCTACCTTGCCGCCCGGGAACGCAGCGGCTTTTATGTACAGGAATATCTGGCGCTGCCGCAGGTCGGGCCGGATGCACGGGGCCCGTCGCCTGCCCCGGCCGTGCCGGAGCCCGCCGCGCCGGAACCGCCGGTGCGGTACGACCTGTCCACCCGGGGCGTGGACCCGGGGCTGTTTCCCTTCCGCACCTGGGCGCGGCTGCAGAAGGAACTGCTGTACTCCTCCCCGGAGCTGCTGACCAACGGCGACGCCCAGGGTGACCTTGCCCTGCGGCAGGCGCTGGCGGATTATCTGGCCGAATACCGCGGCGTGCAGTGCGGTGCCCATCAGGTGGTGGTGGGTGCCGGTCTGGAATATCTGCTGGGCCTGCTGGCCCCGCTGCTGCACGGCACCGCCGCCGTGGAGACCCCCGGCTACCCCCGCGCTTTGCAGGTGCTGGAAAACACCGGCATGCGCTGCTGCTGCCTGCCCGTGGACGAGGGCGGCCTTTCGCTGGATGCACTGGACCGCTCCGGGGCCGCCGTGTGTTACGTTACCCCCAGTCACCAGTTCCCCACCGGGGTCACCATGCCAGCCGGCCGCCGGGCCGAGCTGCTGCACTGGGCCGCCCGCCGCCCCGGCCAGCGCTACATCATCGAGGACGACTACGACTCCGAGTTCCGCTTTGACACCCGCCCCCTGCCCAGCCTGCAAGGCATGGCCGGAGCCGACGGCCCGGTGGTGTATCTGTCCACCTGTTCCCGCAGCCTTGCGCCTGGCATCCGCATTGCCTACATGGTGCTGCCGGAACATCTGCTGCCCGCCTGGCACGCCAAATACCGGCTGTATTCCGGCACCGTGAGCCGCTTTGAGCAGCAGACGCTGGCCCGCTTCATCACCGGGGGCTATTTCACCCGGCATCTGGCCCGGGAGCGGGTTGCCTACAAGGCCCGCCGCGACGCTCTGACTGCTGCCCTGAACGCCGCCTTTGCCCCCGGCGAACTCACCCTCACCGGCCTGCACACCGGCCTGCACCTGCTGGCACACCTGCGCAATGCCCCGCCGGATGCAGCCCTGCACGCGGCAGCAAGGGCGCAGGGGGTGCGGCTGAGCCTGCTCAGCGACTACGACCTGACCGGCAGCGGCAGCACCGCCCCCGGCACCTTTGTGCTGGGTTACGGCTCGCTGGCGGATGACGCCTGCCCATCGGTGGGCGAAACGTTGAAAAAGCTCTGCACCGCCGCAAGGGACTCCTCGTTGAGGGTGTAACGCCCGGCCTGCTCGTCGCCCGGCAGGACCTGCGTCTCGATCTGCGCTTCGTTGTTGGCCAGAAATTCCAGCGTGCGGTCCAGTGTGTCAAGGTCCAGTGCGGTCAGGTCGGTCAGCAGCGAAGCGCTCACCGACCGCAGTGCCTGCGGCAGGGCCCCGGGCAGCAGGTCGAGGTTCTGGCGGAAAAAGGCATCCCACACCGCGCCCCGCGCCGCGGCCCGGTGGGCCTGCGGCACAACGGCGTCCGCATCCATCCCGGTCAGAAAGCCGTGGGCTTCTGCCGCCGAAAGTCCCTGCACCCGGCTGTCGCGGCCATAGCGGGCCAGCTCCCCGGCGGTCATCGCCCCGGAAAAGCCCACCCGCACCGGCCCGTACCGGGCCGTGATGCGCTCCAGTACGGCCTCCGACAACGCCAGGTATCGGGTATCCTCCGGCAGAGGCAGGCACTCCATCAGTGCCTGTCGGCAGCGGGCCGGCCCCGCCGCCGCGTAGCAGTCGGCCAGCGCCGCGTCCTCGTCCGCAAAGGTCACCTGCAGCCCGGCGGGCACCGCCAGCAGATGCACACCGTTCTGGCTGGCGTTCAGGTAGGCCAGCACAAAGCCCGGCTGCTCCCCCGCCGTGCACACCAGCACGGTCAGGCGGTCGCTCTCCCGCGGGAGCTGTACCGCCACGCCCTGCTGGCTCCGGGCCGCCTGCCGCAGCTGGCGGCTGAGCTGCTGCCGACTGAGCAGCACGGTACCGCCCACCAGCGGCACCAGCACCAGAAGCGCCGCCCCCAGTGCCGCCCAGAAGGGGTTCCACCCCCGGTGCCGGTCGTGCTGTGCATGCATCCTGCTCCCCTGCCTTTCTGCAGGGAGTATGGGCCGCTGTGCCGCAATTATGCAGCATGCGGCCTTTGCTCTTGTGTCCGGCCCGGTTTTGTGTTATGGTAAAAGATAGTTCTCATCCACTGCATCGAAAGGAGATCTCCCGTGGCAAACGCCGTTGAAACCCCCTCCCAAAACAATCTGATGACCGAGGGCAGCATCGTCAAGAGCCTGCTGCTGTTCGCCCTGCCGCTGATCTTCGGCAACCTGCTGCAGCAGCTGTACAACACCGCCGACAGTATCATCGTGGGCAACTTTGTCGGTGCGAACGCGCTGGCCGCCGTGGGCTCCAGCGGTTCCCCCATCTACCTGCTCATCGGCTTCAGCCAGGGCCTGGCCGTGGGCGCGGGCGTGGTGGTGTCGCAGTTCCTGGGGGCCAAGGACCACCGGGAAGCCCAGGAGGCCGTGCACACCTCGCTGGCCATCGCCGTGATCATGGGCCTGCTGCTCACTGTGGGCGGCATCGCCTGCGGCCGGGCCCTGCTGGTGGCCATGAACACCCCCGCCGAAGTGCTGGGGGATGCCGTGACCTACATCCGCATCTATTTTGGCGGCGTGCTGTTCAGTGTAGTGTACAACATGACCGCCGGCATCCTGAACGCCGCCGGAAACTCCCGCCGCTCCCTCATCTATCTGGCATGGGCCTCGGTGACCAACATCGTGCTGGATCTGGTGTTCATCGTGATCTTCCGCATGGGCGTGGCGGGGGCCGCCATCGCCACCGATATCAGCCAGCTGGTGTCCTGCGTGCTGAGCCTGCGGTTTCTGATAAAATCCACCGACGACTGCCGGGTGATCCCCCGCGAGATCCGCCTGCACAAAAAGATGGCCGCCCGCATCATCCGGGTGGGCCTGCCCACCGGCATCCAGAACATGGTCATCTCCTTTTCCAACGTGCTGGTGCAGGCCAGCGTGAACAGCTACGGTGCCGCCGCCATGGCCGGGTTTGCCGCCTACATGAAGATCGACGGCTTCAACATCCTGCCGGTGAGCAGCATCAGCATGGCCGCCACCACCTTTGTGGGCCAGAACTACGGCGCAGGCCGGCTGGACCGGGTCAAAAAGGGCACCTGGGTCACCCTGGCGGTGGGAGTGGTGTACACCCTGATCACCGGAACCTTGCTGCTGCTCGGGCAGGACGTCATCATGCACCTGTTCACCAATGACGAGACCGTGGTATTCTTCGGCGAAGCCGCCATGCACTGGTTCTGCCCCTTCTATTTCCTGCTCAGCATCCTCCACGGCCTGGCCGGGGCGGTGCGAGGCACCGGAGCCAGCATTCCCCCCATGGTGGTGCTGCTGGTGTCCTTGTGCCTGTTCCGGGTGGTGTGGATCCAGTTCCTGCTGCCCTTCTTCCCCACCATCGACGGAGTGTTCATCCTGTACCCTGTGAGCTGGGGCCTGGGGGCCGTTCTTATGGCCCTGTACGCCTGGAAGGGCAAGTGGATGGAATATCACGCATGAAAAAAGCTCCCCTGACCTGTGGTCAGGGGAGCTTTTTGGTCACAGCTTCTCAAACAGCAAAAACCGGAATGCGATATCGGTGGTCAGCTCCGGCAGGGCGGCCAGACGGGCCGCACCGTCGCGGGGCGTTTTCCAGTAATAGGGGGTCATGGCGAACAGCGCTTCCAGCTGGTCGTGGGGCACCGTGATGGTGCCCTGTACTTCCCGCTCGCCGATGGCCCGGAAGCCCGGGTAGGCAACTTCCTGCACCGGGTTCTTGTAAGGCGTGTCGTAGAGCACGGCCTTCATCTGGTAGAGGTGTTCCGCGCCGGGCACCACATAGATCATGCGTCCGCCGGGGCGCAATACCCGCTGGAACTCTTCCTGCGCAAAGGGCGAGAAGCAGTTCAGCAGCAGGTCGGCCCAGCCGGTGCGCACCGGCTGGCTGAAGCTGGAGGCCACCGCGTACCGGGCGGCAGGCAGTGCTTTGGCGGCCAGACGCACGGCAGGCTTGGCAATGTCGAACCCGGCCAGCTGCAGCGGCCTGCCTGCCTTGGCAAACTGCTGCGCGATGCAGCGGTCATACCAGCCCTCGCCGCAGCCCGCATCCAGCAGATGCAGTGCGGCACCCGGGGCGGCAGGCTGGCCGTATTCCAGGCACAGTTCCCCCGCCGCCTGCCCGAAGATACCGTAATATCCGGCGTTCAGGAAAGCGCGGCGAGCCGCCACCATCTCTTTGCTGTCTCCGGGGGCTTTGGTGCGCATGCTCTGCACCGGCAGCAGATGCCAGTAGCCCTCTTTTGCACGGTCAAAGCTGTGGTTCCGGGCACATTTCAGGGACACATCCCCGGCAAGCGGTGCGCCGCACAGGGGGCACTGCCAGGGGGCAAATTCGTTCAGGCTCATACCTCGTCGCTGTGGTCCTCAATGGGGGCGGTGGCACCGCCGTGGGCGTTCATGTACTCCTCAAAGTTCGTGAACTTCTGCTGCGGCGGGCGGCGGCTGATGAGCACAAGGCCCGGGTCCTCGTCCTTTGCGGCGGGCTGACGGCTGCGGCGGCCGGTGTCGGCCTTGGGGGCGCGGCCTGCGCCGCCGGCGGCACTGCGGGGGCTGCCGGTGCGCTCATTGCGCTCACTGCGCGGAGCACGGCCTGCACCACCGGCTGCAGCCGGGCGGGCATTGCGGTCGTTCGGGGTGTTCCGGTCGCTGCGGCGGCCTGCATTGCGGCGGTCGCCGTTCGGGGCATTCTGGCCCTGCACGGCCTGAGCACCCTGCGCGGTCTTGATGGCCGGGGCAGCGGGAGCAGCCGGGGCCTTTCTGGCCGAGCGCAGCGGCGTTGCCTCCGGGGCGCTCACAAAGTGCGGGTCAAATTTGGGCTGGGCATTGCTGCCGCGGGCCGGGGCGTTCTGCTCCCGGCGGGGGCGGCTGTTGTTGTTATTGTTGGAACGGCGGTCATTGCTGCGCCCGCCGGAAGTACGCTTGGGATCATCCATGGTTCGTTCCTCTTTTTCCAGTTTTACGGGCTGCTTTGCCTGTGCTTTGGGCACGGCAGCAGCCTTTTTTTCAGGCTTTGCAGGGGCGGCCGCCTTCGCGGGCTTTGCCTGCTGTTCCGGCTGCTTCCCGGCCTGTTCGGGAGCAGCTTTGGGCTTTTTGCCGCGCACGGGCGGCTCCGGGCGCACCGGGGCGGGCACGCCGTCCCACGGGTGGCCGGACACCACTGGGATCTTCCGACGGTTCAGCTTTTCGATGCCGGCCAGATACTCCTGCTCCTCCGGGGCGCAGAAGCTGACGGCGGTGCCGTCGGCTCCGGCACGGGCCGTACGGCCAATGCGGTGCACATAGGTCTCCGGCACCTCGGGCAGGTCGTAGTTGAACACATGGGACAGCTCGCTGATGTCGATGCCGCGGGCGGCGATGTCGGTGGCCACCAGTACCCTGGTCTTACCGGCCTTGAAGTCCTCCAGTGCGGTCACGCGGGCGGTCTGGCTCTTGTTGCCGTGGATGGCCGCCGCCGGGATGCCCTGTTTGGTGAGGTCTCTTGCGATCTTGTCGGCCCCGTGCTTGGTGCGGCTGAACACCAGCGCGTTGACCACCGGGGGCTGCAGGTTCTTGATGAGCCAGGGCAGCAGAAATTTCTTGTTTCCCTTCTCCACATGGTACAGGCTCTGCTGGATGCGGTCCACGGTGCTGGACACCGGGTCCACCTTGACAAAGGCCGGGTCCCGCAGGATGCCGGCAGCCAGCTGCTCGATCTCGGCGGGCATGGTGGCGCTGAACATCAGGTTCTGGCGCACCTTGGGCAGCTTGGCGATCACCTTCTTCACATCGTGCACGAAGCCCATATCCAGCATACGGTCGGCTTCGTCCAGCACAAAGATCTCCAGATCCGACAGGTCGATAAAGCCCTGCCCGATCAGGTCGTTCAAGCGGCCCGGGCAGGCCACAAGGATGTCCACGCCCTTTTTCAGGGCCTCCACCTGCGGGGCCTGGCCCACACCGCCAAAGATCACGGTGCTGCGCAGGTTCAGGTACTTGCCGTAGGCGTCAAAGCTCTCGCCGATCTGCAAGGCAAGCTCCCGGGTGGGGGTCAGGATCAGCGCGCGGATAGCCCCCTTGCGGCGGGGCGGGTTGGCGGTGAGGCGATCCAGCATGGGCAGCGCAAAGGCGGCCGTCTTGCCGGTGCCGGTCTGGGCACAGCCCATCAGATCCCGGCCGGACAGCACCGGCGGGATGGCCGCAGCCTGAATGGGCGACGGGGTCTCATAGCCTGCCTCCTGCACAGCGCGCAGAAGCGGGGCGGACAGATTCAGTTCTTCAAATGTCATGGTTCTCCTATGATTCGTTTCCATCGTTCGTTCTACCCCGGAACCCTCTCAGGCTCGCATACGTTCACCAGCTCCCCAAGGGGGGGAGCTTTTTTGCAGAGAGATGGGGGTTCCGGCATAGCCCGAAAGCTCCCTCTTCGGGGGAGCTGGCAAAACCGTCAGGTTTTGACTGAGGGAGTTTGCGCCCGTTTTCCGCTGCAAAAAACAAGCCGGGCAGCCCGCAGGCTGCCCGACTTTGCTCGGATGATCTTTTTTCGGTGGTCGCTTATTCCAGCACCAGCCCTTTGTCAAAGAATGCCAGACCAAATGCACCGGGGCCTGCGTGGGTGCCGATGACGCAGCCGATCTGGCGTACCAGCGGTTCGCCCATGTGCAGATTTTCACGGAAGTAGTTCTCGATGGGCTGCACTTCCCGCAGGCTGGAAGAATAACCGGCAACAGCGGCAAAGTCCGGGCTGATGCCGCCCAGCTCTTCGATCTTCTTGAACAGGGCCACATAGGCACCGGGCAGGCCGCGGGCCTTACCGGCCATGGCTACCTTACCGTCCTTGATGGTGATGAGGGGCTTGATGCCCAGCATCCCGCCCGCGACGGCCACAGCGGCAGGCAGACGGCCGCCCTTGCGCAGATACTTCAGATCGTCGATGGCGGCAACCAGATGCAGATGCTCCTTGGCGTGCTCCAGATCGGTGGCGATCTGCACCAGCGTCTTGCCTGCGTCACGCAGCTGCACGGCCAGACGCACCAGCAGCGATTCACCCAGACACACGGTGGCACTGTCCACAAACAGCACGTTGTCTACATTGGCGAGGTCTGCGGCCAGCTTTGCGCACTGCCATGTGCCGGACAGCTCGTGGGACAGGAAGATGCCCAGCACTTCGTCTCCGGCGGCAGCGGCTTCCAGATAGAACTTCTCGAACAGCTCCGGGCTGGGCTGGCTGGTGGTGGGCAGCTTGCGGCAGCTGGCCAGATGGGCATAGTACTCGGTGGGGGTCATGTCGATGCCATCCCGCAGGATGCTGCCATCCTCCAGCGTCACGTTCAGAGGGATCACGGTCACGCCCAGCTGCTCGGCTTCGGCGGGCAGGATGTCGGACGCAGAATCGGTGAGAATACGGATCATAAAATACCTCCGGATTTCCGGTAAAAACAAATTCAAGTCATGTTTCCCGACGCTTTGCAATAAAACGTCGGGAAACATTATACCAGAATCCACAGGGAAAAGTCAATTGCCTGAGCGAAAATTGCTTCGTCCCAGCGCAAAATACTTGCGTAAAAGCCGCTGCTTATGATAAGATAGGCGCTGAGAAACGCACGGCAGGGAGGGCAGGCCATGGAGCAAAAGGCAAAAACAAGGGCGCTGCTGGCTGCGTTCGGCTGCGCACTGGCCTACCTGCTGGCAGGCAAAGTGCTGGCATTTCTGCCTGCCCCGGCGTGGGATGTGCGGGCGCTGAGTTTTGTGCACCACTGCATCGCTGCACCTGTCGTGGAGGAACTGGTGTTCCGCGGTGCCATCCAGCAGCTGGCGCAGCCCTTGGGCAGATGGCAGGCCGCGGCGCTGCAGGCGGTACTGTTTGCGGTGCAGCACGGCACCCCGGCGGGCATGGCGTGGGCGCTTGGCTGCGGCCTTGTGCTGGGCGCACTTCGTGAACGCACCGGCAGGGTATGGCCGGGGATGCTTTTGCATACATTGAATAATCTGCTGGTTTTTGCAGCAGGATAAAGGGGAACCTATGACCGATTCTGAACTGATGGGCCTTGCGCTGGAAGAAGCCCGCAAGGCGGCTGCACTGGGCGAGGTGCCGGTGGGGGCCGTGGTGGCCCGCAACGGCGAAGTGGTAGCTGCCGCCCACAACACCCGCGAGACCGAAAAAAACGCCCTGCATCACGCAGAGCTGCTGGCCATTGATGCCGCCTGCAAAAAGCTGGGCGGCTGGCGGCTGTGGGAGTGTGAGCTGTTCGTCACGCTGGAGCCGTGCCCCATGTGCGCCGGGGCCATCATCAACAGCCGCATCCGGCGGGTGGTATACGGCGCGGCAGACACCAAGGCGGGCAACTGAGCCAGTTGTTTCAGTTTGTCTTCGTTTTCTTTCTTGTGGATATTTACATTCACATAAGTCTTATCCGCAATTTCCAAAGCATCCGGCATCTCAAAACCGCAGCGGCAAGCTACTGCCAGTCCTGCAATCAGTTGGTACAAATCGGCTGAACCGTCCGGTGAACGCATCTCTACCGTCTGCTTTTGAGTGGTGTCGTAATTGCTCGGCGCTTCCAGAGGATTGGCAATCATGCACATATCGGTCTTTGCCGACCATCCTAACGGCACACGTACCAATACGGAACGGTTGCGGTCGCCCCAGCAGATATTGGTAGGCGCTTCCTGATGAGGAACAAGGCGGAAATAAGAAGTAGGATTCGTATTGCCGAATGCAGTAATGGAAGGAGCCAGCTCCATCATTCCCGCAATCGCCTTGCGGGCTGTTTCGGAAAGTACGCCGTCTTTCAGCATCTGATTCTTTCCGTCCTTCATGATGCGCATGTGGATATGCAATCCGGAACCAGCCTTTCCTGCCGTTATTTTCGGAGCGAAAGTGATGTCGTATCCATACTGGTAAGCAAGGTTGCGGATAATCCATTTGGCAATCATCAACTGGTCGGCTGCCTGCTCGGCACGTACCGGCAGAAATTCGATTTCGTTCTGCTCGTATATCTTGCCGTCAAGGGTGAAGTTTCCCACTTCGGAATGCCCGTACTTAATTTGTCCGCCGGCTTGTGCGATGTACGCCATACACTCGGTACGGAATTCATTGAACTTGGCATACGGAGCAGACTCGTGATAACCACGCTGGTCGGTAGCCGGGAACATGCCGCTGTCTTCCGAAATGACGTAATACTCCAATTCGCCCATGGCCTGAAACTCCATACCGGTTACTTCCGTAAATGCCCGGCACGCCTTGCGCAGAGTGTGTTCGGGAGAACTTTCCAGCGGTTCGCCGTCTTTATTGAAGAAAGAGCAGAGCATGTAAAGGCTAGGCT
>ENA-UEQQ01000824-UEQQ01000824.1-human-gut-metagenome-genome-assembly--contig:-NODE-824-length-10757-cov-11.114232_pt1 | contig 10757 bp, 10 predicted proteins | sample MGYA00242956_ERZ507956 | MGnify/ENA primary metagenome ERZ507956 (study PRJEB26167, sample SAMN06115407) | human gut metagenome | host: Homo sapiens | place: China:Hubei | collected 2016-07-12... | reverse complement strand
GGCTGAATTATTCCTGAATTTTATATGTGTTAGTAAATCAGTGATTTATGTGATATGCCTTTTGAACTATAAAGAAATTTCCTTCTACCTATAATTCAGTATCTTTTTGTTTGTAAAATTCGTAATTTTTAGGTATTGATAGCCTTTTTTGTGTAGTCTACCTTTGCGGTGTTCAAAAATCGCAGAGAAATGAAAAAAAAAGTTAGTTTATTTTTAACCGCTCTTTGCTGTGCCGTAGGAGCTGTTTCGGCCAGTGAAGTTGATTCGGTGCAGGTGGCTGAAGTATACGGAAATGTAACAGCATGCAAACAGCATACGGACAATGACGAATATACCCGTTTCCGTGTAGGAGGCTATGGAGAAGTTGTGGCCAGTTTTAAGGATTATGGCATCAATCGTTATTACGGTAATCCCAATGGAAACACCCGTGATCATCGGAACACGATTTCTATTCCGCGCTTTGTGCTGGCAATGGATTATAAGTTTACTCCGAAATGGATTTTGAGCGCAGAAATCGAATTTGAAGCCGGAGGAACCGGGTCTGCCATGGAGCTGGAGAACTCGGAAAACGGCGAATATGAAACGGAAATGGAAAAAGGGGGAGAAGTGGCCTTGGAGCAGTTTCATATCACCCGTCTTATTCATCCGGCTTTCAACGTACGGGCAGGACACATGATTGTGCCGGTGGGATTGACCAATGCACATCACGAACCGATTAATTTCTTCGGCACAGTGCGACCGGAGGGTGAAACCACCATCCTGCCATCTACCTGGCATGAAACGGGTATTGAGTTTTTCGGTACGTTGGGAAAAGGATATGCCACTTTCGACTATCAGGTGCTGGTGGTGGCCGGATTGAATGCCAACGGGTTCGACCGGAATACCTGGGTGGCCAGCGGTAAGCAGGGCTTGTTTGAGGAAGATAATTTCAATTCTCCGGGGTATGTGCTTCGTGTAGATTACCGTGGAGTGCCGGGGCTGCGTGTGGGAGGTTCTTTTTATTATTGTGCCAATACGGCAGGTAATTCCGACAAACCCAATTTCTACGAGGGACAGAAAGCACCGCTACGGATTTATTCAGGCGACTTGCAATACAAGAATGACTATGTGACCGCACGTGCCAATGTGGTCTATGGTAATCTGAGCAACTCAAAGTTTATTAGCAGCAAGAATGTACGTTTGTCGAACAATGCTTCTTACAGCCGCGTGGTTCCGGTAGCTAAAAATGCGGTCAGCTATGCCGGAGAAGTGGGTGTGAACCTGCGTTCCATTTTCAATCACAATCCCAAAGTTCCTGTGATTTATCCGTTTGCCCGCTATGAATACTATAATCCGCAAGAAAAAGGAGAAGCCGGGCAGACCATGGACTTGCGTAACAAGGTCAGCATGTGGGTGGCTGGATTGAATTGGTTTGCTTTGCCTAATCTGGTGGTGAAGGCAGACTATACTACCCGTCAGATTGGTACAGGAAAGATGTTCGGTACCGGACCGTATACCAGTGAAAATGAGTTTTCCATTGGCTTGGCCTACATCGGCTGGTTTTTCAAGAAATGATTTATTAACTCCTAAAAAACTATTATGTATATGAAAAAGAATTTCTTTTATGCGGCAGCCTTGGCAATGGGGCTGACCTTTTCGATGACAGCGTGCAGTAACGAAGACACACCGACAGGACCGACCGATGCGGCCAACATTGACTATACGTCGGAAAACGCGACGAGCTGGAACAACTACATGAAGGCAGTAGTTACTTTACTCCGCAAAGATGCTTCCGACTTGTATGGCTATTGGGCTACCAGTTACAAGGGAGGTGAAAGTTATGCTGTGACCTTTAAAAATCATGGGGCACCGTTCAACAGTGCAGGTTCTTGCGTGCAGCAAGTGATAGACGGTTGTGTAGACATAGCTAATGAGGTGGGAGAAACAAAAATCGGTGACCCATATTCTAAATACCAGGCAGGGAAGGTGACAGAAGCCCTCTACGCCGTGGAATCGTGGTATAGCTGGCATTCGCGCGAAGACTATTCCAATAACATCGTATCTATTTGTAATGCTTTCTGCGGCGTGCGCAGTGAGGCTTTGATTAGCGGAGCCGCTATTGATAAAACTCAGGTGGCTGCGCAATCTTTGTACACGGTATTGGTGAGCAACGGACAGCAGGAATTGGCAGATAATACTTTGTCGGCCATCAAGAATGCTTACGATAAGATTTTAGCCATCCCGCAACCGTTCCGTAACCATATCAACAGCGAACAGAGTCTGGCGGCTCAGGAAGCCTGCAGTGAACTGAGTGTATTGTTGAAAGATAAAGTGAAACCGGCTTGTGATGCATTGTCGGAAGCAGTGTTGAGTCCGGTGGTAAAGAACTACGTGGATGTTGTGGTATTACCCACTTATTCAGACCTGAAAGACAGAGTGGCTACTTTGTATGATAAGGTGAATACGCTGGCAGCCAACCCAACCAACCAGGCTTTCAAGGATGCTTGTGATGCGTGGATTAGTGCCCGTGAACCGTGGGAGAAGAGTGAGGCTTTCCTGTTTGGCCCGGTAGCCGATCAGGGACTTGACCCGAACATGGACAGCTGGCCGCTTGACCAGGCTGCCATCGTGAACATCCTGAATTCAGGGGATTACAGCCAGATGGAATGGAGTGGCGATTACTCTGAAGACAGTGAAGCCATTTCTGCCGCACAGAATGTACGTGGTTTCCATACCCTGGAATTTCTGTTGTTCAAAGACGGACAAGCACGTACGGTAGATTAAGCATGAAGATAAATTTTTGATGAATGACAGGCAGGGGAGTAAAGAAGGGGAAGCCCTCCTTTACTTCCTCTGTATGTTTCCGAAAAAGAGAAGAATAAATGAGAATAGTAAAACTTTTGTTATACGGACTTTTCCCCTGTTTTCTATGGAGCTGTGAGAAAGAAGGAACCGACCAGCAGTACGTGGAGGTGCCGGAAGGCTTTGCACTGTCAGCCGGTACGGCTACTAATTTTCTGACTTCTTCGAAAGCTTATGATTTTGAAGCGTCGTGGCTGTCGGGTATTTACAGCAGCCGTTTCAACGACGGAGTTTGATTGTATGACGATGTGCGTACCAGTAGTAATCAGGATGGTGGATTAGGTCCCGTGTATGCCGGTTATTCTTGCGGTAGTTGTCACCGCAATGCCGGACGTACCAAGCCTACCTTGTGGAGTGAAGGTGGCTCAGGAAATTACGGTTTTTCTTCCATGTTGGTATATATCACCCGAAAGAACGGAGCCTTCTTCCAGAACTACGGCCGTGTGCTTCATGATCAGGCCATTTATGGGGTGGAACCGGAGGGAAAATTGTCAGTGAAGTATGACTACCAGACATTCGAATTTCCCGATGGAGAAACTTATGAGCTTTGCAAACCGACCTATACCATTACGGAGTGGTATGCCGATAGTATCCGTCCGGAAGATTTGTTCTGTTCTGTCCGTATACCGTTACGTCATGTGGGGATGGGGCAGATGATGGCACTCGACCAGAAAGAAATCGAAGCATTGGCTGCCAAAAGTAATTACCCTGAATACGGCATTAGCGGACGGTGCAATTATATCAGTGAGCGTGGAGTAACTCGTTTGGGACTTTCGGGCAACAAGGCACAGCATGCCGATTTGACGGTGGAATTAGGATTCTCCAGTGACATGGGGGTGACCAACAGCCGTTATCCTGAGGAGATATGTGAGGGACAGATACAGATGGATCAGGGCAGTATGATGGGACTTTCGTACGACCAGCTGGACGTGTCGACCGAGGACATGGAGGATGTGGACTTGTATATGCACTGCCTGGGTGTGCCGGCCCGCCGGAATGTGAATGATCCGCAGGTACAGAAAGGAGAACAGAAATTCTATGAGGCGAAATGTCACCTTTGCCATGTGACTACGCTGCATACAAAAGTAAGAGGAGCCACACTGCTGAACGGTACGGAACTACCGTGGTTGGGCAATCAGACCATCCATCCGTATTCTGATTTTCTGCTGCATGATATGGGGTCGGAAATTATGGGTGTGGGTTTGAACGACAATTACGTAAGTGGTCTGGCCCGGGGGAATGAATGGCGTACCACTCCATTATGGGGCATCGGCTTGCAGGAAGTGGTGAACGGACATACCTATTTCCTGCACGACGGACGCGCTCGTAACCTCGTAGAGGCTATCATGTGGCACGGAGGAGAGGCGGAAGCTTCGAAAAACTTGTTTAAGCGCATGAGTAAGGAAGACCGTGATGCCTTGATTGCGTTTTTAAATTCACTTTAATCATTAAGTATAGAAACTGATAACTTATGAAAAAAATACTGACTGCCTTGTGTCTGTCTGCGTTAATGCCATTGACAGCACTGGCACAACATGAAGAGGATACGGAAAATGGTATCGTGTCGTTGGCTGGGAGAGAAGGATTTACCATCGCTTCTAAGAAAGGAGATTTTGTGTTCAAGCCTTATCTGTTAGTGCAGACAAGTGCCAACTTCAACTGGTATGATGATGAAGGACTGGACAAGGCCTATAATCAGGACAATGTGGCTAACTCAGGCTTTGCTATTCCTTATGCAGTGTTGGGCTTTACAGGGAAAGCCTTTGGCAAAGTGTCGTTCAATCTGTCACTGAATGCAGCGGCTACGGGCGCAGCCTTGTTGCAGCAGGCTTGGTTCGATGTGGAGCTGAAAAAGCAGTTTTCTATCCGCGTGGGTAAGTTTAAGACTCCTTTTTCGCATGCTTACCTGACTACGTTAGGAGAAACCTTGATGCCCTCCTTGCCGTTGTCGCTGACCGCTCCAGTGATTCTGCCCTATTCGTTGAATGCCGTGACTCCCAATATCGGAACAGGATTCGACTTGGGAGTGGAAGTACACGGGCTGCTGGCGGATAAGTTTGGTTATGAAGTGGGACTTTTCAATGGTACGGGTATTTCGGTGAATACGGCAGGAAAGACCTTCAGTGACGACTGGCACATTCCTTCCTTGCTTTATGCCGGACGCTTTACCTATATGCCCAAAGGAGTGATGCTCTCTACGCAGGGAAATCCTAACCGGCTGAACGAAGACAAGTTGATGCTGGGAGTATCCACTTCATTGAATGTGGAGAGTGAAAATGAAAGTACGAACGATTACCGTGCCGGACTGGAGTTTGCCATGTTGAAAAGAAAACTCTATCTGGGAGCGGAAATGTATTACATGCACGTGGGCTTTACCAAACGGCAGAAAATTGACCAGGGGTATCACTACTTGGGTGGATACGTACAGGGAGGCTATTTTGTGACTTCCCGCTTGCAAGCTACGGCACGTTATGATTTCTTCAACCGTAACGGAATGGATACAAACGGATTCATGAATATGCCGGCCGTGGGAGTAAACTATTTCTTTAAAGGCTGCAACCTGAAACTACAGGCTATGTATCAGTTTGTAGGACGCTGGGGACACGATACACAACTTGACCGTGACAATGACGACTTGGGTATAGCGACCCATAATGCCACGGTGATGCTTCAGTACACGTTCTAAAGAGGAGGGTATGATGAAAAGAAATGTGTATGGATGGATACTCTTGGGGCTGGGAATCCTATGCTTGGTCTCCTGCGATGAAGGACGTATCTATGAAGCGGTGCCTGCTACGGCAGAAGGCGGACGTACGGTGAAGTTCACCGGAAAGGTAACGGGTATGGATACCTGGCCCTCCGGATATACGGTAGCTGTAGCCGGTTTTGATGCGAAAAGTGAATATGCACTGACCTCTGCCAATGTGATGCCTTCGCAGATAGGAGAAGATGGTACGGTCCAGGTGGTGATGTCGGGAGTGACAGATGAAGTCACTCAAATCGAATTGTGCGTGATTAACCGCATTCGAGAGCGGGTAGTGACCTTTGCCAGGGTCGATTGCTCGGAAACGGCAGAAGACACGATTCGTATGGACGTGGGGGCACAGCAAGTCGGCATGTTCCAAGCTGTGCAACAGCAAGTGTTTGATTCCCGCTGTGCCAGTTGCCATGGAGGAAGCACTTCAGCGGCAGGGCATTTGTTCCTGACTACAGGAAAAAGCTATGAACAGCTGGTAAATGTCCCGTCTGTAGTGAATCCGGAAGTCATGAGGGTGAAACCGGCAGATGCGGAAAACAGCTTTTTGTATCAGGTACTGCATGAAAACGGTCACGTGCACCATGACCATCAGGACATTCTTTCGGCTGAGTCGGTATTATTGAACTTGATAGATGATTGGATAAATGGAGGTGCCAAACCTTGAATATTAAAATAGTATGAATATGAGCCACAAACAACTACGAAACCACAAGTCACAAGAAAATACATTAGTAGAAATTTCACGTTTTGAACCGGCTGAAGGAGTCGCTGAATACCATGTGATGATTCATGTTACCCAGCCTTCTTTGACGTATCAGGAGCAATTGGATACTTTGCTCGATACCTATTATCAGCTGTTGGAGAATGAGTTGAAGGGAGCTGTTGCTGTGTTCAAGCGTTATTTTTTAAGCGATGCTGCCAATCAGGCCGACTGGCTGGCGGTACAGGTGCCGGAAAGCTCGGTCTGTGCCTGTTCGATTGTGGAACAGCCCCCACTGAACGGAACAAAAATAGCTTTATGGGTATATCTGCAATCCGGTGTGCAATGTCGTGCGCTGGAAAGCGGATTGTTCGAAGTGTCACATGGGGCTTACCGCCATCTGTGGGGTGGTTCGGCTTGTAACCGGGCGGCCAATTCAGAATACCAGACTCGTTTGCTGCTGAATGATTATATCCTGCAACTGATTGCACAGGGAGGGCATCTGGCCGAGAACTGCATTCGTACCTGGTTTTTTGTACAGAATGTAGATGTGAATTATGCCGGAGTGGTAAAAGCCCGTAACGAAGTGTTTGTGACGCAGGGGTTGACACCACAAACACATTATATAGCCAGTACCGGTATCGGCGGGCGTCATGCCGATACACAGGTACTGGTACAGATGGATACGTATGCCGTATTAGGTATCCGTCAGGAACAGATTCATTATTTATATGCACCGACTCATTTGAATCCTACGTATGAGTATGGAGTAAGTTTTGAACGTGGTACGTATGTGGATTATGGCGACCGACGTCAGGTTTTTATATCCGGTACGGCCAGTATCAATCACAGGGGTGAAGTGGTGTATCCGGGCGATATCCGGAAACAGACCGAACGCATGTGGGAAAACGTGGAGGTCTTGTTGAAGGAAGCAGAAATGTCGTTCGATGACATCGGACAGATGTTGGTTTACCTGCGCGATGCAGCAGATTATACCATAGTACGGGAGATGTTCGACCAGCGTTTCCCGGAAATACCAAAAGTGATTCTATTGGCTCCTGTCTGTCGTCCGGGTTGGCTGATAGAGATGGAGTGCATGGGTACAAAAATGATGAAGCATACACAGTATCCTGATTTTTAGTTTGTATGAAAGAACGTCTGTGGAAAAACGTCTGGGTAGTTCTTTATGTGGTGCTGATGGGAGTATTGGCCATAGCTACTTTTTTAGAGCATGCATACGGAACAACTTTTGTTCAGACACATATATATCATGCTTGTTGGTTTTGTGGCTTGTGGGGTGCGTTGGCTTTTGGGCTTGTGCGGGCATGTGGCAAATGCCGGTTGTGGAAGCGCCTCCCGGTCTTGTGGTGGCATGGCTCTCTTTTAGTGATACTGGGAGGGGCCATGCTTACCTACCTGACAGGTGAAAAAGGGTATGTACATCTGGTGCAGGGGCAAGAAGTGAAGAGTTTTATCCGGACTTCCGATCAGCAAACGAGGGTGTTGCCTTTCAGCCTTTCTTTGGACAGCTTCAGGGTGGTTTATTATCCGGGAACGGAAGCTCCTTCTGATTACAAGAGTTACGTGGGTTGTAAAGTGAATGGACAATGGAAAGAAGAGGTAATTTCAATGAATCATATTCTTTCTGTAGAAGGTTATCGTTTTTATCAGTCATCATACGACCCGGATTTGTCTGGAAGCTGGTTGAGTGTAAACTATGACCCTTGGGGAATTGCTGTGACCTATGCCGGGTATTTGTGTCTGGCTTTCTCTTCTTTATGGCTGTTAGGTAGCCGGAGGGAGACTTTTTTCCGCTTGTTACGTCATCCGCTATGGAGAAAAACGGGACTACTATGGCTGGGAGTATGTGCTTTCCAGTTGACGGCTCAAGCTCGTCCGGTCAGTGTCCTGTCCCGGCAGGATGCGGAAAAGCTGAAGATGCGTCAGGTGATATACCACGACCGTGTGGCGCCCTTCCATACTCTGGCCCGTGACTTTGTAATCAAGTTGAGCGGAAAACCTTCTTATCATGGCTTGACGCCGGAACAGGTGGTGGCCAGCTGGTTACTTTATCCCGAAGAATGGCAGCACGAACCGATGTTTCGGGTGAAAAGTGAACGGTTGAGGCAGGAATTAGGATTGAAATCGGAGTATGCCGCACTGGTAGACTTGTTTGATAGAAAGACCTATCGGTTGGAGGGATTGTTGCAGAGACTACAGGACGAAGTGCGAAATACGCATGAGAAAGGCTGGTTAGAGAACCGTCAGGCAAAAAAGTTGGAAAAAGAAGTGTTGGAACTGGATGAGAAGGTCGGTATGGTACTGATGCTTCAGAAAGGTACTTTTATCCGTCCTTTGCCGGAGGATGGAAGTGTCACTCCGTTATCGCCGTTAAGAATACGTGCAGAGATTTTCTATCATGCGGTACCGTTCACTAAAATTTTGTTTATGGCTAATCTTTCTTTAGGCTTGCTGGCTTTGGGATGGTGGGTCTATTCCTATGTGATGCAAGAAGGCGATAAGGCAAGAAACTGGAGGAGTAGGTGGCGACGGATATGGGTGTGGGCTGTATGGATGGCCTGTCTGTTTCATTGGACTTCTTATTTGCTTCGTTGGTATATTGGAGGACGGATTCCTTTGGGAAACGGACATGAAACGATGCTTTTTTTAGCGGGATTTCTGTTATTGTGTACTTGTATCTGGCAGCGACGGTTCTCGTTTTTGCTTCCAACCGGTTTATTGCTTTCCGGTTTTACCTTCCTGGTGGCTTATCTGAGCGAGATGAATCCGCAGATAACCCCGTTGATGCCGGTATTGCTGTCACCCTGGCTGAGTCTGCATGTATCATTGATTATGGTGTCGTATGCCTTATTTGCTTTGATGTGTCTGTGTAGTATCCTGGCATTGAGTATTCGGCGGCATACATGGCAGCGGCAACGGCTGACTTTATTTTGTCGGGTCTTGCTTTATCCGGCAGTGTTGTGCTTGGGAATTGGAATTTTTATCGGTGCGGTATGGGCCAACGTGTCCTGGGGGAGCTATTGGGCTTGGGATCCGAAAGAAGTCTGGGCTCTGATTACTTTCATGCTTTATGGAATGGCTTTTCATGTGCAAAGTATCCCTCGTTTCAGAAATCCGTACTTTTTTCATTGGTTTTTAATCGTTTCGTTCTCTGCCATACTGATGACCTATTTCGGCGTAAACTATGTACTCGGAGGAATGCACAGTTATGCCGGATAAGTGATAGCTTTTTATCCTTTTGGGCGAATGATTTGTTTATTGATAGTTTTTCATTACCTTTGGATAGTGAATTTAAAAATGGACGAAGTATGAAATCTTTGAATTATGCATTAGTCAGTTCGCTCTGTGCATTAGTTATCGGTATATTATTGGTCACATGGCCAGATGTAGCAGTGAGTTACCTGGTAATTACTATCGGGGTGTTGTTCCTTATTCCCGGACTGGTTGGATTGTTTTCTTATCTGGCCTTGTTGAACAAGAGTAAGGCGGATGCTCCTCGTCCGGTTTTCCCTATAGTTGCGTTAGGCAGTACACTTTTCGGTGTATGGCTGATTATCATGCCTTCTTTCTTTATCGGGGTGCTGATGTATGTGTTAGGCATTCTGTTGGTTTTGGGTGGTATCAGTCAGCTGGCTAATCTGATTGCAGCTCGTTCATTTATGCCGGTTCCATTTGGGGTGTATGTAGTGCCCGTATTGATTTTGGCAGCGGGAATTACGGTCTTGTTCAATCCGTTTGCTACGGCTGAGATACCTTTTATTGTGTTGGGAATTTCTTCCATTGTATATGCATTGATGGATATGTTCCGTTTGTTGCGTTTCCGTAAAAAGAACAAGAACATACAAGATGTGACACCTATAGAAGAAATTAAGGAATGAAGCGATTTGACAGGCTTGATTTATTGCCGGAAGGCCAGGATATGGTGGCTGGTATAGACATGACGGGTGGTTTTTACCGCTTGTTCCAGAATTCAGCGCCTTTTCCGGGGTGTGTTTTTCTGCTCTGTCTGAGGGGAAGCTGCCGGGTGAAAATCCATTTGACATGTTATGACTTGAAAGAAGGGTCTTTGGCCATTATATTCCCGGGAGTATTTTTTCAGATTCAGGAGCAGAGTAAGGACTGCCGGTTTATTTTTGTCGGTTTTTCCAAAAAGCTGATAGAAGGAGCCAAGTTGTTTTCTTATACCGTGGAGTATACTCCTTATATCTTTGAACGGCCGGTAATTGAGATGAAGAAAGATGTATATGAATTGTTCCGGGATAGTATCCGTCTCTTGATTCGCCGACAGAAGATAAAAGAAGAAATGAGCGGAATGCATATCAAGGAAGAAGGCTACCGTGCGATCTTTGATCTGTTTATGGGGTATGCAAAAGAGCCACGATGGAACGTCTGAAATATAGTTTGTCTTGTATGCAGGTCATAAAGATACATAGTCTT
>ENA-UEQQ01000820-UEQQ01000820.1-human-gut-metagenome-genome-assembly--contig:-NODE-820-length-10784-cov-7.594938_pt1 | contig 10784 bp, 8 predicted proteins | sample MGYA00242956_ERZ507956 | MGnify/ENA primary metagenome ERZ507956 (study PRJEB26167, sample SAMN06115407) | human gut metagenome | host: Homo sapiens | place: China:Hubei | collected 2016-07-12 | study... | reverse complement strand
GAAGTTAAAGAGAAAATTATAAAAAACAAAGCCATAAACAGCACAGACAAAGTAAAAGGCAGACACCGTAGAGTGATCCGTATAGGAGCGTTTGCCCTGATATTTGTAGTGCTGTTTTCGTTTGTCTCGACATTTTTTAAGATGACGGATGCTGTCAATATTGCGACTATAGAGGGCTTTTATAAGGAGCCGAAGGACTCAATTGATGTGATGATGATAGGAGCCAGCGAGGTATACGCTGATTACAGCGCAACAGAGGCCTGGAAGAATTATGGATACACCTCATACTCGCTGGGGGTATCCGGAGCGCCCGGCAGCCTGTACAAATCAATGCTCAGGGAAGCTCTCACCAGACAGCATCCGAAGGTTGTGGTGTTTGAGGTGAATGGCTTTTTACAAAAAGACAGCTACTACGACAGGACGGTAAAGCTGCACAGCTGGATAGACAATATCCACAATGAGGAAAACAGGCTTGATACAATAAAAGAGATTGTGCCAAAGGATGAGCAGGACAACTTTACAAATCCTTTAAAGCTGTATCACAGCAACTGGAAGGATATAGACAAATGTGCACACACCTTTGCTACAAGAGTTGGAATGTATTTTACAAAAACATCATGCATGAAGGGCTTTTCATCTATTGCTAAATATTCCGATTGTCCATCAGGCAAGCAGAAAACTCTCTATTTTACCGACAAGAGTAGAGCGTATATGACTGATCTGCTTGAGTATTGTAAGGCACAGGGTGTGGAAAAGGTGCTTTTTGCGAGGTTCCCTCATGAGAAGGAGATAAAGAATCCGCAGGTGCTTTGTGACGTGAAGGAGCTGGTGGAGTCCTATGGCTATGATTTTGCAAGCTTTGAAGGAGATAAGGAACTTATCGGAATCAATGAGAGGGATGATTTCTACAATTCAGAGCATCTGAATATAAATGGAAGCCGCAAATTCACTGCATATATGGGAAAATATCTGTCTGATAATTACAGGCTTAATGCAGACCACTCACCGGAGCTTCAGAGTGCATGGGGCGAGTGCGCAAGGCGCGCTGACAGGGTGATGAGTGCCTGCGCAAAGGATACGGATCTGAGTCTGGGAAATCATTATTTTGAGATGTCCGTTTATCTGCCTTATAATTTTTCGTCAAGCCTTGCGACAAATAAGGTAGCAGATACAAACAACGATGCAAAGCCGGTCAGGGCGAAATAAATACGGCCGATCATTCTGAAGTGTGGCGGCAGTATTACATTAGAAAATATATTTGGAGTAAATAAAATGGAACTCATTTCATTAAAATATGCGATATTTGTAATCGTATTGCTTGTACTATATTATTGCTTTCCTAAGAAATACCGCTGGTATGTGCTTCTGGCGGGAAGCATGGCATACTATGTGATTATATGTAAGTGGTATGTGCTTTTTATCATTTTCACAATATGCACCACCTATGGCTCGACAATATGGATTGACAAGCTGCTAAAGGAGCAGAATGCCATCGTAAAAAGCCATAAGGAGGACTGGGACAGGCAGACCAGAAAGGAATACAAGGAAAAGGGCAGAAAAAAGAGAGTGGCAGTCATGCTTTTTGCGCTGCTTTGCAATTTCGGCATATTGGCATTCCTTAAATATATACCATATGCGGGCGAGCTTGGACTTTTGCTTCCGCTTGGCATATCCTTCTACACCTTCCAGTCCATGGGTTATGTGATGGATGTATACAGGGAAATTGTCGAGCCTGAAAAGAATTTCTTTAAGGTAGCACTGTTTGTATCGTTTTTCCCTCAGATAATACAGGGACCGATAGCGATATATGATAAGTTTGCGGGACAGCTTTACGAGGGACATTCCCTGAGACTTGAAAATCTGCAAAAGGGTGCGCTTCTGGTGCTCTGGGGAGTCATGAAAAAGCTTGTGATAGCAGACCGCGCGGTAAATATCATCAATTTTGTAATGGATAAGCCGATGGATTTTTCGGGCACCTATGTATTTTTTGCGGCAGTAGTGTATGCGCTGCAGCTATATGCGGATTTCTCGGGAGGAATCGATATAGTGCGCGGTATTGCGGAGATGTTTGGCATAACAATGTCGACAAACTTCAACCACCCGTATTTTTCGCGCTCACTCACAGAGTACTGGCACCGCTGGCATATGACTCTTGGAGACTGGTGCAGAAACTATATTTTCTACCCGCTTTCAATCTCAAAGCGTTTCCTGAACTTTGGCAAATGGCTAAAGCCGAGATTTGGTGCGCATATCAGTAAGGTGCTGCCGGGCTGCATCGCGAGTGTCATCACATTTATCGTCATCGGAGTATGGCATGGTGCCAATATGAAATATCTGTATTTCGGACTCTGGAACGGCATTGTAATCATGCTTGCAGAGCTTTTTGCTCCGGTAAACAAAAAGGTGGCAGGAGGCTTTTTTAAGCTGACCGGCCTAAAGGAAAAGGGTACATTTGCAACGATTGTATCAGTGCTGTGGACCTTTATGCTCATACTGGTAGGCTACTATTTTGACATAGCTGCAAATGCGTCGACAGCATTTCACATGCTTTTTAAATCAGTCACAGATTTCCATATCGGCGAGCTTGGAATAAACAACATCATTTTGAATCTAGGAGCATGCGGACTGGACGAGTACGATATACTTTTACTTATAATATGTACGCTGCTGTGGTTCTTCATCAGCTTCGTTGAGGAAAATAAAAAGCTCGACATGCGCGATTTCATACTTTCAAGAAAGCTGCCGCTTCGCTGGGCAATAATATATCTTGGCATTTTTATAGTAATAATATTTGGTTACTACGGACCGGGAGTGAATCCGGCTGATTTTGTATATATGCAGTTTTAAAGAAAAAGTATAAACATTAAAGAAAAAACTTCAAGATAAAGTTTAAATAAAAAGTTTAAAGAAAAAGCCGGAAATAAAGGGTAAAAAACACTTGACAACAGCCGGTTACGCAAGTATAATATCTAGGTCTGTAAAAGTAGATAAATGGAAGCCAAAGCCCCGGCAACCATTTAGTATAGATAATGATAGTCATCTGAGATGGAACAGAGGACTATAAGATGTCAAAAAGGAAGTGGCGTCCGGACATACGCGATTTCAAGAGGCATCGGCATTAAAAGTAATCGAATCATTTAAGGAGGAAAACCGATGAAAACATTTATGGCTAGTCCTGCTACAATCGACAGAAAATGGTACGTAGTAGACGCTGAAGGTAAGACATTAGGACGTTTAGCATCAGAAGTTGCTAAAGTATTAAGAGGAAAGAATAAAGCAATCTTTACACCACACATTGACACAGGTGATTATGTAATCGTTGTCAATGCTGACAAGGTTAAGGTTACTGGTAAGAAATTAGACCAGAAGATTTACTATCATCACTCAGATTATATCGGTGGTATGAAAGAGACAACATTAAGAGAGATGATGAACAAGCATCCAGAGCGCGTTATCGAGTACGCTGTAAAGGGAATGCTTCCAAAGGGACCTCTTGGACGTCAGATGTATACAAAGTTATTCGTATACGCTGGACCAGATCACAAACATGCAGCTCAGAAGCCTGAGACATTAGAGTTTTAATAGGAGGTAAAGTAAATTGGCTACTACAAAGTATTACGGAACAGGAAGAAGAAAATCATCTGTTGCTAGAGTATATTTAGTACCTGGAACAGGAAAGATTACAATCAATAAAAGAGATATCGATGAGTACCTTGGTCTTGAGACATTAAAGGTAGTTGTTCGCCAGCCATTAGTTGCAACTGAGACAGTTGACAAGTTCGATGTTTTAGTTAACGTTCGTGGTGGTGGATACACAGGACAGGCCGGAGCAATCCGTCACGGAATCGCTCGTGCACTCCTTCAGGTAGATTCAGAGTACAGACCAGTTCTTAAGGCTGCTGGATTCTTAACACGTGATCCACGTATGAAAGAGCGTAAGAAATACGGTCTCAAAGCAGCTCGTAGAGCTCCTCAGTTTTCAAAGAGATAATTTTTCGGAAAAGAGAATATCAAGAGTATATTACACCTCAGAACTTCGGTTCTGGGGTGTTTTTTGTGTGAACTATGATAAAATAAATATTATAATAAAAAGAAAACAAGTATAAGAGATAATATATTTTAATATTAATCAAAACAGAGGGAGTGATTATATGACAACTGTAAGCACCAAAAGTGGTAGAATTATAAAAGTTGTATCCAGAGAAGAAGAGAAGAGTACATTGACAGAATGGGATAATGAAATGGACGAAAGGGCAGTTGAAGCTGTTAAGGCAGCAATAAATAAAGCGAAAATATGTAAAAAACCTATAGCCGGTTATGATAATGAAAAGAAACAGGCTTATGTAGAGTATGCAAATGGAGAAAGAAAATATATAAATATAGAAAACCTTTGATTCCTGCATTAGCGAATCCAAATGGCTTGTAAAAATACACATATTGTGATAACGTAATGGCGTATGAATGTCAGTGATTTTTGAAGATAGACATTACAAATAATGAATAAGAGGCAGCAAAATGGATTTTGAAGGCAGAAGACAAAGAATTTTAGACAAGATGGAGGACAATTCTATAGCAATATTGTACTCAGGCATCGAGCATCATGTGAGTGCAGATGAGTATGATTTATTTACAGCACAGGCTAACCGCAATTTCTTCTATCTGACCGGACTTAGACGCGACAACATGGTCCTTGTCCTGGATAAATGTGTAGAGCCTGCTAAGACAATGCTCTTCATAGAGGAGGCAGACCCTACGATGGAGCGCTGGTACGGCAGAAAGGTGACTATGGAGGAAGCCGAGGAAATATCAGGAATTGACGAAGTAGAATATATTTATGAGCTTGAGAGCACGCTGGACAGGATAATGACGCGTGAGGATGTATACACAGCATATTTTGACACGTATCGTCATCAGAAAGTGGATTTGCCGGATTACAATGTGGTAAAAGCCAATGAATTTAAGACAGATTATCCGGGAGTTGCTGTGAAGAATCTTTTCCCGCTTGTGGCAGAGGAGCGTATGCAGAAGGATGAGGATGAGATTGAGCTGACCAAAAAGGCAATCGCTATCACTAAGGACGGACTCTGCAATGTGATGGCTAATTTAAAGCCTGGCATGAAGGAATATCAGACACAGGCTGACTTTGAATATATCATAAGACGTGGCGGTGCAGAGTGGACAGCATTCCCTACAATAGCCGGAAGCGGAATGAATGGAACAATGCTTCACTATGACACAAATCGTGAGACGATGGAGGATGGAACACTGGTTCTTCTTGACCTTGGAGCCAGAATAGATGGCTACAATTCGGATATTACGAGAACATATCCGGTAAATGGCAGGTTTACCGAGCGCCAGAAACAGGTATATGATATCGTGCTTGCTGCAAACCGCAAGATTGTCGAGGTTGCAAAGCCGGGAATGACTACAAAGGAATTAAATGAAGTATGTAAGGATGTGCTTGCAGACGGGCTTATGAAGCTTGGACTGATAAAGAATTCTGTAGAAATTTCGCAGTATTACATGCATGGCGTGTCACACCATCTGGGAATTGATGTGCATGACGTGACAGTTGACTCAAACAGCAGGCTTCGTCCGGGTGCAATCATCAGTGACGAGCCGGGACTGTATATAGATGAATGGGAAATCGGTATCAGGATTGAGGATGATGTGCTTATCACCGAGGACGGTGCAGTGTGTCTGTCGGAGGATATCATCAGAACCACGGAGGATATAGAGGCTTACATGGCTGAGCACAAAAAGAATTAATCGTGGTAAATGATAAATTTTGCGGTTTATAATATTTTTATGTGACATAATCTGATTTATGTATTATAGTAGTGCTAGTACATCGAATAATAAGTTTCTGATGCATTGTTATTTCTTATTCGGTGTACTATAGTACAGCAGTTATTTTTTATTGCTGTATAGGTGCAACGAAAATAATTCGTTCGACAGATGAAAGGAGAACAACTATGGTAAAGAAGATTAATAGCAGTGAATTTGAACAGGTTAAAAATAATAAGGCTATCATTGTTGATTTTTCGGCAGAGTGGTGCGGTCCATGCAAGATGCTTGCGCCGGTAATGGAGCAGCTTTCTGATGAAATCACAGATGTGGAGTTTTACAATATTGATGTGGATGAGAATCCTGATCTGGCAAGAGAGTATCGTATAATGAATATCCCGGCTGTTATTGCAATCAAGGGCGGTCAGGTTGCCGGTCAGCAGATAGGTCTTGTGTCTAAGGATGATATGAAGGGCTTTATAGACGGAGTTTTCTAAGACAAAGCGTTTTATGAAGCTTTCTAAGAAGCGAGAAGACATCTGCAATGAGCTTTTTGTGAATATGCAAGGTGTGATGCTTAACAGTTATTATGGATAGTGTAAACCGGGCAGGATATCGTGCCCGGTTTTACATTTTTTACATTTAATTAGTTCTCTCGGAAGATTTTTCCAAAGATGAATCTAACAAGTGGTCCGGCAACAAAGAGCTGCCAGAAGAAGGCCATTGGAAAGTTTCTTACGACGAGCTCACAGAATGTCGCAAATATCTGTGAATTAAAACCACCATTGAAAAGGATGGTAGCGATAAAGCTCATCATAGGACACATAAACCAGATTGAGAAGACAGAAATTGCAAGGATTATAGCAATAGGTCTTGATTATGTAAAAAGTTTTTCGCGTTCAGGCGAAGCTGTTATCTATGTAAATTTACGTGATGATATAGATAATGATAAGATACGACCTACATGGCTTGAAGTTCGCAATATGGTTGATGACATAAAAAAGGATTTACCAGAAGGCGTTTATGGGCCATATTATAATGACCGATTTGATGATGTATATGGTTCTATATATGCTATCACAGGTGATGGTTATTCTTATGAAGAAATGCGTGAAAAGGCAGAAAAAATAAGACGTATCTTATTGACTGTGGATAATGTCAGCAAAGTAGAACTTGTAGGTGAACAGCCTGAAAAAATATATATGGAAGCTTCATTAGATAAGCTTTCTGAATTGGGTATTAGTCCTCAAGATATCATGCAAGCAGTGCAGACTCAACAACAAATGACACCTGCGGGCATGATTGAAACTCAAACAGATAATGTATATTTACGTTTAAGTGGTCAATTCGCTGATGTGGATATGCTCAAAGAAATGCCTATCAATGCTGGGGGTAAAATTTTGCGTTTGGCAGATATAGCCAAAGTAGAACGTAGATATGTAGAACCAGCAGAACCAAAGATGTTTTATAATGGAAAACCAGCTATAGGTCTTGCTGTTTCCATGGAAGCTGGAGGTAATATTTTAACTCTAGGTGATAATCTACAAAATACTATTGAAGAAGTGCAAAAATATATACCTACAGGTTTAGAGATAAATCAAGTATCTAATCAGCCTCAAGTAGTAAAAGACTCAATAGATGAATTCGTAGGTTCCCTGCGAGAAGCAATTATCATCGTATTGGCAGTCAGTTTTTTGAGCTTAGGACTCAGAACAGGTATGGTGGTTGCAGGTTGTATACCTCTTGTTATTTTAGGCGTATTTGTTGCTATGGAAGCTTTGGGTATAGATTTGCATAAGGTTTCTTTGGGAGCGTTGATTATTTCCTTAGGTTTATTAGTGGATGATGCTATTATTGCTGTAGAAATGATGAGTGTAAAACTTGAAGAAGGTTTAGATAGATTTAGTGCTGCTTGTTATGCGTATAAAGCGACGGCTATGCCAATGCTTAGCGGTACACTAATTACTTGTGCAGGCTTTATACCTGTAGCTTTTGCCGATGGATTAGCATCTGAATTTTGTAGTGCGTTATTCCCTGTAATTGCCATAGCTTTGATTTTATCGTGGATTGTATCTGTAATGGTAGCTCCATTATATGGTTATAAAATAATTAAAGTTAAAGTAAAAAAAGATGAAAAGGGAAATGTAGACCCATATCAAAGTAAATTTTATACATTTTTTAGAAAGATATTATGTTATTGCTTAACACATAAAAAAATAATATTATCTAGCACAGTGGTTATATTCGCTATTTCTATTTATTGTATGAAATTTATAAGTCAAGAATTTTTCCCACCATCTCAAAGACCAGAGCTTGTAGTAGAACTTACTTTGCCAGAAGGTTCATCTATAAAGGCTACAGAAGAACAAGCTGAAAAATTGGCAGCTATTTTAAGTGAAGAACAAGATGTAATAGATAATTTTGCTTATTATACAGGTCAAGGCTCTCCACGTTTTGTATTGACTTTTGACCCTGTATTACCAAAAGATAATTATGCTCAATTTGTAATTACAGCAAAAGATGTAGAAGCTAGAGAATATTTAAATCAAAAATTATTTAAAATCTTAAATGAAGATTTTCCAGCAGTACAATCAAATATTAAATTTTTACAAATGGGGCCACCTGCTGATTATCCTGTAATGATTAGAGTTTCAGGATATGATGTGGATAAGGTAAAAAATATAGCTGATGAAGTGGCTATGAAGATGCGCCAAGATAGTAATATTTACAATGTAAATTTTGATTGGCAAGAAAAAGCAAAAACACTTCATTTAGAATTAGACCAAGATAAATTGAGAGCAATGGGTATATCTAGTCAAATGGTTGCCCAGACTTTATATACAGAGCTTACAGGAGCAACAGCTGCTCAATTTTATCAAGGTGATAGAACTATTGATATAGTTATGCGATTATCTGATGACGATAGAGATAATCTGGAAAAAGTGCGCAATTTACCGATTTATTTAGGGCAATATGGATATGTACCACTTGAACAGATTGCTAAAATTAGTTATCGTGCAGAAGATGGTGTTATTTGGCGTCGTGATTTAAAACCTACAATCACTGTTCGTGGTAGTATTTATCAAGGAACAGCCAATGATGCAACTGAAAAAATATATAATCAATTAGCTGATTTGCAAAAAGATTTACCATTTGGTTATAGCATTGAACCAGATGGAGCTATGTCGGATAGTCAAACAGCCATGGAACATTTGTTAAAACCTATACCTGTGATGGTCATAGCGGTTATTACTATATTGATGTTCCAGTTGAGAAGTGTACAGTTAATGATAATGACTGTACTTACAGCTCCGCTTGGCTTAATTGGTGTTAGCTTTGGTATGTTATTGTTTGATAAACCAATTGGGTTTGTTGCAGTATTAGGTATCTTGGCTTTATTTGGTATGATTATTCGTAACTCAATTATCTTGATTGACCAGATAAAGAAACATATGCTTGATGGTGAAAAACCATGGAATGCTATTATTGATTCTGCTGTATTGCGCTTCCGTCCAATAATGCTTACAGCAGCAGCGGCAATACTAGGAATGATGCCACTTGTACCAAGTACGCTTTGGGGCTCTATGGCAATTGCTATTTCTTGTGGTTTAGTAGTCGCTACGATTTTAACTTTGCTCATTTTGCCAACAATGTATGCAGCATGGTTTAAAATCACACCAGATAGTGAAAATAAATTGAAACAGAAATAAAATGTTTCACGTGAAACAAAAAAGTGCAAGTAGGAAATTTCTTACTTGCACTTTTTCATTTATTTAATTAGCAAATCTTTTACGAGGTTTTCTACTAATTGGTGGTTTGAGATACATTAAGGCACTTGTTATGAACATCAAAATTCCAGCGAAAATAAAGACGAATTTTAAACCAAAGAAAGTGCCGATAAAGCCACCAACTAATGGGCCAATAGTTGAACCAATTTGTTGGGCTGCAAACATCAAACCAAAAATACGCCCACGTTGTTCGGCTGGACTTTTTTTAACTAAAATAGAATTGATTGATGGATATACACCAGCATAAAATAGACCACAAACAAACTGCAAAATAGCAAATGGAGTAAGCGTGCTAGGTATGGATTGAATGATTAAAATAAAACCTGTACCAGCAAGGGTTATACACATAGTACGGAAAAATCCATGCGATTGACCATATCTACCCCAAAGCGGTGCGGAAATAGCTCCAGCAAAACCACCTAAAGAAAAGACCATACCAGATAACATGATAACATTATCCATGCTATGATGTAGTTCAGCTACATATAATGTTAATATAGGCTGAAGAATTAAAATTGCCATTTGGATAACAACAGCACATTCAAGCATACGTCTAATCATAGGTATTTTTAATAAATTTACTTTTTCTGCTTCTTTAGCTAATGCTAATTGTTCAGGTGTTTTAGCTTCACGAGGTGGCTCTTTGATAAATATTAAGGTAATTAAAGTAATCAAAGCGAGAGCACCTGCGGAGATAAAGAAAGAAACTCGCATACCAAATACACTGGCTAATACGCCACCTAGTAATGGGCCAATAACTCCGCCAGCAGTTAAAGCACCTTGCATTACGCCCATACAAAAACCGAGCTTTTCTTTGGGAGCATAAGAGGACATAATAGCAAGTTCAGCAGGCCAAAGTCCAGCGGCAAAACCTTGGAGAATACGAGCAAACATTAATTGAATAGGAGAGCTAACGATACCACAGATGAAATAAGTAATAGCAAGACCTACTCCAGCAGCTAAATCAACAGTTGTTTCACGTTTATCGCCTTTTTTAGTAACGATATTGATAGCCCCAGCAGGAGTATCATAATTTAAATATGTAGAACCAACTGCACCATGAAGAATTTCGATGCGTTCTACATTCATTATAGATGGCAATAAATCTAAATCATAAGATGCACGACCGCTCATGATACCTTAATTTCAGTTCGGTAAAATGCAGCCTTCATAAAGTGAGTACATTGCTTTCATCAGCAGACAGATACT
>ENA-UEQQ01000811-UEQQ01000811.1-human-gut-metagenome-genome-assembly--contig:-NODE-811-length-10849-cov-7.003063_pt1 | contig 10849 bp, 10 predicted proteins | sample MGYA00242956_ERZ507956 | MGnify/ENA primary metagenome ERZ507956 (study PRJEB26167, sample SAMN06115407) | human gut metagenome | host: Homo sapiens | place: China:Hubei | collected 2016-07-12 | study... | reverse complement strand
GAAGATATGTGCAAAGTTTCCTCCCCGACTTATCGGCAGGAGAAATGCTATGTATCACAAGCTCGTCCGATTCAGGATGCTTTAGAACGTCTTTATAATCTTTATACGACTCAAACCTGTGATATGAGTCATACAGATGTCGCACATGTTCCGACAGATAAAAGCATGTTTTTGTTAATCGCTTATTTCTGTGACCATTACAAACATCAAAGTCCACCTTACCCTGTCTCATCCCATTCTCCTACATATTATTACGATCCTATCTCCTATTATATATATGGGTTGAGAAAGATTGTCATTTAGCCTACAGTACAGTAGACTCTTTTGCTCGTCATTTATATTACAGTTGGTTTTATTCTCCATAGGGCGAATAGACTAGTTGCTTATTCCTATATAATATTCAATCTAAACAGCTATTGAATTATGAATTTTACATTTTTAGTTGTTGTTTTACTGACAGCGCTCGCTTTTGTCGGTGTAGTAATAGCCCTTTCACGAGCTATTTCACCACGTTCGTACAATGTACAAAAGTTTGAAGCTTATGAATGTGGTATACCAACGCGTGGTAAATCATGGATGCAGTTCCGTGTGGGCTACTACTTGTTTGCTATTCTGTTCCTAATGTTCGATGTAGAAACAGCTTTTCTGTTTCCGTGGGCGGTAGTTATGCGTGACATGGGACCACAGGGACTTATTAGTGTTCTCTTTTTCTTTATCATTTTAGTTCTGGGTCTTGCTTATGCCTGGAGGAAAGGAGCTTTGGAATGGAAATAACCAAAAAGCCAAAAATAAAATCTATTCCGTATGATGAGTTTATCGACAATGAATCATTGGAAAAGTTGGTCAAAGAACTTAATGCAGGAGGAGCCAATGTTGCCCTCGGAGTACTTGACGACTTTATCAACTGGGGGCGCAGCAATTCACTGTGGCCGCTTACCTTTGCAACCAGTTGTTGTGGTATCGAATTTATGGCACTGGGTGCCGCGCGTTATGACATGGCCCGCTTTGGGTTTGAAGTAGCACGTGCCAGCCCGCGTCAGGCTGATATGATTATGGTATGCGGAACAATCACCAATAAAATGGCTCCGGTACTGAAACGACTTTACGACCAGATGCCCGATCCGAAGTATGTGGTTGCTGTAGGCGGATGCGCTGTCAGCGGAGGTCCTTTCAAGAAGTCCTATCACGTAGTAAACGGGGTGGACAAGATTCTTCCGGTAGATGTATATATTCCCGGATGCCCGCCACGTCCCGAAGCTTTCTATTATGGCATGATGCAATTGCAACGCAAAGTGAAAATAGAACGATTCTTTGGTGGAGTGAACAGAAAAGAGAAGAAGCCGGACTATTTAAATAATGAAGAATAAGGTATTAAAAAGGATTTATGCAAGAAATACAATTTATAGCCCCTGCAGCATTACACGACGAGATGTTGCGCTTGCGAAATGAGAAGCAGATGGACTTTCTCGAAAGCCTTACCGGTATGGACTGGGGAGTGGCAGATGAGAAAGACGCTCCGGAGAAGCTCCATGGATTAGGCGTAGTCTATCATTTGGAATCTACCGTTACGGGCGAACGGATAGCACTGAAAACTGCGACAACAAACCGCGAACAACCGGAAATCCCGTCTGTCAGCGATATATGGAAAATAGCCGACTTCTATGAACGGGAAGTTTTCGATTACTATGGTATCACCTTTATAGGTCATCCCGATATGCGCCGTCTTTACCTGCGCAATGACTGGGTAGGTCATCCGATGCGCAAAGACAATGATCCAGAAAAAGACAACCCGCTCTGCATGACCAATGAGGAGACGTTCGATACAACTCAAGAAATCGAGCTGAACCCTGACGGAACAATTAAAAACAAAGAAACCAGACTTTTCGGGGAAGAAGAATATGTGGTCAACATCGGTCCGCAGCACCCTGCTACTCATGGTGTAATGCGCTTCCGTGTTTCTCTGGAAGGTGAAATTATTCGTAAGATTGATGCGAACTGCGGGTATATCCACCGAGGCATCGAGAAAATGAATGAAAGCCTCACTTACCCTCAAACATTGGCTTTGACAGACCGTCTGGACTATTTGGGCGCGCATCAGAACCGCCATGCATTGTGTATGTGCATTGAAAAAGCCATGGGCATTGAGGTCAGTGAACGCGTACAGTACATCCGTACCATAATGGACGAGTTGCAACGTATCGATTCTCACTTGCTGTTCTACTCTTGTCTTGCTATGGACTTAGGAGCGTTGACAGCATTCTTTTATGGATTCCGTGACCGCGAGAAAATTCTCGATATCTTTGAAGAAACTTGCGGCGGACGTCTGATTATGAACTACAATACGATTGGCGGTGTACAGGCTGATCTTCATCCTAACTTCGTCAAACGAGTAAAAGAGTTCATTCCATATATGAGAGGAATTATCCACGAATATCACGATATATTCACGGGTAACATCATCGCACAAAGCCGTATGAAAGGCGTCGGTGTGTTAAGCCGTGAAGATGCCATCTCTTTCGGTTGTACCGGAGGTACAGGCCGTGCATCAGGATGGGCGTGTGACGTACGTAAACGAATGCCATACGGTGTATATGACAAAGTCGATTTCAAAGAAATCGTTTATACGGAAGGTGACTGCTTTGCCCGTTACCTGGTGCGTATGGATGAGATCATGGAAAGTCTGAACATCATTGAGCAATTAATAGACAATATTCCCGAGGGACCTTATCAGGAAAAGATGAAACCTATCATCCGTGTTCCGGAAGGCAGTTACTATGCAGCAGTAGAAGGAAGTCGTGGTGAATTTGGTGTCTTCCTAGAAAGTCAGGGTGACAAAACGCCTTACCGCCTGCACTACCGTGCTACGGGATTGCCGCTTGTTGCTGCAATTGACACCATTTGCCGGGGCACAAAGATTGCCGACTTAATTGCTATTGGCGGAACAATAGATTATGTCGTTCCGGATATTGACAGATAATACTTAATTATTAAAAATATATGTTCGACTTTAGTATAGTAACAAACTGGATACATGAGCTACTGCTCTCCATTATGCCGGAGGGATTAGCCATCTTTATAGAATGTGTAGCTGTCGGCGTGTGCCTCGTAGCACTGTATGCCATCCTGGCTATCATATTGATCTACATGGAGCGTAAGGTCTGCGGTTTTTTCCAGTGTCGTCTTGGACCGAACCGTGTTGGTAAATGGGGTTCTATCCAAGTGGTCTGCGACGTGCTCAAAATGCTGACCAAAGAAATCTTCACTCCGAAAGCTGCCGACCGCTTCCTCTACAACCTGGCACCGTTCATGGTGATCATAGCTTCATTTCTGACATTTGCCTGCCTCCCTATTAATAAAGGTATGGAAGTGCTGAATTTCAATGTAGGTGTATTCTTCCTGCTGGCAGCATCCAGTATAGGTGTATTAGGTATTCTGCTGGCCGGTTGGGGATCCAACAACAAATTTTCATTGATCGGAGCCATGCGAAGCGGAGCACAGATTATCTCGTACGAGTTGTCTGTAGGACTGAGTATATTAACTATGGTAGTGCTGATGGGTACGATGCAGTTCTCCGAAATCGTAGCCGGACAAGCCGACGGCTGGTTCATCTTCAAAGGACATATCCCGGCTCTGATAGCTTTCATCATCTACCTGATTGCCGGCAATGCGGAAACCAACCGCGGCCCGTTCGACTTGCCCGAGGCCGAAAGCGAGCTGACGGCAGGCTATCATACAGAATACTCCGGTATGGGCTTCGGCTTCTTCTACCTGGCAGAGTACCTGAACCTGTTCATCGTAGCGAGTGTGGCGGCCACGATATTCTTAGGCGGCTGGATGCCGTTGCACATCGTGGGCCTGGACGGCTTCAACGCTGTAATGGACTACATTCCGGGCTTTGTATGGTTCTTCGGCAAGGCATTCTTCGTGGTGTTCCTGCTGATGTGGATTAAATGGACATTCCCGCGTCTGCGTATCGACCAGATTCTGAACCTCGAATGGAAATATCTGGTTCCCATCAGCATGGTGAACCTGATTCTAATGGTATTAATCGTAGTATTTGAATTGCATTTCTAAGCCGGCACAGCACCGGAGCAATATTTCCTTTCGGGCAACACTAAATAATAATTACAACAATGAAAGAAAAAGAACATAATTCTTACATAGGCAGCCTCATACACGGTATCACTTCCCTGCTGACAGGCATGAAAACCACCATGACCGTTTTCTGGCGGAAGAAGACTACCGAACAGTATCCGGAAAACCGGAAGACGCTGAAACTCTCCGAACGTTTCCGCGGCACGCTGACAATGCCCCACAACGAGAAAAACGAACACCATTGCGTGGCCTGCGGCTTGTGCCAGACGGCTTGCCCCAACGACACCATTAAGGTGACGAGCCAGACGATAGAAACGGAAGACGGCAAGAAAAAGAAGATATTGGCGAAGTACGAATACGACCTCGGTTCGTGCATATTCTGCCAGCTTTGCGTCAATGCCTGCCCGCACGATGCCATTACGTTCGACCAGAACTTCGAGCATGCCGTATTCGACCGCAGCAAACTGGTACTGACGCTGAACCATCCGGGCAGTCACGTAGAAGAGAAGAAGAAACCCGCCGCTCCCCAGCCTGAAGCAGCGAAGTAATCAGTCATTCATAATTAGTAATCAATAACATGGAATTTAATCTTGAAACAATAGTATTTTACTTCCTTGCGGCCTTCATCAGCGTATTCTCCATACTGACGGTAACCACCAGACGCATGGTACGTTCGGCCACATACCTGCTGTTCGTGCTTTTCGGCACGGCAGGCATCTACTTCCTGCTGGGATATACGTTCCTCGGTTCGGTACAGATTATGGTCTATGCGGGCGGTATCGTCGTGCTCTATGTCTTCTCCATTCTGCTCACCAGCGGTGAAGGCGACATGGCGGCCAAGCTAAAACGCAGCAAGTTCCTTGCCGGACTGGGCGCTACCGTGGCAGGAGCCGTCATCGTACTGTTCATAACCCTGAAACATAAGTTCATCGCCACCACAGACATCGAACCGCTCGAAGTCAACATCAAGACCATCGGCCACCACATGCTGAGCGGCGACAAATACGGTTACCTATTGCCCTTCGAGGCCGTCAGCATCCTGCTGCTGGCATGTATCGTAGGCGGATTGTTAATAGCACGTAAAAGATAAGATTTATGATACACATGGAATATTACCTGATAGTCTCGGCTATCATGTTCTTCGCCGGCATCTACGGGTTCTTTACCCGCCGCAATACGTTGGCGATACTGATTTCAATTGAGTTGATACTGAATGCTACGGACATCAACTTCGCGGTATTCAACCGTTTCCTGTTTCCCGGCGGACTGGAAGGTTACTTCTTCTCCCTGTTCTCCATTGCCATCTCGGCAGCCGAAACGGCCGTGGCCATTGCCATCATGATTAACATCTATCGCAATATCCGCAGCATACAGGTGAACAAGCTGGACGAACTCAAATGGTAGATGCCTGTGCAGGCATCCTGCATAAGCCTGTGCAGATGTCCTGCATAGCACTGTGCAGACACCCTGCATAGAGTTGTGCAGACCGCCTGCATAATGAGCCATTCAATAAAAACAAAAAGAGAGACTGAGCAGCATTTCTCAATTCTCCATTTTCAATTCTCAATTCAATAATTATGGCATATACGATTCTAATCCTTCTACTTCCTTTGCTCTCGTTCCTTGTGTTGGGACTGGGCGGCAAATGGATGTCGCACCGCACTGCCGGACTCATCGGCACGGCTGTGCTGGGTGCAGTGGCGGTACTCTCCTACCTCACCGCAATACACTATTTCACCGCCCCGCGGCTGGCAGACGGCACATTTGCCACACTGATGCCTTACAACTGCACATGGTTGCCGTTTACGCCGACACTCAGCATTGACCTGGGCATCCTGCTCGACCCCATATCGGTGATGATGCTGATTGTCATAAGTACCGTATCGTTCATGGTACACCTCTACTCTTTCGGCTATATGAAAGGCGAACGCGGCTTCCAACGCTACTACGCTTTCCTCTCGCTGTTTACGATGTCCATGCTCGGACTGGTGGTGGCAACCAATATCTTCCAGATGTATCTGTTCTGGGAGCTGGTGGGTGTGTCTTCCTACCTGCTGATAGGCTTCTACTACACGAAACCCGCAGCAATCGCCGCCAGCAAGAAAGCGTTTATCGTGACCCGCTTTGCCGACCTGGGCTTCCTTATCGGTATCCTGGTTTACGGTTACTATGCCGGAACCTACACCTTCCAACCCAATGAAATGGCCTTGCTGAAAGGCGGCGCTGCCATGATTCCGCTGGCGCTGGGACTGATGTTCATCGGCGGAGCCGGCAAGAGCGCCATGTTCCCGCTGCACATCTGGCTGCCCGATGCCATGGAAGGTCCTACTCCGGTGAGCGCACTGATTCATGCCGCTACGATGGTGGTGGCAGGCGTATACCTGGTGGCACGCATGTTCCCGCTGTTCATCGACTATGCGCCCCACGTGCTGCACCTCGTGGCCTATGTAGGCGCATTCACCGCATTCTATGCCGCCAGCGTGGCTTGTGTGCAGAGTGACATCAAGCGTGTACTCGCTTTCTCCACCATCTCGCAGATAGGCTTTATGATGGTAGCGCTCGGCGTATGTACATCCACAGACCCGCACGAAGGCGGACTGGGTTATATGGCAGGCATGTTCCACTTGTTTACACACGCCATGTTCAAAGCGTTGCTGTTCCTCGGTGCAGGAAGCATCATCCATGCGGTGCACAGCAACGAGATGTCCGCCATGGGCGGCCTGCGCAAATACATGCCGGTTACGCACATCACCTTCCTGATAGCCTGCCTTGCCATTGCCGGCATTCCCCCGTTCTCCGGGTTCTTCTCCAAGGACGAGATACTGACGGCCTGCTTCCGGTTCAGCCCCGTCATGGGTTGGATTATGACGGTGATTGCCGCCATGACCGCATTCTATATGTTCAGACTGTATTACGGCATTTTCTGGGGCAGCTCGGAGCCGGGGCAGAAGTCGGCAAGCGATGAAAGCCACAGCCATCAGCACACGCCTCACGAGTCGCCCCTTGCCATGACCGTTCCCCTGATGTTCCTTGCCGCAGTTACGATAGTTGCCGGATTCATTCCTTTCGGCCACTTCGTCAGCTCCAACGGCGAAGCCTATACCATCCACCTAGACTGGAGCGTGGCAGGAACAAGCATTGCCATTGCGGTTATCTCCATAGCTGTAGCCACTTATATGTATAAAGGCGAAAAACAGCCGGTTGCCGATGCGCTTGCCCGCCGCTTCAACGGCTTGTGGACGGCAGCCTATCACCGCTTCTACATCGATGAGGTCTACCAGTTCATCACCCACCGCATCATCTTCGGCTGCATCAGCCGCCCCATTGCCTGGTGGGACCGTCATGTGGTGGACGGCTTCTTCGATTTCCTTGCCTGGGGCGCCAATGCCACCAGCGATGAGATACGCGGCCTGCAAAGCGGACGCATCCAGCAATACACCTTCGTATTCCTGCTGGGTACGCTTGCACTGATACTGCTGCTGTTGCTGTAAACGAGAAACGGAAATTGATAGTGACGTATCAACCATATAGAACAATAACAATTAATACCATATTATAAAGATGAATTTCTTATCCATATTCGTACTCATCCCCTTGCTGATGCTGTTGGGCCTCTGGCTCAGCCGTAATATCGCACAGATACGTGCGGTGATGGTAGCCGGCGCTTCGGCATTGCTCGTTGCAGCCGTCGGACTGACCGTCGTCTATCTGCAAGCCCGTCACGGCGGCGCTACGGATGAAATGCTGTTCCGTGCCGATGTAGCCTGGTATCCCGCCCTCAACATCCACTATTCCGTAGGGGTGGACGGCATCTCGGTAGCCATGCTGCTGCTCTCGGCCATTATCGTGTTTACGGGTACATTCGCTTCCTGGCGTCTGCAACCGCTGACCAAAGAATATTTCCTGTGGTTCACCCTGCTGTCGATGGGTGTGTTCGGTTTCTTTATCTCTACCGACCTGTTCACCATGTTCATGTTCTACGAGGTAGCGCTCATCCCGATGTACCTGCTGATTGGCGTATGGGGTTCGGGACGCAAGGAATACGCTGCCATGAAACTGACGCTGATGCTGATGGGCGGTTCCGCTTTCCTGCTTATCGGTATCCTCGGTATCTACTTCGGTAGCGGCGCCACCACCATGAACCTGCTGGAGATAGCCCAACTGCACAATATCCCCGTGGAGCAACAACGCATCTGGTTCCCGCTTACCTTCCTCGGTTTCGGCGTGCTGGGCGCTCTGTTCCCGTTCCATACCTGGAGCCCCGACGGTCACGCATCCGCACCTACCGCCGTCAGTATGCTGCATGCAGGCGTACTGATGAAGCTGGGCGGCTACGGCTGCTTCCGCATCGCCATGTACCTGATGCCCGAAGCCGCACAGGAGCTCGGCTGGATATTCCTCGTACTGACGGGTATCTCCGTGGTGTACGGCGCATTCTCCGCTTGCGTGCAGACCGACCTGAAATACATCAATGCCTACTCTTCCGTATCGCACTGCGGACTGGTGCTTTTCGCCATCCTGATGATGAACCGGACGGCCTGTACGGGTGCTGTGCTGCAAATGCTTTCCCACGGACTGATGACCGCCCTGTTCTTCGCCCTTATCGGTATGATATACGGACGGACGCACACACGCGACGTACGCGAGCTTAGCGGACTGATGAAGATTATGCCTTTCCTGGCGGTATCCTATGTCATCGCCGGTCTGGCCAACCTCGGTCTGCCGGGACTCAGCGGTTTCATTGCCGAAATGACAATCTTCAACGGCGCTTTCCAGCATCCCGATACCTTCCACCGCGCATGGACCGTCATCGCTTGTACGAGTATCGTGATTACCGCAGTCTACATCCTGCGCCTTGTCGGTAAAATCCTCTACGGAACCTGTACCAACAAGCACCACCTGACATTGACCGATGCCACCTGGGACGAACGTACCGCCGTAATCATCCTCATTGCCTGCGTAGCCGGACTGGGTCTTGCTCCGCTGTGGATAAGCAACATGATTGGAGACAGCGTGCTGCCGGTAGTCAACCTATTAGCCACTCACTAAACACTAATCACTAATCACCAAATAACATGGATTACTCCCAATTTCTATTAATGAAAGAAGAGCTGTCGCTGATAGCGGTTATCGTTATCCTCTTCATAGCCGACCTCTTCATGAGTCCGGATGCGCACAAGCATGACGGCAAGCCGATGTTGAACACCATGCTGCCCGTTGCCCTGCTCATCGTCCATACGCTTATAACCATCGTTCCCGGTCCGGCAGCCGACGCTTTCGGCGGGATGTACCATAACCAGCCGATACAGAGTATCGTCAAATCCATTCTCAGCGTAGGTACGCTCATCGTGTTCCTTATGGCGCACGAGTGGATGCGCCGCCCCGATGCAGCTATCAAGCAGGGCGAGTTCTATGTACTGACACTCTCCACGCTGCTGGGTATGTACTTCATGATTTCCGCCGGGCACTTCCTGATGTTCTTCATCGGGTTGGAAACGGCCAGCATCCCTATGGCTGCGCTGGTGGCTTTCGACAAGTACCGCCACCACTCTGCCGAAGCAGGCGCCAAGTACATCCTTACCGCACTCTTCTCCAGCGGGCTGCTGCTTTACGGCCTTTCGCTGATATACGGTACGGTAGGCACACTCTACTTTGCCGATATCCCGGCACATCTGGACGGAAGCCCGTTGCAGATTATGGCATTCGTATTCTTCTTCTCCGGCATGGGATTCAAGATTTCGCTGGTGCCTTTCCACCTGTGGACGGCCGACGTATACGAAGGTGCTCCGAGTACGGTAACCGCTTACCTGAGCGTTATCTCCAAAGGTGCGGCGGCATTCGTGCTGATGACCATCCTCTATAAGGTATTCGCACCGATGGCGGCGCAATGGCAGGAAGTGCTCTACTGGGTTATCATCGCCTCTATCACGCTCGCCAACCTCTTTGCGCTGCGTCAGGAGAACCTGAAACGGTTGATGGCGTTCTCCAGTATCTCGCAAGCCGGTTACATCATGCTGGGTGTTATCAGCGGAACGTCGCTGGGTATGACGTCGCTGGTGTACTACGTACTGATTTACCTGTTTGCCAACCTCGCCGTCTTTACCGTTATCACGATTGTAGCATTGCGCGCCGATAAGTTTACACTGGAAGATTACAACGGACTGTACACCACCAACCCTAAGCTGGCTTTCCTTATGACGCTGGCACTGTTTTCGCTGGCAGGTATTCCGCCGTTCGCAGGCTTCTTCTCGAAGTTCTTCATCTTTGCGGCGGCATTCGAAAGCGGTTTTCATCTGCTGGTGTTCATTGCGTTAATCAATACGATTCTGTCGCTTTACTACTATCTGAAGATTGTAAAGGCAATGTATATCAACAAGAGCGATGAGCCTATCGCCGCTTTCCGTAGCGATAACTACACGCGTGCCGGCCTTGCCATCTGTACGCTGGGCATCGTGGCGCTGAGTATTGCCAGCGTGGTATACCAGTCCATCGACAAGTTCTCGTTCGGTATGTAACGGTCGAGATTCCGTAAAATAACTTTTACCACATCCCCCCTTCACCCTTTCGCACACTCCTGTTTATGGGAGACAGAGGGTGAAGGGGGGAAATCATTTCATTATCTGGTTCCGGTACTGCGTCGGTGTCAGTCCCGTCAGTTGCTTGAAGGTGCGGTTGAAAGGCGGAATAGAGTCGAACCCGCACTCCACAGCTATCTGCGAAACCTGCATAGCGCCGATGGTCAGCAGTTTGCTGG
>ENA-UEQQ01000804-UEQQ01000804.1-human-gut-metagenome-genome-assembly--contig:-NODE-804-length-10916-cov-10.669527_pt1 | contig 10916 bp, 10 predicted proteins | sample MGYA00242956_ERZ507956 | MGnify/ENA primary metagenome ERZ507956 (study PRJEB26167, sample SAMN06115407) | human gut metagenome | host: Homo sapiens | place: China:Hubei | collected 2016-07-12... | reverse complement strand
ACACAGTTGACAGATGAGCCGATTCAACTGGAACCTTGCGAAGATCGGACACAAAAGCTGCTTGAAGATGCAAGACCGCACGACCCTCGATTTTCAAAGGTGACGTTGCAGGACTATATGGCAGAAAATAAAGGCCATGCGGCATATTCTTCCCTTACACATTATCCAAGAATCTCAACAGAATGGCAATTTGTGGCGGTTCGCAAGGAAAGAAAGAATATCCGTGTAAAGTTGAAAAGGGACTAGACAGAACAGAGATATTGTGTTAGGGTAAACAAAGAGCATTCGACATTGATTGCAGATGAGGACGCGCTGCGCCTTATCAGATAGTAAAAGGAGCGTTTTTATGAATTCAACAACATTGCTTGTCATCCTTGCTGTTGTGGTCGTGTGTGCAGTTGCCTTTTTGCTTTTTAATCCCGTTCCTTTTCGCAAGGTCCGCCGCATGTTTTTTCCGGGGATGGCCGGAGGCCTTTACAGGTGAATCGCCGCGCCCAGGGCCGCTTCGGCGGCTTCCATGACGCCTTCGTTCATCGTCGGATGGGCGTGGATCGTGCGGGCGATCCGGTGGGCCGTGACGCCCAGCGTGCGCGCCAGCGTCGGCTCGGCCAGCATCTCGGTCACCGACGCTCCGACCATGTGCGCCCCCAGCAGGCGGTCCTCTTCGTCGAAGAGCAGTTTGACGAATCCGTCGCGGTCGCCCGCCGCCGTGGCCTTGCCCGATGCGGTGAAGGGGAAGCGGCCGGCTTTATAGGCGATGCCGCGCTCCTGCGCCTGCTGTTCGGTCATGCCGACCGACGCCACCTCGGGCTGGGTGAAGATGCACGACGGAATGGTCGTGTAGTCCACCGGCGCGGGGTCGAGTCCGCAGATGGACTCCACGCAGCAGACGGCCTCGGCCGAAGCCACGTGCGCCAGCGCCGGACCCGGCACGATGTCGCCGATGGCGTAGACGCCCGGAACGTTGGTGCGGTAGAATTCGTCTACGACGACCTTGTCGCGTTCGACGGCGACGCCCAGCTCTTCGAGGCCGATGCCTTCGATGTTGGATTTGATGCCCACGGCCGACAGCACGACATCGGCCGTCAGGGTCTCCGCGCCTTTTTTGCCCTCGACCTCCACTTCGCAAAGCCCTTCGGCGTTGACCTTCACTGCTTTCACCGTGGTCGAAGTGAGCACCGTCGCACGCAGTTTGCGGAATGCGCGCTCCATGGTCTTCGACACCTCCTCGTCTTCGAGCGGCATCATGCGGGGCATGTATTCGACGATGGTGACCCGCACGCCCAGCGCGGCGTAGAACCACGCGAACTCGCTGCCGATGGCTCCCGAACCTACGACGATCATTGATTCGGGCAGGCGCGTGAGCGTCAGCGCCTGCCGCGACGAGATCACATGCTCGCCGTCGATGGGCATGAAGGCCATTTCGCGCGGCCTGGCTCCCGTGGCGAGGACGATGTGGTCGGCCTCGTACTCCGCCCCGTCGACGTCTATGCGCCCCGGGGCCGTGAGCCGCCCGAATCCGGGGATCAGGTCGATCTTGTTCTTGTTCAGCAGGAACCGCACGCCCTTCGACATGGTTTCGGCCACGCTGCGCGAACGCGCCACGATGGCTTCGAGGTTGGGGCGCACCTCCCCTGCGAGTTCCAGTCCGTAATGCTCCGCGTTTTTGCAGTATCCGTAGACCTGCGCGCTCTTGAGCAGCGCCTTGGTCGGGATGCAGCCCCAGTTGAGGCAGACGCCTCCCGGTTCGGCGCGCTCCACGAGCGCCGTCTTTTTCCCTAACTGCGCGGCGCGGATCGCCGCCACATAGCCTCCGGGGCCGCTGCCCACGATGATGATGTCGTACCGCATCATTTCACTACTTTTAGTATTTCACCATTGTCTTTGGCCACGGCGCGCTTCCATTTCTCGTTGTAGCCCGGGAACTGGATCTTGCCGGGAATCTGTTTCCCGTTTCCGTTATCCACGAAATGTGCCGCAGAGCCGTCGCCGTCGAGGAACGTCAGCACGTCGCCGTGCTCGCTCTTGACGTTGCCGTCCATGTATTTCACCAGCAGATAGTTGTTGAGCCGCTGCCAGCGGTCGAACAGCTGCTGCGCCGTCTCCACGCTCAGCTGCGTGAGGTGGCTGCGGCGTGCCTCGGGCGACATTTTTCCGACTCGGGCGTTGAGCGCCTGCACGTTGCGGAGCATGTCGTTCTCCCACTTGTCCGTGACCTTGCGGATGTCCGCGGAGATCATGTCGTAGCGCATGTAGGCAAAATTGGTCGTGCGGTTGAAGAGCCAGAACGCCGACGTGGGCGAATATTCGAGCATCGAGCCGTTGTCCTCGCGGAAACATCCGGGGACCTCCTGCGCCGAGCAGAAGATCGGCGTCAGGCACGAGGTGGCCGCGTCGTCCACGCCGAACCAGAGGATGCCCATGTCGCGCGTCTCGTCGGGCCGGGCCTGCGCCACGAACCAGAATCCGGTCTGCTGGGTGGCCGTGGCGCGCTCGTTGACGTACTTCACGCCGTCGACCTCGAATTCCATCGGACGCCAGCGGTAGGGGCAGTTGTGGCCTCCGGCGCCGAGATCCGTGGTCATGTCCATCGGGGTCCCCTCGTAGTGGTCGCGCATGCAGTCGAAGAGCGTCTTGGGCGACACCTTCGCGCGGGGCTTGACCCACAGCGGCATGCGGTTGTTCTTGTTGTGGCCCATCGCGTAGTCGGTGTATCGGTCCATGTCGTCGGCCACGGTGCGGAAGAAGGCCCACACGCGGGCTTCGCAGGCGCGCATGCCGCCGAAGTCGAGCGGCGCGTAGGCGTCCGAGAAGCTGAAATCGGCGTCCGGGCCGTCGTAGTAACCCATTTCACGGGCGAACGAGATCACGTCCGGGGAGTAGAGGCAGTTCTCGGGATCGTCCTTCGGGAAGGTGGTGATGCGGGCCTGGTTGGCGTGGGCCGAGACGTAGCCGTCGGGAATGCGGCGGGCCACCCAGACGATGCCTTTGCGGGCGTTGCCGCCCTTGCCGTCGTCCTTGAAACCCTTGCCGATCAGCTCCATGATCCACGCCTCGTCGGGGTCGGCGATCGAGAACGATTCGCCGCTCGACGCGTAGCCGTAGGTGTCGGCCAGCTCGGCGATCACGCCGATGGCCTCACGCGCGGTTTTGGCACGCTGCAAGGTGATGTAGATCAGCGACCCGTAGTCCATGCGGCCCGTCGAGTCCTCCAGTTCGGGGCGGCCTCCGTAGGTCGTCTCGCCGATGATGAGCGAATGTTCGTTCATGTTGCCGATGGTCGACCAGGTTTCGCGGACCTGCGGGATGTCCGTCAGGTAACGGCCCGTATCCCATTCGTAGACGGGCAGCATCGCCCCGGACTTGTGCTTGCCGCCGGGGGTGTGGTACAGTGCGCCGTAGAGCGCGTGGGAGTCCGCCGCATAGGTGACCATCACCGAACCGTCGGTCGAGGCTCCTCGGGTGACGATGAAATTGGTGCAGGCCGACGCCGCGCCGTATGTGAGGGCGGCCGCCGCTGCAAGAATCAATCGGATTTTTTTCATGCTTTTCAGGTTTTGAGACCAAAGATACGAAAAAGTCGGATGGATTCAAAACCGAATCTTCCGACTGATGAATAAAAGTGTCGTTACGACGCCAAAGATGGAAAACAAATCGGATAACGGCGAAAAAACGTTATCTTTGTGAGCGGATGCGCTTTCTGCGCACCCCGGAAATACCCCCCCCCGGAGTGGCGGTAAAAATATGAAATCCAGTTATTTGAATGAGAAAGATGCTGTTTCTGCTCCTTTCCGGGGCGATCTTCGGGGCCTGTTCTTCGGACAAGGACCGGGTTCCCGTTTTCGTGAAGAACGTCGTCATGCCGCCCGATTCGTGGGTCTTTGCGCCCGGCGACGGGGTGACCGTCTCGGCCGAAGGGTTCGAGGCTGATGACGAAATCATGCTCGAAATCCATTGGCAGGAGAGTGCCGAGGGGTTCGCTCCGGAGGGCTATGCCAAGGGAGTGCGCGGGATCGTCATGGTGCGTTCCGCCACGAGCGTCACCTTTCTGGCCCCGGGGCACTACCCCGCTTCGACGGTTCGGGTGCTGTTGCTCCGCCGCGGCAGGATGATGCCGCTGGGCAAGATCCGCGTTGCCGACGGAACCCCGAAAGCCGAAGCGCTCTACGGCATTTCGAGGTCCGATACGGACGAAACCCTGATCGAGCGCATCGACCTGTCAACGGGCGGGGTGACACGTGTTGCGACGCTCGGCATCGGCCGGGGAATCGCCTGCGCCGTGGGGCTTCCCGGCTCGGGCTGGATTTACGGCGTCTGCTCCGGTTCGATGGCAGGTTTCGACCTCACGATGAATTATTATGACGATTTCGGGTACCGGAATAGTCTCTTGGCCGGGCATATCTCCGATTCCTCCGTCGGACTCATTTCCCACGACGCGGGGCGGCTGACGCTGACGACCCGAAGCGCGACCCGCTCTCCCTCCCCGGTTCCGGTCTCCTGGCAGGTGCCCGACGAGGTTGTGCAGGCGCTGGCCGTGCAGCCGTTCGTGCGGGTCGGTTCCGACCTGCTGCTCGCGCAGCGCAATGCCGACGGGACGTGCGCTCCGCTGGTGTTGAGGGTCTACGGCGGGGCGGGACCGGGCGAAGCCGTCGGGGCCGATGCGATGATCCCCTTTTGGACCGTGGTCGCCTCGGCCGACGAGCCGGACAGGATGGTTCAGGCGGGCGGCTATGCCGTTTCGGCCGGGGGCAAAACGCAGCTGCGGCTGTTCAACGCCGCCGGTGACGGCGCTTTCGGCGAGACGCTGGCCGAAGTTCCGGGCACGGCGCTTTCGGTCACGGAGTACGCTCCCGATAAGGATTCGCTGGAAATCTACCTGCTGTGCGAGGCGGACGGCATGCGCCGCATTCACGTCTACGATGCGCTGAAGAAGACGCAGCGAACCCTTCCCGGGGAGTTCGGCTGCTCGGAGATCGTCATGGCGAAATAGTGTTTTCGTGCAGAAAAACGAGTCGCAGACCCGGATTTTTCCCGGGTCTGTTTCGTGTTGTACGAATTTTGCGTATTTTTACCGGGCAAATACCGAAAAACTTATGTCTTCAATAGCCTGTCAACTGTCGTTCGTGCGCTCGACGCTTCCCGAGGGGGTGAAGCTGGTCGCCGTGTCGAAAACCCACCCTGCGGAGGCGATCCGCGCGGCCTACGACGCCGGCCACCGCGTTTTCGGCGAGAGCCGCCCGCAGGAACTGCGCGAAAAACACGAAGCCCTGCCCAAGGACATCGAGTGGCACATGATCGGCCACCTGCAAACCAACAAGATCAAATACATCGCCCCGTTCGTCGCGCTGATCCATTCGGTCGACAGCGCGCGGCTGGCCGAGGCGATCCAGCGCGAGGCGGCCAAGTGCGGCCGGACGCTCGAAATCCTCCTGGAGATCCACGTCGCCGAGGAGGAGACCAAGACGGGCTGGAATATGGCCGAACTGATGGAGTATGTCCGCACGGCCCCGTTTGCCCGTATGCCGGACGTCTGCGTGCGGGGCGTGATGGGCATTGCCACCAATACCGACGACGGCACGGCGATACGCCGCGATTTCATGGAGCTGAAACGCTGTTTCGAACTGCTGCAACCCTACTTCGGGCCGCGGTTCGACACGCTGTCGATGGGCATGTCGCACGACTATCCGCTGGCGGTCGAGTGCGGCTCGACGATGGTGCGCGTCGGCTCGTTGATATTCGGCCGGCGCGGGCTTAAGAAGCCCGTTTTATGAGTGGTTGCTGTACGAATGATAAATTATACCAAACTTATATGAAAATCGGATTTCTTGGATTCGGAAATATGGCGCAGGCCATGGCGGGCGGGTTTGTCCGCTCGGGGGCCGTGCAGCCCGGCGACATCGGCGCGTGCGCGCGCGACCGGGCGAAACTGCGGCGCAACACGGAGCCGCAGGGCTTCCGGGCTTTCGACGACGCGGCGGCGGTCGCGGAGTTCGCCGATCTGGTCGTCGTCGCCGTGAAACCCTATCAGGTCGAGGCGGTGCTTGCGCCCGTCCGGGAACAGCTGGCGGATAAGATCGTCGTTTCGGTGGCCGCGGGCGTTACGTTCGACGACTGCGAGCGGATGCTCGCCCCCGGGACGCACCATTTGAGCATCGTTCCCAATACGCCCGTTTCGGTTTGCGAAGGCATCGTCGTCTGCGAACGCCGCCATTCGCTTTCGGACGGGGAGTGGCGGCAGGTGGAGGCGCTCTTCTCGAAGATCGGCCTCGTCCTGCCGATGGACACCGCCCTGCTCGGCATATCGAGTGCCGTCTGCGGCTGCGGCCCGGCGTTCGTCGCCATGTTCATCGAGGCGCTCGGGGACGCAGCCGTCAAGCACGGCGTTGCGCGTGCCGACGCTTACCGCATGGCGAGCCAGATGATCGTCGGGACCGGGAAATTGCAGCTCGCCTCGGGGCAGCATCCCGGTGCGATGAAGGACGCCGTCTGTTCGCCCGGCGGAACGACGATCGCGGGCGTCGCCGAACTGGAGCGCAAGGGCTTCCGCGGCGCGGTGATCGACGCCATCGACGCTATTCAGAACAAAAAATAACCCGCCCGCCTAAAAGGCGGGTTTTAGGAGGCGGACGGTGGCTTCGGGGCGCTTGTCATCCGGTTCTGCGCCCGGGGCCGGGAATCGTTTTTTGGGGGCTGCGGGACGAAGCGACGCCGTTTGCGTCCGAATAGGAAAACCGCCGGACCTTGCGAAAAGGTCCGGCGGTTTCTCATCGGGAGCTGCCTATCGCACCCGCAGCGAGCGTCCGATGCGCAGCACGGTGGTCGATTTGATGCCGTTCAGGCGGCAGATGTTCGTCACGGTCGTTCCGTAGCGCCGGGCGATGCCGCCCAGCGTGTCGCCCGAACGGATCTTGTAGTATTTCATGGCCGCTTTCTCGGCGGCTTCCTTCTTGTCCTGCTCCTCGTTGGCGATCTCGTCTTCGAAATCCTGTCCGGCGTTGGAGTAGATGCTGAAGAACGACTTCTTCAGGAGGAAGGTCTCGCGGCTCAACGTTCCGTTCTTGAAATCGATCAGGCGTTCGGGGTCGAACGACTGTCCGTAGTAGCGGGTCTCGAAGTGGAGATGAGGTCCCGTCGACCGGCCCGTCGAACCGCCCAGACCGATGATCTGCCCCGCCTCGACCCATTGGTCGGGTTCCACCAGACGTTCCGACAGGTGGCCGTAGTAGGTCTCCAGCCCGTTGTCGTGGCGGATGATCACCAGGTTGCCGTAACCGCCCCTGTTGTACTGCGAGATGCGTACGCGGCCGCAGAAGGTGGCGTAAACCGGGTCGCCTGTCTTGAGCGGCAGGTCCACGCCCTGATGCTGGCGCCGGCGTCGCGGACCGTATTTGCCGCGCGGGTGCACCGAACCCTGATAGGGGCAGTGGTAGCTGGTCAGCGAGTCGACGAGGTCGATCACCACCGATTTGGGCATTTCCGACATGTCGACCTCCTTGTAGGGAAAGAGCGTCGTCGTGTCCCAGTATTTCTCGAAAATCGTGCTGTCTTTGGCCACCTCGCGGTTGAGGACGTATTTCCACGAATTGTTGCTGTACAGGATCACCTGCACGGCGTCGTTTTCCGTGGCGAGGGTGTCGAGCACGGTCAGCCCGTTGGTGTCGAAAATGGACTCGATCTTCGTGGGCCGGAGACGGAGGCGCAGCGCCGCCACGGAATCCGCCGCGGCCTGCTCCGGGTCGACGACCGGATCGGGAGCGGCAGTCTCGCTCTCAGCCGTTTCATCCCGCTGTTCGGCAACGGCGACGAGGTTTTGCAGCGAGTCGATCAGCGCGGCCTGCCGCGACGCCACCAGGCGCAGCGAATCGGCCGCGGCGATTTCGCGGGCCGCCGCCTCTGTCGTCCGCGTGTTTTTGGGCTTGCGGGCCGTCGCGGTAAAGACCATCGAGAGGGCGATAAGGGTGAAAATGTATTTTTTCATAGTCTCTTTCTTATTGTTGCTTGATCAGCTCTTCGGCGGCTTCCAGCGCCTTGTAGAATTCCTCGCCGAAACGGCGGACGATCGGTTCCCGGAGGGCTTTGTAGACCGGAATGCCCAGCCTGGCGCCGCACCGGCGGGCCGGAGCGCACACCGACCAGCGGTGGTAGTTGAGTCCCACCGTGCCGTTCGAGAAGCGCATCACGCGGATCGGATAGAGGTGGCACGAAATCGGCTTGCGGAACGGGGTTTTGCCTTCGGCCCACGCTTTTTCGATGGCGCAGAGCGTGACGCCGTTTTCCGTGTAGGTATAGGCGCACTGGGCGTCGTCCACGAGCGTCGTCGTCAGGTCGCCGTCTTCGTCCACGACCATGAATCCCTGCCGTTCGACCGACTCGATGCCTTCCGCCGTCATGTAGGGTTTGTAATTGGGGTATTCGCGTTCGAGGATCTCCACCTCGTCGGCTTCGAGCGGCGCCCCGGCGTTGCCTTCGACGCAGCAGATCCCTTTGCACTGCGCGATGTCGCAGGCGAAACACTCGCGCAGCAGGTCGGTGCTTACGATTTTGTCGTCTATCTCGATCATTTGCGGCAGGTGTCGGCGATGATGATGTCATAGAGTTCTCCGAGCGACATGCCCATTTCGCGGGCCTGTTTGGGAACGATGCTTCCCCCGCTCATGCCGGGAATCGAGTTCAGCTCGATGAAATAGGGCACGCCCGCGGGGGTGACGATGAAGTCTACCCTTACGACGCCCGAACAGCGGCAGGTGCGGTACGCCTCGCGGGTCATGCGGTTCAGTTCGGCCTTCACCTCCGGGGTGATGTCCGCAGGGGTGATTTCGTCGGAAAATCCGGCGGTGTATTTGGCTTCGTAGTCGAAGAAATCCTTCTTCGAAACGATCTCCGTGATCGGGAAAACATACTCCCTGCCGCCGGCGACGAGCATGCCGCAGCCCATTTCGCGGCCCGCGACACACTCCTCGATCAGGATTTCGTCGCCCTGGGCGAATGCCGCTTCGATGGCCGTCGGAAGCTCCTCCGGGGCGTGCACCTTCGTCACGCCGAACGACGAGCCGTTGGCGTTGGGCTTCACGAACAGGGGCATTCCCAGTTCCGCGACGATCTGCGCCGGGTCGAACGCTTCGCCGCGGCGCAGGAAGACCTCGCGGGCCAGGTTGACACGCCCTGCGAGCGTGCGTTTGGCGGTGATCTTGTCGAAGGTGATGACCGACGAGGTCATCGAGCACGACGAATAGGGAACGCCCATCATGTCGAGGTAGCCTTGCAGCTTGCCGTCCTCGCCGGGCGTGCCGTGAATGATGATCAGCGCGTAGTCGAACGCTTTGCGCACACCGTCGACGGTGATCGAGAAATCATTCTTGTCCACCTGCCACTGCCGCCCGTCGGGGGCCGTATGGTGCCAGTCGCGGCCGTGGAGGTCGATGACCGTGATGTCGTATTTCGAGTGGTCGAGGGCCGCCTCGATCTGGGCGGCGCTCTGAAGGGCGATTTCCCGTTCGGGCGAATCGCCGCCCGCCAGGAGGGCTATCTTCAAACGTGTCATTTCAGGGGTTGTATATATCTTTGTATCGGAATTCCAGTATCTCCTGCACCATCCGGGCGAACTCCTTGGCTTCGACATGCGTGTCGTCGATACGCAGCGCCGCGTTGAAGTCGTTGAGGGCCGGACCCCACTCGCCCATCCGGTAATGGAGTTTTCCGCGCTCGACCAGGAGCGCCGTGTTTCCGGGCTCGGCGGCGATCTGCGCCCCGAGGGCTGCGATGCGCGTCGCGGGACTCCACAGCCCCTTGCGGCGGATGTAGGCGGCGACGCCCTCGTCGAGCATGGCGGCGACGTCCTCGCCCCGCCCGATGCGGTCGCGCACGTCCGTCGAGGCGAAGTCCTGCAACGGGGCGTCCGTCAGCGGCGTGATGCGCCCTTCGAATCCCTCCGCCGGTTCGCCGCGCCGCGGGTAGACGTAAACCGGGTATTCGAGGATTTGTTCGTACTCCTTCCATCCCGCGAGGCGCGCGATCTGGTCGCTGCCCATCAGGATCGAAAACTGCATCCCCGACCCGAAGTTTTCCTTGAGGTAACGCAGGGTATCTATTGTGTATGAGGGTTTCGGCAGCAGAAATTCCACGACCGAAGGTTTGATGCGCTCCGGGTATTTCGAAGCGGCGCAGGCGATCTCGGCCATTTCGAAACGGTCCATTTCGGGAGCCAGTTCCGCGGCCTGTTTGTAGGGGCTTTGGGGCGAAACGACCAGCACGGCCTCGTCGCAGAGACCCTGCCCGACGACGTATTCCGCCAGCGCGATGTGGCCGCGGTGCACGGGGTTGAACGACCCGAAATAGAGCATGACCCGTTTCATCCTACCGTGCGATGAATTGGTCGAGGATGCTGCACGTGCCGCACACGGCCTCGTCGAGGCAGTCGTTGACCACCACGTGGTCGAACTCGGGGGCTTTCGTCAGTTCGAATTCGGCCTTGGCCACGCGGCGGTCGATCACCTCCGGGGCGTCCGTGCCGCGGCCTTCGAGCCGTCGGCGCAGCTCCTCGACCGAGGGCGGCATGATGAACACCGAGCAGGCGTCGTCGCCGAAGATGCGCTTGAGGTTGATGCCGCCGACCACGTCGACGTCGAAGACGATCACATGGCCCTTGGCCCAGATGCGCTCCACCTCCGAGCGCAGCGTGCCGTAGCAGGTTCCCTTGTAGACCTCCTCCCACTCCACGAAGCGGTTTTCGGCCACGGCCTGCATGAACTCCTCGTGCGAGAGGAAGTAGTAGTCCACCCCGTCGCGCTCCTGGCCGCGGGGGGCGCGGCTGGTCGCCGAGATGGAGAATTCGAACTGCGGATAGCGTTCCAGCAGGTGCCGGACGATGGTGGTTTTGCCCGAACCGCTCGGGGCGGAGAATATGATGACTTTGCCCA
>ENA-UEQQ01000797-UEQQ01000797.1-human-gut-metagenome-genome-assembly--contig:-NODE-797-length-10974-cov-6.750023_pt1 | contig 10974 bp, 2 predicted proteins | sample MGYA00242956_ERZ507956 | MGnify/ENA primary metagenome ERZ507956 (study PRJEB26167, sample SAMN06115407) | human gut metagenome | host: Homo sapiens | place: China:Hubei | collected 2016-07-12 | study... | reverse complement strand
CCGGAACCCGCCCCGATAGAGCAGCCAGAAGATGCCGCTAAGGTATCTGATAGACAGCAGACCGGCGATCTGACCTACTATGTAGCAGAGTGCATGGAGTTTCCAAACCTCGGAGAATACCACGATAACCTGTCTTTGGAGGAAGCAATCCGCATTTATCAGGAGATTCCGGCAGAGCGAATGAACGGGATCAAGGGCATTGGCTTTGAGCTGAAAGATGGAAGCGACTATGAAGGACCTTTTCCGATTTTGACCGGGCAGACCATTGACCTGGACACCATTCAGGCAATCGACTATTACCGTGATAATCCGCTGGTACAGAAAGCGGTAAAGGAACTGGCTGCGGCCATGCCGGAAATGGAGGTACTGGGGGCGGATGCCAACCAGCAGGAGGCTTTGTTTCTGATCAACGATACTACCTATCTTCATATCCAACCTTGTGACAGCGGATGGGACTACACTCTTTACGATGCTGCGTCCATGAAAGAGCTGGATGGTGGTCAGCTGGATATGCCGGAGCTTTCCCGCATGAAGGCAGTTCTCCAGATTTGTGATGACAACGATTTGGGCAGAGACTCGGTAAAATACGCACCGTTGTCCATGATTGAGACCTTGCAGGAAGCTGCCTACCAGCAGATGCAGGCAGAGGCCAGTCAGATGGCTGCTTCTTCCCAGCTGCCGGAGGCACAGGAGCAGGCACTGGATGAATACCCCATGCCGGATGAGCAGGTATCCACACCGGATATGCAGGAATATGGCTACTCCTATGATGGGATGCTCCCTGTTACCAGAGAACGGGCGCTGGAACTGGATGCCGCCGGTTTGACCGTCTATGTGCTGCATGAGGACAATACGGAGAGCATGGTGTTTGACCCGCAGGAAATCATGGATCATGGCGGTCTTTTCGGTGTGGACCATGAGGAATGGGAGAAAAGCCCTCAGTTCCACGAAAAGGTCATGGAGCGTCAGGAACATCAGCAGGAACGCGAACAGGCATTTCTCTCCCAGAACAGAGATTGCTTTGCCATCTATCAGGTGAGCCGTGACGATCCGCAGAATGTGCGCTTTATGAATCTGGACTGGCTAAAGTCCCATGATATTTCCATAGACCGCAGCAATTATGACCTCATTTACACAGCTCTTCTGAGGGAGTCTGGCACTGTGCCGGAGCAGCTGGAAAAACTCTATCAGCAATTCAATCTGGAAAAGCCCGTGGACTTTCACAGTCCCTCCATGAGCGTCAGCGACATCGTTGCGATCAGACAGGACGGTAAGGTATCCTGTCATTACTGTGACAGCCTTGGATTTACCCAGATCCCCGGATTCCTGCCGGAAAATCCGCTGAAAAATGCGGAGATGGCCGTGGAGGACGATTACGGCATGATCGACGGTATCATCAACAATGGCGAAAAAGAGCCTACGGTGGCAGAGCTGGAACAGCAGGCCCGAAGCGGTCAGCCCATTTCCCTGATGGAGTTGGCAGCCGCCACCCATCGGGAGGAACGGGAAAAGAAAAAGTCCGTCATGGAGCAGCTGAAAGGCCAGCCCAAGACAGAACACAAAAAGACAGCACCCAAAAAGAGTGCGGAAAGGGAGATTTGATATGGGAAACTTTACTTTTGAGGAAATGAACCTGATGTGCATTTACAATACCGGCAGCCGCACCGGGCTGATTGACAGTCTGCGTGAGATGCGCGGCGAGCTTTCGCCGGAGGAAACGGAGCTGAGAGAGTTGACCGACAGCGCCCTTACGAAGCTCTGTGCGATGACCGATGAGAAGTTTGCCGAACTGGAGCTGTACCCGGATTTTGACCAGTAAACAACATAACCACAGGGATGGGGTGGCGATCTGCCACCCCACCTTTTTACCCCAAAACTGAAAGGAGGACAGAACACTATGCCAACCAAAGCTGAACTATATGCACAGATGGCGGACAAGGTGGCAACGCAGCTCACGGGGAGCTGGCAGGAATGGGCAGGGTTTCTCACCACTGCTTCCCGCCTTTACAAGTACCCGTTCCATGAGCAGTTGATGATCTACGCCCAGCGTCCGGACGCCACCGCCTGTGCAGAGTACGATTTGTGGAATGAAAAGATGGGCCGGTATGTAAGGCGCGGCTCCAAGGGAATTGCTCTGGTGGACGATTCCGGGGACAGGCCCCGCCTGCGCTATGTTTTTGATATTTCCGACACCGGAACCCGTGAACATTCCCGCACTCCCTGGCTGTGGCAGTTGGAGGAGCGCCATCTGGATTCCGTGCAGGCCATGCTGGAGCGCACCTATGATGTTTCCGGTGATGACCTTGCCGGACAGCTCACCGAGGTAGCCGGAAAACTGGCTGAGGAATACTGGACGGAGCATCAGCAGGACTTCTTCTATATCGTTGACGGTTCCTTTTTGGAGGAATATGATGAGTATAACATCGGAGTGCAGTTCAAGGCAGCCGCCACCGTCAGCATCACTTACGCTTTGATGTCCCGCTGTGGACTGGAGCCGGAACGCTACTTCGACCACGAAGATTTCATGGCGATCTTTGATTTCAACACCCCGTCCACCATCGGGGCGCTGGGAACAGCGGTCAGCCAGATCAACCAGCAGGTGCTGCGGCAGATCGGCGTTACCGTCCGAAATGCAGAGCGCGAAGCCAACCAAGAAAGGAGCAAGCAAGATGAACAATCCCATGACCTACATCCAGAACGGAGACTATCAGATTCCCGACCTGAAGCTGAGCCAGCAGCCGGAGAAACCCCTGGGCAAGTACGGCAGGATGAGGAAAACCTACCTGAAGGAACACCGTCCCATCCTCTACAACCAGATGTTGCTGAGCGAGAAGCTGTACCCGCACCTCATCGAGATCGACGAGACCGCCCAGAGCAGGCTGGAACAGATGATGCCCCAGCTGGCGAAGGAAGCGGGAGCCACCGAGGAACTGAAAGCCAGCGATCCCATGAAGTGGGTGGGGCTGATGAACACCTGCAAAGCCCAGGCAGAGGAGATCCTGATGGCGGAGCTTATCAACAGCTGACCCTAAACCTGTTCCTCTCCGAAGCGGAACAGATCCAATCCATAGATGAAGCAGAGAATGTAGCGCATACATCCTCTGCTTTTTCTTTTGCCCAAAATGACATCGACCATGTGCTGCGTTTGGGCGGCAATACAGACCGCCAGAGGGAGCGTGTGGTTGCAGCCTTTGAAAAGCAGAAAACCACCGCTGAGATTGCCGAGATACTGAAAACGCTGTACCACGGCGGCAACGGCCTTGGCAGCGTGAGCGCATGGTATGCCGAGGATGGTATCCATCTTTCCCACGGGAAGTCTGTCCGTTATGACAGGTCTGCCCAGGTCATTTCCTGGGAGAGTGCCGCAGAGCGTATCGGGGAGCTTTTGGAGAGCGGCCAGTTTGCCTCCAATGTGGAGCTTGCAGAAGCGGCAGGCTATGAACGCTCACTCCTTGCAGAAAAGCTCTGGTATCTGTATCACGATCTCAGTGAGGACGCCAGAGAAGCCGGATATTTGTCCTGCCTGTCAGAGATCAAAGGCAATGGTTTCCCGGAGGAGACCCGCCGCCTGACGGAGCAGCTGAGTGACCCGGCTTTCCGCCAGACCCTCAAGGAAGAATACGCCGCCTTCTGGACTGCCTATCAGCAGGACCGTGACCTGTTGCGTTTTCGCTATCATAGACCGAGGGAGATCTGGGAGAACCTGAAGGACCTTGACCTGCCCCGCAGGACCTTTTCTTCAGACCTTTCCCAAGTGCCAACCGTTCAGCACTTCATTACCGAGGATGAGATCGACGCCGCTATGACCGGCGGCAGCAGTTTCGCCGGAGGAAAAGGCCGTATCTATGCGTTCTTCATGGCAAACCATACGGATAAGGAGAAAGTGAGATTCCTCAAAGACGAGTATGGCATTGGCGGACGCTCTCATGCCTTGTCCGGTGCAACACACAGCGGCGAAGATCACGATGGGAAAGGACTGCACTATAAAAAGCAGGACTGCCCGGATGTTCACTTGAACTGGGAAAAGGTTGCCAAGCGCATTACCTCACTTGTCCAGAAAGACCGCTATCTTACCGAACAGGAACAGGCGCAGTATGACAAAATCCAGGCTGAAAAGGAACTGGCAGAAGAAGATGCTATCCAAGCCCAGCAGACGGAGGTGGAGGAAGAAACTCCAAAGCCTACCCTTCGGGAGCAGTTTGAGCAGTATAAGCCTGTGGTGACTGCCGCCATTTCCGAGGATGCCGCATACCGCAATGCCTGCGGGCATTCTGACCGTGAAAATGCTGTCATCGAGGGCAATGCCGCTGTGCGCCGTGCGGTTCTTGGTTCTAAGGATATGGAGCTGATCCGACTCTATTCGGATGTGCCGGAGTTCCGCCAGCGTCTGCACCGGGAAGTGATCGACGAAACCTATCCAAAGCTCCATGAGCTTCTGCGCCCTCTTTCTCAGGAAGATATTGATACTGCCCTTTGTGCATGGAACGGCAATATCGAGAGTAAACACGCTGTTGTCCGCTATATGAAAGACCATGCAAGAGAAAAAGATACCGCCGCATGGCTGGCTCAGGAATACGGCGGCAGTAACAGCAACAGCCTGTTCGTTGTCCGTGCCGGCAGCCCGGAGGAAACGCAGCTGCCCTGGCCGAAGGTACAGCGCAGGCTTGCCCAGCTCATTCAGGAGGACCGGTTCTATACCGAAGAAGAACAGGACCGTTTTGACAATATCGACCCTATCGCCATCCGGGAAGCCCTGGAGGAAAGAGGGATCGTCAACGGCCAGGTGGCAGACCCGGAAAAACTGGACAATGATCCGTTTATCCAACAGGTGATGTCGGATGTAGAGCAGATCGCAGCTGCTGAGACAGAGCAGACTTCCGAAGTTTCCATTTCCGATGAGGAATATGATGCAGTTCGCCGCCCAACTCCGCAAAGAACCTCCTATGACCCAGCCGCCCCGGTCTATGCCGTGGGCGATACCGTGTATATCGAGGATGACGCCTATCAGATCACCGAGCTGCGGGAGGACACCGTACAGCTTCTGCCCACCGGGATGGTATATCCCATCTACCGGGCAGAGCGCAAAGAACAGTTCGAGCAGCTGCTTCGGGCAGACCGCCGCAATGCTTACTATACCGAGTTTCTTCCCATTGACCCGGACAAGGCAGATCAAGACTTGCGGGATGTATTGGCTCATGGACTGATGGATGAAGCGGATAAAAAGCAGATTTCCACGCTGCTGCAATCCGGCAGGAGCAACAGCGAGATCGCCTACTGGCTGAGCAGAGCCTATTCCGGTGAGATCGAGACACTGAATCTGGAGACCGGCGATATTGCCGATTACCGTACCACGGCACAGGGCATAGAACTGGAAGTCATGGATGCAGAGGAAAAGCGTCTGGCTGTGCTGTATTTCCGCTGGGATGAAGTTGCGCCTTTGCTGCGCGGGATGTATGCCCGTCAGCTGGATGGCTTTGGACAGGAGCAGTCAGAACCGTCTGCCGAATCCCCGACCTTCCATTCCGAGACCATGGCCGTCTATCCGGGCGATAAGAACAATCTGCCTTATGATGTGGTGGTGGAACGACTGCATATCGAGGAGCCGGAGCCGCCAGCCCCTGTGACTGAGCCGGAGAAAACCTTTGAGGAAGTGCTGGACGAACACCCGGTTTCCATTCAGGTCAATGGCCAGTGGCAGACCTTCCCCAATGCCAAAGCTGCCGAGGAAGCCTCCTATGAGGAATACAAGGCTAACCTGCGCCGCAATGCAAAAAACTTCCGCATTACCGATGAGCATTTGGGCGAAGGCGGTCCGAAAGTCAAGTTCCAGGCAAATGTCAATGCGATTCGTTTGCTGAAAGAGCTGGAAGCTGCCGGACAGCAGGCAAGCCCCGAACAGCAGGAGGTTCTTTCTCGATATGTGGGCTGGGGCGGTCTCTCTGATGCGTTTGACCCGGAGAAACCGGCATGGGCTTTAGAGTATGCCCAGCTAAAAGAACTGCTGACCCCGGAGGAATATGCCGCCGCCAGAAGCTCTACCCTCAACGCCCATTACACCAGCCCTACGGTCATTCAGGCAATCTATGAAGCGGTGGGGCGCATGGGCTTTGAGACCGGAAATATTTTGGAGCCATCTATGGGTGTGGGCAATTTCTTCGGTATGCTGCCGGAGGAAATGCGAAACAGTCGTTTGTACGGTGTGGAGCTGGACCCGATTTCCGGGCGCATCGCAAAGCAGCTCTATCCCAAGGCGGACATCACAGTAGGCGGCTTTGAGACCACTGACAGGCGGGACTTCTTTGACCTTGCCATCGGCAATGTGCCTTTCGGTCAGTATCAGGTCAATGACAAAGCCTACAACAAGCTGAATTTCAGTATTCACAACTACTTTTTCGCCAAAGCACTGGACCAGGTGCGTCCCGGCGGCGTGGTAGCTTTTGTGACCTCCCGCTATACCATGGACGCCAAGGATTCCACCGTGCGCCGCTATCTTGCCCAGCGTGCCGAGCTGCTGGGAGCGATCCGTCTGCCTAATGACGCGTTCAAAAAGAATGCCGGTGCCGAGGTTGTATCGGACATCATCTTTCTCCAAAAGCGGGATCGCCCGCTGGACATCGTGCCGGAATGGACCCAGACCGGACAGACGGAGGACGGGTTTGCCATCAACCGGTATTTTATCGACCACCCGGAAATGGTGCTGGGCAGACAGGAGCCGGTAAGCACTGCTCATGGTATGGACTACACCGTGAACCCTATCGAGGGACTGGAGCTTTCCGACCAGCTGCATGATGCTGTGAAGTACATTCATGGCACTTATCAGGAGGCAGAGCTGCCGGAGCTGGGCGAAGGCGAAGCCATTGACACCTCCATTCCTGCCGACCCCAATGTGAAGAACTATTCCTATGCCATTGTAGACGGGCAGGTGTACTACCGGGAAAACAGCCGCATGGTGCGCCCTGACCTCAACGCCACCGCCGAAGCCCGCGTGAAAGGTCTTGTGGGACTGCGTGATTGTGTGCAGGAACTGATCGACCTTCAGATGGATGCAGCGGTTCCAGACAGCACCATTACCCAAAAGCAGGCGGAACTGAACAGCCTCTATGACAGCTTTTCTGCCAGATATGGTCTCATCAACGACCGTGCAAACCGGCTGGCTTATGCAGATGATTCTTCCTATTACCTGCTCTGTGCGCTGGAAGTCATCGACGAGGACGGGAAACTGGAACGTAAGGCGGATATGTTCACCAAACGAACCATCAAGCCCCATCAGGCGGTGGCTGTGGTGGATACGGCAAGTGAAGCACTGGCGGTGTCTATCTCGGAAAAAGCCTGCGTGGATATGGGCTATATGAGCCAGCTTACCGGAAAAACCAAAGAAGAACTGGCCGGAGAACTGCAAGGCGTGATCTTTCGTGTACCGGGAAAGTTGGAGCAGGACGGATCGCCCCATTATGTGACTGCTGATGAATACCTTTCCGGCAATGTACGCCGCAAACTGCGTCAGGCGCAGCGGGCGGCACAGCAGGACCCTTCTTTTGCAGTCAATGTGGAAGCTCTTAACGCCGCCCAGCCCAAAGACCTGGATGCGTCGGAAATTGAGGTGCGTCTGGGCGCTACCTGGATTGACAAGGAGTACATCCAGCAGTTTATGTACGAGACCTTCAACACCCCGTTTTATCTCCAGCGCAGTATCGAGGTCAACTATTCGTCCTTTACCGCTGAATGGCAGATCAAGGGGAAATCTTCTGTATCCTACAACGATGTGGCAGCTTATACCACCTATGGGACCAGTCGTGCCAATGCCTACAAGATTTTGGAGGACAGCCTGAACCTGCGGGATGTCCGTATCTATGACACCATAGAGGACGCAGACGGAAAAGAGCGCCGCGTACTAAACGCCAAGGAGACCACTCTGGCTGCCCAAAAACAGCAGGCGATCCGGGAAGCCTTTAGGGACTGGATCTGGAGAGACCCGGAGCGCCGCCAGACTTTGGTGCGCCAGTATAACGAAGAAATGAACTCTACCCGTCCCCGCGAGTATGATGGCAGCCATATCACTTTTGGCGGCATGAACCCGGCCATTACCCTGCGGGAACACCAGAAAAGCGCCATCGCCCATGTGCTGTATGGAGGAAATACCCTGTTGGCACATGAAGTAGGCGCAGGCAAAACTTTTGAGATGGTAGCTGCTTCGATGGAAGCCAAACGCCTGGGACTGTGCCAGAAATCTCTCTTTGTGGTTCCAAACCATCTGACAGAGCAGTGGGCGTCGGAGTTTCTGCGTCTCTATCCTTCCGCCAATATCTTAGTCACCACAAAAAAGGACTTTGAGACCCATAACCGAAAGAAGTTCTGCGCTCGTATTGCGACGGGTGATTATGATGCCATTATCATGGGACACAGCCAGTTTGAGCGTATCCCCATCAGCCGGGAGCGTCAGGAACGGCTTCTCTATGAGCAGATCGACGAGATCACCGAGGGTATCGCAGAGGTGCAGGCCAGCGGCGGCGAGCGTTTTACCGTCAAGCAGCTGGAGCGTACCAGAAAGTCTCTGGAAGCCAGACTGGAAAAGCTGCAAGCCGAGGGGCGAAAAGATGATGTGGTAACTTTTGAGCAGCTGGGTGTGGACCGGCTGTTTGTGGACGAGGCCCACAACTATAAAAACCTGTTTCTATACACAAAAATGCGGAATGTGGCTGGTCTTTCCACATCGGACGCGCAGAAATCCTCCGATATGTTTGCCAAGTGCCGCTATATGGATGAGATCACCGGAAACCGTGGCGTGATTTTTGCCACCGGCACCCCGGTCAGCAACTCCATGACCGAGCTTTACACCATGCAGCGTTACCTTCAGTATGAACGCTTGCAAGAGCTGAACATGACCCACTTCGACTGCTGGGCTTCCCGATTTGGGGAGACCGTCACAGCATTGGAGCTGGCACCGGAGGGAACCGGCTACCGGGCAAGAACAAGATTCAGCAAGTTCTTTAACTTGCCTGAGCTGATGAACCTGTTCAAAGAAGTGGCGGACATCAAGACCGCCGACCAACTGAACCTGCCCACCCCGGAGGTGGAATACCACAACATCGTGGCGCAGCCTACCGAACATCAGCAGGAAATGGTCAAGGCCCTTTCGGAGCGCGCATCGCTGGTACACAGCGGAACCGTTGACCCGTCCCAGGACAATATGCTCAAGATTACCTCGGATGGCCGTAAGCTGGGCCTGGACCAGAGGATCGTCAACCAGATGCTGCCGGACGAACCTGGCACAAAGGTCAATCAGTGTGTGGACAACATCATGCAGATCTGGCGGGACGGCAAAGCTGACAAGCTGACCCAGCTGGTGTTCTGCGACATTTCTACACCACAGGCCAAAGCTCCTGCAAGCAAGGCGGCGAAAACGCTGGATAATCCACTGCTTCACGCATTGGAAGGCGCTGTGCCTCTGCCGGAGCAGGAACCGGTCTTTACGGTATATGACGATATTCGTCAGAAACTCATTGCTCAGGGAATGCCTGCCGACCAGATCGCTTTTATCCATGAAGCCAATACCGAAGTGCGGAAAAAGGAGCTGTTCTCTAAAGTCCGTACCGGTCAGGTTCGTGTCCTCTTAGGCAGCACCGCCAAGATGGGCGCAGGCACCAATGTGCAGGACCGTCTGGTGGCACTTCATGACCTGGACTGTCCGTGGAGACCGGGAGACCTTGCCCAGCGCAAGGGCCGTATCGAGCGCCAGGGTAACCAGAATCCTCTTGTCCATGTGTACCGCTATGTGACCGAAGGAACCTTTGACGCATACCTCTGGCAGACGGTGGAGAACAAGCAGAAATTTATCAGCCAGATTATGACCAGCAAAAGTCCGGTTCGCTCCTGCGATGATGTGGATGAAACCGCCCTGAGTTTTGCCGAGATCAAGGCTCTGTGTGCCGGAGATCCCCGCATCAAGGAGCGTATGGATTTGGATGTGGAGGTATCCCGCCTGAAGCTGATGAAAGCCGACCACCAGAGCAAGCAATATCGTCTGGAGGACCAGCTGCTCAAATACTTCCCGGAGGAGATTGAAAAGCACAAAGGCTTTATCAAGGGCTTTGAATCTGACCTGGAGGTTTTGGCAGCTCACCCGCACCCGGAGAACGGCTTTGCCGGTATGGAGATCCGGGGCGACCTGCTGACCGATAAGGAGAACGCCGGTGCAGCCCTTTTGGATGCCTGCAAGGAGGTCAAAACCTCCGATCCGGTGCAGATCGGCAGCTACCGGGGCTATGCCATGTCCGTGGAATTTTCCGCTTGGAAACAGGAATATACGCTCCTGCTGAAAGGACAGATGACCCACCGGGCAACCCTTGGTACAGACCCTCGCGGAAATCTTACCCGTATCGACAATGCCCTCGCCCAGATGCCCCAGCGTCTGGAGGCGGCAAAGGCCCAGCTGGATAACCTCTATCAGCAGCAGGCTGCCGCAAAGGAGGAAGTCGGAAAGCCATTCCTTTATGAAGAAGAACTGAGAAGCAAAAACGCCCGTCTGGTGGAGCTGGATACCCTGCTCAACATCGACGGAAAGGGACCGGCACACACCGAATCCGCTGTTGCCAAAAGTACACGGCCTTCGGTGCTGGATCATCTGAAACGCCCGGTACCACCCCGCAGTACTGACAAGAAACCAAAACAACATGAGGAGGTGCGATAACATGAATACCAACGATCTGAATACGGCTCTTTATGAAAAGATGGCTGCTGAGCAGGAAAAATACAGGGACTGGCTGAAAAGCCAGCCCCCGGAAGAAATCCTGCACCACACTTATGAGTACACCATCCGTGAGGACATCGTGATGGCGATGGAGGAACTGGAGCTGACCGATGCCCAGGCAGAGGCACTTTTGGAATCTCCCTCGCCGCTGGCGGATGTGTACCGCTATTTTGATAAGCTGGAGACCGGCTATATGGATGTGATCCGAGACAGCATTGAAAGTCGAG
>ENA-UEQQ01000795-UEQQ01000795.1-human-gut-metagenome-genome-assembly--contig:-NODE-795-length-10997-cov-22.698993_pt1 | contig 10997 bp, 9 predicted proteins | sample MGYA00242956_ERZ507956 | MGnify/ENA primary metagenome ERZ507956 (study PRJEB26167, sample SAMN06115407) | human gut metagenome | host: Homo sapiens | place: China:Hubei | collected 2016-07-12 | study... | reverse complement strand
ATGCAGTCAAACGGGCCCAAAGTACATTTGGACAGTATCACCAAAACGTCTCCATATTTGAAAGGGATGGTGACTCCTATTCCGGAGGCAAATGACCAACTGGAAACGGACGAATTCAAAGCATTGATTGACACCTGCAAGGATTTGACGAGTAAGTTCATAGAGGCTTCCGAGAAGATGAGTCCGGATACGGTTTTTGCAATCAAGAACTTGGACAATCCGGAAATTTTGGTAAATTTCATTTGTGCAAACTTCCCTATTCCGGTAGAAGAAAAGATAAAATTGCTAAAAGCTGGCGATTTGCAAAGCCGCCTGTATATGCTGGTCAAGATCTTAAATCGTGAAGTACAATTGGCTGATATCAAACAAAGCATTCAAATGCGTACACGCGAAGATATTGACCGTCAGCAACGCGAATATTTCTTGCAGCAACAAATTAAAAACATACAGGATGAACTGGGTGCCGGACAGGAAGATGAAATAGATGAACTCCGCCAAAAAGGAAAAACCAAGAAATGGAGTCCGGAAATGGCAGAACTCTTTGAAAAAGAAGTTTCCAAATTGGAAAGGACAAATTCCCAATCACCGGATTTCAATGTGCAACTTACCTATTTGCAAACCCTGTTAGGATTACCTTGGAATGTCTTTACCACTGACAACCTGAATATAAGTAATGCCGAAAAGACATTGAACAAAGACCACTACGGACTAGAGAAAGTAAAGGAGCGTATCCTTGAACATTTAGCAGTGCTGAAACTAAAAGGTGATATGAAATCACCCATCATCTGCCTTTATGGTCCTCCGGGAGTCGGTAAAACTTCTTTAGGACGTTCCATAGCGGCATCATTGAAACGTAAATATGTACGTATGTCATTGGGTGGTGTGCATGACGAAGCCGAGATCCGTGGCCATCGTAAAACTTATATCGGTGCCATGCCGGGCCGTATCATCAAAAGTTTGATAAAAGCCGAGTCCTCTAATCCGGTTATCATTTTGGACGAAATAGACAAACTGGGCAGTGACCACCGCGGAGATCCCAGTTCCGCTATGCTGGAAGTGCTTGACCCCGAACAGAACAACACTTTCCACGATAACTATTTGGATGTAGATTACGACTTGTCTAAAGTAATGTTCATCGCTACGGCAAACAATTTGAGCACCATCCCTCCTGCTCTGCTGGACCGTATGGAGTTGATAGAGGTCAGCGGATATATCACAGAAGAAAAAGTAGAAATAGCCCGCCGGCATCTTGTTCCCAAAGAACTGGAAGCCAACGGCATTAAAAAAGAATATGTGAAGTTCTCTAAAGCTGCCTTGGAATGTATTGTAGAAAATTATACTCGTGAAAGCGGGGTGCGCGAACTTGAGAAGAAGATAAACAAGGTAATGCGTAAAATAGCGTTGGAATTTGCACGTGACGGCTATGAAGTGATGCATGAAATAAAACCTGCCGATGTACGCAAATATCTGGGCACGCCAGAATATAGCCGCGACAAATACCAAGGAAATGAATACGCCGGTGTTGTCACAGGGCTGGCGTGGACAGCTGTCGGAGGTGAAATTTTGTTTGTAGAAACCAGTTTAAGCAAAGGAAAAGGCGGTAAACTGACATTGACCGGGAACTTGGGTGACGTAATGAAAGAGTCGGCCATGCTGGCTTTGGAATATCTCAAGGCACATACCAAACTGCTGAATTTACAGGAAGATATCTTTGACAATTGGAATATCCACATCCATGTACCTGAAGGAGCCATCCCTAAAGATGGTCCGTCAGCCGGTATCACCATGGTGACTTCATTGGCATCCGCCCTCACCCAGCGTAAAGTGAAAGCAAATCTGGCAATGACAGGCGAGATCACATTACGTGGAAAAGTCCTGCCCGTAGGCGGTATCAAAGAAAAGATCCTAGCCGCTAAACGCGCCGGAATCAAAGACATCATTTTATGTGAGGAAAACCGCAAGAACATTGAAGAAATTCAGCCGATGTATCTAGAAGGACTGACATTCCATTATGTCACGGATATTAAGGAAGTATTGGCTTTGGCTCTCACCAATGAAAAAGTAAACGATGCCATTGATTTTAATATTACCAATCAAAAAACAGAAGAAAAGAAATAAATATGACTTTTGACTTACAATATACAGACCCCAAATCGAATGCCCGTGCCGGATTGATAACAACTGACCACGGGCAAATAGAAACCCCCATCTTTATGCCTGTAGGCACATTGGGAACGGTGAAGGGCGTGCATTTACATGAGTTGAAAGAGGACATTAAAGCACAGATAATCCTGGGCAACACTTACCACCTGTATTTACGACCGGGACTGGATATAATAGAACGTGCCGGAGGTCTGCATAAATTCAACGGCTTTGACCGTCCTATGCTGACTGACAGTGGTGGTTTTCAGGTATTCTCCTTATCAGGTATCCGCAAAATGAGAGAAGAAGGTGTGGAATTTCGCTCACATATAGACGGTTCGAAACACCTGTTCACTCCTGAACGGGTGATGGACATAGAACGGACTATCGGTGCAGATATCATGATGGCTTTTGACGAATGTACTCCGGGAACCGCAGATTATGAATACGCAAAAAAATCAATGCAGCTTACCCATCGTTGGCTGGACCGTTGCATAAAGCATTTCAACGAAACCGATCCCAAATATGGTTATCAACAGTCATTATTTCCCATAGTACAAGGCTGTGTCTATCCCGACTTACGCAAACAATCAGCGGAATATATTGCCTCCAAGGGAGCTGACGGAAATGCCATCGGTGGCCTGGCCGTAGGTGAGCCAACCGAGAAAATGTACGAAATGATAGAGGTTGTCAATGAAATCTTACCCAAAGACAAGCCCCGCTATCTGATGGGAGTCGGTACACCGGTAAATATACTGGAGGGTATAGAACGCGGTGTAGATATGTTTGATTGTGTAATGCCGACCCGGAACGGACGCAATGGAATGTTATTCACTAAAAACGGCATAATGAACATGCGCAACAAGAAATGGGAGGATGATTATTCTCCTATCGAGGCCGAAGGAGCATCGTATGTAGATACCATGTACAGCCGTGCTTACTTGCGCCATCTGTTCCACGCACAAGAACTGCTGGCCATGCAAATCGCTTCTATCCACAACTTGGCATTCTATCTGTGGCTAGCAGGCGAGGCCCGTAAACACATCATTGCAGGAGATTTCTCTACGTGGAAACCAATGATGGTAAAACGCTTATCTACAAGATTATAAATTACTAGAAATGAAGAATTGGTTCAAGACAAACACAGATTCATCCCCAAAGGATAAAAAATGGTGGAAGCCGAATATCAGTTGGCTGAAACTGGATAAATGGGTGAAAAGACTGGACATATATATCATTAAGAAGTTTCTGGGAACCTACTTTTTCGCTATTGCATTGATTATCTCCATTGCAGTAGTATTTGATGTGAACGAAAATATAGACAGGTTCATCAATAACAAAGCTCCGCTGAAAGCGATTGTATTTGATTATTACATGAACTTCATCCCCTACTTCTCCAATCTGTTCAGCCCCTTGTTTGTCTTTATCGCTGTTATCTTCTTTACTTCCAAGCTGGCAGAAAACTCGGAAATCATTGCCATGTTCTCCACCGGAATGAGTTTTAAACGAATGATGCGGCCCTATATGATTTCGGCCGCAATCATTTCCGTTGTTACTTTCGGACTGGGAGCATACGTCATACCTAAGGGAAATGTAACCCGTTTGGATTTTGAGGACCGTTATAAGAAAAAAAAGAAACAGGAATATGTGCGGAATGTGCAACTGGAAGTAGACAGCGGGGTCATTGCCTACATAGAACGTTATGAAAATTATAATAAAACGGGATACCGTTTCTCTTTAGACAAGTTTGATGACAAGAAACTGGTTGCCCACCTTACTGCCCGAAGTGTCACTTATGATACAGCATCTGTACACAAATGGACAATCAAGAACTATATGATACGTGAGATGGAAGGTATGCGTGAGAAAATCACTCGGGGTGACCGTTTGGATACGATCATTAAAATGGAGCCTCAAGATTTTCTGATTATGAAAGGGCAGCAACAAACCATGACAAGCCCTGAACTGAAAGAATATATAGACAAGCAGAAAAGACGTGGGTTCGCCAACATAAAGGAATTTGAAATTGAATATTACCAACGTATAGCCATGTCCTTTGCCGCTTTTATCTTGACAACCATTGGTGTTTCCTTATCATCCAGAAAAATGAAAGGAGGAATGGGACTGCATTTAGGAGTAGGGTTAGCACTTAGTTTTTCATACATTTTGTTCCAAACAGTGTCAGCAACCTTTGCTGTCAACGGAAACACCCCTCCTATTATAGCGGTATGGATTCCTAATATACTTTACACATTTATTGCTATCTATTTATACAGAAAAGCTCCTAAATAATCATAGGAGCTTTTCTAGTTTTTGACGCCAATCCTCGCCGTTCTCCGGTTGCATCGTAATAAAGCCCAGTTCTTTACCAATAACAATATTGGCCGCACCGTCATCTACAAATATTGTTTCAGCCGGATTCAGTTTACTATCTTTGATCATATAGTTAAAGATGCCAGGATCCGGCTTGGTGGAACCGGCTTCGTAGGAAGTATAAATCTTGTCAACATAAGCGTCCAATGGCTTTCCCGCAGAAGTAAATGCATTGCTCCTCGCCCATCCCATCACATAAGGATTGGTGTTGCTCAATATATATACCTTGTACTTCTTACGAAGCTCATTCAGGTAATCCAATTTATATTGCGGCACGTCCGTAACAAATCCTTTCCACCCATTTTCCACGTCTTGATAAGTCAATTCTTTCCCGCAGATTTTACTCAACTCACAGCGAAAAGTCTCAGCATCTATGTTTCCATTTTCTACTTCCTGAAAAATCCCCTGCTGGTGGTATTTCCCTAATAAACTGTCCGCTTCCCTCACTCCTATCCGCTCAAATGCCTTTACAGCCTGTTCACGATCAAGGCCAATGACAACCCCGCCGAAATCAAACACAATATTCTTAATCTGTTTCATAATCTTTTTATTTATCCGCTGTAAAGGTAGGCATTTGATTGTGAATGGTAAATGATGTAAGTCAATAAAATACCATATAGCAAAAAAAACCGCAGATTCCATTGAGAATCCACGGTAATTATTTTTGTTGTATTTTTCTTCCTTTCGGAAATGTTCTCTCAATTCAAATAAGAAGAGAGTTCGGATACGGTGACATCCTTGGCAACGATAACACCATTTTCATCTAACAAAAAGTTCTTAAAGCCTCTTTTCAAGCGATAAGTCTGATATAGATCCGATGAAACACCAGCCAATTCCACAAAACAATTAGAAGTTGAAATCTGGTCTTTTTTAATGGTCTCGTTAAATATCGACTTGTATTCATCAAATGAAACGGAAACCATTTCTACATTGTCGGCCTGCGCGACGGCATGATTCAAAGTAGCATTCTGCATCCTTGACAAAGCATCATAGCTGGCCCAAAAACTTAGCAGTACATATTTACCTCTTAAATCCTTCAAGTCAATCAACTGCTTTTCGCCACAGATAGTAAATGTAGGAGCCTTGTCTCCTATGGTCAAGCCTTCTGTCGGCGTGTTTTTCCCTACAAAAGAGAATGAAATCAAGGAACTAATAATTAATACAACAAAAATCCACTTTACATTTTTAATCATGTAATTCGGTTTTGGTTAATACTATCCGAGACTGCCCTTAAACAGTAATTTCTCCCCGGAACATTGTCTTTTGGCCTGATAATCAAAGCCATTATATTTAGAAATCCGTGGCAAAGGTAAGGAGTTTTTATGCCAACTCCAAGGAATCACATCAAAAAATATGTTATATAGCATAAATTCATCCATTCCATCGAGAAAAAAGAATCCCCAAAAGATAGCTTGATAGGATTAAATTGCGTACTTTTGCAATCTGTAAATAGCAACATTTTATGTATGGATACAAGTACTGAACTTATTTTAATTCGTATCACCGGTTTGGACAGGCCGGGACTGACAGCTTCCATTACGGAAATACTTTCAAAATATGATGTTACCATTTTGGATATAGGCCAAGCAGATATTCACAGCACTCTTTCATTGGGTATTTTATTTAAAAGCCGGGAAAAAGATTCGGGTAATATCATGAAAGATTTGCTATTTAATGCATCCTCTTTGGGAATCACCATCCGTTTTTACCCCATTACGGTAGAAGAATACGAAGAATGGGTAGGAATGCAAGGGAAGAACCGCTATATCCTGACCTTGCTGGGACGTAAACTTTCTGCAAAACAAATTGCAGCCGTCACGCGAATCATTGCAGAACAAGGTCTGAATATAGATGCTATCAAACGCTTAACAGGTCGCGTTCCTTTGGATGAACGAAAAGCAAGTGTACGTGCCTGTATTGAGTTTTCTGTTCGCGGCACTCCCCGGGACCGAGAGGAGATGCAGCGGGAACTGATGAAACTCAGCAGCGAGTTGGAAATGGATTTTTCTTTCCAATTAGACAATATGTACCGCCGTATGCGTCGCCTGATCTGTTTTGATATGGATTCTACACTTATCCAGACAGAATGTATCGACGAACTGGCAGAACGTGCCGGCGTGGGTGACAAAGTAAGAGAAATAACCGAACGCGCCATGCGTGGTGAAATAGACTTTACCGAGAGTTTCACCGAACGCGTAGCTCTGCTGAAAGGCTTGGATGAAAGTGTAATGCGTGAAATTGCCGAAAACCTGCCCATTACGGAAGGGGTGGAAAGACTCATGTTCGTATTAAAACGATATGGCTATAAAATAGCTATACTTTCGGGTGGATTCACCTATTTCGGCAACTACCTGAAACAAAAATACGGCATTGATTATGTTTATGCCAATGAACTGGAAATAGTAGACGGTAAATTGACCGGCCGCTATTTGGGAGACGTAGTAGATGGAAAGCGTAAAGCAGAATTATTAAAACTGATTGCACAAGTAGAGAAAGTAGATATTGCACAAACAATAGCCGTAGGCGACGGTGCCAATGATCTGCCCATGTTGTCTACTGCCGGACTAGGCATTGCATTCCATGCAAAACCTAAAGTGGTGGCAAATGCCAAACAGTCCATTAATACCATCGGGCTGGATGGGGTGCTTTATTTCCTTGGCTTTAAAGATTCTTATTTGGAAGAACGCGGCAAACTGTAAGAAAGATAGTATAAAATATATATATGAAATTTTCAGAATTAAATTTAGAAGAGAGTGTGCTCCAGGCATTGGAAGCCATGAGATTTGGGGAGTGTACTCCCGTACAAGAACATACAATTCCTATCATCCTTGAAGGAAAGGATTTGATAGGAGTAGCACAAACCGGTACCGGTAAAACAGCGGCATATCTACTCCCCATCTTAAATCAATTAAGTAAGGGAGGTTATCCCGAAGATGCCATCAATTGTATTATCATGGCACCCACACGCGAACTGGCGCAGCAGATAGACCAACAAATGGAAGGTTTTTCTTATTTTATGCCGGCATCCAGCGTAGCTGTATACGGAGGAAACGATGGAATACGCTTTGAACAAGAGAAAAAAGGACTGACTTTGGGAGCAGAAGTGGTTATTGCCACCCCCGGTCGCTTAATCAGCCACCTTAGCTTAGGATATGTAGACCTTTCCAAAGTATCTTTCTTCATTTTGGATGAGGCAGACCGCATGCTGGATATGGGATTTGCAGACGACATTATGCAAATAGTGAAATATCTCCCAAAGGAACGCCAGACAATTATGTTTTCTGCCACGATGCCTGTCAAGATACAACAGTTGGCCAAAACCATCCTGAGAAACCCGGAAGAGATTAAATTGGCGGTATCCAAACCGGCTGAGAAAATTATCCAAACAGCGTATATCTGTTATGAAAATCAGAAGCTGGGCATTATACAGTCATTATTTCAAGACCAGACACCTGAACGCGTGATTATCTTCGCATCATCCAAAATGAAAGTGAAAGAAGTAACTCAGGCTTTCCGCCGCATGAAACTCAACGTCGGCGAAATGCACTCTGACCTGGAACAGGCACAGCGCGACCAGATTATGCATGATTTCAAGAGTGGAAAGATAAATATTTTGATTGCAACCGATATTGTTTCACGGGGCATTGACATTGATGACATACGCTTGGTCATTAATTATGACGTGCCGCATGACAGTGAAGATTATGTGCACCGCATCGGTCGTACAGCACGTGCAAACAACGATGGATGTGCCATAACCTTTGTCAGCGAAAAAGAGCAGACACAATTTAAGTCCATCGAAAACTTTATAGGTAAGGACATTTATAAAATTCCAGTTCCGGAAGAATTAGGCGAAGCACCCGAATATAATCCCCGTAGTAATAATGGTGGAAAAAGAAAAGGGAACTTCAAAGGTAAAAGAAACAATTCCACACGGAAACCCGGAAACAACACTAACGGTAAAAAACAGCAAAAATAACAGAAGCTGTAAGTTTTGTATTATCTGTCATGGGAAGGATATCAAAGCTAAAACGGTCTATCCAATCATCGGCTGCGGGGGCAGGGTTCACCTGCCCGAACCAACGGTCATAACCTTGAGAGTAATACACAAAGCAAATATTGTTTTTTTTGGGCGAGCAAACCTCGCCCCTATTAATAAAATAACAGCATTATCAACGTTTTGACACGTCTCCGCTCTTATTTATTATTCAACGAGCCAGTTCATAAGATAATTTACCATCCATATCTATCGTGATATTGACCACATAACAAGAAGCCCCATCCGGTATACAAACAGTAGCCTGATAATGATAGCCTTTTGCATCGACCCCCATAAAGTCCATATCCGAAAGGATTGCCCATTTCAAGAAATCATCGGGTATGACATGCTTGAACATCTGCCTCGTGATATCTTTCGCAAACAAACTCCGTTTTCCTTCATATACACAAATATGAATGATGTTGTCATAATATACATTATCCACACTCAGCCCCTCTTCCGACACCCCCGGACGCATCACTTTTATTCTGGACGGATTGATATAGACATATCCGCGATAACGGGTATTATCATACATTACCACCGAATCTTTCTTAATAACTTCCGTATAAACAGGGACTTCCTGTTCATGAATAAAAGATAAAGAATCGGCATTATTCTCTGCCCTATGCAGGCGAATGACATCTCCTACCAGTGAATGAAACCAGAAAATATATTCTCCCTGTTTCTCTATCTTATAATTATTTATCCGAGCCCCATAAGTAGTCAATGTATCGCCTATAATTTTAAAAGCGACAGGAGCGACGGCAGCGTCAGCATAATAAATCGTATCGCCCGCAACTTGCAGCACGGCAGCTTCCGTATTGTCGTCCAGCCAAATGCCTTGCAACTTTTCTTTCGCCTCTCTATCTTCTTCTTGCAAAGCCTCTTTGTCCTGATTAGCTCCGCAAGCAGAAAACATCGCCGCCAAAACGACAATCAAATATGATTTGTACATCTTTAACGTAATTATTTGCCTATGCAGCGATAAACAAAACCTAAATCCTGAAGTTCTTTTGCATCATAGATATTACGTCCATCCAAGATTACAGGCTGTTTCATCGTTTTCTTAACAACTCCCCATGCCGGCAAACGGAATTCTTTCCATTCTGTCACCAACATCAATGCGTCAGCATCCAAAAGAGCATCATACATATCGCAAGCATAGAATATCGTATCACCTATTCTTCTCTTTGATTCCCCCATCGCCGCCGGATCGTAAGCCCGAACCACACAACCTGCCTTCCTCAATTTCTCAATCAATACCAGTGCAGGAGCCTCACGCATATCATCCGTGCCGGGCTTGAATGCCAGTCCCCATAAAGCTATGGTCTTGCCTTCCAAATCACCATTGAATATCTTTTCCAATTTCTCAAAAAGAAGGCTTTTCTGGGTCTCATTCACCTCTTCCACAGCTTTCAAAACCCGCATCGGATATCCATTTTGTTCTGCCGTCTTGATTAACGCCTTTACGTCTTTAGGAAAACAAGAACCGCCATAGCCACATCCCGGATAAAGGAACTTACGACCAATGCGACTGTCAGAACCTATCCCGTCACGTACCATATTTACGTCCGCTCCCACCAATTCACAAAGATTGGCTATGTCATTCATAAAACTGATACGGGTAGCAAGCATTGAATTGGCAGCGTATTTAGTCATCTCGGCAGAAGGAATATCCATAAAAATAACACGTGAATTCAGCATCATAAAAGGCTTATACAGTTTGGTCATCAGCTTCTTTGCCCGTTCGGATTCAACACCTACCACCACACGGTCGGGACTCATAAAGTCATCAATGGCATTGCCTTCTTTCAAAAACTCAGGGTTGGAAGCCACATCAAACTCTATAGACACCCCTCTCTTATCCAGTTCAGCCTGAATGGTATCTTTCACTTTATGCGCAGTTCCCACCGGTACGGTGCTCTTCGTCACCACCAACGTATATTTTTTCATGTTAGCACCAATTGTTTTGGCAACTGCCAGCACGTAACTCAAATCAGCACTTCCGTCTTCATCAGGCGGTGTACCTACAGCACTAAACACAATATCTACATTATCGAGACAGTTCTCCAATGCAGTCGTAAAATGAAGACGGCCGGCATTGACATTGCGTTGCACCATGTCCTCCAGTCCCGGTTCATAAATGGGAATAATACCTTTCTGCAGATTCTCTATCTTCTCGGCATTTACATCCACACAAGTTACATTTACGCCGGTTTCGGCAAAACATGTACCGGTTACGAGTCCAACATATCCGGTTCCTACAATTGCTATATTCATTTTATTATTAGTTAGTCTAACTTTTTATACGCTGCAAAATTACAATAAAAATATGTGGCAAGGACATTTTCCTTCATAAAAGTTGCGCTGAAATGGAATAAAAATGCTATTTTTGCACTATGATTGAATTGGCTAGACATATAGAAATTCTATTACTGGA
>ENA-UEQQ01000793-UEQQ01000793.1-human-gut-metagenome-genome-assembly--contig:-NODE-793-length-11024-cov-4.926921_pt1 | contig 11024 bp, 10 predicted proteins | sample MGYA00242956_ERZ507956 | MGnify/ENA primary metagenome ERZ507956 (study PRJEB26167, sample SAMN06115407) | human gut metagenome | host: Homo sapiens | place: China:Hubei | collected 2016-07-12 | study... | reverse complement strand
AACTCTGCACTGAAGGTATCACTGCAGCAGCAGGCGCGGATGCCCTTGATCTTGTTGGCGCACATCGACATGCCCACGCCGGTGCCGCAGATGGCGATTCCCAGGTCAGCCTGACCGTCAGCCACGGCCCGTCCTACCTTTTCGCCGTATATGGGGTAGTCGCAGCTCTCGGTGCTGTCGGTGCCGAAGTCCTGACAGGTGATGCCCTTGGCGGCCAGATAGGCCTTGATGTGCTCCTTCAAGGGATACCCGCCGTGATCAGAAGCGATTGCGATCATTGTGATGTTCCTCCTACTGTCTATGTCACGCACCGGAAGGGAACCGGGCGCTGTTTGCTTGTTCTCAGCTATTGTAGATGGTTTTCTCAAGATTTGCAAGGCGCATTTAGACAGATTTCTGGGGGAAAATCTTAAAATCATTCAGGGCGGAGAACCGCCGTTAGGACAGGTCACCACAGATCAGCTTTAACGGCGGGCCGTCCAGCTCCACCACCCGGTGGGCCAGGGGCAATAACGCCTGGTCGTGGCAGGTGAGGATGACGGGGAGCTGCAATTCCCGGATGCCCATCAAAATGCGCCGGGCCCGGTCTGTATCCACGCCGGAGAAGGGCTCGTCCAGCAGAAAGAGCCGTCCGCCCAGGGCCAGGCACCGGGCCAGGGCCAGCCGCCGGGCCATGCCGCCGGACAGCTGGGCGGGGTATCGCTCCCCCTCCCCCTCCAGCTCGGTCAAAGCCAGCCACTTGTGCCACTCCCCCCGCCGCTGCCGGGGCAGCACGTCGGTGAGCTGCTGCTTCGCGGTGCGCCAGGGAAACAGCCGGTCCTCCTGAAAGAGAAATGCGGTCTCCCCGGGGGCGATCCCGGAGATGCTGCCCTCCTCCGGCCGCTCCAGCCCCGCCAGCAGACGCAGCAGGGTGGTCTTGCCGCAGCCGGAGGGCCCCCGCAGAATGGTCACGCCGGTCTCCGGCAGGGTCAGGGAGAAGCGGTCCAGCACCGTCCGCCGGCCATAGCCCAGGGTCACGTTTTCAAGGCAGATCATGCGCCGCCCCCCCTTCTCTTGTCCCGCTCCAGCAGCCGCCGCAGCAGCCACTCCAGCGCCAGGGACAAAAGCACCACCGCCACCGTCCAGGCAAACAGGTCCGGGATGTCCAGATAGAGCTTGCTGTTGTAAATCTGGGTGCCGATGGCCGGGCGGGGGATGCACAGCACCTCGGCGGCCACCCCCGACTTCCAGGCCAGGCCCATGGCGGTGGTGACGGCGGCCAGAAAATAGGGCCGCAGGCTGGGTAGATAGATCAGCCGCACCCGCTTCCACCGGGAAAAGCGATAGGCCGCCGCCAGCTCCAGCAGCTTTTGGTCGGTCTCCCGGATGCCCCGGCATAGGTTGCTCCACACCACGGGCAGCACCATCAGCCCGGCGATGACCCCGGGGACAACGCTCCGGTCCGTCCACAGCAGGATCAGCAGGATGAACGAGGCCACCGGTGTGGCCCGGATCACCCGCACCGGCAGGGCGATGAGCCGCCCCGCCCAGACTGAGGCGCAGGCCGCCGCCGCCAGCACGGCCCCCAGCAGGGTGCCCGCCCCCATGCCCGCTAGGATGCGGCCCAGGGAGGTCAGCACCGTCTGCCAGAATTCCCCCGTCTGTCCCAGGCGGACGAGGGTGCGGGCCACCGTGGCGGGATAGGGCAGCAGCAGCTCGTTCCCACGGCCCCCCACTTTGCGGTCCACCAAAAAGGCCCCAAGCTGCCAAACCCCCAGCCAAAAGGCCGGGGGCAGCAGCAGAGAGATTTTGTTGTTCAGAGACTTACTCCGCCCCATAGTAGAAGGCGTCGTAGGGCATGGAGCCGCCGATGGAATCGGGGTTGGCCTGGAACAGCACCTGGTAATACTCCTCCAGGGTGGCCTTCATGTCCGCCCCGGTGAGGAAGGTCAGGTTGCACTGGGGGATGGCCTTTTGGGCGATCTGCTCGTTGGCGGTGATGCCCAGCTCGCCCACCAAGGCGGCGGCACCGGCGACTCCATGCTCGTCGCTCATAAAGGTGATGGAGTCGCCGTACAGGTCCAGGAAGGCATCCACCGTCTCGGGGTGCTCCTCGATAAACTGGGTGCGGCCCACCACGCAGCCCATGGCCAGGGAGCCCTGGCCCAGCTTGTCCCACTCGTCGGACAGGGACAGGGCCTGGCGCACGCTCTGGTCCTTCATCATCAGGGCGGTGGCGGCGGGGACGGGGAGCATACAGATGGCGCTGTCGCCGGAGGCCCACTGGATGTCCACCTGGCTGGGGTCCACGCCGTTCTGGGTCAGCAGGTAATTGAGCACATACTCCGGGTTGGCGCCCTGGCCGGTGGCGTACACCGTCTTGCCCGCCAGGTCGGCCATGGACTGGACGGAGTCCCCCTTCTCCAGGATATACAGCACGCCCAGGGTGTTCACGGCCAGAACCTGGATGCCGCCGTCCGTCTTGGCGGCCAGGTTGGCGGCCACATTGGTGGCCACAGCGGCGATGTCGGCGGTGCCGTTGACCAGGGCATCGGTGACCTCCTTGTTGTCGGCAGCCACGGTGGAATTCAGGGCCACGGGGCAGTCGGCGGGGGAGGTCTCGGCGCTGTAATACTTCATCAGATAGGCCGCGCCCACCCCGGTGGGGCCGGACAGGGCCATAAAGTTCACACCGGTCTTCTCCACCCCCTGCTGGGACTGGCTGGCGGAGGCAGAGCCGGAGCCGGCGGCGGACTGGGATGCGTCGTTGTTGTTCTTGCTGCCGCAGCCGGCCAGCAGGGACAGGGTCATGGCGGCGGCCAGCAGCAGAGACAGGGTCTAGCATTGTGCGGGCTTGTTCTCACAGAACGCTCTCTAAAGCGGCCGGGTCGGGGATGAGGATGGTCTTGCCCCGGCGGACGATGAGGGTACTGTTCTCCAGCGCCTCGAAGGCCCGATAGAGGGAGGCCCGGCTGATGCCCAGCCGCTGGGCCAGCTCCGACGCGGTGCAGGTGACGCTGCCCCCCTGGCCGTTGGCCAGCAGATAGCGGGCCAGCTTGCCCTCCGCCCCGGCCTGGGCCAGGGACTGCAGACGGTTGGACAAAAAGCGGATGCGTCCGGTGAGATAGCGCAGATAGTTTTCCCGGATCTGGCTGTGTTGTTCCAGCACCCGGGCGATCCCGTCCTCCGGCACCCCCCGCAGCAGCGGGCACCGGCCCAGATAGTTCCGATCCTGTTGCTCCAGCGTCAGGGTGATCGCCTCCAAATTGTTTTATTTGAGACAAAACAGATGGTAGCACACGGGCGCAGAAATGTCAATCGAAACCGGTCACCTCTCTGGCCGAAAGCCCTGAAAGAACATGGGCATCATGGTCTGGCCGTATTGCCGCAGGGAGTAGCCCCCGCCGGACAGGCACCAGTCGTAGATCAGGGCCCGCTCGCACAGGGCATAGACCCGCACCATCTCGCTGACAGTCACGTCCCCCCGCAGCTGACAGCGCTGCTGGCCCTGCAGGACGATCTGCCGCAGCAGCTTATAATAGGTCCGGTTGTGGTCCAGCAGGTGCTTGTCCCCCCGGGTGATGAGCTGGGAGGAGTACAGCCGGGCGATGATGACATCCAGATCGGCAAGGCGTTTCTTTGCCTGTTCCAGCTTCTTTTTGTCATCCCGGATGCTGCGCTCCTGGTCAGTCCTGCGGCATTGCAGCCATTCCTCCTGAAAACCGTCCACATCGCTTCGGATATACTCATTGACTGCCCGGATGCGTTCCAGAACGATTTCACGAAGCACATCTTCCCGGATATAGTGGGCAGTACAAGTACCACGGTTGCTCTTGTAGTTGTTGCAGACGTAGTGATCCTGCTTGCCCTCAAAGCTTTTGCTTGTGGCAAAGTGGAGCTTGCCGCCGCAATCGGCACAAAACAGAAGCCCGGAGAACAATCCCTGCCGTTCCGCTTTTGCGGGGCGGCGTTTGTTTTTCCTCAGTTCCTGCACCCTGTCAAACTGTGCCTGAGATACAATCGCTTCCTGTGTGTCCGGCAGATAAAACATATTCTCCGGCTCATTGGGAATCCGCTTTTTCAGCTTGTAGGACTTGGAATAAGTCTTGAAGTTGCAGGTACAGCCTGTGTACTCCTGCCGTTCCAAAATCCCTGCAATGGACTGGTTGCCCCAGTGGTACGGTCTTTCCGGCATCGGCTTTTTCTTTCGCTTGGCATAGAGTGCCTTTGCAGTCAGAATCTGCTTTTCTTCCAGAATCCTTGCAATCTGCTCCGGGCCTTTGCCGTCAATGCAAAGGTCGAAGATGAGCTTGACTACCGGAGCCGCTTCTTCATCCAGAATCCAGTGATCCTTGTCCTCCGGGTCACAGCGGTATCCGTAGGGCGGTTTGCCCATGTGCTTCCCACTGGTTCCTCTCTGCCGCAAACTGACACGGACTTTCTTGCTGGTATCACGGGGATACCACTCGTTGAACAGATTACGGATTGCGGCGAAGCCCTCGCTGTCTCCCCGGTTGCTGTCTACGCCATCATTTATAGCGATAAAGCGGACATCATAACTCGGAAAGATAATATCCGTATATTGTCCAACAGTCAGATAGTCACGACCAAAGCGGCTGAGGTCTTTGACCAGCCAGCAGCCCACAAGCCCCTGCTTGACAAGCTCAAAGCCTTCCTGCACACCGGGACGATTGAAGTTCGTCCCCGTATAACCGTCATCCACCAGAATTTTCAGGTTTGTATACCCGTGGTCACGGGCATATCGGGTTAAATACTCTCTCTGATTTGCGATACTGTTACTCTCGCCTTCCTGGGCATCCTCGTTGCTCAGACGGCAATAGAGAATGGTAATTTTCTGCTGATCCAACATAATATCCTCCTTCGGTGGTTGGTCAGCCGACAGTACCGTTGTGCATATTGGAATTATATCATGCTTTTGTGTCGCAGTCATTAACAAATCACCCCCTTGTCAGAAAAAATGAGCCGTTTTACCTTGTCGGTAAGTGGCTCATTTCCGTCACACTCCGTTTCAATCACATACCATGTGTTTCCGATCTTGCACTCAATGGTTTTGCAGAAAGAGGACTGTGCCGCTTCCCAACGCTTGCGGCATTCTTCCAGAAAATCAATAGGCGGCTCAAAAATCGGATCGAAGCAGGAGCAAATATCAATATAGCCGATGGCATCGTTGATTTCTTCCATCGGGGCATCTTCCATAATCATCTTGTTAATTTCCTCTACGGTTTTCTTCATAGGCAAATAGTTCCTTTCTTAAATTTCCATGTCCTGTCCACGATTGCGGGCAGGGTGTTTGTGTTCATACAGTTCCTTTCCCCTGGCGAGTATGGCATTGATAAAAGCGCAGACCTTTTCAGATGCAATCTCAATCGCATCCAGGAAAGGCTGGGCTTTCTGTTTCAGCTCCTCATAGTCTTTGTTCAGTTTTTCAAAACGGTCTTTCCATATCTTTGCGTTTTTATCTGCCTGCTCGAATTTCTGCTTGTATTTCAGCTTCTCAGACTTTTCCGCAAAGCTGCTGACCGCATAATCCTTTAGCGTGCGGCACTCATCCGCCGTCATGGTAACATTTCCCGTAATGGGATTTTTCTTGCCCATCGACTCAATCTCATGTGCAGTCATAGCAACAGACTTAGCAGCCTGAGTTTCCTTTTTCAGAGCTTCCAGTTTCTTTTTCTGCTTCTCCGTGGCAGCTTTGGCATCCGCTAAGCTCTGCTCGGCCTGTGTCACCTGTCCGGTCACAGCTTCCAAACGCTGCTGTTCGGCCTGTACCTTGAACTGTGTCACCGTCAGATGTTCCTCGGTACTGCCACGCTCTCCACGCTCCACATCGGTATATCCGGCGGCTCGCATGAAATTAAAAAAGTCATCCTGCAGCACACTGTAGGACGACTTCAAAATCTTTTTCCCTTTTGCGTTCAACATCGGATTTCCGTTTTCATCAAGAACGGGTTTGGATTCCCACTTCTTACTGCGGCTGACCTGTGTGATCGTTTCCTTTACCGTTCCCCGGAGGGATTCATCCTTGCATCGCTTCGACCACAGGATTTGTTTCTCCACCACCGGGATATAAACCACATGAAGGTGATAGTGGTACACATCCTCACCCAGAGCTTCCGACATTGCCCGGTTGCGCTCGTCGGCATGCATTACAGCGGAGAGGATATACTGCTCACCGCCCACAATCTCCACGGCGGCTTTGTAGGCATCGGCATAGAACTGTTTGGCATATTCATAGCCGCCGTGGTTGTGGAAGTAGGCAGAGTTTACATCAAACAGCAGCTCCCCATATTTCACCGCATCGGCTTTCAGACCACGGGTGGAGATAACACCATCTGCAATCATCTGATCGAACATGGCGGCATAGCTGTCGGTAGGTTTCTTGAAGTGGACATTGCGGTGGGTCTGGGTGGTATCAATATCTTGATTGGAGTAGCTGTCTTTTTCTCGCTCGTTATGCTCCTGAACTTTCGTCACATCGTCGAGGGTGGGCAAGTCCTGGTTACGGGCAAAGGTACGGTCAATTCCATCGTTTCTTGCCATAGGTTTTTTCCTTTCTTTCGAGAGTAGCAGACGGGCGGGGCTGCGGGGATGCACTTCTGCGGAAGTGTAATAACCCACTATAACACTTTCATCCATTCTGGCTGCAAAGTGCCGTGGGCTCTCCCGAGGGGGTGTGCGGTCACTGCGGTGACCTCTGCTGACCAAGGCAAAATGTCTGCAACTTTTCCCATGGTCAGCCCGTCTGCATGAAGCTGTTCTGCGGAACGTTTCTTGCAGACGTTGGCAGCGTCTTTCACTGCCATCCATAGGCAGCACTGCGGTGTGCCTATGGGGACGGGAGATGCGAGGGGCTGTTGCCGGGGGCATCACTTCTCCCGTCTTTGCTGCCATACAATGTCGCATCCCAGCACATCGGCAAGCTCCAATACTTCCTTGTATCGGATGCTTTCCCGCTGTAATTTTGCGGACAGGTTGGAAACGCTGTCGCTCCATCCGTACTCGTCCGAGAGCAGGTCAACAACTTCCTGCATGGTCATCCCGGCACGGATGATCTGTGCCTTTATTTCGTTGCGTACATTCATATTGATAAAATCCTCCATAATTCAGTTCATGTGTCGGTGCAACCTCTGCGCTCCAAGGTGGAGTGGATGCACCGAACAGTGAAAAATCTGCAATCTCCGAAATCCGTTCAGAATTTCGCTTGTGATGTCCTGTCCATATATGACCATATCCCACTTTGCCGTTTTGTGTGGTTTGGTCTGGAACAGTGAAAACACCCATTGTTCCGTGAACAGGGTACACGGTTCAGAGAAGCACGATTTCGTGAAATAGTTTCGTCCTGCGGTCAAAAACTTTGCTGTTTCCATTACCATTGATTTTTAATGCCCGAAAACAGGTCAGCTTTGAAAGCTGCTGTTTCCTATAACGGAAGAAAACAGGGGTAAATGCTGCGTACATACGTACAGAGCATGACTGGCAAAATCAATCCCGCCATTCCTCCGGTACGTACGTACATGACGAAACATCGTAAAACCCATTTATATGAGGCCTTGCCACAGCTTCCACACCCATAAATCCCCACACCCGCCGTCCGGCAGAGTTGGTGATGTTGTTGCAATGCTCCAGATTAAATTTCTTGGCATTGGCAATCATGGCGTCGCTGAAGCTACGGGCTTTCAGCGGAGCAAGGGAATTTTCCTCGCACCACATCCGGTAGATTTCATAGAAATCCTTGGAGCTGATGGACGCATCCGCTTTGCGCCGGATGTATCCCTCCGATTCCATGAAATCAAAGATATTATTATTGTCACGCTTGACCGCTTCCCGATTTTCACGGATGCGGTCACTCTCCGAAAACTTAAAGTTGTTGGCAACGAGCCGCTGCAATCCTTCGAACGCCCACAGGAAGATGCCCTCAGCTTCGGCTTTCATCTTCTCAGCGAGGTCGGGATCGTCGGCTCTGCCCACGGGCTTTTCCTTGGTAGTCAGTACAAGCTGTCTGCGGTAAAAGCCGTCGCTGCGGTCATACAGGGCTTGCAGATCACCATTGCTGAATGCCAGCAACCGGGCAAACATCCAGCCCTGATAACTCTGCTTGCCCTTGCGTTCCAAGTCCATTTTGCCCTGTGCAGTCACGATGGATTTTACATAGTTGGTCTGACGCAGAGCTTCCATCCGCATATCATCATCCACGCACAGCAGGATGTGTTCCAGATCAGCACGGGCGAAGCGGTTTTCGGAAATTTTTCCGATGCTGCCGTCTTTCATATTCGTGCCGAATATAGCGGACAGCACCGCACCAATTTGGGATTTGCCCTCGCCGCCGTTGCCTTTAATCACCATCATGCGCTGCCCCTTGTTGGAAGGAATCAGACAGTAGCCGAAAAACTCCTGCAAAGTGGGGATGTCCTCCGCATGGAGCAGCCCATCCAGAAATTTTAGCCAGGTCACAGGTGTAGGTGCATGAGGATTGTAAACAACAGGCAGACGGTTTCGCACGATAGCCGGTCTGCCCTCGGTAAATGTGCCGTTCAATAGCAGCGTACCGTTGGACAAATGAATCCGATCCTGCTCCGGTGGAAAGTCCGGCACTTGCGCTTCCAGTTTCAGCACTTCCAGAATGTTGGTGATCTTCCGGGGGATATTGTTTACGGCACAGAATTTCAGCTTGTCGTAAATCTCCCCACGCAGAGGAAGATCGTCCGTCACTCGACCATCGGGCGTGAAAAAAGCTCCGTTTGCGAAGATGATTCTGCGCTCATGCAGAAATTCTTCACAAAACAGAGCTTCGTTGATGTTCTGCCCGTCAAACCAGACAGGCAAATTCATATCAGGCGTTTTCCGGTTCTTCGCCATGGTGCGCCACCTCCTTTTTCTTTCGTGCGGTATACTCTTGCAGAAAAGCAATTTTGCCGTCCTGCATCAGCTTGTCCACCAATGCCACCCGTTCTTCCAGATCACCCACCGTCAGCACATCTGCCATATATTCGATATGGCAGTGCATCTGGCAGGCTTCCACAAAACGGTCATCCAGAGCATCTTCCGGTGTCTTGGGAGCATAGCGCACTTTCCAATCTTCCAACAGATGCAAATAATCCGTCAGCACCCGGAAGCACAGCATTTCATCCTCCCGGAACTGACGGATATAGGGACGCTTCGGCTTGACCATAGCTGCGGCAGTGGGCGGTTTCGGGTCAAGCCCGAAGTCCAAAGCCAGCTTTTGCGCTGCTTCATAACTGCTCAGATTGAACAGCCTTGCCACAAGGTCGATCACATCCCCTTTGGCTCCGCAGCCGAAGCAGAAAAAATAGTCCTCATTCAGCTTCAAGCTCGGATGCCTGTCGTTGTGGAACGGGCAGCAAGCCATGCCGTTGTGGCTCACTTTCAGCCCGTAGTGTTCGGCGGCTTGCTTGACGCTGATTGCCGCCTTGATGGTTTCATAGATTGTCATAGAAAACCCTCCGTTCATAATATTCTGGAAAGCACGAAGCACCCGCCGTGATTGGCAGGTGCTTCGCTCCTTCTATTATGGTTATGACGGATTTTTCAAAAAACAGGCTAATGACAGGACAATCCTGTTTCAAAAAACAGGACAACTTATCTGAGGACGTAGATTTCTTCACATTTACATGATATAATTAGAAAAATGAAAAAACAGGACAGGAGGGCAAGCATGAATCAAGAATTGATGACATTGGATTTCTGGCAGGATACGGTCATATATGAGAGCAAAACATTTCCTGTCGGTACGCTTGCCTGTGATGCACTGAATGTTCCTGTGAATACCATTGCAAAAATAAACGAGCAATGCGAGAAAATCAATCTGCTGCTTGGAATATTAAACGCCGGACAGGATGCTTCTGCACTCTGTCCTATTGCAACGGAAGCTGCTCTGACGATGCTTGATATTCTCAGTCAAACACCGCCGTTCTCCTATATGAATATCTCAAAGCACAGAGAACGGATTGAAAAAGTCTTTACTGTGGACAATGCGCTGAAATATGTGGAGTTTGCCATAAAAGCCGCAACCAATTCTTTGCAATTTGAAGAAATCCAGAACTTTGCCGATGCGATGATGCTCCAACGCTATACCGCAGTTTTCGGGCATCTGGCATACTCCCTTGGGGAATACCAAACGACCATGCTTGATTTTGCAGAAAAATCAGACGGCAACGAAGCTGACCGCACCGCAGAGGGCTTTGCCAGAATGTTCGGCAATTATTTCCCGCCGGAGTTTTCCATCACAGAGGGCAATGCCTGGATGTCTATCCTGAACAATTCCGTTCAGTATGTATCCGCCATTCGTCCCAGCGAGGATGTAGCAAAGCTGGTCAAGCGGATGCACTATGTATCCTTTGTAGGGATGTTCCGGTCTGATCTTTTTGAGGGCTTATGTGTTGGTCATGCACCGAAGAAATGCAAAATCTGCGGCAAGTGGTTTCTGACCACCAACGCAAGGCACACCAAATACTGCGGCGGCTATGCACCGGGGGACAAGCTGCACCGCACTTGCCGGCAGATCGGTAATCTGAAAGGTAGAGAACAGCGAGAACTTGCGGACGATCATCCGGTGAAACAGATTTATGAGAAACGGCTGAACACCATAAACCGCTATGTGAAGCGTGGTACTCTGGACGCTGATCTTGCGGAGGCTATGAAGAAGCTGGCAAAGGATAAAATGCTTCGAGCGCTGAGCAATGTCGCCTATGCCAAAGGTGATTACGAAAAAGAGATGGGACAGGCGGCTTTGAAAAAAGAAGCATTGAAAGTAACTTATAGGTATAAACAATGAAAATTATTGAGGTTACAGAAAACAAAAAGGAATATCTGGATTTGCTGTTATTGGCTGATGAGCAGGAAAACATGGTAGATTGCTATCTTGATAATGGCAGGATGTATATCCTCGATGATAATGGAGTTAAAAGCGAATGTGTCATAACCGGCGAAAGAAATGGTGTGCTTGAAATTAAGAACATTGCAACAGTTCCAGAACATCAAGGCAAAGGCTATGCAAAAGCTTTGAT
>ENA-UEQQ01000790-UEQQ01000790.1-human-gut-metagenome-genome-assembly--contig:-NODE-790-length-11033-cov-5.166028_pt1 | contig 11033 bp, 7 predicted proteins | sample MGYA00242956_ERZ507956 | MGnify/ENA primary metagenome ERZ507956 (study PRJEB26167, sample SAMN06115407) | human gut metagenome | host: Homo sapiens | place: China:Hubei | collected 2016-07-12 | study... | reverse complement strand
CAATCCGGTGCGGCATAGCCGCACATCTCCGCACCAATCTGGTGCGTTTGATGTCTCAAAAAGAAAATGGGGTGCATTCCGGCTGGCAAAGCCAGCGTTCTTACGGCAAATCATAAATTTAAGTTTTCAAATAAAAGGAGAATTACCATGGCAGTCAATCTGAAAGGCCGGAGCTTTCTCACCCTGGCCGACTTCACCCCGGCGGAGATCCGGTATCTTCTGGACCTGGGCCATGACCTGAAGGCCAAGCGCCGCTCCGGCGTCTGCGCCCCCACCATGCAGGGCAAGCACATCGTTCTGCTGTTTGAAAAGACCTCCACCCGCACCCGCTGTTCCTTTGAGGTAGCGGCCACCCAGGAGGGCGCCCATGTCACCTATCTGGACGCTGGCTCCTCCCAGATGGGCAAAAAGGAATCTCTGGAGGACAGTGCCAAGGTGCTGGGCCGGTTCTTCGACGGCATCGAGTACCGGGGCTACGAGCAGTCCGTGGTGGAGGATCTTGCCAAGTGGTCCGGTGTGCCGGTGTGGAACGGCCTGACGGACGCCGACCATCCCACCCAGATCTTAGCGGATCTGATGACCATTGAGGAGCACTGCAAAAAGCCTTTAAACAAGATCAAGGTGGTGTTCCCCGGCGATGTGCGGAACAACATGTGCTATGCGTGGATGATGGGCGCAGCCAAGCTGGGAATGCACTTTGTAGCCATGGGGCCGGAGGAGCTGGCCAAGCAGATGGATCAGGAGGTGGTGCAGTCCACCTTTGCCGAGGCCCGGAAAAACGGCGGCCTCATCGAGATCACTGACCACGCAGAGGACTTAAAGGGCGCCGACGTGATCTACGGCGACGTGTGGGCCTCTATGGGCGAGGAAGCCCAGATCCCGGAACGGGTAGGGCTGCTGTCCCCCTTCCGGGTGACGATGGACACCCTGAAGGCCACGGAGAATCCCGACGTGCTGTATCTCCACTGTCTCCCCTCCTTCCACGATTTTGAAACGAAGATGGCGAAGGAATGGCAGGCCAAGGGCGTGGACATCCGGGAGGTCACCGACGAGGTGTTCCGCTCCCATCACAGCGTGGTTTTCGACGAGGCTGAAAACCGGATGCACTCCATCAAGGCCGTGATGGTGGCTACCATCGGCGCATAAGTCAGTCCGCAAGGAGGAAGTGTTCCCATGGAGCAACGCAAATTCCGGATGCCCACCGCGTATACGATCCTGTTCTGCCTGATTCTTCTGGTGGCACTGTCCACATGGTTCATCCCGGCGGGCAGTTATGACTACGCCGATGGTATCCCCATCTCCGGCAGCTATCACGCCGTCGCCCCCACGCCGCAGGGCATCGGTGCGGCACTGAAGGCCGCCTTCCGGGGCTTTTATGACGCAGTGGATGTCTGCGTGTTCATCCTGATGGTGGGCGGCTTTCTGGGCGTGGTGATGAAGACCGGTGCCGTGGACGCCGGCGTGGGCAACGTCATCCGCCTGCTGGGCGGCCGGGAGAAGTGGCTGATCCCCATTCTGATGCTGCTGTTCGGCCTGGGCGGCACCACCTACGGCATGTGGGAGGAGACCATGGCCTTCTTCCCTCTGCTGCTGCCTATTTTTCTGGCGGCGGGCTATGACGCTGTGGTAGGCGTGGCGGTGATCCTGCTGGGAGCCGGGGCCGGTGTCATCGCCTCCACGGTGAACCCCTTCGCCACCGGCATCGCCGCAGGCTTCGCCGGGGTCTCTCTGGGAGAGGGCCTTCTCTGGCGGCTCATTCAGTTCGTGATCTTTGAGGGTGCCGCCATCTGGTATGTCTCCGCCTACGCCGCCCGGATAAAGCGGGACCCAAGCCGCTCCGTGGTGGGCATCGGCGCAGGCAGGCTTCACGCAGACGTGGGCCGCGTCCAGCCTCTCACCCGGCGTCACGCCGCCATCCTCCTTATTTTTGCCGCCACCTTCCTCACCATGATCTACGGCGTTATTCCCTTTGATGAAATGGGCCTGCCCCTGCCGGTCTTGGGCTGGTGGTTCCCGGAGCTGTCCGCTCTGTTTTTAGTGGCGGGCATCGTGGTGGGGCTGATGGACCGGCTCAGTGAGGTAGAACTGGCGGAGACCTTCGTCTCCGGCTGCACGGATCTTTTGGGCGTGGCCTTCATCATCGGCATCAGCCGGGGCATCACCGTGCTGATGAACGACGGCCACATCACCGACACCATTCTTCACTGGGGAGAGACAGCCCTCTCCGGCCTTGGCTCCACCTCCTTCGTACTGCTGGTCTTTTTGATCTACCTGCCGTTGTCCGTGCTGATTCCGTCCTCCTCCGGTCTGGCCACACTGTCCGTGCCTGTGGTGGCTCCGCTGGGACAGTTCGCCGGGGTGGGCGGCGACGTGGTGGTGACAGCCTTCCAGTCCGCCTGCGGTCTTGTGAATCTGGTGACGCCTACCGCCGCCGTGGTGATGGGCGCGCTGGCGCTGGGCCGTATCCCCTATGAAAAATGGCTGAAATTCGTGTGGAAGCTGATGCTGCTTTTCCTGCTGCTGACCGGCCTATTGCTGGTGCTTGCAGCCGCGCTGTCCTGATCGGACCGCCGTGCCCTCCAGGGCGCGGCGGTTTTTTCGCATAGCACCGTACGCCGCCGCATAGATATGGAAACGGACAAACACAGGAGGCGTCGCTATGAAGAAATGTTTTTTTGCCTTGGTCCTGCCGCTGGCCTTGCTGCTCACCGCCTGCGGCAGAGAACCGAGACCCGCCGCTCTCCTTTTAGGACAGGCTGCGGACTTAAACGAATCGGAGACCCTGTTGGTGATCGACGGGCAGAACATCCCTGCGTGGGAATACCTCTATTGGCTGGCACTGGACTGCCGCCAGATGGAGGAGCGCTGCGAAGCCGCCGGGGAACCAGTGGACTGGACCGCTCCGCTCTCTGAGGGTGGCACACCGGAGGATCTGGTAAAGGCCGATGCGCTGGCGGACACAGCCCTGTATGCTGCCGTGGGGACCTGGGCGGCGGCATACGGCTGCACGCTGACGGACGCTGAGCGGAACGCACTTCCAGAACGGCACTACGCCTATCTGACGCTGGAGCAGGGGCGGCATCTGACGGAGACCGGTGTGCAATATGCCAAATTATACGCCCTCTACGAGACCCCCGGCAGTGCCTTGGCTCCCGCGGAAAACGAGCTGGCTCTGTTTGAACAGCAAACTGCCCCGCTGACGGCAGAACGGCTCCTGATTCCCTTCGAGTCTGACCGAGAAGCCGCCCGGCAAAAGGCAGCAGAGCTGTTCGCACATCTGAACACCGCCGCGGATCCGTCAGCCGCCTTTGACGCGCTGCTGGCAGAGGCCGGAGGCGCATCATTGGAAGAAACGGATTGGACGCCCTCCCTTCAGGATGCGGCGGCCGCTCTGGAACCGGGACAGTTTTCCGGCATTATCGAGACCGAAAACGGTTTCGTCATCCTCCGGCGTCTGCCTGCGGACCGGGATGCTCTGCGGGAAGCCTACTTTGACAGCCTGCTGCAAGGTGCCGCTGATGCCAGCGAGATCCAGGTCTCTTCCGCCTATGAAACCCTGCGTCCCGCCGCCTTCTGGACCGCACTGAAGCAGACCTCCGGCTGAGGTCATTTTTTACATTGTTAAATTTTCGTCAATTTAGACGAAAGTCACAACAGTTTTGTCAAAGATTTAACAAAAATTCGTGAAATACAAGATTATCGTTGACGGGGGACTCAAAAGCGCCTATAATTTCATTTGCAGAGGTGGAAAACGAGTGCGTTTGCCAAAAAATTAACAAGCATCTCTGCCCCTGTTACTATAATCCTGACGGACTTTTCCGTCTAAAAAACACAAAACGGAGGATCAACATGAAAGAACTTTATGTCGTAAATTGCTGCCGTACCGCTATCGGCTCCTTTGGTGGCTCTCTGAAGAACACCCCCGCCGTGGACATGGGCGCTATCGTTGTCAAGGAAGCCCTGAAGCGTGCTAACGTCGCTCCCGAGAACGTGGACGAGCTGATGTTCGGCTGCATCCTCACTGCCGGCCAGGGCCAGAACCCCGCCCGTCAGGTCTCTGTGAAGGCTGGCATCCCCTATTCCGTTCCCGCTTACACCGTGGGCATGGTCTGCGGCTCCGGCATGAAGTCCGTCATCGAGGGTGCCCGTTCCATCCTGGCCGGTGACTCCGACATCGTGGTCTGCGGCGGCACCGAGAACATGAGCGCTGCTCCCTACACCCTGCCCGACGAGCGCTGGGGCGCCCGTATGAGCGACAAGAAGGTCGTCGACGAGATGATCAAGGACGGCCTGTGGGACGCTTTCAACAACTATCACATGGGCACCACCGCTGAGAACATCAACGACATCTGGGGCATCACCCGCCGCGAGCAGGACGAGTTCGCCGCAGCTTCTCAGCAGAAGGCCTGCGCTGCCCGCGACTCCGGCCGTTTCGATGACGAGATCGTTCCCGTCCCCGTGAAGGTCAAGAAGGAGATCGTGGAGTTCAAGCGTGACGAGTATCCCAAGGAGGGTGTCACCGCTGACAGCATCGCCAAACTGCGCGGCGCTTTCCCCGTGGGTCCCGAGTCCCCCAATCCTCAGGTTGTGAACACCTTTGAGCCCACCGGCATTCAGGACGCCGAGGATAAGGGCACGCCCCGCGTGACCGCCGCTAACGCCTCCGGTATCAATGACGGTGCTGCCGCTATCGTGCTGGCCTCCGGCGAGGCTGTTGAGAAGTACGGCCTGAAGCCCATGGTCAAGCTGATCGGCTGGGGCCAGGGCGGCGTGGATCCCAAGATCATGGGCGTCGGCCCCGTGCCCGCTTCCCGTCAGGCTATGCAGAAGGCCGGCCTGACCATCGACGATATCGACCTCGTCGAGGCCAACGAAGCCTTTGCGGCCCAGTCCATCGCTGTTGCCCGTGAGCTCGGCTTCGACATGAGCAAGGTCAACGTCAACGGCGGCGCGATCTCCATCGGCCACCCCGTCGGCGCTTCCGGCGCTCGTATCATCGTCACCCTGCTGCACGAAATGCTCAAGCGCGACGACGCCAAGAAGGGTCTTGCCACCCTCTGCATCGGCGGCGGCCAGGGCGTTGCCACCATCTTCGAGAAGTGCTAAAGCGCCGCTAACCCCTGAAAATAAAAGGAGACCTCGAAAGAGGTCTCCTTTTTATTTTCTCCTCTGCACGGTGCAGGGAAAAAAGCAGTGCCCCTGCCGAGACGCAAAAAGGAAGCAGCCCTTTCGGGCTGTCCCTCGTGCCCCTCGCGGGCGCAAACGCCGTACAGCGCGCCGCGCTGCGATTTAACCCTCCGCCTGCGCGGCGACGATCGCCTCGTAGATCGTCTGCGGGTCAAGCTTATCGTAGTCCTCGCTCGTGGCGATGACGGCGGAATCCATCTGCTCGGCGATGAAGTTCGAGAAATACTCGTCGCGCACCTCATCGGCGGCTGCGGCCTTGTCGAGCGGCAGGCGGAGCAGGATGTGATAGCCGAAGCTGGATTCGACGATCTCGCTCACCTCGCCCTCGGAAAGCGCGTAGGCGGCGTCTTCAAACTCCTGCACCATCGAGCCGGTCGTGAAGGTGTAGCCGGTGGGATAGGTCTCGCGGCCGGGGTCCTCGCTGTACTCGTCGGCGAGCTCGGCAAAGTAGGAGGCGATGTCGTCGCCGGTGTATGAATTGAGCTTTTCGACGAGCTCCTCAGCAAGCGCTTTCTTTTCGGCCTTCTGCTCGTCGGTGAGGGCTTCGCCGGTCGTCATGTCCTTCGTCGCAAGCAGGATGTGGTCCGCCGTGATGTAGCCCTGCTCGGCGGCGTAGACGGCGAGGTCCTCGTCGGAGGCGTAGAGCGCGCTGCCCTCGGTGTTGTAGAGCTCATAGAGATTCTGATACAGGTAGTTCGAGCGCGCGACGCGGTCATAGGTCTCGCGGCGCATGCCGAGCTTGGCGATCTCGGCCTCAAAAGCTTCCTCGCTGCCGTACTGGTCAATGTAGCTCTGGTCGCTCTCGGCCATGGCGGCCTCCTGCTCGGCGGTAAGCGTCACGCCGTACTTGCTGGCGAGATTTTCAAGCACCAAGTGCTGCTTGACGGACGAGAGCACGCTTGCTTTCACATAGTCGGCGACACTCATGCCGTCGGAGAGGGTGTCGTCCCAGTTGATGGACGAGCCGGTGTAATACTGCATGTAGCTGTCGAGATACGACACGTCGTAGCCGATCCAGTAGGCGACAAGGTCGGCGCTCGCGCCGTTGCCGTTCAGGCTTGCGACGATCGCGTCGGGCGCGACGCCGGTCGCTTCGTAGCAGAGACCCTCCTGCATCGTGCCGGAGGTGAAGCCGTTCGAGGGCGAGAGCGACACGACGGTAAAGGTGAGCGCCGCGGTGATGGCCGCCGCGCCAAGGAACGAAAGCAATCTCTTCTTGATCATAATGTTACCTCTTTTTCGTTTTCTTCCTTATTCACACGCAGGTCTCCGACCAGCGTCAAGGCAGTATCCAATGCGTCCTCGTTTGGCGTAAGACGCAGCAGGAGCTTCGGCTCCGTCCCCGTGGCGGAGAGCGTGAGCCGGCGGCGGTTCTTCGGCAGCGAGCAGAGGGCCATCACGGCCTCCACGGGGACTGCCTCGGACGCGGCAAAGGTGAAGGTGATCTCGCTGCCGCGCTGCGAGATATCGCTCACGCCGATCTGCACGGCCTCCGCGCGCAAAAGCGCGACGTCCATGAGCTTGAGGACCGGCTGGGGCGGCTCGCCGTAGCGGTCGATGAGCTCGTCGAGCAGCTCCTGCGACTGCTCGGCGGTGCGCAGCGCCGCGATGCGGCGGTAGATATCCATGCGCTGCTCGCCCGAGGGAATGTAGCTCTCCGGCAGGTTGGCCGAGACTGTGAGGTCTGCCGAGCATTCGGTGCGCTGCGGCGCTTTTTCGCCGCGCTGCTCGAGCACAGCCTCTTCCAAGAGCTGCAAATACATGTCGTAGCCGACGCTCATCATATAGCCCGACTGCTCGGGGCCGAGCAAATTGCCCGCGCCGCGAATTTCAAGGTCGCGCATCGCGATACGGAAGCCCGAGCCAAACTCCGCGTATTCGCGGATGGCCGTCAGGCGCTTGGCCGCAACCTCGGTGAGGATCTTGCCCGCGCGGTAGGTCATATAGGCATACGCCCGGCGCGCGCTGCGGCCGATGCGCCCGCGGATCTGGTGCAGCTGGGCGAGGCCGAGGCGGTCGGCGTCCTCGATGATGAGGGTGTTGACGTTCGGAATGTCGATGCCCGTCTCGATGATCGTCGTGCAGACGAGCACCTGAATTTCTCCGTCCGAGAGCTGCTGCATCACGGACGACAGGCCCTTTTCGTCCATCTTGCCGTGCGCGACGCCGATGGCGACGTCGTCGCCGAGGAGCTTTTTGAGCTGGGCGGCGCAGCGGTCGATGGTCTCCACGCGGTTGTGCATGTAGTAGACCTGCCCGCCGCGCGCGAGCTCGCGCCGGATGGCGTCGGCGATGACGCTCCAGTTATGCTCGAGCACATATGTCTGCACCGGCTGGCGGTCAACGGGCGGGACCTCGATGGTCGACATGTCGCGGATGCCCGAGAGCGCCATGTTGAGCGTTCTGGGGATGGGCGTTGCCGAGAGCGTCAGCGTGTCGACCTGACGCGAGAGCTCCTTGAGCTTTTCCTTGTGCGTTACGCCGAAGCGCTGCTCCTCGTCGATGATGAGAAGGCCAAGGTCCTTGAAGTGCAGGCTCTTTTGCAGCAGCGAGTGCGTGCCGATCAGAAGATCAATCTTTCCCGCGGCCGCGTCCTGCATGATCTGCTTTTTCTGCGCCGGCGTTTTGAAGCGCGAGAGCACTTCGATGCGCACGGGGAACGAGCGGAAGCGGTTCAGCGCCGTCGCGTAGTGCTGCTGGGCGAGCACGGTGGTCGGCACTAAGATGGCCGCCTGCTTGCCGTCGAGCACGCACTTCATCACGGCGCGCAGCGCGACCTCAGTCTTGCCGTAGCCGACGTCGCCGCAGAGCAGGCGGTCCATCGGCGTCGAGCGCTCCATGTCGGCCTTGATCTCGGCGATGGCGCGGAGCTGATCGTCGGTCTCTTCGTAGTCGAAGGCCTCTTCAAATTCCTTCTGCCACGGGGAGTCGGGCGAAAAGGCGAAGCCAGGGCGGCGTTGGCGCTCAGCGTAGAGTGCGATGAGACCCTTGGCAAGGTCCTTCGCCGCGGCGCGCGCCTTCGTTTTCGCGCGCGACCAGTCCGTGCCGCCGAGCTTACTGAGCTTCGTGCGTATTTGGCCGTCCTCGTCCTCGCCATGGCCGCCGATGTATTTCGACACCATGTCGAGCTGCGTCGCGGGGACGTATAAGCTGTCGTTGCCCGCATAGCAGATCTTGATATAGTCCTTGTCCACGCCATCCACGCGCATGCGCTCGATGCCCGCAAAGCGGCCGATGCCGTGGTGGACATGCACGACGAGATCGCCGGGGGAGAGGTCTTCATAGGAGCGCAGCGCGGCGCGGGCCGACGTCTCCTTCTTTGGCCGTGCCTTCGCGCGCTTGCCGGAGAGGGGAGCGGTCAGCTGGCCCTCGGTCAGGATGACGAGCTTTAATTGCGGATATTCGCTGCCCGCGCTCAGCGCGCCGAGGCCGATGACGGTCTCGTGCGGGGCGGGGAGGCGGTCGTTTTTCAAATCAAGCTGCGTGCGGATGCCGCGCTCTTCCAAAAGGCGCTGAAAGTTCTTCGCGCGCGTTTCGTTGCCGCAGAGAACGAGTACGCCGCAGCCTGCGCCAAGATACCGCTCCATATCACCCGCGGCGGTCTCCAGACTGCCACCGTACGACGGCAGCGAGCGCGCGTTTATGCTGAGGATGGCCCTCGGCGGCAGCAGATTGCGCGACGTGGGGAGCGAATCGAGCAGCAGCACGGGGAACGCGCCCATGCGGTGGCTCAATGCCTCCTGACTCAGCGCGAGCGCGGCGAATTCGCCGCACAAAACGCCCTCTTCGATCAGGGGCTTTACGTCCTCGGAGAGCTCCCAGTGGTAGTTCTTGCTGCGCTCCAAAACGCGCATGCCGTCGCTGACGGTGATCAGCGTGTCGGGCGAGAGATAGTCGAGCGCGCAGACTTCGTCGGGGTAGCACGCGGCGAGATACCGGTCCATGCCGCCGAGCGGCAGGTCGTTACGAAGCCGCTCGATGTCGCTGCGCAGCGTTTGGACGATGGGGCTGTCTTCGGCCTTTTTTGCAATTTTCTGCGCGGCGCGCCCAAGGCGCTCGAGCATTTCTTCGCGTCCGCCGTCCGAGAGGGCGGGCAGCACCTCTGCCGCGGGCAGGACGGTCAGGGATTTGACATTCTGCGTGCGGCGCTGGGTCGTCACGTCGAATTCGCCCATCGCGTCGACCTCGTCGTCGAAGAATTCGACGCGAACAGGCGCGCTCAGCGGCGACCAGACGTCGAGAATGCCGCCGCGCAGCGCGAACTGGCCGACGCCCTCGACGGTTTCCGCGCGCGTGTAGCCGCTTTCGACAAGCTTTTTCGAGAGCGCGTTCAGGTCAAAGCGGTCGCCGAGCGCGATTTCCGTCACCGCGCCGCGCAGCGCGTCGGGCGGGAGCGTTCGCTGCATCAGACCGTCGACGGTCGCGACCAGGATCGGCGCTTTTCCGGCGGCAAGGCTGCACAGCGAGCCGATGCGCTGCTGCTCCCAGCCGTGGGACGCAAATACGCGGTCGCGCAACTGCCATTCGCGCGCGAACAGCAGGCTCACGTCTTCGCCGAGCAGCTCGTGCAGGTCGCCTGCCATGCGGTTTGCCTCGTTTTCATCCGCGCAGACGATCAAAAGCGGGCGCTGTGTCTTGTGCCGCACGGCAGCGGTGAGCTGCGCGCGGTGCACACCCGAAAGGCCCGACACGGCGATGGGCGATGTGCCCGCGTCAAGCGAGAGCAGCAGCTCGCGCACCTCGGGAAGAGATGCGAGCGCTTCATTGAGTTTGTTCATTCCCTGCGCCATGCCGTATCCCTCCTTCCGCAACGCGCAAAAGGGCAGATCCGCCGCAGCCGCGGCGGGTCATGCCCGTGGTTGTCAGTCATTTTATTATATAGGCTTTTGGCAAAAAGTCTATGTCGATTTTTTAAATTTTGGCGGCAAAAAGCGTTCAGCCGTTGTAGCGGTTCTGCGCGGCGCTCACGCCGTCGGTGATGATGCACTCCGCCGCGCCGAGCGCGCGGTCGAGCACACCGTCGATGACCTTGCGCTCATTGGCCGTGAACGGGCCGATGACCCAGTCGACAATGTCGTGCTCCGGCGCGCCGACGCCGACCTTGACGCGCGGGAAAGCGTCGGTGCCGAGGTGCGCGATGATGTTCTTGCGGCCGTTGTGTCCACCCGCGCTGCCGCTGCCGCGCACGCGGAGCTTGCCGAGCGGGAGCGAAATATCGTCGGAGATGACGATGACGTGGTCGGCGGGAATTTTATAGAACCGCGCCGCCTCGCCCACAGCCTCGCCGGAGAGGTTCATGTAGGTCTGCGGCATCATCAAAAGCACATTTGCCCCGCCAAATTCGATGACCTCCGTCAGCGCGCGGAAGCGCAGGCGGTTGCAGCGAAGATCTCGCTTGTCGATCAGACGCTCCGCGGCCATGAAGCCGATGTTGTGGCGGGTGTTTTCATACTGCTTGCCGTAGTTGCCCAAACAGACGAGCAGCCATTCCGGCGGGCCGGATTTTTTGAAAATCATGAAAATGTTCCTCACTTTCCCCGTAAGGGGGAGTTTCTTGCGCGCCACTGGGCGCGCGGGGTTATGCGGCGTGCGCGCCGCAAGATCACACCCCCCATTTTCTTTCCGTGGAAAGAAAACGGGCGTCGCCCGTCCAAAAGAAAGGCGTTTCCCATTGCAGGTGAGTAGCTCGAAGAACTGCAATGCTTGCCGATTGTACTACCATGCGCGCGGCGTTGCCGCGTTTGGTGTTGCTATACGACTTGGCCTACTTCTACTACCCGCTGCCGCTCTGCTTATCTTGTTTTTGTGCAGCCTAATCACCTACTATCGGCAATACATATCGTCTT
>ENA-UEQQ01000786-UEQQ01000786.1-human-gut-metagenome-genome-assembly--contig:-NODE-786-length-11082-cov-60.785825_pt1 | contig 11082 bp, 3 predicted proteins | sample MGYA00242956_ERZ507956 | MGnify/ENA primary metagenome ERZ507956 (study PRJEB26167, sample SAMN06115407) | human gut metagenome | host: Homo sapiens | place: China:Hubei | collected 2016-07-12 | study... | reverse complement strand
GGGCACATTACCATACAAATCAATCAAAATATAATAATATGAAGCCCTCAGTACTTTCAATTCGGCAATCAACTTTTCTTTCGTTTCTCCATCCACACTGATCACACCTTCTTCTATCTGAGATAAAATACGGTTACAGGTATTCACACCATTGTACGTACGTTCCCATCCTTGAAGCACACCGTCATCCTCGGTAGTCCAAGTATGCTGATGCCATCTTTTATAGATATAACCGTCTACCCATCCAATACCATCACGGGCAGGAAGAACATCTTGATCCGCACACAATTCCTGTGCACGAACCACTCCGTTCCATTGCAGCAACGTTTCACGCCAAGGTATATAAGCGGCATTTACCAGATAACTGACATCTTCCTCCGTTTTCGGTACGTAATCCTCAGACACTACCTGTCCATAGCTCTCATGCAGTAAATCAGTACAAGCTGTATTTCCCAACAATGCGGCTGTCATCAGTCCCATTGTCCATAATTTTATATTTGTTTTCATCTTCAATTCCTTTTTAGTTCATTAAAATTTCACATTAACGCCGAAAGTAAATGAGCGCACACTCGGATATCTGTCACGTGTATCATACCCCGGAGTCAAACCATCTGTTGATACTTCCGGATCAATACCTTTATATCCGGTTATAGTCAAAGCATTCAATACCGAACCATAAATACGGAGTGACTTTATATATTTACCTACCTGACCGAAGCTATATCCCAAAGTGATATTGTCAATCTTCCAGTAGTCACCATCTTCTACATAATAGCTATTGAATTCCGGTTCTACTTCCGGACTCAACGTATGCTTGCCAAATACCAAGTCATTCACAGACTTCAAACGATTTTCAAAACGGCTGTTTTTTACATTCTCATAATTCATACGTCCACCATTGATTATCTGGAAACCAAACGCGCCACGCATCGTCACATTCAAGTCGAAGTTTTTATAACGAAGAGTATTGTTCCATCCCGCATACCATTTAGGAAGACCGTTACCAATAACATGCTTATCTTCGGGAGCATGAGTAAAATCTTTATAGTTCACCAACTCACCATTCCTGTCTTCGTAGATCCAACGACCTTCACTGTCCACATCTACTACTTTAAAGCCATAAAAATTACCGATGCTTTCACCTACCTGTACTCTGTGAGAATCGGCTACCTGACCGGAGTATTCCACAGTACCCGTATTAAAATAGTCATAATCCGACTTAAAGATGCTGCCAGACAAACTGATTAGCTTATTAGAGTTCAAAGAGAATGTTCCGGTAGTGCTCCATTCAAAATCTTTATTCTGAACAGGAACCACAGTTACCAACACTTCCACACCACGGTTTCTCATTGTACCCCCATTGGCCATCGTCTTATTATACAAGTTCGGAGGAGTCGGTACTCCATATTCGTATATCAAGCCATCCACATCACGGTTATAATAATCAATAGAACCGGACAAACGGCCACCCCATGAAACGAAGTCCAAACCAATATTGGTTTCTTTCTTTTCCTCCCATTTCAAATCAGGATTCGGATTGGATGCCGGAACAATGGTCTGTACCCAATTCCCATTTACAAAAGCATACGAGCCGTATTTCAACATAGCCACCCCCAGGAAAGGATCTTTAGGCTGTGAACCCGTCACACCATATCCCACACGAAGTTTCAAATCATCAAATATCTTCTGATTCTTCATAAATGCTTCTTCGGTAATTCTCCATCCTACAGATATAGATGGGAAAAGCCCCCATGCATTATCAGTACCCCATAACTGGCTGGCTCCTTCATAACGAAGAGCTCCCATCAACAAATAACGATTCTTGAACGAATAGGTAGCCCGCCCAAAAAAACCGATCAAATTTGTAGGAGTTTTCTTTGAGCCGATATTCGCTTTACCGTCTTTCAAAGCAGAACCAATGCCAATATTATGCCATCCGCCAAAATAATCATCCTGAAAACCATAGTTATCAATCCAAAGCTCTTCAAAGTCTGTTTCATTGTAGCTATAACCACCCAAGACACTAAATTTATGCGCACCGATTTCTTTGTTATATTGTGCAGTAAGTTCCATCAACTTCTCCATCTTGGTATAAGCACCTACCGAAGACCAACCAGCCAATCCATCACGCAAAGCAGAAATATGGTTCAAAGTTTCACCGTAGCCACGGTTCATATTGTCACGAATATAAGAGAATACGGCAGAAAGAGTCAAATCTTTGATAGGATTATAAACAATATTTCCATTGTAACGCAACTGCGTCTTTTTTACATTTCCTTCAGCCTCATACAACAAAGCCAACGGATTCTCGTATTCGAATTTGCTCACATTCTCATTCCATGTACCATCCTCATTTCTTACCGGATCAGTCGGGTTTCTACGAGTTGCCTGGCCATATACCCAACCTCTGAAACTACCCCCACTAGTTGTAGATTCCATCTGGTTTTTCTTACCAAACAAACCGAATTTCAACTTCAACTTATCATCAAACATACGGTGGGTTACCTCAATACGTCCTTGAAAACTTTCGAAATCCGATTTTTTCATGATCCCTTGACGAGAGGCATAGTTCAAGTTGGCAATATAATTAGTCTTTGAATTGCCACCCATCAATGACAAGTTATGAACATGGCTAACCGGTGTACGGCTAATCTCATCAATCCAATCCGTATCAGCCCCATGGTCCTGGTCAGGATAAAGGGTACGGAACTCATCTGCATTCAGCATATCCAACTTTTTGGCTATAAGAGAAGTACTGACGTAGCCATTATACTCCACCTGGTTAAGATCCACTCCTTTAGCCTGTTTGGTAGTAATTAAAATCACACCATTCGTACCGCGCGTACCATAAATAGCGGCAGCAGAACCATCCTTCAGCACGTCCACGCTCTCCACATCTTCGGGAGCCACTGTACCGAGTTCTCCCGGAATTCCGTCAATCAATACCAAAGGAGCTGTATTAGCTCCACCAATGGTATTTGTACCACGAAGACGTATCTGAGTACTTCCCGTCGGGTCACCGTTAGGATTGGTAATGGCCAGACCGGCTACTTTTCCTTGAATCAGCTGTCCCACATCTTTCACGGCTCCTTTTACAAAGTTGTCGGCTTTCACACTAGCTACAGAACTGGTCACATCACCTTTACGCTGTGTACCGTAACCAATCACCACCACTTCATCCAAGGTTTTGGTATCCTCCTTTAAAACAATCTCTAATGAATTCTTTCCTGCTGTCGGGACTTCCTGAGTGACATAGCCAATATAAGAAATAACCAACACACTCTTTGCCGGAACATCCAACATAAAGTTTCCATCAAAATCGGTAATGGTTCCCATGGTATTATTGCCTTTTACAACAACACTGGCTCCTATGACAGGCTCGCCGGAAGAATCTTTCACCTTACCCGTCACTTTTTGCTGGGCTAAGGCCGTTAATGAAAAGCTTAGCAGAGTAAGCAACAAAAACAAATGTTTCATTCTATATTAAATTTAAAGTTATACATACCTTTACTGCGGGAATGAATGAAGAAGATGTGTTTTTCTCCCCGTAAAAGGTTGTGGCAAAAGAATGAAATAGGAAATAGAAATACAGGTGAAGAACCATGCTAACAGGGGATACAAATAGCTCTAGCTATAACTTGACGCATTTGTACCCCCTATTTGCAACAATTAAAGGACAGGAAGATGTTTATTCTTCGTGTTGTGATTTCTGGAACTCACTGGGAGTCATTCCAAATTCCTCCTTAAAGCAAGTGGTGAAATACTTCCGATTAAAATACCCCAACGTAGCGGCAACCTCTGTTACACTTTTGTCTTTATCTTCCAACATGTGTCTGGCATGCTTCATCTTGATGTTCCGGATAAAATCCAATGGAGTTCGGCCTGTTATGGCTTTCAATTTACGGGTCAAAGTAGAACGGGACATATTCATGGCATCAGCTAGAGCTGTCACATCAAAATCAGGCTCAGTAAGGTTATCTTCCACGGCTTTTACCGCTTTCTCCAATAGAAGTTTGTCCAGTTGTGCAAACTCAGGTTCAGGCAAATTCACCTTACTATCCAAATAAATACGCATTTTAATCATCTCCTTGCTGTCCGCCCACATTTCATTATTCTTACGGTCCACGCGTTTCAGATAAAGATACAGACTATAACCGGATACACCCATCACTATCAATACATAGAACAAATACGCCCACCAAGTTTCATAAAAAGCAGGAAGGCGTCGGATAGTCAGTTCAGTTACCTCTTTACTCCAAAGACCATTTTCATCCGTCGCTTTCACCTGAAAAGTATAAGTGCCCTTACTCAGATGATTATAAAAAGCCGAGTTTTTTCCACCTTCCACATATACCCACGCTTTGTCCACTCCTATCAACCGATAAGCATAGCGTATTTTTGAAGCATAACGGTGGTTAAGAGAAGAAAAACTAATTTCCAAATTCTGATCATCGGGATGCAATTCTATCCGGTTAATGGAATTGCTACTCTTTCTATCTCCGAATATCAATGATTCTCCTTGCAACTTTATATCAGTTATCTTGGTCTTCACTGCACTAGCCTTTCTTTCCAACCCGTTTGATGGAGTAACCATGCAAATACCCGGAATGCCGCCCCAATAAATATTGCCATCTTTTGCTTGACAAACAGCAGTGGGAAGAAAGCGACGCAACAAGATAGAACCATCCGTGGTAAGATAGGTGCGGAACGAACCGTTACGAGGATTAAATTCTATCAGTTTCTGGTTTGTATCAATCCAAATATGATTATATGCATCAGCCACTATTTGATTCACCTGATTACCGTTCATACCACAAGCCTCATTATAACTGACCAACTTATTCTCTGAAGGATCATAAGAATAGACTCCTCCGTCACAAGTTCCCAACCACAAAATCCAATCGGGAGCAATAGACAGACAAGAGAAATTCTTGTCCAATTTGAAAGAACGAAGTTTTTCATCCGCCGTTGTCTGAAACAAACCGTTGTCTTGAGTACAAATCCATATCAACCCTTCCTTATTCTCCACGATTCCCATCACATGCCCCACATCGGGATAAACCTGTTTAATTCTTTTCTGACGGACATCATAACTGCAAAGTCCTTTGTTCAAGCCTATCCACAAGATTCCGTGCGAGTCTTCATACAATTTGGTCACCGTAGCGTTCGATTCCACCTGCCCGTTCAAATCAATAAGATCCACCAGATACATCTCCATACCCTTACGGATCATACCATAAACCAATCTATTCAAATCTTTTGCCACCCAAATACCGTTATTAATACGTGCTCGAGTCATCTCTCGTCCGTTATCCAAAGACAACGAAACAAGCTCGGGAAAATCCGAATAGATTTTCACTTTATCCTGCTTCAAGTCATATAACACCAACCCGGTTCTTTCTTGCATCATCCACATCATACCGTCTCCGTCATCACACAAAGCCATTACAGCCGGACTGCGGTTTACTCTGTCCGCCAAAGCGGGTAAGGCATAATCCTTGGTCATATTATCCATCAGATGTACAATGAAACTAGGACGGTCAAAGGCCGACACCCATAGACATCCCCTCCCTTTCAGAACTTCTACCAACATATGATTAACAGGCAGAAGCCCTGTCTGGAATTTCAATTGTTTTAACGTCTTATCCGGTTGTATTTGTAAGGACATGAAATCGTGCCCGGTGGTTAACCAGATATACCCCAGTTTATCATCCTGTACCAGACTAAGGATGACCCCATCCTCCTCACCGGCAGCATTGACCGGTATTTCAGAATATACAAACATAGAATCTTCAGGAGCCGAAGGGTCAAAACGCACCACACCATCCCCCCAGGTTGCCAACCAGAAGTAGTCCTGTTCATTATCCTGAACCATCACCGTAGGATTTTGTCTTCTCATCTTATCAGGATAAGGAACGAACTCGTCTTTTTCTTTGTCCAAATGATATACCCGGCCATTCCACACAGAAATAATAATCTCATGGTTGCGGCTCTCACAAAATCCGGAAATAGTAGTTCTTCCGTACTTATTCCGGAGGGGATACTCTTTGACCAACTGTCCGTTGATGTCATATTTGGCCAATATAGAACGATAGCTCAGCCACATATAGCCGTCACTGGTAGCATATAGATACATCACCGGAATATTCTTCAAACGCTCCCGGTCCATAGGATGTACACTGTAGTCCGATTTATCAAGAATATACACCCCTTTGTCTGTACCGAACCATATATTCCCCTTCTTATCCTCAGCGATACACTCCACCAAATTGTCCTCTAATAATCCCGGAGTTTCAATGTCCGAACGAAACACTTTCACATGATAACCGTCATCACGACATAATCCGTTCACCGTGCCATACCACATATATCCTTCGCTGTCTCTGAAGACGCGATGAATGGCATTTACCGGCAGCTGGTCAATGGTAGGGATATCTGTAATAGTTATGTTCTGAGAACACACCAAGAAGGAGAGAAAAGATAGTATAAAGGTCAATATATATTTCATTGTGCTTTCGGTTAGAATCATAGACTGCCACAAAGTTATAAAAAAGAAACCGGATACTCTAGCAAATTTTAAAATTTGCTAAAGTATCCGATAATTGCTCCACTCGCAGGTTTCCTTCTTTTGAAGCTTCCTCCTTACATCTGTGTCTTTAATTCTTTTTGGTAGCTTCTTCAGCAGTCTGTGTTTCCACCCCTACGGGAAAAGTATATCAATAACCGAAACCGGTTGCTTTTACATACACCTTATAATCTTTAATCATGCCGGGAGCTCCCTGTTCCGCACGTGGCAGAATACGGAAACCGGTCACGTTATATTCTTTGCCGAGATCTATCACCACCTGATGAGGATAAGCCGTATTATCCACCGTCTGCCAGAAAGTACTTTCTTGCAAGTCATAAATCTTGTCGGCTGTGCGGTTACCGCTACGGGGTTCCTCGCTGTCGGCATAAACAATCTTCCAGTTTTCACGAGAGATTTTCTGTCCTTTCTCATCCAGCACATCAAACTCCGCAATGGCGGCAATGTTGGTATTATCAAAAGAAGACAGCCCTTCCAGACAGAAGTAACGTCCTTTCGTAACAGGAACTTTCACTTCTTGCCAACCGTTACCTGGTTTGAAAGTACCGGCAGATACCGGTGTTTCCTTCTCCAGTTTGATGGTCTGCCCCTGTTTACGATGCGTTTCAGGAACAGCCACACGAAGCATATCCAGGATAGGTTTGTTCAATCCGACGATGGTTGCCTCTTTCGGGCCTTTCAAGTCAAGAACGATGATTTCATTCACTCCTTTTTTCAGCCAGCAGCCCGGCATGAACAGGGTTTGTTGAGGACCGATTTCCCAGAAACGTCCCATGGCATGACCGTTCACCCATACCATACCTTTTCCCCAAGACTCCATGTTCAGGAACGTATCAGCCACCTTATCCAAGGTAAAAGCAGCGCGATAGTAGGCCGGAACACTTTCATCATTTTTCTCTATGCCACAGGCGGCAGACGAGTTCATATCCTGAAAGTTCCGGGAAGATACAAATTCATAATCTACGGGAAGATTATAAACAGTCCAGCCTTTCAACGTTTCGGCATTCTTACCGTTCACCAGTTCCACTTTCTCGGTAATTCCCTTGCGGTCGTGAATGGACTTGTCAAAGTTCACACGCCCCATGGCTTCCACCAATAAATCAAGCTGTGTACCGGCTTTTAATGCAGGCAGTGTAAGTTCCTGTTCTCCACCACGGCGATCCAGACGCCCCAACAGTTTCCCGTCGGCAAAAACCTGTGTCCAGTCATGCTGTTCGGTGATTTTCAGAACGGTTCCCGCTTTCACATCTTCCGGCAAATGGGTACGGTACAGGATACTTCCCCAGCCTTGGTCAAATTTCTCCATCGGCTGGATTTCCTCTGTCTGCTTCGGTTCGGACAGATTGTCAACCAACGGAGCTATTTGAGTGAATTTAATGGCAGGGATTTCCATAACCGGTAAAGCTTCAGGAACTTCAGGCAATGTCTGTCCTTCGTCCAAGTAGTCCTTCAACATATCACGTAAAGCAAAATACTTGTCGGTGGTCCAGCCTGCTTCGCTGATAGGAGCGTCATAGTCATAGCTGCTGCACATAGCCGAGTAAGCCGGATTATTGGCACCGCCCCACCAGCCAAAGGTCGTTCCTCCGTGGGTCATGTACAAACTGAAAGAAATACCTTTGTCCATCATCTCTTTCAGGCCATCCACCATGATTTGTCCGTCACGGGTTTCGTGCTTGCGCCCCCAGTGATCAAACCATCCGCTCCAGAACTCGCTGCACATCAACGGAGCGTCGGGGCGTACTTCTTTCAGTTTGGCAAACTGCTTGTCGATATCAGCTCCCGTACCAAAATTTATAGTCCAAAGCAAATCATCCAAACCATTATTCAGGAAATTAGAACTCCAGTCACATTGGAACAAAGGCACTTCAGTAAAGCCTGCGGCACGTACCGTATCACGGATGGCAGACACATAGGGCTTGTCCGTGCCATACGAACCATATTCGTTTTCCACCTGCACCATGATGATGTTACCACCACGGGTAATCTGTAAATCCTGCAACTGCTTGCCCACTTCATGCATAAAGGCTCCCACGTGCTGCATATAGAAAGGATCGAGAGTACGAAGCTGCACGCTGTCGTTCTTCAGCAGCCACCAAGGCAGCCCACCCATTTCCCATTCCGCACATACATACGGACCGGGACGCACAATGACGTACATACCATGCTTCTGAGCCAATTTACAGAAAGCTGCAATATCTTTATTACCTGTAAAATCATACTTACCGGGAGTTTCCTCATGCAAATTCCAAAAGACATACAGACAAAGCGTATTCATGCCCAATGCTTTACACATTTCAATACGATGTTCCCAGTATTCACGGGGAATACGCGGATAATGCACCTCTGCCGCTTTGACCACGAACGGTTTCCCATTCAGCAGAAAGGTATTCTTACCCGCTTCGAATGTCCCGGGCTTATTGCCGGCACATCCTGCCAGCAGCAGGACCGCCAGCAACAAAGTCAGTAATTTCTTCATGTTTATTTATCTATTGTTATTTTTCATTCTTGTTTATCCGGATTACCGTAAATGAATAAGCCGGCAATTCATACCCGAATTTCTCGCTTACCTCCATTGTACCGGATACAGGACGAACCTGTTGGTCTGTCGGTTTTCCTGCCAAAACCGTCTTTACGGCAGTGGTGTTCATTCCTTCCAAAGACGGGAGCTCCACTTGCGCATTCACCGCTACCGGCAGCAGATTCACCAGTTTCACGATCATATCTCCTGTCTTTCCGTCGCGGACTACCGACACACCTATCCGTTTCTTCACCGCATCTTGTGCATTATCCAAAGTCACGGAAGAAGCGATGTATTCACTGCCCGCATTTTGTCCGTACATCTGCTGCGCATAGTAACCTACGGTGGGTTTTACCTCCGTATTATTGAAATAAATCAAATCCGGATTCCACTGGGTATGTCCCTCCTTAGCCAGTAACGGAGCGTAAGAAGTCATGGTCACCACATCGGCATTACGCTCCACGGAAGTCAGGTACAAGGCCTCGGCCAAAGCTGTTTCTATATTGTTGGGACGTCCCGGCAAATGAGCCGCATACTCTCCCAAATACACTTTCGCCTTGTTACGGTCATAACGGTCATAGAAATCCTGATTGTTGATAAACCATCCCGGGGTGTTATAATAATGTTCATCCACCATCGGAATACCCATCTTAGTGGCGAATTTCCAGCCTTCCTCATAATCACTGCCCTCATAGAACGGGCCTACCGTTCCGATAACGGTCACTTCGGGATATTTCTCCTTCACCGCATTGAAAATCATGGTGAAACGTTCTTCAAAGATATCGGTAATCAAATCCTCGTTACCAATACCGATGTACTTCAGATTGAAAGGTTTGGGATGTCCGGCTTGCGCACGCTTCTTTCCCCACACGGTCTTCTTCGCATCTCCATTCGCATATTCTATCAAATCCAGTACATCCTGCACGTACTGCGGCATTTCCTCCATCGGGATTCCGCCTTGCTGACCGCCGCAACCCAGTTCGCCTACCGAGTGATGACTGCAAGTACCCGAATTCTGACAAGGCACTCCGGCTGCCACTACAGGAACAGGTTCGGCCCCCATATCCTCGCAGAACAAAAAATATTCATGATATCCCAGACCGCGGGTCTGATGATACCCCCACAAATTGCGCAGAGGCTTGCGTTCCTCCAACGCTCCTATAGAGCCTTTCCAATCATAAATATTGTCCACACCATCTCCGTGAGCCACACATCCGCCGGGGAAACGGACAAAACGGGGATGAAGGTCCGCCAAAGTCTGTGCCAAATCGGCGCGCAGCCCGTTCTTCCTGCCTTTAAATGTATTCTGTGGGAAAAGAGAAACCATATCCAAGGCATACTTCCCAGCCATCTGCGGACAAACGGACAACACGGCATCCGCAGCATCCGCCGTTGCCGTCAGTACAGCCTTTTGTTTTTTCCACTCTGTAGATGAAACCCGAATAGCAGCCTGCGCAATTTCCTTGCCATCTTTGGTAGTCAGCCTCACAAGCACTTTTCCACCTTTCGTATCATCCAGCACTTTGGAAAACACAGAGAAGTCATACTTCTCACCTTTTTTCACGGCAATACCGTCAAAACCGTTATTCACCAAGGCAGCACCCGGGCGGTGTACCTCTAACACTGCATAGTGAGCATTGTTAGCATGGATGGGACTGTCCTCACTGACAGACAGTTCCGCATCAGTACCCTGTATACTCCACGCATACGTGCTGTTCCAGTTCTTATCTCTTGCACCGTCTTTGGCAGAATATTCAAAATCACGGTTCTGAACCAGCTCCGCATAAAGTCCACCATCGGCTCCATAATTGATATCCTCAAAGAAAATACCTATCAGATGCTCGCTAATGGGCTTCACCCGTCCGGTATCCACCCGGATGGTGGCAGCGACCGGTTTTAGTCCGGCAAAGCGGACGGCATCCTGTTCGGTACGCTCATTATTCTGTATATCGCGGAATTTCTTATGCTCAGCAAA
>ENA-UEQQ01000782-UEQQ01000782.1-human-gut-metagenome-genome-assembly--contig:-NODE-782-length-11102-cov-26.252426_pt1 | contig 11102 bp, 10 predicted proteins | sample MGYA00242956_ERZ507956 | MGnify/ENA primary metagenome ERZ507956 (study PRJEB26167, sample SAMN06115407) | human gut metagenome | host: Homo sapiens | place: China:Hubei | collected 2016-07-12... | reverse complement strand
TTTGCTACCTTAAGAAGCTGTGAACGTGATGTGAATTTACCGTTTTCCTCTCTGTAGTCCACGATGTTTTTGGCAATACGCTTTTTATTTATATCAGTATTATTCGACATTTATAATTATCACTTTAAATATTTTCGATGTAAATGATTTGTCAATAGTGTCTTTATCTTTTCTAGTGATAATATTGAAAATATAATTGTTGATATCTATTCAATTATACTTATAGCCATTAAACATATTTGTTTAAATAAAGTTTTACCCTATAAAAGATAGGTAATTATAAAAATGATTGATTTTTTAATTTATCCCAATATTCTTTTCCCAACAGTTGCCAGCCACCTACTATTGCAATTGAGAGAAAAATAAAACCTATGATTATTGCTTTTCTGCTAGTACTAGATGGCAATAATGGAACAATTGCTGGTTCTATTATTGCAAACACAGGCTTCTCTTCCTGAATTTTAGCACGTGCCACCTGTAGTTGTTGTGCTACCTGGCTGTATACCTGATAGGCAAGGTTCATATCGTTTTGCAGGCGTTCCTGTTCGGCACGCACGCTCTGTAAGGCGATATTGCGGTTGCTATCGAAATAATGGGCATATTTGCTCTGGGCATTGTAATATTCCTGTTGACGTTCCTTATAGAGCTGTTCCAGGTAGGAACAGTCTTCCTTAGCTTTCTTGATGCGGTAGTCGATGATATACTGCTGAAGTTTAGCTACTACGCTGTCTGCTACAATGGCAGTTACTTTCGGATCTTGCAAAGTCACAGTTATTGTTGTCATAGCTGTTTTTTTATCGACATTAGCTATAATTGCTTTTCTCAATCCTTTTACTTTTGATGCTTCTTTTTTGGTCAGTTGGAAAGGATTTAAAACAGATGCTGTATCGGCTTCCTCTGTAAAGATTGACTTGATTGCTCCAATAGCCATGCCCGGAGCTTTTATGATATAACTAAACCACGGAGTTTTTTGCTCATCCAGATAAGCTACTAAGGTAGTATCCAATTCTCCATCCAATGTCTGTACACGGGTATTGAAAAGTTCCAGAATAAATGGGGTAGAGGCTACAATATCTGGAGCCAAAGTCGCATTCAGCGCATCGGGGCTGTTGCTGGTTGCAGCTCCACCCAAGAAGGAAGAAGCCAGGCTGGCAAGTCCTCCGCCTGCTTTATCTCCGCCCATTTCGGGAGAGAGGGTGACGGTTACGGTGTACTGCTTGGGAATGCTCAGGGCAATAATGATACCCAGTACTACGCCTACTCCGGCTGCCTTGTAGAGGGTTTTTCGGATGGTGATAATACGACGTAGAATATCCATCCAGTCTATCGTGATTTCATCGTTTTCCGGATCCTGTACGTCCGGATGCTGGTAGTTTTTGTTTTCGTTCATAGATGATTGGGTATCTAAAAAAGCTACAGTCGGCGTTGAGACATTGGTAAGAGATATTGGGTTGAGATTTATCCTTGCGCCTCCTGTAGCTGTTTATAATCAGTAGTTTACTTAATCAATGCCGTAATGGCAGCTGTCATGGTTGCCAGTGAGGCTACAGAGCTTGTCAGGCCGACAACGTTGCCGATGTTGAACTGCTTCTTGCGCTTGCTGGGCACGATGATTTCGCAGCCGGGTTCCATCTGTTTCTTGCCGCTGCCTTTCACCTGGGCTATCTGGCCGTTCATGTAGATGATGAATTTCTTGCTCTTCTTGGCGTTCTGACCGTAGCCGCCTGCCTGGTTGATGTAGTATTTCACGCCTTCGCCTTCCTTGAAGGATACGGTGTTCGGCATCATTACGGCGCCGTCTATCTTCACGGTGTTGTTGTATTCGGGCACGCTGATCACGTCGCCTGCACGCAACACGATGTCGGCATCGCTGCCGGGGTTGGCAAGGGCGGCTTCCAGGTCGATGCCTACCGTAAAGGTACTTTGTACGTTGATGCCCAGGGAGTCGATCATGGCGTCGCCTACCTGGCGGCGGAGCAGGTTCACTACATCCTGCATACGCTTGATTTCTTCTTCATTTGCCACGCGGGTCAGCTTGGCTCCCTTGACGTAGGCAAACGGGGTGGCGCCTCCTGCCTTGGCGATGATGCTGCTGATGCGCTCGCTCTTGGTGGTGAGGGCGTAGGTTCCGCCGTAAAGCACTTCACCGTCTACCGTTACGTTCTGCTGGGCGCTGTAGCCCGGGCTGCGGCGTACGAATACCTGGTCGTAGGGCTGGAGGGTGAATCCCGGTTCGCCGTCTACCACAAAGCCGTCTTTCAGGCCGAAAGAGAAGGTCTGTCCGATGGTAGCGGGGCTTTCGGTGCTCTTCGGATCTTTTACGCGGCGTGCCACGTCGACACGTACTACGGAAGCCGATTCACGCAGACCGCCTGCGGTGATCACGAGGTCTTCGAGGGTCATGTTGTCGGCATACGGATAGTCGCCCGGATGAGCTACTTCGCCGAATATCTGTACGTTGCCCAGGTCTTCCAGGTCGTGGATGCTGGGGATGTAGAGTACGTCGTTTTTCTGCAACGGGATGTCGGGCTGGCTGCCGTCCATGATGGCGCGGATGTCTATCTGCTTCACTTCGCGGGTCTTGTTCTCACGCTCGCGGTACAATACGGCACGGCCGGTAAAGGCGTCTGCCATCAGTCCGTCGGCTTTCTCTACCAGTTCGCGTACGGTGTTCAGCTTGCCGCCCAGCTCGTAGATGCCCGGACGGTATACGGCGCCGCGCACTTCCAGCTTGTTGGTGAAGCGGTCCAGAATGGCTTCGGCGGTGATTACGTCGCCGTCGTGCAGCTGGCATACGCTGTAGTCGGTGTCATCTACGGTGTTTACCTGATATTCCTTACCGTTCTGGCGCACGATGCGCAGGCTCTTGGTATAGGCGTCGCTGGTAAATCCGCCGGCATATTTCAGCAGGGTAGAAAGGGTTTCGCCTTTCTTCATCTCGTAGCGCATGGGGCGTTTCACGTTGCCTGTAATCTGTACCAGTTCTTCGTAGGCAGGAACGATAATCACGTCGCCTTCTTCCAGGCGGATGTCGTCGCGGGTCTTGCCCTGCATGATGAACTGGTAGACGTCTACCGTAGCTACGGTCTGTCCGCCGCGCGATACTTTCACGTTACGGAGGCTACCGATGTCGCTCACACCGCCTGCACGGTAGAGGGCGTGGAATACGGTAGAGAAGGCCGAAAGGGCGTAGGTTCCCGGCTGTATCACTTCGCCCATCACGTTGATCTGGATGGTGCGGGTGTTGCCCAGTGTAACGCGTATCTGGTTGCTCTGGTCGGAATAGATCTTACGGAGCTCGCCGGTGAGGTACTGCTGTGCGCGCTCGATGCTCATGCCGCTCAGGAATACAGGGCCGAGCTGTTCGAGGTTGATGGTTCCGTCGGGCGAGATCTGCTGGCGGATGGTGTTCTGGCTGGCTCCCCAGATATCGATTACCACTTCATCGCCCGGACCGAGGCGGTAGTTGGGCGGAGTGGCTATGTTGACGTTCGGTTCGAACGTAAGGTTTCGGGTATTGAAGATGTTGCGGCCGAATACGGCGTCCTGCTGTGCCACTTCCTGTGCCTGTGGCTGTTCGTCGAGCATGGTGGAATTGTCTTCCTGTGTCTGCTCGCGCAGGCGTGCTTCGGCTTTGGCGGTTCCGGTCATGTCGCCGGCAGCGGTACCTGTCTGCTGTTCGTACATTTTCTTCACGCGTTCCGCCTGTTCGCGGGTTACGCCTCGGCGTGCCAGCTCGGTAGCTATGGTACGCTGGTCTTTGCCTTGTTTTACTCCATCTTTAGCATATTCCAGCACTTGCTGGTCGGTCATGCCCGACTGCGCCATGAGCAGGGGCGAACATGCCATAAAAATAACAAGTGATAAAGCTTTTAGTTTCATGCTTGTCTGTTAGTGATTTTATATTGTTTTTCTGAATTTACTCTTCGATGGTTTCGCACCAGGTGTAGCTCACTTTGAGCAGGGCGGTGCTTTGGGGCATTTCGATGGCGATGTAGTGGCGGCCTCCGTAGCGGAGGAACTTGCCGGTCACACCGTAGAGCGGACCGCGGCGTACTACCCGGACGGGGACGCTGCGCTTGCCGCGAAGCTTTTCGGAATCGATGAACCGCGTGCCCTGGATGTCGGGGTTGGTGGCATGCATGAAGTTCTGCATGTCGCGTTCGCTCACCGTGCAGTAGTCATTGCCGTTGCGTTCCTTCTTCAGGAAATAGACGGGCAGCGGGGCTTCGGAGGCGAACTGCCGGCACCAGTTGGCGTCATAAGGACAGTGGATGAAAATCAGGTTGTGGATGGCGGGTACGAGTATGTGGGTGCATTCACCCTCGTGTCCGGTGTCGCGGAGCTCGTATGTCATGGGGATGTAATGCTCGATGCCCTGCTCTTTGAGATAGGCGGCTACTGTAAGTTCTTTGTTGTACACCGTCTGCAGGGGAAGCCATACCTGTTCTTTTTCCATGTCTGTGGATGTTTGTCCTTCTGGTTTTTTGTTCCCTTTTTTCTTGATTGAATGTTTGTTGAGGTACGGATGTACCTCTCTCTCCTTTCTAGCGTCTGAAAAACACTATGAATCAGTTTGTTATCTCCAAAAATGGAAGATGACGCACATCGTGCTTCTGTCTAGGATCCGTTCCCACAGCCGCATAGGAAGTCGTTCTTCGGCGCAAAGATAACAAATTTATATGCAGAAAGGTTTATTTTAACCCTTTTTTTAGATATGATTGTTAAATTTTTTATTTTTACACAAGGACTGCCGTCTTTTTCCGAATGTGGACGCGAACGGGCTGGCTTGTCAATTTATCCGTTTTTTTGTCGATTGGTACAAAAAAATCTCCGGATGCCGGCATCATGTGCGGACAATGTCCGGAGATTTTTTTGGATATTCGTACGAAAAGCCGGAGCTTTTGTACGAATATCCGGGTAAACTTCCTGATGTTTACTTCAACTTTTCAGCTTTTTTTCCCGTCGGGCTGCCTTTTCGGGAGTCCGTGCCCACGGAAAGCTGCTTCAGAATCCTGAACTCGTTTTCTCCCGGCTCCTCGTCGGGATCGGCCTCGCGTACTATCAGGTTCGTCTTGTGCATGATGCAGCTCTCTATGATCAGTCTCAGGGTGGTTACGTCGAAATCTATCTCGCACACCTGTTCGGCTGCCTTGAAGAAGGTGGCCAGCGTCTTGAAACGGAAATTGCGGACGGTGTCGAAACACGTATGCGTGCCGATGCCCGTGATGCGCTGGATTTCCGACTTCGATACGTGCGACAGGGCGCACAGTGTATCGATGAACTTTCTTAATTCTTTGAGCCACTCGTCTGTCTGTTGCTTCGTAGGCTCGCACGAAGCGTATAATTTTTCGAAATATTTCATTGGTCTTGTCTCTCGGGGGTTATCTCTGCCGTATAGGGCAGTAATTAATACTCTGCCAATCGGTATTTTTACCGGTGAAAGACAAGAACGGAAGTTTACCTGTCAGGTTCTGTTGATGACACAAAGATAACGGAAAAATCGTGGCTGAACGTTTTTCTTTGCGAGAAAAACTTCCCTTGCTTTTACTCTTTCTTTTAATATATAATAGGAAAGGGTGGCAACACTGGTGGTGCTCTTGTGGCCCGCCGGACATTGTAATAACTTGTAACTCTGAGGGTTTGCTATGCTACACTTTGGTGACGGTGGTGGCCCGCCCTTTCGGGTTGCGTAAAAAAATGAAGAATTATGGAGGTGATAACAACTATGAAAAATCCTGGCAATCTGGGCTTTCTGGTACTTTCGAGGCGACTGCTTACCCAGATGTTTGCCGAAATGTACGGAAAGTGGCATTCCGACTCGCAGGCGTATGTGTATCTGCTCATGGCGGCGTGCTTTACCGATCAGGGTGATACCCCTGGATGCCTGAAACGGGGCGAGCTGTTTTTCTCAGGAAGGGAGCTGAGTCTGCGCTTCGCCTGGAGCCGGAGGCATGTGAACCATTTTATCGGAGAGCTGGAGCAGAACGGTGTGGTGGAGGTGATGAAGGTGCAGAACTGTTCGAAGCTGCGTCTGCTGCACTACGATACGCTGTGCCGCATGCGGGTGAAAAACGGTGCGGACGGAAGGCGCAGGAGCGCGGGCGACGAGATGTTCGAGGTGTTCTGGGAACAGTATCACGACATGACGCAGCAGCCTGCCCTCGACATCGAGGCGGCGCGCAAGGCGTGGGGGAAACTGACGCTGACCGAGCGAGAGGAGGCGGTGGGAAACATCGAGATGTATCTCTGCATGCTGCCGTCTATCGACCGGGCTCGTACGGCGCTGAAGTATTTGCAGATGAAGAGTTTTGTACTCAATTGATTATATTTTTATCTGTGTTGTCTGATGAAATGTTTTAAGTATTTTTAGGATTATGGGGATGGTTTATGCGGAAGAAATAGAAGGGGCGGTACTGGGGGCGTGCCTGCTGGAGCGTTCGGCTCAGGCGGTGGTGCTGAAAAGTCTGCGTGCCGAGATGTTTTACCTGACGGCGCACCGGGTGGTGTTCGAGGCGATAAACGCGCTGTATGCCCGGGGAGCGGCGGTGGATATGCTGACGGTGACCGAGGAGCTGCGTGCTCAGGGACGGCTGGATGATGCGGGCGGTCCGTTTGCCGTGGCGAAACTGGCGGCGGGGGTGGCTACGTCGGCTCACCTGGAGTATCATTGCGGCATCCTGTTTCAGTATTACCTGCGGCGGAAGCTGGTGGAGGTGCTGACACGGGAGCTGGCGGCGGCAAACGATATGACGTGTGATGTGTATGATGTGCTGATTGATACGCAGCGGGAACTGGGGGCGCTGCTCGAGGATTCGCCGCTGGAGAATCACTTGCACCCCATGCCGGAGGTGATGGATGATACGGTGGCGCTGGTGGACCGCCGGCAGGAACTGGCTGTGAACGGGCTGACGGGTGTGCCTACGGGTTTGCAGCGGCTGAACGAGATGACAGGGGGATGGCAGCCGGGCAACCTGATTTTTACGGCGGCGCGTCCGGCCGACGGAAAGACGGCACTCGACTTGTTCTTTGCGCGTCAGGCGGCGATGGCGGGTGTGCCGGTGGTGTTCTTCACGCTGGAGATGACGGCTTCGGAACTGGGCGAGCGCATGGTACTGGCAGAGAGTTCGGCCGATCCGTTGCGTATCCGTCAGGGCAGGCTCTCGCCGGAGGAGGTGGAGGATGTGCACCGTACGGCGGAACGGATGAGCGCGCTGCCGGTACATGTCGACGATACACCGTACATCAACGTCGACCAGTTGTGTGTCATCGCCAAGTCGCTGCGGGCAAAGGGGCTGCTGGGCTTGCTTATCGTCGACTATCTGCAACTGCTTGCCACGGTGAATCCGGGGCGTACGCGTGAACAGGAGGTGGCGGAGTGCAGCCGCAAGCTGAAGGGGCTGGCGCGCTCGCTGGGCTGTCCGGTCATCGTGTCGAGCCAGCTCAACCGTCAGGCGGAAGACCGGGCGGGGAGTCCGGAGCTGCGTCACCTGCGCGAGAGCGGGGCCATCGAGCAGGATGCCGATCTGGTGGTTCTGCTGCACCGTCCGGAGCGTTATCATATCCGGGGGGATCCCGATACGGGGTGGTCTACGCGGGGCATGGGCATCGCCACGGTAGCCAAGCACCGCAACGGGGCGACGGGAAAGGTATATTACGGGTATAATCCCAGCATGACGAAAATCGGCGAGTTCGCGGGTACGCCTGTGACTGCGCCGGCAAACAATTTAAAACGGAAGAATGATGAAGGAAAGAGCAGTGACTTATTCGGTGGTTCCGCGGGTTGATCCGCGTGATATCTCGGCAGAGATGACGTATTATGCCCGTGCACAGGCGCGGGGAGAGGTGACGCTGGGCGACATGGCGCGCCGTATTCAGCGGCGGTGTACGGTGACACGTGCCGATACGCTGGCGGTGCTTGTAGCGCTGGAAGAGGAGGTCTGCCGCGGGCTGTGCAACGGCGAGATTGTCCGTCTGGGTGAGCTGGGTTCGCTTCAGGTGGGAGTGAAAAGCGAGGGAGTGCGGCTGGAGGCTGACTTCCACGAATCGATGATAAACAAGATATGGGTGCGTTTCCGTCCGGGCATGGTGCTGAAAGGGATGCTGGACGGGGCGGCTTTCGAACGGGTATCGCCGCGCAAGGAAGCCGGACGTGCCGGAAAGGGGATGCGGTATGAAAGAGAATGAACATGGCAACGGGGAATTCCGTCTGCGTATCTACGGCAAGTCGGAGCTGGCTTGTCTGTATTTTCCCGACCGTTCGCCGGAAACGGCACGGCGCAATCTGTACCGGTGGATGTACCGCTGTCCGTCCATCCGCGAAGGGCTGGCGGCACTGGGCCACGACAAGCACCGCAAGTTTTTCCTCAAGCCGGAGGTGGAGGTGATCGTGCGGGGACTGGGGGAGCCGTAAGATTAAGAGAGGCTGTTTTTTCGGAACGGGAACGGGGCTGGTGAAACAAAAAACATTATCTTTGCACGAAAATACAGGATTTTGTTAAAAAAATGATTAAATCAAGCAAGGAATAATGATTGACGGACTTATTGAATTGGAAAACGATCTGATAGCGGAAGAATGCGAAAAATATAAGTCGTCAAATCGGATTTCGGAACAAGATTTGAACACGGAAACAGTTGCTGCATTGGCAGAAAATGTGCATTCCTTTCTGATAAACAGCCTTATATATACTTTTCTCTACCAAAAAAAACTTTTGGACTCGGTGGAAATCTCAGGCAGCTATGGATTTTTGCCTGATGGAGAATATTCTCTTTATACTCAGTTTCCGGCAGAAGTAATCCCTTCTTTATGTGAAGAACTGCATATCGTATTTCTGAATGCTGTGATAGAGCGGAAGAACGGCCTTGTTTACAGAAAAAAATCGAAGCATAATCTTATTGATAAGGGAGCGGTTTATACCAGATCTTATGTCGCTTATGAAATAGTGAAAAATACCTTGTCGGGTGTTCTGATAAAAACAGGGGCTGCAATGACTATTTCAAATGCGATAATCAGGTTTTGGGGTGAGAAACGTGTTTATTTGGCTTTGGCGTTTGCCACGATGTTGTTGTGTGCGGTAGGCGTTTTTATCGATGTAGCGGTGATAACGGTAGCTCCGGTTGCATTGTCTATCGGTCGGAGGTTGGGGATTCCTACTCCGCAACTGCTGCTTGTGATGATAGGTGGAGGGAAAAGCGGAAATATTATTTCGCCCAATCCCAACACGATTATTGCGGCCGAGAATTTTGGGGTCGATTTGCCCTCGGTTATGTTTGCCAATATTATACCGGCCATAATAGGTTTGTTGTTTACCGTGTTCGTGATAGCCCGTTTTTTCCCGGTGAAACCTCGTAAGGTTCATACCGATGAGGAAGAGATGGGACACGACGATGGGTTACCTTCGTTATGGAGTAGTTTGGTGGCTCCCGTCGTGACTATTTTCCTGTTGGCTTTACGACCTTTGTGCGGTATCACCGTAGACCCTTTGGTAGCTCTTCCGGCAGGTGGACTGTGTGGATTGATATGTATGCGGCAATGGAAAAATGCATTGCCGAGTATCGAATTCGGTTTACAGAAAATGTCGGTGATAGCCGTGTTGTTGATCGGTACAGGGACTATTGCCGGTGTGATTAAAGATTCGACTTTGAAAGATTATATCTTGGCCATGTTGGATCATGTGAGTATGGGAAAGGATATGATTGCTCCTATTTCCGGTATTTTAATGTCTGCCGCTACGGCTTCGACTACGGCGGGAGCTACGTTGGCTTCTGCCTCTTTTGCCGATACGATTTTAGCAGTGGGCGTTTCGTCGATATGGGGTGCAGCGATGGTTAATGCCGGGTCTACCGTGCTGGATCATTTGCCTCACGGGTCGTTTTTCCATGCTACGGGAGGGGTTTGCGATTTGACGTTTAGAGACCGGTTGAAACTGATTCCTTATGAAACACTTATCGGAGCCGTGTTAACTCTATTCTCGATTATAATGTATTGGATATGTCGTTGACGAGAACTTCTAAACGGTTGGTTTCATTGGACGTGTTGAGGGGTATTACCGTTTGCGGTATGATTCTCGTCAACAATGCAGGAGCGTGCGGATATGCATATGCTCCTTTGAAACATGCGAAATGGGACGGATTTACACCGGCCGATCTTGTTTTTCCTGCCTTCATGTTTATCATGGGAGTCTCTATTTATTTGTCGCTCAATAAATCGAATTTCGATTGGCGGGTTTCGATTGCCCGAATCCTGCGGCGCACGGTATTGATTTTCGTGTCGGGTGTCGCCCTCAAATGGATTTTGGCGTTTATTGCTACCGGTGAATACAATACGCTTGAAAATTTACGGATTATGGGTGTATTGCAGCGACTGGGAATCTGTTACGGGATTGTAGCTCTTTTGGCTGTGACTGTTCGTCATCGTTTGTTCCCGACGATTATCGCCGTTTTGCTTGTCGGGTATTATTTGCTGCAACTTTTCGGGAATGGATTTGAGAAATGTGCCGGGAATATTGTTTCTATGGTCGATTATGCCGTGTTGGGAAAATCTCATATGTATTTGGGCGGAGCTCAATTCGTCGATCCCGAAGGGATATTGAGTACGATTCCGGCAATAGCTCAGGTGATGATAGGATTTCTTTGCGGAAAGGTTATCGTCGGAGAGAAGGAGATACGTTCACAAATCGTGAAGTTGGCAGTTTGGGGTACATCGATGTTCGTTATCGGGTATCTGTGGAGCTATGCCGCTCCTTTGAACAAACGGCTGTGGTCTCCGAGTTTCGTTTTGGTAACTTGCGGTATCACCTCTCTGATTTTTGCAACACTCATTTATATTATCGACGATTCGAAGAGGACGCGTTGGTCGTTTCCGTTCTTGGTAGTAGGCGTAAATCCGTTATCGATTTATATATTCAGCGAAATTGCCGGAGGGTTATTCCGTAAACTCCAATGGACGACAATATCGTTCGAAGGGATATGGCAGCCTCTTTTCGGGAATTACGGAGGCAGTTTGGCCTATGCGCTCGCCTTTCTTATGTTTAATTGGCTCATTGCCTTTTTCTTGTACAAAAAGCATATTTATATCAAATTATAGAAAGATGAAAAAACTA
>ENA-UEQQ01000762-UEQQ01000762.1-human-gut-metagenome-genome-assembly--contig:-NODE-762-length-11289-cov-7.607653_pt1 | contig 11289 bp, 11 predicted proteins | sample MGYA00242956_ERZ507956 | MGnify/ENA primary metagenome ERZ507956 (study PRJEB26167, sample SAMN06115407) | human gut metagenome | host: Homo sapiens | place: China:Hubei | collected 2016-07-12 | study... | reverse complement strand
CTGGATGGCCGTCTGCTCGCGCTCAAGCCGGACGTGACCCTCTCCATTGCCAAGACGGCGCAGCCCGCCCCCGGCGAGACCCTGCGGTATTACTACCATGAGAACGTCTACCGCCCCTCGGCAGAGAGCCACACCTTCCAGGAGATCTCCCAGATGGGCCTTGAGATGCTGGGCGCGGTGGGGGAAGCACAGGTGCAGCAGGCGGTCCGGCTGGCAGCGCAGAGCCTGGCCCAGCTGGGGGCCGCGTGGGTGTTGGAAGTCAGCCACATGGGCTATCTGTTCGGCCTGTTCGATGCACTGGGCGTGCCGGAGAATGCCCGCCCCGGCCTGCTGGAAAAGCTGCGGGAAAAGAATGCGCACGAGCTGCGCCGCGCCGCGCAGGCCGCCGGGCTGGATGCCGCCGGGGCCGCTGCCCTGACCGGACTGCTGGAGCTTTCCGGCAGCTGCGAGGAGACGCTGGCAAAGGCAGAGCGTGCCTGCCGCAACGACCGGATGCGTGCCGCCGCCGCTGAGCTGCGGGCACTGGCCAAAACGCTGGAGGCCTCCGGCGGGGCGGTCCGCCTTGACCTGAGCCTTGCCGGTGAGATGGAATACTACAACGGGCTGGTCTTTCAGGGCTACCTGCAGGGCCTGCCGCGGCCCCTGCTCAAGGGCGGCCGCTACGACCTGCTGATGCAGAAGTTCACCCCCGGGGCCGGGGCCATCGGCTTTGCGGTCTATCTGGACGAGCTGGACCGCCTGAGCGCCCCCACCCCGCCGGTGCAGAGGAACAGCACGGGCCGGGTCATGCTGAATGTGGCCCTGCCCAAGGGCCGTCTGGGCGACAGGATGTATGACCTGCTGGCCCGCATCGGCTACGGCTGCACCGAGGACTACAACGCCACCCGAAAGCTGGTGGTGGAGAACCCTGCGGCGGGCATCCGGTACTTCCTTGTCAAGCCCAGCGATGTGGCCATCTACGTTGAGCACGGCGCGGCAGATGTGGGTATCGTGGGCAAGGATATCCTCACCGAAGCCTCTGCCGATGTCTACGAGCTGCTGGATACCGGCCTTGGCAGGTGCCGGATGTGCGTGGCTGCCCCGGCAGATTACAAGGATGACCCCAGCCGCCCGGTGCGGGTGGCGACCAAATTCGTCAACATTGCAAAGAGCTACTATGCGTCCATCGGGCGGGATATCGATATCATCAAGCTGAATGGCTCCATTGAGCTGGCCCCCATTCTGGGCCTTTCCGATGTCATTGTGGATATCGTGGAGACCGGCACCACCCTGCGGGAGAACGGCCTGCGGGTGGTCACCGAGTTCATGCCCATCTCGGCCCGATTCATTGCCAATAAGGCCAGCTACCAGTTCAAGCACAACGAGATGGATGCCATGCTGGAAGCGCTGCGCAAGACCTTGCAGGAGGAAACAAAATGATCAAGCTGTATAATTTTGATGAGCTCAGGCCCGAGGAGATCCTGAACCGGGACATCCGCGCGGAGAAAAACGTGGAGGATGTGGTGGACGGCATCATTGCCGAGGTCCGCGCCCGGGGGGATGAGGCACTGAAGGAGTACGCGCTGAAATTTGACGGGGCAAAGATCGACGACCTGCAGGTGACGCAGGCGGAGATCGACGAGGCCTTTGCCAATATGGACCCCTATTTCCTTGAGACCCTGCGGGAGGCTGCCGCCAACATTGAGAGCTTCCACCGCCAGCAGGTGCACAAGAACTTCGTGATCAACGAGAAGCCCGGCATCGTGCTGGGCCAGAAATATACCCCCATTGAGAAGGCGGGCGTGTATGTGCCCGGCGGCACGGCAGCCTATCCCTCCACCGTGCTGATGGATGTCATCCCAGCCAAGGTCGCGGGCGTGTCGGAGATCGTGATGACCACCCCCGCCGGAAAGGACGGCAGGGTGAATCCGGTCATCCTTGCCGCCGCCGCCACCGCCGGTGTGACCAAGATCTTCAAGACCGGCGGTGCACAGGCCGTGGCCGCGCTGGCCTACGGCACCCAGACCATCCCGGCGGTGGACAAGATCGTCGGCCCCGGCAACATCTACGTTGCCACCGCCAAGCGGAAGGTGTTCGGCAAGGTGGGCATTGATATGATCGCCGGCCCCAGCGAGATCCTGGTGCTGGCCGACGGCGGCTGCAACCCCGCCTGGGTGGCCGCCGACCTGCTGAGCCAGGCCGAGCACGACAAGCTGGCCAGCCCCGTGCTGGTCACCGACAGCGCCGACCTCGCCAAGGCCGTGCAGGCCGAGCTGGAAGTGCAGATCCCTCAGCTGCCCCGCGCCGCCATCGCCCGCGCCAGCGTGGACGACAACGGCAAGATCATCGTCTGCACCGACCTGCACAAGGCCATCGAAGCCTGCAACATCATCGCCCCGGAGCATCTGGAAGTGTGCGTGGAGGACCCCTTCGGCGTGCTGAACGAGATCAAAAACGCGGGCAGCATCTTCCTGGGCCGCAATGTGCCGGAGGCACTGGGCGATTACTTCGCCGGCCCCAACCACACCCTGCCCACCAGCGGCACGGCCCGCTTCTCCAGCCCGCTGGGCGTGGACGACTTCGTCAAGAAGTCCAGCTTCCTCTACTACACCCGCGAGGCACTGGGCGAAGTGGCCCCCCGCATTGCCGACTTTGCGGAGCGCGAGGGCCTGCACGCCCACGCAAAGAGCGTGACCATCCGGTACGAGAAGTAAAAGAGGCGAGGTTGTTCGCCATAACAGAATAGACCTGAGGAAACCATTATGAGCCGTTTTCTTTCCCCCACCCTGTCCGCTGTCACCCCCTATACGCCGGGCGAACAGCCGCAGGACCAGCAGTACATCAAACTGAACACCAACGAAAGCCCCTATCTGCCCAGCCCGGCGGTGGTGGCGGCGGTGAGTGAAGCCGAGGTGGAAAAGCTCCGCCTTTACTCCGACCCTGCCTGTGCCGACCTGCTGCGGGCAGCGGCGGCCCATTTTGGCCTGCAGCCGGATCAGATCATGCCCGGCAACGGCAGCGACGAGAACCTGTTCTTTGCGCTGCGGGCCTTCTGCGACGAACAGCACCCGCTGGCCTATGCCGACATCACCTATGGCTGCTACGGTGTGTGGTGCGGGCTGCTGCACATCCCCAGCCACATCATCCCGCTGAAGGATGATTTCATGCTGGACCCGAAGGACTACTACGGCCTGCACCAGACTATCGTCATCGCCAACCCCAACGCCCCCACCGGCCTTGCCCTGCCGCGCAGCGCCATCGAGGGCATCTTGCAGGCCAACCCCGACAACGTAGTCATCGTGGACGAGGCCTATGTGGACTTTGGCGGCGAGAGCTGCGTGCCCCTCATCGACCGGTACGAGAACCTGCTGGTGGTGCAGACCTTCTCCAAATCCCGCCAGCTGGCCGGTGCCCGGCTGGGTCTGGCCATGGGCAATGCAAAGCTCATCGCCGACCTGAACCGGGTCAAGTTCAGCCTGAACCCCTACAACATCAACCGCCTGACCCTGAAGGCCGGGCAGGCCGCGCTGGAAGATACGGCCTACTTTGACCGCACCCGTGCCGCCATCGTGGACACCCGCAGCTGGACGAAGCAGCAGCTGGAAGCCCGCGGCTTTGCAGTGCTGGACAGCCGGTCCAACTTCCTGTTTGCAAGTACGAGCCGGAAAGACGGCGGAACACTCTACAAAGAGTTGAAGAAAAACGGCATTCTGGTGCGGCATTTTGACGCACCCCGCATCGCCAACTGGCTGCGCATCACCATCGGCACGCCGGAGCAGATGCAGGCTCTTGTGGAAACACTGGACAAAATTCTGGAGGAATGAACCATGGAAAACCGGATGATCTCTCTGGAACGCAACACCAACGAGACCCAGATCGACCTGACGCTGGATCTGGACGGCTCCGGCCGTTACGAGATCGACACGGGGTGCGGCTTCCTGAACCACATGCTGGAGCTGTTTGCCCGGCACGGCCGGTTCGATCTGGTGCTCACCTGCCACGGGGACGTGGAGGTGGACTACCACCACACCACCGAGGATGTGGGCATCGCGCTGGGGCAGGCGTTTGCCCGGGCGCTGGGCGATATGCGCGGCATCCAGCGCTACGGCAGCTTCCACCTGCCCATGGATGAAGCGCTGATCCTGTGCGCGGTGGACCTGTCCGGCCGCTGCACCCTGAACTGGGACATCCACTGTACCACCGAGAAGGTGGGCGATTTTGACGTGGAGTGCGCCAAGGAATTCTGGCTGGGCTTTGCCCGCAGTGTGCCCGCCACCGTCCACTTTGTACAATTTGCGGGCGAAAATACTCACCACATCCTCGAAGCCTGCTTCAAGGGGGCCGGACATGCGCTGGGTGCGGCGGTGAAGATCGACGAAGCCCACAAGGACGAGATTCCCTCCACGAAAGGACTGCTGGTATGATCGCGATCATGGATTACGGCGTGGGCAACCTGTTCAGCCTGAAATCCAGCCTTGCACAGCTGGGGCAGGACACGGTGGTCACCGCCGACCCCGATACCATCCGCAAAGCCGACCGGCTCATCCTGCCCGGCGTGGGTGCCTTTGGCGACGCCATGGACAAGCTGGTGGCCACCGGCCTTGTGCCGGTCATCCGGGCCGAAGCGGAAAAAAAGCCGCTGCTGGGCATCTGCCTGGGCATGCAGCTGCTGTTTGAAAAAAGCTATGAGTACGGCGAACACGCGGGCCTGGGATTTATCCAAGGCGAGGTGTGCCCGCTGGAGCCGGACCTGACGGACAAGAGCCTGAAGGTGCCGCAGATCGGCTGGAACGCACTGCACATCGTGAAAGACGACCCGCTGTTCAAGTACATCCATGAGGGCGAATACGTCTATTATGTGCACAGCTATTACGGCAAGAACTGTACCGAGAGTACACTGGCGACCAGCGAGTATTCCATCCCGGTCACCGGCGCGGTACGGGCGGGCAAGGTGTACGGCACCCAGTTCCACCCGGAAAAGAGCGGCGACACCGGCCTGCGCATCCTGAAAGCGTTTGCGGAGATATAAGGAGAATATGATGCAACTGTTTCCAGCCATTGATCTGCGCGGCGGCAAGGTGGTGCGCCTGACCCAGGGCGACTACAGCCGCATGACCGTATACGGCGAGGATCCCTGTGCCCAGGCACGGCAGTTCTTGACCGCAGGCGCAAAGAACCTCCACGTTGTCGACCTGGACGGCGCGAAGGACGGCACCCTTTCCAATTACGACACCATTGCCGCACTGGCCAAACAGGGCGGGCTGTACATCGAGGTGGGCGGCGGCATCCGCACCGAGGAGCGCATAGAAAAGTACCTCGCTCTCGGCGTGGGGCGCTGCATCCTGGGCAGCGTGGCGGTGACGGACTTTGCGTTTACCGCCCGGATGCTGCAAAAATACGGCGACAGGATCGCCGTGGGCGTGGATGCCAAGGACGGCTATGTGGCCATCCACGGCTGGAAAGAGGTCAGCGCCGAGCCGGGCGTGGACTTCTGCAGGCGGCTGGCAGACGCCGGGTGCACCGCCATCATCTACACCGATATCGCCTGCGACGGTGCCATGCAGGGCACCAATCTGGCCCTGTACCGCCAGCTGGCAAAGGAGGTGCCCGGCGTGGCCTTTACGGCCAGCGGCGGCATCTCGTCCGAGGCGGAGCTGCTGGAACTGAAAGAGATGGGCACCGCAGCCGCGATTCTGGGCAAGAGCCTGTACACCGGCGCACTGGACCTTGAACGCTGCGTACAACTGGTACAGGATTGAACGGAGGGGAAACCGATATGATCACAAAACGCATCATCCCCTGCCTGGACGTGCGCAGCGGGCGCGTGGTCAAGGGCACGAACTTTGAGGGCATCCGGGATGTGGCCGACCCCGTGGAGATGGCCCGGATGTACAATGCGGCCGGGGCCGACGAGCTGGTGTTCTACGACATCACCGCCAGCTTTGAGGGCCGCGCCCTCTTCACCGACATCCTCACCCGGGTGGCCAGCGAGGTGTTCATCCCGCTCACCGTGGGCGGCGGCATCAACACGCTGGAGGACTTTGACCGGGTGCTGAAATGCGGTGCCGACAAGGTCAGCGTCAACTCCGGTGCCCTGCGCGACCCCGACCTGATCCCGGCGGCAGCCCGGCGCTACGGCAACCAGTGCGTGGTGCTCTCGGCGGATGTCAAACGGGTGAACGGCCAGTTCCGGGTATTCGCTAAGGGCGGCCGCGAGGACACCGGCCGGGATGCGCTGGACTGGATCCGCTGGTGCGTGGACCACGGTGCCGGTGAGATCTGTCTGAACAGCATCGACACCGACGGCGTGCGCAATGGCTTTGATCTGGAACTGCTGGACGCTGTGGCGGCCCGCGTGGATGTGCCCATCATCGCCAGCGGCGGTGCCGGAAGAAAAGAGGATTTTCTGGAGCTGTTCCACCACAAGGGCATCGACGCGGGCCTTGCGGCCGGCATCTTCCACCAGAAGCTGCTGACCATCCGGGACCTGAAGGAATATCTGGCGGAGAATGGCGTGGAAATGCGCCTGTAAAAATACGCCGTACCCCTTGCGTTTGCAAGCCGAATACGCTAAACTAGAGCTATCCCCATCCGGGGAGGGAGAAACGACCATGGAACTGAAATTTGACGAAAAGGGCCTGATCCCTGCCATCGTGCAGGATCACTACACCAAAGAGGTGCTTACCCTTGCGTACATGAACGCCGAGACGCTGGCCCTCACCATTGCCGAAGGTCGCACCGTGTTCTGGAGCCGCAGCCGTCAGGAGATCTGGCGCAAGGGCGAGACCAGCGGCAACGTGCAGCGGGTGGTGTCCATCACCGCCGACTGCGACAAGGACGCACTGGTGGTGGAAGTGGTCAAGTCCGGCCCGGCCTGCCACACCGGGGCCGAGAGCTGTTTCTTCAACGAAGTATACGTCTCCCCGGAGCTGAAACAGTTCAGCTGGCAGGGCCTGTATGAACTGATCAAAGGCCGCAAGGATTCCCCCAAAGAGGGCAGCTACACCACCTACCTGTTTGAAAAGGGCAAGGAGAAGATCCTGAAAAAGGTGGGCGAAGAGTGCACCGAGGTCATCATTGCAGGCGAAAAAGAGGACAAGGAAGAAACCGTTTACGAGATCAGTGATCTGGCCTACCATGTTCTGGTGCTGATGGTCAGCGCCGGCATCACGGTGGAGGACGTGACCCGTGAACTGGAAAAACGACACGTCATTGACCATAAGGTCAAGCAGGAAAGGATGCAGTGAAGCAATTATGGCAGATTATAAGAAGTCCAGTGTCCATTGCCACTCCACCATGTGCGATGGCAAAAATACCTTGCAGGATATGGCAAGTGCTGCGTGCGCGCAGGGCCTGACCACGCTGGGCTTCACCGGCCATAGCTACACCCAGCGCGACCGCGAATACTGCATGAGCCCCAGCCGCACCGCCCAGTACAAGGCCACCATCGCCAAGCTCAAGGCCGAGTACAAGGGCAAGGTGGACATCCTGTGCGGCATCGAGTGGGATATCCTCAGCGAGGACAAGCGCACCGGCTACGATTACTGGATCGGCAGCGCACACCACCTGTACGGCAAGAACACCGGCAAGTATTACGAGATCGACTTCCGCCCGCAGGACCTGTGGGACTGCATCAACGACGACTTCGACGCCGACCCGCTGGCCGCTGTGGAAGCCTACTTTGCCGAGGTGGAAAAGGTGGCCGCCCTCAAGCCGGATATTCTGGCCCACATCGACCTGATCAAGAAGCTGAACGCCAAGGGTGAGTTCTTCGACGAGGAGTCGCCCCGCTACAAGGCTGCTGCTCTCAAGGCCCTGCAGGCCGCAAAGGACAACGACTGCCTGCTGGAAGTGAACACCGGCGGCGTTTACCGCGGCTACCGCAAGGACTTCTACCCTGGCCCCTGGCTGCTGGGTGAGTGGCAGAAGATGGGCGGCAAGGTGATCATCACCTCTGATTCCCACGACATTGCCAGCCTGACCTACGGCTTTGACGAGGCCGCTGCCGCCATCAAGGCCGCAGGCTTTACCAGCGTGGAGGTGCTCACCGGCCACGGCTTTGAGACCCAGGAGCTGTAAAGAGCACGATTGGAATTGCCGCCGCTTGCGCTCTGGCAATTTTCAGCGGAAAAATGTTTTTGATTTTGCAGTCAGAGCGGCCTGCGGGCCGCTCTGACTGCCTTTTCACGAGAGGGGCCGCCGCGGGCAGCTTCTTCGTAAAAAGCAACTGCATAAAACGACAAAACAAGGGACTGCTTTCCGGGCGGCCCCTTGTTTTGCGGTAAAAATAAAGTTGGAGGAACCCTATGACCCAGACCCAGTCCCGGAAGAAGAACCTCTTCCAGATGAATGTAGACCTGATGCACGGCCCCATCTTCAGGAGTCTGGTGCTGTTCATGCTGCCCATTCTCATTTCCAACCTGTTCCAGCAGCTGTACAACACCGTGGACACCATGATCGTGGGCAACGTGCTGGGCGACACCGCCCTTGCTGCCATTGGCTCCTGCGGAGCTATCTACGAGCTTCTGGTGGGCTTCGGCCTTGGCATCGGCAACGGCCTTGCCATCGTGGCAGCGCGCGCCTACGGCGCTCAGGACGAGGACCTGCTCAAGCGCACGGTGGCCGGGTCGCTGGTCATCGGACTGGCGGCGTCGCTGACCATCACCACGGCGGGCTTTTTCGGCCTGCGGCCGCTGCTGGAGCTGCTGGACACCCCCGCCGAAATTCTGGAAGATGCCTACCGCTACATCATCATCATTGATCTGGGCGTCATCGTCATGTTCGCTTACAACCTGTGCGCGGGCCTGCTGCGGGCCATCGGCAACAGTGTGATGCCGCTGGTGTTCCTGCTGCTTAGCTCGGCGCTGAATGTGGTGCTGGACCTGTGGTTCATTGCCGGGATGGGCATGGGCGTGGCCGGTGCCGCTGTGGCTACCGTGATCGCACAGGGCGTGTCAGTGGTGCTGTGCATCCTCTATGTCATGGCGCGGGTGCGCATCCTCATCCCGGGCCGGAAGCATCTGGACGTGGGCCGCAAGCTGTACTGGGACCTGTTCAGCCAGAGCATCTCCATGGGCCTGATGAGCAGCATCGTGTCTGCCGGTTCGGTGATCTTGCAGTACGGCATCAACGGGCTGGGCACCCTGACCATCGCCGGACACACGGCGGCCCGCAAGCTGTTTGCCTTCACGGACATGCCGCTCATTGCCATGGCGAATGCGGCGTCCACCTTCGTTTCCCAGAATTACGGCGCAGGCCAGCCGGAGCGCATCCGCAAGGGCATGCGGGAGATCTACCTGTATTCGCTGGTGGTCATGGTGGTGACGGTGCTGCTGATGCAGGTGAGCGCCGAGTGGCTGGTGCGCATGGTGTCCGGCTCATCGGAGGCCCTCGTGCTGGAAAACGGCGCACGCTATCTGCGCTGGACTTCCCCCTTCTATGCGGTGCTGGGGGTGCTGCTGTCCACCCGCTATGCCCTGCAGAGCCTGGGCGAAAAGGTGCTGCCGCTGTTTTCCAGTGTCATCGAGTTCCTGGGCAAGGTGGTGTTCGTGCTGGTGTTCATCCCCCGCTTTGCCTACAATGCGGTGATCCTGTGCGAGCCGGTGATCTGGTGCTTTATGGCCCTGTATCTGGTGGCGGTATACCGCTGCAATCCCTTTGTGTTCCCCAAAAAACAATGACCCGGTGCCCCGGGCAAACAAAAAGCGTCTGCAGAGGCTTCTGCAGACGCTTTTGTATTGGGGGGGTTCCTTACAGGGCCGAATAGCCAAAGCTGTTGACCAGGGCGTCGATGTGCTGGCCGGCCTTGCACATGGGGCAGTCACGGCTGTCGAAGCTGGCGTAGTCCGGCAGGCTGGCGGGGTCGAAGATGGAGGTGACCGGGTAGCCCATGCACTCGTGGGTGGTGGCAAAAATAGCCGAAAGCCCGGCCACCATGCCGCCGTAGTAGTTCACGGCCTCCACAGCAGCCTGCACGGTGTAGCCGGTGGTGATGGAAGCGGCCAGGATGAGCACATGCTTGCCCTTGACCATGGGGGCCAGATTGTCGCGCAGGATGATCTGGCTGCCGGTGGTGTACTCCGGGGTGATGACATAGATGGTCTGGTGGGCGTTCATGTTGGCAAAGCCGTCCTTGGTCAGCTCGTTGGCAAGGCAGGTGCCGATGACCTGTGTGCCGTCCAGGCAGAGAACGGTATCCACGATGGTGTTGTGCTGGTAGGCAGCCACCAGCTCTTTTGCCACGGCCTTTGCCTCGGAAAGGCGGGACTTCTGGGTGGTGACATCGATATAGTAATTGATGTGGCTGTGGCTGGTTGCGAAATGGCCCTTTGCCACACGCAGGAACAGATTGCTCTTGTTGGTGGGAAGCTTTACCATGTTGATCATAACTGCAACACTCCTGTTCTGTCAAACTACGGCCCATTGGCCTTTTTCAGGCGGAAACACAAACAGCGCGGCGGCCCCTGCCGCTGCGCTCCCCTTCTTTTCCATGAACCTATGGTATCAGAAAATGCAGGTGTGCACAAGATACAGAATTGCTACTTTCTTAAAGGTACTTGGTGCCAATAATGCTATCGGTATCTCCGGCTCCATCGCCCTGGTCACTGCTTTTATCTTTTTCAGGCCAAAGGCTGTTTATGCGGTAAAAGACTGTACCCGTCTTACTGACAATGTAGGTGTTACCGGTATCCTTCCTCAGGTTTTAGCAGCACTTGGCTCTGTATTTACAGCTGCCGGTGTTGGCGATGTGATCGCAGGGGGCGTAAGTGCCATTATCCCGGCCGGAAATCTGTTTGCAGCTACTGCCGTTTACTGTATCGCAATGGCTTTATTTACCATGATCATGGGTAATGGTTTTGCCGCTTTCTCTGTTATCACTGTAGGTATCGGTATCCCATTCCTCATCGCACAGGGCGCTGACCCGGTGGTTGTAGGGGCTCTCGGCCTGACTGCTGGCTACTGCGGTACTTTAATGACTCCTATGGCAGCTAACTTTAACATTCTGCCTGCAGCTCTTCTTGAAACAAAGAACAAATACATTGTTATCTTAAGCCAGCTGCCGGTTGCACTGGTAATGCTCGCTGTTCACATTGTATTAATGTATACTCTGGCATTTCGTTAAAATATTGTTCTTTTTTGTATACAATGCATAAACTATATCTAATATTTAACGAAGTTTACCGGGTAAATCTCAAAATATTTTGGGATATTTTGGGAAATAATTTTCAACAATTTTTCAGAAAGGATGATATACTATGAAACTTCTTCTCACTGCATTTGACCCATTTGGCGGAGATCCGGTCAATCCGG
>ENA-UEQQ01000748-UEQQ01000748.1-human-gut-metagenome-genome-assembly--contig:-NODE-748-length-11423-cov-8.064516_pt1 | contig 11423 bp, 6 predicted proteins | sample MGYA00242956_ERZ507956 | MGnify/ENA primary metagenome ERZ507956 (study PRJEB26167, sample SAMN06115407) | human gut metagenome | host: Homo sapiens | place: China:Hubei | collected 2016-07-12 | study... | reverse complement strand
GGGTTATCTCTGCCATGATACGCTTTCTGTGCTCTAAGCGCATTTCATTCAGCTCTTTCAGAAAACAATCCATTTCCTCATCCAATCCTTTCAGTAGCTCTTCATTGACCAATAGAGTATCATCATCCATCAGCAACAGTTCTGCTATTGTTTCTCTATCATCATCCACCAGTACAAAAGAGAATGGTTTCAGAATAGTCAGCTTGTCGAACTTTCCTTCATTTTTCATCTCCCCAAGTTCTACGATATCACTGCGGTCGTGTCCGGTTGTATTGAAAATAGTGATGCCTTCGCCATCTCCGTTCATTATCGCCGGAAAGAACATCAAGAAGGGGGGAGCTTTCGTAGAAATCATCTCCCTCGTATGTCATCCATTCTTCAATGGTGGTATTGGCTAGCTCCTTGTCTTCATCATCAAAGATAGACAGTTCGCCCGAATTCTGATTCGGTTGCAGATGAATGTCTGTAACGATAGTCTGTTCGCAACCGCAGGTGTATTTGCCGATTGCTTTTTTAAGAGTGTCCTCCAAGAGTGCTAATGACGATTGACTGAGCTTCATAATAACTTTCTTTTCTTAATGGTTGTTCAAAGGTATAAAAAAAACGGTTATCTCTGCATCATTTGACTAAAAATCATCATCAAATCTGTTCATTTGCATGTTCAGGCGTGCCATTCCCTCTTTTCGTTTCTCCAATTCGTCTACATACATGCTGATAAAGATATAATAGGAGATGGTTCCATCATGTATTTCGCCTGTCTCTTTTTTGTCTGTCTTGCTTTTCTCACGGGCAAGGGTTTGCGCTTTTAATGCCCATTCCAAGGCAGTATCTATGCTGTCTTGCATTTCGTAGCCCAAAGCGGTGTTATAGGCTGCATACATTTTCTGTTTTCCTTTTTTTGTTTCGTAGGTCTGCTTCCAGAGCTCTACTGCTTTACTCCAATTTTCTTCTTTGGCATATACGGCTGCGTCACGCATATTTACAGAACCACCACTGAAGAGATAGCGGTTACTGGTTTTCCAATAGGGGAGTAGATGTCTTACCGGAACCGTTCCTGCAAATTCAGATGCTTGCTTCACCATGTCTTCTTCGCTGATGAGGCGGGAACGTACTGACGCTTCACCATTTCCTGCCTCTTCCCAGAAAATACTGTCATTGCTGTTGACGGTCACCATAGGACCTTTGCGGTTAGGTAAATATATTCTGACGGTAGTATATACCTTTACATCCACTGTGCCGAGGAACACACCCCAGTCGGGCATATAACTTATCTTGCGATTGGAACGCATTTGTATGTTTTCCAGGGCTATCAGGAAATCTACGTCCAAATTCTGTGTAAGTTCCAGTACTTCATCTCTCGATAATGTGCTTTCGCGGGGATTGATGTCTTTACTCCGGAGGGCAGAGTCGCATATCACAACCTCTTCAAAGTAGTTTTCGTTGGCAAGGGCCTCTGCAAGGGATTCGGTTGTTATTGCGGCGTCTCCATTGTAGTAGTTGGTGAGGCGTGCCACCTCATTCTCGCTTTTTTTCTGTTCTTCCTCAGTGATGATGAGTTTGTTGTCCGGTACGTTTGGCATGTTGTTGACAACAGCCACACGTTTCAGTGTTGCCGGGAAACTGACTTCTGCCGGAAGCATATAATCAATGGACAGTTGTTCTACACTCTGGCAGCTGCCTAACAGCAGAGACCCCATCAATAACAGACAATAGTGATATTTGGTCATAGTCTTTGGTTTTGTTCTTTGGAGCAAAAGTACTCTTTTAGCTGAATATTCAAAAGCTGGAACGAATAAAAAATGTGATAATGTGGTAGGAGAAAAAGTGATAGGGTGATAAAAGATACCTGACGGTATCATCTTATCACCCTATCGCCTTATCATTTTATAGCTTTGCTTTATGCATTCCTTCCGTGGCAGTTTTTGTATTTCTTACCGCTTCCGCAAGGACAAGGATCATTGCGTCCTACGGTCTTCTCGGCACGGATAGGTTCGCGTCTTGGTTGTTCACGTGTATCTTGTGCCGCAGCGGCCTGCTGGTTCGGGTCATTCAAATCAACCTTCTGTTCGCGATACTTGCTCATATCCTGGCGTTGTTCCGGAGCAGCCTGGCGCACCTCTACTTGGCGGGGAGCCTGGGGAGCCTCAGGGGCTTCAGCCGGAGCCTCTTGTACCGGGATTTGTCCACGCATTAAGATAGAGATAGTCTGATTATTAATCTTATTCACCATGGCATCAAACAAGTTCACAGATTCCAGCTTGTAAATCAGCAGCGGGTCTTTCTGCTCGTAACTTGCATTCTGCACGGAGTGTTTCAGCTCGTCCAGCTCGCGCAGGTTTTCTTTCCATGCTTCGTCGATGACGTGCAGCAAGATGGATTTCTCGAATGACTTCACCACCTCCTTACATTCTGTCTCATAAGCTCTCTTCAGGTTGCAGGAGATGTTATACATACGTTTTCCGTCTGTGATGGGGATAAGTATGTTTTCGTACATGTGTCCCTGCGTTTCGTATACTTGCTTGATTACCGGATAGGCTATCTGTGCCATACGTTCTGTCTTGCGTTTGAAGAGTTCCATGGCAGCGTCAAAAGTTCTGTCTGCCAGTTTTTCTTTCTTCTCATTACGGAATTCCTCTTCGGTGAAAGGTACTTCCATGGCAAGTGTCTGGAGCACATCCATCTTGCAGTTTTCGTAGTCGGGCGCTTCAATGGCATTGGCACAGCGGTCCCAAATCATGTTCACGATATCCATGCCGATACGTTCGCCCATCAAAGCGTGGCGGCGTTTGGTGTAGACTACTGTACGTTGCTTGTTCATCACGTCGTCATATTCCAACAGACGCTTACGGATGCCGAAGTTGTTTTCCTCAACTTTCTTTTGTGCACGTTCAATGGACTTGGAAATCATGCCGTGTTCAATCATTTCACCTTCTTTGAAACCCAGTTTGTCCATTACACTGGCAATGCGGTCACTGGAGAACAAACGCATCAGGTCATCTTCCAAAGATACGAAGAATACAGAAGAACCCGGGTCGCCTTGACGTCCTGCACGACCACGTAACTGACGGTCCACACGGCGTGATTCGTGGCGTTCTGTACCGATGATGGCAAGACCGCCTGCAGCTTTCACTTCCGGACTCAGCTTGATGTCGGTACCACGGCCGGCCATATTGGTAGCGATGGTTACAGCACATTTCAAACCGGCAGTAGCCACAATATCCGCTTCCTTCTGATGCAGTTTGGCATTCAATACACTATGTTCAATCTTACGCATGGTAAGCATTTTGCTCAACATTTCAGAGATTTCAACAGAAGTGGTACCCACCAGTACGGGGCGTCCTGCTGCCACCATTTTTTCTATCTCTTCGATGACTGCTTTATATTTTTCACGTTTTGTCTTGTAAACGCGGTCATTCATGTCATTACGGGCAATGGGGCGGTTAGTCGGAATAACCACTACATCCAGTTTGTAGATGTCCCACAACTCGCCGGCTTCTGTTTCTGCCGTACCGGTCATACCGGATAGTTTGTGGTACATACGGAAATAGTTCTGTAATGTAATGGTGGCAAAAGTCTGGGTGGCAGCTTCTACTTTCACGCCTTCTTTGGCTTCGATGGCTTGGTGCAAACCGTCAGAATAACGACGTCCTTCCATGATACGTCCCGTCTGCTCATCCACAATCTTCACTTGGCCGTCAATTACCACATATTCGTCATCTTTCTCGAACATGGTGTATGCCTTCAACAGTTGGTTGATGGTATGCACACGTTCGCTTTTGATGGCATAGTTGGTCATCAGGGCATCCTTCTTTTCAAGGCGCTGTTCGTCTGTCAGCTCTGTTTCGTTTTCCAAGGCAGAGAGTTGCGCTGTGATATCGGGGAGTACGAAGAAAGTGGGGTCCTCTACATTGCTACTAATCAAGTCTACGCCCTTGTCCGTCAAATCCACGCTGTTCATTTTCTCTTCAATAACGAAGTACAGCGGGTCAGTCACCTCGTGCATGCGCTTGTTGTTCTGCTCCATGTAGATTTCTTCGGTCTTCAGCATACCGGCCTTGATGCCTTGTTCGCTGAGGAACTTGATGAGTGCCTTGTTCTTGGGCAGGCACTTGTGACTGCGGTACAAAGCGAGGAAGCCTTCTTCCTGGTCTTTCTTATCGTTTGATGCAATCAGGCGCTTGGCATCGGCCAGGTATTGGGTAGCCAGTTTTTTCTGAGCTTCTACCAGACGTTCCACTTGCGGGCGGAGCTGTTCGAAGAGTTGGTCATCGCCTTTGGGAACCGGTCCGGAGATAATCAGCGGAGTACGGGCATCATCAATCAATACTGAGTCCACCTCATCGACAATGGCATAATTATGTTGGCGTTGTACCAGGTCTTTGGGGCTGATAGCCATGTTGTCACGCAGGTAGTCGAAACCGAATTCATTGTTTGTACCGAACGTGATATCTGCCAGATAAGCTTTGCGACGGGCATCAGAGTTGGGCTGGTGCTTGTCGATGCAATCTACACTCAAACCGTGGAACATGTAAAGAGGACCCATCCATTCGGAGTCACGTTTTGCCAGATAGTCGTTCACTGTTACCACGTGCACGCCGTTACCAGTCAGGGCATTGAGGAATACCGGTAGGGTAGCTACCAATGTCTTACCTTCACCGGTTGCCATTTCGGCAATCTTACCTTTATGTAGAACCACACCACCGAATAGCTGTACATCATAATGTACCATGTTCCATACAGTATCGTTACCACCTGCTATCCAATGGTTCTGGTAGATGGCTTTATCGCCTTCGATGCGTACAAAGTCTTTAGTGGCAGCCAGTTGGCGGTCAAAATCGGTAGCTGTAACCACTATTTCTTCATTTTCAGAGAATCGTTTGGCTGTTTCCTTTACAATAGAGAAAGCGGTGGGTAATACTTCGTCCAGCGCTTTTTCATAAATCTCCAATATCTCTTTCTCGATTTTGTCGATTTGGTTGAAGAGGTCTTCGCGTTTTTCCAGTTCGGTATCTTCAACGCTGGCTTTCAGTTCTTCCACTTTGGCGCGTTGTTCGGCTGCCGAATCGTGGATGTAGGCTTTCAGTTCTTCTGTCTTGGCGCGTAGGGCGTCGTTGTCGAGTTTGGCTACTTCCGGGTAAGCGGCTTTGATTTTCTCCACCCACGGTTGTATTTCTTTCATGTCGCGTGTGGATTTGTTGCCGAAAATCGAGCTTAAAAATTCATTAAATCCCATTATGTATTTGTTTTTATTATTATTGCTGAGTTAGTTGAGCGTGCAAAGTTACTGATTTCTATACAGATTATCCAGATTTGCACAGATTATTTTAGAATCAAAAGTCGAGGGGAGATGCTGTACTTGCATTAGGGGCGCGGATGCGCATTACACTTGCCAAGGTAGGGGCAATGCGGTCAATACTGATGGGGGTACGGATGGTTTCAGCCTTCATTCCTCCTCCCAATAAAATGAGGGGAGCAGGAATATCGGCCGTACGTACTACACGGTTATCAGTACTATTTTCCTGCATGATAGTCCAGCCCGGGAGTATTTCCATGAGCAAATCGCCAGAGCGCTTGCGATGAAAACTATTGCGTATACGTTCTATTTGCGGTGACCAGGGGCCCAAAAGCAGGCGATGAGCTGAATATACTTCGCTCACGCCACTAAACTGAACCAGAAATTCGGCAGATTTTTCTTGAATTTCAGTCAGGCTCAACTGCTTGTTCTCAATAAGTTTATGGTTGAGATAGATTTGTTGGTCATAATAAGCTTCCACATATTGTCCCTCGCCATAGGATGCCATGAGGTACATGTTTAGCAAGGCGGCACAGCGGTTCAGGTAGAATTCACCACCCGGTATCCGGTATACGCCCGGGTCGGCTGCTTCCGGGTCGGCATAGCCGGTGGAGGTGATGCAGAAAAGTACGTTGTGGAGCCCAACTTTACGTTCTATGAGCTCTAATAAGGAAGCTATACTACGGTCCAGCCGTACGTAGGTATCTTGCATTTCCATGGCACATTCCTGCGTACTCCGGTGGTTGTAATTTCCTGCGTAGTAAGTCAGCGATAATAGGTCGGGCACGTCATCTTGTCCGATAGTGCTCTTATTCAGCAGCTCTTCGGTCAGCAGGTTGACTTCCTCATTGATGAAAGGGCTGGTTATCAAGCGGCGGAACTTGTTTGTCCGTTCACCATCCAGCTTGTATTTGAATGGCTCGTTGCGCCATTCGGGCAGAAATGTATAGTTGGTAAAAGGAAGTGCAGGTGTCCATACCATATCCTTGATACGGTAGTCAGGAGATTTCCGGTCGTTGTATTGGCTCAGCCACCACGGAAATTCATTATAATAAGTCGTACTGCACCATTTTCCGGTATTGTTATTAAGCCAGAAAGCACCGTTCCCCGCGTGCCCGGCACCCAATATGGCGGCATCGCGGAAAGGCGCGATGGCATAGACCAGACCTTTGTTGCGGGTAGCTATTTTCAGCTCGTCGGCAATAGTAGAGGTCAGTAATTGGGAGGGGGAAGTGCTTTCGTCGGTATAGTTGCCCATGAAGTTGGGGTCTTCTACACAGTTTATGGGGCGTAGTGTACCTGCATCCAGCCACTGCTCTGCAATGATGCCGTTCATGGACGGTGTTGTCCCGGTATAGATGGCGGCAATGGCCGAGGCTCGGTCCGTTCCGCAAAAAGGAAATTCTGCTTGACGGAATACTTTACCTTCACGCAGTAAGCGCTTAAACCCCTTTTCTCCGTATAAGGACGAAAATGCTTCCATATAGTCTGTACGCAACTGGTCAATGGTCAATGTTACCACCAGCTTTGGGGAGGCAGGCAGCGGTTGGGCTTGCAGACCACTGAATGTAAGTGCGAGTATGGAAGTTATCAGTCCTTTTTTCATTACTTTCGTTTGTATGTTAGAATGAGGTTGCTTGCAGAACGTATCAGCAAACACAGTGCCAAAGGTAATACTGCTGGCGGAATTCTCTGCGGAATTATTGCCCAAAGCCCTATAAAAAGTGTTAAAACTGCAAAGTTAACCAGCATATAGCGGCTTATTTCCCTTTTTCGTACCCTGGATAGCATGAATGGAAGGCAGAAAAGGTGAAATGGATGGAATACAAATAATATATAATTGGGACTTACTGCCGGATGCTGTGAGAATAGTGCTAAAAATGCCAGTATACATCCAGCCATTCCGGCAACCAAGAAGAGTATGAGGTCTATGCCCCAAAGAGTTTTCCCTCTTCGTATGCCGTAAATGCTGATGCCTGCTACAAGTATCAGTAATAGCGAAGCCGACTGCATCGGTGTGATGCCTCTGCTGACGAAGTCGGCTGGTGTTTTACCCGTTACTACGATTTTTTCTTCTTTGGCAACCAGTGGCCGTGCTTGTCCTTCTTTGTCCACAATCTGCGCTTTATTGAAATACTCCTGCATGTAGAAGGGGACGAACATTGCCAGCCGCCGGTTGATGGGTTCGTCTGCTTTGCTGCCCATGCATAGGTCCATGCCGAAACGTGACCACAAATGGCCTTCACTGTATTTATGCAGCAAATCCCTGAAAGAGATTCCCGTACTGTTAGCAGTCATATTGTCAGCGTATTGCAGAGTGCCGTTGATGGCACGCTCTATCTGGTCCCGCGGGCGGGTGGCACAATTGTCGTAGAAAAAATTGTAGCGGTATACTCGGTTTTCAGGGCGGTAGTTCTCTGTCAATAGTGCTATCAGGCGTTCTTTTTCCTCTTCTGTTAGGTTTAACGTTTGTTGCCAGACATCGCGTCCCAGATAGTTGTATTCGGCGGCGAAATGCTCATAATCGGTTACTCCAAGTTGATAATCCGTTTCTCCCAAGGCAAAACGGAAGATGAAGTTAGGGGCGTTGAAGTTGAACATGCCGTAATTGAAGACGGCGTCAATGCCACGTGTATAGTTCTCGTACCGTATGGCAGTGTGTCCGAATAGGGAATAAATCTCTCCTCCTGCAGCGCAAGTCAGTAGGCTGACGCGTACGGAGTCTGTTGCAGCAGTCTTTTGCTGTTGTGTCACCTGGGCATTTGCTGAAGGCAAACAGAAGAAAAAGATTGCTATATATATATGTATAAGTAGGCTTCGTTTCATGCTGCAAACTTACGGAAAAAACTAATATTATCCCAATTTGTGATTAGGAACTAAAGCGGTTATTCGCGTTATCCCGGTCATCTGTGTCCGAAGAATCTTTTTTAATTATGAACTTGATACAATTCTTAATTCGCATTATTGGTTGTTTTGAATCAACTGTCGAGTACGAGTGGTAGGTATTTTCTATTTACAAACGATACGGGTGCAAGAAATAGTGGTATATTGAACCTGATTCAGTCGTATACTGAATTCCATTCAATCGTATACTGAATAGGGCTCAGTCGTATACTGAATGTAGCGCATTTAGCTGTATTGATAATCAGGTGGTTGTGGTATGATGTTGCGGCTTTAATAAATCTCAACAGAATGTAGAAGTGGCATTGTGGTTGTTTGGTGTGGATGTGAATAAGAATTCTTGTGCAGTTGTTCTTCTAATAAAGAGATGGTTTCTGCTGAATTTCAATATTAATGTTATATCTTTGCGCCGCTAAATTTATGCAATACGGTGAATCTCATTATTGATATAGGAAATACAATCGCCAAGATGGCGGTGTTTGATGGTGGACGTATCGTGGAGGTGGTGTATGACTCCAATCTGACGTTGGAACGGTTGCCTGAAGTATGCCGTACATATACGATTGAAAAAGCGATAGTGGCTACTGTCATTGATTTGAGTAGAGAGGTGTTGTCGCAACTGGAAGATATGGCTGTCCCCATTCTGTGGCTCAATGAAAAGACTTCTCTTCCGGTAGAAAACCTCTATGAAACTCCCCGGACGCTGGGGTATGATCGTATGGCGGCGGTGGTAGGAGCCAATGAGCAATTTCCTGGCAGGGATATACTGGTGATTGATGCCGGTACCTGTATCACTTATGAGTTTGTCGATGCTGCTGCCCGCTATCATGGCGGGAATATCTCTCCCGGCCTGCAGATGCGTTTCAAGGCGCTTCATCAGTTTACCGGACGGCTTCCAATGGTGGCTCTTGAGGGGCGGATGGTGCCCATGGGGAAGGATACCGATACGGCTATCCGTGCCGGAGTACTGAAGGGTATTGAATATGAAATTTCAGGTTACATTACGGTTATGAAGCATAAATATCCTGAACTTTTGGTTTTTTTAACGGGCGGGGATGATTTTTCTTTTGATACAAACTTAAAAAGTATCATCTTTGCAGACAGATTTTTAGTGTTGAAAGGATTAAATAGAATTTTAAACTATAATAATGACAGGCTATAGACAAACACTGTTAGTGCTCTTGCTCACGATATTATCAGGAGCGGCAGTCGCTCAAAATAATACAAATTCTCCCTATACACGATATGGATATGGACAGTTATCTGAACAAGGCTCGAGCAACAGTAGGGCGATGGGTGGTATTGCCTATGGTTTACGGGACAAGTATCAGACTAACTTTGCTAATCCTGCATCCTATACGGCGGTAGATTCGCTGACTTTTATCTTCGATGGAGCAGTCTCTCTACAGAATACAAATCTCAGTAACGGTACTCTGAAACGAAATGCCAAGAATTCCAGTTTTGACTATATCACGATGCAGTTTCGTGCAAGTAAATGGGCTGCCATAAGCTTGGGGTTGCTGCCTTATTCAAACGTTGGATACAGTATGGGAGAATATCGGGAAGATACGGAATTTCCAGACAAATCTACTACGGTAAGCTATTCGGGAGAAGGAGGCTTGCACCAGCTTTATTTAGGTGCCGGTTTTAAAATAATTAAAAATCTTTCTGTCGGTGCGAATTTTTCGTATCTTTGGGGAGATATAACAAGAACCGCTGCGGAGACCTTTCCGTCCAGTTCAAGTGTATTTCCTATTACAATACAGTCTAATGTGGCTGTAAAGAGTTATAAGTTGGATTTTGGAGCGCAGTACACTCACCAGTTTGGGAAAAAACATGTTGCAACGTTGGGAGTTGTCTTTTCTCCGGGGCATGATCTGAGTAACGATGCGTACGAAGTTACGCAGACTGGTAATAGCAATACGGGAGCTACTTCGGTAACAAGGGATACTGTCGTTACTTGTGGCATTCCGACAACATTTGGCGCAGGTGTGACCTACGTGTACGACAACCGACTGACTGTAGGCGCGGATGTAATGTTCCAGAATTGGAGTAAAGTGAGTTATATGAACAATGACGAGGCGTTTTGCGACCGTGGAAGAATATCCGTTGGTGCAGAGTATCTGCCGAATCCTATGGGACGAAGTTATTTGTCTCATGTGAAGTATCGTTTGGGAGCTTATTATTCCAAACCTTATTATAAGATAGACGGTGTACGTGCCGCTGATGAATATGGCGTTACTGCCGGTTTTGGATTGCCCATACCGAGAACCCGTTCCGTATTGAGTCTTTCTGCACAATACGTGCGAACCAAAGGAACCCAAGCAGCGTTCTTGAACGAAAATACATTGCGCATTTGTATCGGAGTAACCTTTAACGAACGTTGGTTCTTCAAGCGTAAAGTGGATTAATGGAAATTGAATAGACAAAAATATAACAACTAAAATTTAAATACAATGAAAATTAAGACGCTTGTGGCTGTCTTGCTCCTTTCGGGTGGAGTGACCAGCACTTTCGCACAGACTGAAAATTGTAATTCGAACAGTAGTATCTCTCATGAAGCAGTGAGAGCTGGTAACTTTAAGGATGCATACGCTCCTTGTATGGCTGTATTGAAGGATTGTCCTACACTGCGGTATTACACATTTACAGATGCTCAGAAGATTTTAGTGGGTTTCTTGAGTCAGATTAAGGATAGAAATTCTGCTGATTACAAGAAGTATTTTGATGAGTTGATGGATGTATATGATTTGAGAATGAAGTACATTCCTGAATTCATTGGTAAGGGAATGAAGGGTGTGCCGAGTGTGGCTGATGCCTTGGGTGCCAAAGCTGTGGATTATCTTCAGTTCGCTCCTGCTCCGGACCTTAATACGGCTTATAATTGGCTGAAAGAATCTGTTCATGCTGAAAAGGGTGGTTCCAAAGGTGCGGTGTTGCACTATTTCCTGGATACTTCCATGCAGAAGGTAAAGGCTGATGATAATCATACCGACCAGTTTTTCCAGGATTATATTGATGCTTCCAAGTATGCAGATGACGCACTTGCTGCTGAAACCAAGGAAGCTAAGAAGGCTAACTTGCAAGCTATCAAGGATAACCTCGTGGCCATGTTCATTCAGAGTGGTGTAGCTGATTGTGAATCTTTGCAGGGTATTTATGGTCCTAAAATTGAAGCGAACCAATCAGACTCTACTTACCTGAAGAAAGCTATCTCTGTCTTGAAGTT
>ENA-UEQQ01000741-UEQQ01000741.1-human-gut-metagenome-genome-assembly--contig:-NODE-741-length-11470-cov-7.578776_pt1 | contig 11470 bp, 9 predicted proteins | sample MGYA00242956_ERZ507956 | MGnify/ENA primary metagenome ERZ507956 (study PRJEB26167, sample SAMN06115407) | human gut metagenome | host: Homo sapiens | place: China:Hubei | collected 2016-07-12 | study... | reverse complement strand
TATAAATGTTCTGCCAGTTCAAACATGGCGCGCACGCTGGCGCGGCTGCGTTCCCGGCGGGAAATGAGCAGAAAGCTGAAGCTCCACTGCGGGCCGTCGATGGGCACGCTGCACAGGTCCGGGCGCAGGTATTTGGGCGCGGAAGAGGGCAGCAGGCCGATGCCCACCCCGGCGCTGGCCAGCAGGAACAGCTCCTCCAGCGTCCGGGTGTGAAGGACCGGGTTTCCTTTCAGACCCAGCTGATTGTAGTACTGGCGCAGCAGCTCCTCGGTGTTGCCCTGGGGGTCCTCTTGAGTCAGGATCAGCGTTTCGCCCTGCAGCTGCTGCGGCGCGATCTTTTCCGCTCCGGCAAGGGGGTGGCCGGTCGGCAGCAGCCAGGTGGCGTGCACCTGCTGCAGGATGATGCTGTCCAGCCCCTCCAGATCGGGCAGGTCAAAATCCATGGCGACCAGCAGGTCAATCTTCCGGTCCACCAGCTGGCTGACCAGCTGCTGCCGGGAGTCGGCCACGGTGGAAAGCTGCACTTCCGGGTGCAGGCTGTGGTACCGGCGGAGCACCTCGGAGATGGCGTGCTGCTCCAGGATGGTGGGGATGCCCAGGGTCAGGTGGGTCTGCTGCTCCTGGGCGATGGTCTGGGTTCGGGTCACGACCTCTTCCAGCCGGGCCGTGAGCTCGTTGACCTGCTGGAAGAAATACTCTCCGGCCAGCGTCAGCTTGACATGGGCTGTGTCGCGCTCCAGCAGGGTGACGTGCAGTTCCTCTTCCAGGGCGCTGATCTGGCGGCTGATGGCTGTCTGGGACACAAAGCAGGCCCGCGCCGCCTTGGTAAAGCTGCCGGAACGGGCTACCTGCTGAAAGTACATGATCTGCTGCAATGTCATACGCTTTTTCTCCTGCCTGCATCAAAAATTGTGAAACCTTGCCAAGAGTATAACAAATTTCTTGTGCAAACTCAACCACCTTATGCGTCTAAGTTATAAGCGGGCAAATTATTGGTGTTTCAAATCTTTGCCGAAACCTGTTAAACTTGTAACAAGAGCGCCGGGCCTACACAAGACCGGTGCAAAAGAAGAAAAGAGGTAACCAAATGAAGAGCAAGATCTCTCGCCGCAGCTTCCTGCGCAACATTGCTGCCGCTGGCAGCGGTGCCGCTGCGCTGGGTCTGCTGGCAGGCTGCAGCTCCAGCAGCACCGCCGCATCCTCCGGCAGCACCGCAGCCGCCGAGGACAAGTACACCCCGGGCACCTATTCTGCCTCCAAGACCATCTCCTACTCCGAGATCGGTGTCTCCATGACCTTTGATGCCAACAGCATCACCGCCTGCGAGATCACTTCCTCCGGTGAGCAGGACCTGCTGACCGACGACAAAAAGACTGCCATGGCCAAGGCCATCGTGGAGGGCCAGAGCGCCGATGTGGACGCTGTGACCAGCTGCACGCTGGTGGCCTCCGTGGGTGCCATCCAGGAGTGCGTAGCCGACTGTATCGCACAGGCTACCGGCACTGAGGTGGAAAAGCCTGAGACGACCGAAGTGACCGGCCGTGTGCCCGGCTACTGCGGCCCCGGCGACTGGCTGGGTGAGGCTCCGGCTGACCCCGACAAGTACGAGGATGCAGGCACCTATGATGTGGTCATCGTGGGCGGCGGCCATGCCGGCGTCGGCGCAGCCTTTGGTGCTGTGGATGAGGGCGCTACCGTGGCGGTCATTGAAAAGCAGCCCTGGGGCAACTTTGTGGACCTGGACGGCACCGGCACCAACATGGGCGGCTGGTACGGCGAGGACATCGGCCACGTCAACTCCAAGCTGCTGATCGAGCGCGGCTATGGCCCCTATGACACCGGTGCCATCACCTCCGAGTTCTGCAAGCGTGCCGCAGGCCGTGTGAACCCCGAGATCATCAAGAACTTCGTGCAGTATTCCGGCCAGATGTTCGACCGCTATGAGGAGATCTACGACTCCTATGAGGAAGAGCGCAAGGCCAACGACAGCGATGTGTATCTGGCCGATACCGCTGTCATCGTGCCCAAGGCCACCGGCGACGGCAAGACCGGCGACCAGTGGGTGGACGGCGAGCCCGCAGGCGGTGCCGGTCACTACGACATGAGCGATATGTTCCAGTACCCGCTGTGCAACACCCAGGCAGCCTACGGCCAGCAGAAGGCCAGCTACCCCATCAGCTGCGGCGGCTACCAGACCTGGCCCTGCAATGCCCAGTTCTACGGCTATCAGGGCAACAACATCGAGTACATCCACAAGTACATCGTCAAGTATGTGCAGGAGACCCCCAACTGTGCCTGGGACTTTGAGCGCGAGGGCATCAAGCTCATCCAGGACGACAGCGGCAAGGTCACTGGCGTGTACGCCAAGGGTGCCGACGGCACCTACTACCGCTACAACTGCAACAAGGGCGTCATCCTGTGCGCAGGCGACTTCATCGGCAACCCCGAGATGTGCTGGGCGCTGCTGAACGAGGGCATGGAGTGGGCTGAGCGCAGCGGCGCGACCGCTGACAGCTGGGCCTCTGCAGGCACCCGCAACGGCCAGGGCCACAAGATGGCCTGCTGGGCAGGCGGCATGATCGAGCCCACCCCCCGTGGCTGGATGGCCATCGGCGGCGGCGCTTCCGGCCCCTGGGGCACCGCTCCCATGCTGATGCTGAACAGCCGCGGCAAGCGCTTCATGAACGAGGGCGCCATTGCTCAGATGCAGGCCACCTGCCTGCGTCAGCCCGCCGGTCTGGCCTGCTACGTCACCGACGCCAACTGGGCCAAGACCCTGAAGGCTGCTCCGCTGGACCACGGCGCACCCAACTTTGGCATGCAGGACTACTGGGATAAGATCGAGCAGGACATGAACAACACCGTGTCCGGTCAGGCCAACACCATCACCATTGCAAACCTGGCCGAGCGCACCCAGATGGCCGGTACCGTTTACCGTGCCGACACCCTGGACGAGCTGGCAGACCTGCTGGGCTACAAGGGCGCTGCCAAGCAGAACTTCCTGGACAGCATCGCACACTACAACGAGCTGTGCTATGCAGGCGTGGACAGCGACTACGGCAAGGATGCACCGTACATGGTGCCCATCGACACCGCTCCGTTCTTCGGCGGCACCAGCTCCACCGGCCACTCCTCCAACCCGATGATGGTCACCATGAGCGGTGTCATCACCGACGAGACCCAGAACGTCCTGAACAAGGACTGGGAGCCCATCGAGGGCCTGTATGTGGCTGGCAACTGCCTGGGCGGTCGTTACGGCTTTGGCTACAGCACTCCGTTCGCCGGCAACTCGGTCGGTATGGCCATGACCCACGGCTGGACCGCAGGCCATCAGGTGGCTTCCGACAAGAAGTTCCTGGGTGAGCCCGTGGAGGCCATGGAGGCACCCGCAGGCGGCCCCGGCGGCCCCGGCGGTCCCGGCGGTCACCACTGATCTCTTCTGACGCGTTTCTTTTTCTTCTTCTCTGGGGAAGCCCCGTTACAGGGCTTCCCCTTTTGCATGAATGCGTGTATACTTTATAAAAAACGACAAGGAGCATCACCATGGCAAAACCGCTCGTGCTTGACCTGCACATCCCTTACTGCATCCGCCCGGAAAACTACCTCGCGCACTTCAACGCGGTGGGCTCCAATGCGGAAAAAAACGCCTATATGGACGCCCTCAAGCGGGAGGTGCTCTCCTATGAGGGAGAACTGGACGGTTACGAGATCCGGGCCGTGCACCTCAGCGGCGGCAGCGCCAGCGTGATGGCCCCGGACTTGCTGGGCGATGTGCTGCGCACGGTGCGCACCCATCTGCCGGTGGCGCAGGGGGCAGAGGTCAGCTACGACTCGCTGCCCGTCACCATCGGCACGCCGTCCCTCACGGGCATCGCGTCCGGCCACCCCAACCGCACCGAACTGATGATGCGCTCGGACAACGACGCCGAGCTGAAGGCGCTGGGCTGCACCCACAACGCGCAGCATATCCGCAACGCCATGCTGTTTCTGGCAAAGTTCCACCTGAACAATGTGGGCCTGACCCTGAACTACGGCATCCCGGGGCAGACGATGCAGAGCTGGCACAACAGCCTGCACGCGGCGGTCATCATGCAGGCCGGGCACATCACGGCAGAGCCGCTGGCCGTGACCGACGCCGAGGGCATGCCCAACGCGGCGGAGCGGTTCGAGATGTTCCGCTATGCCTGCGAGTACCTGCCGGAGAACGGCTACAAGATGTATGCTGCCGGGTGCTTTGCCCGCCCCGGCTACGAGTACCGCGCCCGTGCCATGGAGTGGAACGGGGATGATGTCATCGGCATGGGCGTCAACGGCGGTTCGGTGTACGACGGCTATGCCGTGCGCAACACCAACAGCCTCAAGCTTTACATCAAAAATGCCGGTGACTTTGAAAAGCTCACGGCGCAGGCCGCGCAGCTGGACGAGAACGCGCGGATGCTGCGCTACCTGCGGGGCCGCATGAAGCTGAACGACGGCGTGGTGGAGCCGCTGTTCCGGGAGCGGTTCGGGCAGGAACTGCCGCAGAAATTTTCCACCCTGCTGGATAAGGCGGTGGAAAATGGCCTGGCCCAGCGCACGGCCGACGGCTGGATGCCCACCCTGGAAGGGCTGTTCCGGGGCGAGGTACTGTAACACAAAAAGCGGGAGCTGTCTCATGGGAGAGACGGCTCCCGTTTTTTGTATGCCAAAAGTCCCCACGGCGGGCCGATTTGTGGTATACTGGTAGAAAACAGTGACCCGCGAAGGAGAAAAGAATGCAATACAAACTTCTGGTAAGCGATTTTGATAATACGCTGGTGCCCTTTGGGGAGCCGAAGCCCCGCCCGGCGGTGGTAAAGGCCGTGAAAAAACTGCAGGCCGCCGGGGTGAAATTTGCGCTGAGCACCGGCCGCGCCTATCCTTGCGTGCACAGGGAGCAGCTGGGCGGCATCCGGCCGGATTACATCGTTACCTGCAACGGTGCCTGTGTGACCGACAGCAAGGGCACCGTGGTGGCGGAACACCCCCTCACCAACGAGGAAATGTACGCGTTGGTGGATTTCTGCGAGGATTACAACTACCCCCTGCAGTTCAATTTCCGGGATGGCTACTATGCCTACTGCGAATACGAGAGCCTCCGGGATTTCTACGCCCAGCTGAGCGGCAGCGGCCTGACCTGCAAGGATGGCGAGGATCAGGACCGCCATCTCATCGATATGCCCCATGCCGCCTTTGCCTGCCTGCCCGATGAGGCGCTGGAGGCGTTCAACCGGAAGTACGGCCACCTGAACCTCCGCTTTATGATGGTGGGTGCTGTGCGGGAGGGCAGCTGGCACTGCTATGATATCGTCCGGGAGGGCATTGATAAGGGGGTGGGTCTGGCTGACCTGTGTGAAACCGTGGGTCTGACGCTGGCCGATGCTGTTTCGGCGGGCGATTCCGCCAATGATGTGGGGATGCTGAAGGCGGCGGGACTGGGCTGCTGTATGGCCAACGGCTCGGACGATGCCAAGGAAGCCGCAGACCGCATCATCGGGGATGTGCGGGAGGACGGCCTTGCCGCCCTCATTGAGGAGCTGTGGTTCAACGGCCCCCGTGCGGAGCCCTCGGGCCATGAACTTGGCTCCCCCTGGGGCCAGATGGAAGCCGCGGAGGAAAAGCAGTGAGCTTTGCACCGGTCTACAATGAACACAGCCGGGCGCTGATCCTGGGCACCTGGCCCAGCCCCAGGAGCCGGGAAATGTCCTTCTACTACGGCCACCCGCAAAACCGCTTCTGGCCCATGCTGGCGGCCCTGACCGGGGAGCCTGTGCCCGCCCGGGAGGACATCGAAGCAAAAAAGCAGATCATCCTGCGCCATGGGTTGGCCCTGTGGGACACGCTGGAAAGCTGCACCATCACCGGGGCGTCGGATGCATCCATCCGGGACGTGGTGCCCAACGACATCGCCGCTCTGCTGCAGAAGGTGCCCATTGAGGCGGTGTTCTGCAACGGGGCCACGGCCTATCGCATTTATACAAAGTATCTGCAGCCGGTCACCGGCCTTGCGGCGGTCAAACTGCCCAGCACCAGCCCGGCCAATGCGGCCTGCCGCCCGGAGATGCTGCGGCAGGTGTGGGGCACGGCGCTGGCAGACTGGATCGCCAAATAATTGCCAAGCTGTAAATTCTTCATGAATCCGCTTGCGTTTTTCGCAAAGGGTTGTATTATGGGTACTATAAGGGGCACCTGCCCCGGAAAAGGAGAACGACCATGAGCAAGATCATCCGCACCCGGAAGCCCAGTGTCCTGCCGTACTACGCGGCGACGCTGGTGTTCGTGGTGCTGTGCGCGGTGCTGCCGGTGTACCGGCTGTGGGCCCTTGCGGCGGCGCTGGCAGCCGCTGCGGCGGCATTCCTGGCGGCCAAAAAGGTCTGCCCGCCCCGTGTGGTGGAAACCGAGGTGCCCTTCCACACGGGTGTGGAGGACGTGGACGCCATGCTGGCAGACATCCAGCAGAAGCTGGACACTCTGCACAGCCTGAACGAATCCCTGCCCGACCCGCAGCTGTCCGCCGCCATGACCCGCATGGAAAAGGCCGGACGCTCCATTGTGGAAGTGGTGGAGGCCAACCCCGCCAAGGCAAAGCAGGTGCGCCGCTTTGCCAACTACTATCTGCCGGACGCCGTGAATGTGCTGCAGCAGTATGCGCAGCTGGCCCGGCAGGGGGTGCGCGGCGAGAACGCTGCCGCCATCCGTGCCGAGGTGGAGCACAATGCGTCCTCCATTGCTACGGCCTTTGAAAATCAGCTGGATGCACTGTACGCCGCAGAAAGCATGGACCTGTCGGCAGACCTGACCGTGCTGCAGAACATGCTCAAAGGGCAGGGACTGAGTAAATAAACGGATATACTGGAAAGGAAGGAATCTCCTATGGCAGACAACACGTTCAACTTTGACCTCGACGCACCCGCTGTGCCTACCCTGACGCTGGACCCGGCTCCGGCACAGGAGCAGGCCCAGCCCAAACAGCCGGAACCCGCCGCTGCCCCCGAGGCACAGGTCAAGCTCAGCCCGGAAGAGCAGGCCATGGTGGATCAGTTCGCGGAGAAGATCGACATCACCAACAGCCAGCAGGTGCTGCAGTACGGCTCCGCCTGCCAGAAGAAGATCGGTGACTTCTCCGAAGCAGCTCTTTCCAAGGTGTCCACCAAGGACCTGGGCGAAGTGGGCAATATGATCACCGACCTGATCGGCGAGCTGAAGAGCTTTGACGCAGGCGAAGAGCAGCAGAAGGGCATTCTGGGCTTCTTCAAGAAAAAGGGCGACCAGATCGACGCCCTCAAGACCAAGTACAACAAGGCCGAGACCAACGTGGAGAATATCCAGGGCATGCTGGAGGCCCATCAGGTGCAGCTGCTCAAGGACATCGCCATGCTGGACAAGATGTATGACCTGAACATGGCCTACTTCAAGGAGCTCAGCATGTACATTCTGGCCGGGAAAAAGAAGCTGGCCGAGGTGCGTGCAGGGGAGCTGCAACAGGCCATGGACAAGGCCAAGGCCTCCGGCCTGCCGGAGGACGCCCAGGCGGCCCGCGACCTGGCCGACCAGTGCGAGCGCTTTGAAAAGAAGCTGTACGATCTGGAGCTTACCCGCAACATCAGCCTGCAGATGGGCCCCCAGATCCGCCTGCTGCAGAACAACAACACCATGATGGCCGAGAAGATCCAGTCCACCATCGTGAACACCATCCCCCTGTGGAAGAACCAGATGGTGCTGGCCCTGGGCCTGGCCCACAGCCAGCAGGCCATGCAGGCCGAGCGTGCCGTCACCGACATGACCAACGACCTGCTCAAGAAGAACGCCGAGGCGCTCAAGCTGGGCACCATCGAGACGGCCAAGGAGTCCCAGCGCGGCGTGGTGGACATCGAGACCCTGCAGCAGACCAACAAGAGCCTGATCGAGACGCTGGACGAGCTGAACAAGATCCAGACCGAGGGCCGCGCAAAGCGCGCTGCCGCCGAGCAGGAACTGACCCGTATCGAGGACGAACTGAAATCCAAAATGATGGAGATCCGGAGCTGAAATGGCAAACGCAGATTTTAACCCCAAGCAGACCGGCACCCCCGGCGGCTTTGACGCGGGCAGCTACCGCGAAAAGGCCAGCCCGGAGCAGGCCGTGCAGCTGACCCCGCTGCAGCAGAAGCTGGCCGGGCTGGAAGCAAAACTGCCCGCCGCCCTCACCCGGCAGGCCGTGGCCCTGGCGTTGAGCATCGTGGTGATGCTGGCGGCCTTTGCAGGCTTTGGCAGCGCCAAGGTGCGCAGCAAATACAACACGGCCCGGCAGTGGTTCACGGTGGGCGTGTCTGCCGACAACGGCTACAACCTCAGCGAGGAACTGACCGCCCGGGCCAATACGGCGGCAAACGTCATCACCACCGCCGGCAATACGCTGGGGGCCGACAATGCGGAAGTACAGACCGCGCAGGCGGCGCTGGATGACTTTTCGGCCTGCCTGGACGCCGTGCAGTCTGGAGGAAAGAGTCAGGCGTTGACCTCCCTGAGCTACTACAACGGCAGTTCCATGCACGCGCTGTATCAGGCCAACGAGACGCTGGGCAAGGCCATCGACCAGCTCTATGCCAAATTGCAGGAGCAGGCCGCCGACCCCATGAAGATGGGCGCTGTGCAGGGCCAGTATGGCCAGTTCAACAGCGCAGGCACCATCATCGGCACATTGAAATACAACGAAGCAGTCTACAACTATCAGAACGAAGTCGGCGGGTTCCCGGCCAATGTGCTGGGCGGCCTTGCCGGCGTGAAGGAGGTTGAGCCCTTCGCATGAAAAACATTGCAAGAAAACTCAGCGCACTGCTGCTGGTGTTCGTGGTCAGCGCGGCGGCCCTGTGCCCGGCGTTTGCGGCCTCGGCCAGCCTGCCCTCGCTGCCCAGCGGCCAGTGTGTGGTGGACGATGCCAACGTCCTGAGCAGCAGCACCGTGCAGACCATCACCGACCTGAACGCCCAGCTGGAAAGCAGCTGCAGCGGGGCGCAGATTGGCGTGCTGACGGTGGATTACACCGGCAACTGCACCACAGAGGAATATGCCCTGCAGGCGGCCAATGCCTGGGGCATTGGTTCTTCTACCGGCAATAATGGTGTGCTGATCCTGTTGGTCATGGAGACCCAGCAGTACGCCGACGGCGATTACTACATTGCCACAGGTGATGGTTTCCGCAACACCACGCTGGAAAGTCAGGCCAGTGCCCTTGCCCAGACCATGGAGGACGACTTCGTCCGGCAGGACTATGACGACGCCGTGACCACCTGCGCCCGGAACGTGGCCCAGACCATCGCGGACATCTACGGCGTGAGCCTTTCGGGCGGGAACACGAACAACGGTTCCTACGACGAGCCTGCTTATGATGACAACAGCAGCAGCGGCGGTTTTGGCGACATTCTGCTGGGCTTTGTCACCATCCTGTTCACGATCATCCTGCTGCTCATCATCGTGTCGGTGATCGTGTACACCTTCTCCGGTCCGCTGAGCGGCCTGTTCTGGTGCTTTGGCGGCCCCTGGCACAGAGGACCCCGTCCGCCGCGCGGACGCCGCAACCCGCCCCCGCCCCCGCCGGGCGGCCCCTATGGCGGCTTTGGCGGTCCCGGCCCTGGCGGTTCTGGCGGACGCGGCCCGCGGAACTCTCCGCCGCCGCGCCGTACCCCGCCCCGCAGCACTCCGCCCCGCAGCGGCGGCTTCGGTGGTGGTTCCTTTGGCGGCGGCAGCTTCGGCGGCGGCGGCTCCTTTGGCGGCATGGGCGGCGGCAGCTTCCATGGCGGCGGCGGCGGACGCGGCCGTTGATGCCAACAACATAACCGCATAAAAAACAAGGCAGAGAACTGCTGTGGACGAAACGTCTGCGGCAGTTCTCTTTTTATGTGCTTCTATCATGAACGGAATTCATTTGACAAAACAATTTTGGTAACATATACTGGATGACATCACGGAAACGAAAAAGGGAAGGAATCGTCATGCTGACTCTGGATAAAATCTACCACGCCGCCTTTGTGCTCAAGGACGTTGCCCGCAAGACCGACCTCATCGAGGCCCCCAAGCTGTCCAAAGACTGCCATCTCTACCTGAAAACCGAGAATCTGCAGGCCACCGGCAGCTTCAAGGTGCGCGGTGCTTACTATAAGATCAGCCAGCTTTCGCCCGAGGAAAGCGCCAAGGGCGTCATTGCCTGCTCGGCCGGCAACCATGCGCAGGGTGTGGCGCTGGCCGCCACCCGCCGCGGCATCAAGAGCATCGTTTGCATGCCGGACGGTGCCCCCATCATGAAGGTGGAAAATACCAAGAACCTGGGTGCAGAGGTCTGCCTGGTGCCCGGCACCTACGACGACGCCCACGACAAGGCCGTGGAGCTGCAGGAAGAGACCGGCATGACCTTTATCCACCCCTATGATGACGAGCAGGTCATTGCAGGCCAGGGCACCATCGGTCTGGAGATTTTGGATCAGCTGCCGGATCTGGATGCAGTCATCGTGCCGGTGGGCGGCGGCGGCCTGATCTCCGGCGTGGCCTTTGCCATCAAGAGCCTGCGTCCGGAAGTGAAGGTGTACGGCGTACAGGCCGAGGGTGCCCCCAGCATGTATCGCAGCCTGCACGAGCACAAGTACCAGACCCTGAAAGCTGCCTCCACCTTTGCCGATGGCATTCAGGTCAAGACTCCCGGCGAGCTGACCTACCAGCTCTGCGAGCAGTATGTGGACGACGTCGTGACGGTGAGCGAGGACGAGACCGCCGCCGCCATCCTCTCCTTGATGGAAAACCAGAAGCTGGTGGCCGAGGGTGCCGGTGCGGTGCCTGTGGCTGCGGCCCTGTTCCACAAGCTGCCCATCGAGGGCAAGAAGGTGGTGTGTGTCATCTCCGGCGGCAACATCGACGTGAACATCCTCAGCCGCGTGATCACCCGCGGCCTGGTCATGAGCGGCCGCAAGGCCAACCTGACCATTGCTCTGGAGGACAAGCCCGGCCAGCTCCAGCGTGTGGCCGAGATCGTCTCCCGCTGCGGCAGCAACGTGGTGTCGGTACTGCACGACGGTTCCGACCCCAACATGCCCATTTCCAGCTGCTTCCTCAAGCTGACGCTGGAGACCCGCGACGCGGCCCAGATCGAACAGATCCGTGCCGAACTGACCAAAGAGGGTTTCCAGCTCGTGAGTGAGCGTGTGTGAGCCGATAAAAAATGGCCTGCGTGAAAACGCGGGCCATTTTTTCATGGGAAGTTTGAACGGTTACAGCTCGATTTCCCCGGTAAACTGAAACCATCCATCGGCATAGTCCATAATAAAGTCTGCTGCGTATTTGTTCAGAATGAGTTTGATGTTGGAGAGACCAAAACCGTGGAGAGCGGGATTGGATTTTGTCGTTCGGATGTTCCCGTCATGGATCGTTACCGGAGCGGATGTGTTCCGGACGGAAAAAAAGAAGCTATGTCTCAGTACGGCGG
>ENA-UEQQ01000740-UEQQ01000740.1-human-gut-metagenome-genome-assembly--contig:-NODE-740-length-11479-cov-50.455446_pt1 | contig 11479 bp, 7 predicted proteins | sample MGYA00242956_ERZ507956 | MGnify/ENA primary metagenome ERZ507956 (study PRJEB26167, sample SAMN06115407) | human gut metagenome | host: Homo sapiens | place: China:Hubei | collected 2016-07-12 | study... | reverse complement strand
AAAAATATAAAATAAAGCGGCATAAGGATTTGCTAAATGAGAAGGAGAATCTTAATACTTTGAAAACTGAGAGATTTACCGAATATAATACAGATAAATCATTAACTTTGCCTGCAGAAAACAGAAATAGTTTATGGCAAAAAAAAATGGAAACATCCTGATTGTCGATGATAACCGAGGCGTACTTACCGCCTTGCAGCTTTTGTTAAAGCCATATTTTGAAGGGATAATCACACTTCCCTCTCCCGTAACCCTGCCCAGCGTATTGCGGGAAAGGTCATGGCAAGTGGTTCTTCTTGACATGAACTTCACCTCGGGCATCAATACCGGCAACGAGGGACTATACTGGCTCCATGAAATAAAGAAGCAATGTCCCACCCTGCCCGTAGTGCTGTTTACCGCCTATGCCGACATTGACCTTGCCGTACGGGGAATCAAGGAAGGAGCCACAGACTTCGTCGTAAAACCCTGGAACAACCAGAAACTGGTGGAAACCTTACTGAATGCCGTATCAGCTTCTGAAACAAAATCTCCGGCCAACGGCCCAAATGCCGGACGTACGGCAGAAAGCAGCCACCTGTTTGCAGATACCCGCAACATGTATTGGGGAAACAGCCCCGCCATGCAGCAGCTCCGCCTTTTGGTGGAAAAAGTGGCCTCTACCGATGCCAATATCCTTATTACGGGCGAGAACGGTACCGGTAAAGAGATGCTGGCACGCGAAATTCACTCCCTTTCACCGCGCAACCGGCAGGAGATGGTAAGTGTGGATATGGGTGCAGTCACCGAAAGCCTTTTCGAGAGCGAACTGTTCGGCCACATGAAAGGCTCTTTCACCGATGCCCATGCCGACCGTGCCGGCAAGTTCGAAGCAGCCAGCCGCAGCACCCTCTTTCTCGATGAAATAGGCAATCTCCCCTACCATCTGCAAGCCAAACTGCTGACCGCCATCCAACGACGCAGCATTGTCCGTGTAGGCAGCAACACTCCCATTCCCGTAGACATACGGCTGATTTGCGCTACAAACCGCAATCTGCCCGAGATGGTGGCAAAAGGCGAATTCCGCGAGGACTTGCTGTACCGCATCAACACGATACATCTCGAGATACCTTCGTTGCGCGAGCGGCCCGAAGACATCATCCCCCTTGCAGAGCTTTTCATCGCCCGCTTCTGCAAGCAATATGACAAGCCCCCTGTCAAGCTGACGGACGGCGCCTGCGAGAAACTTGCGCTCCACCCCTGGTACGGCAATATCCGCGAACTGGAACATGCCATCGAAAAAGCCATTATCATCTGTGACAACGAAACCCTTCCCGCAGAACTGTTCCAGCTGGCACGGCGAACCGGCACTCCCGAAGCAGCCGCATCCACGCTCGAAGAAATGGAAATGCAGATGATACGGAAGACGCTCGACAAATGTAGCGGAAATCTCTCTGCCGTCGCCGCACAGCTGGGTATCACCCGCCAGACGTTGTACAACAAAATGAAGAAGTATGGCCTTTAATTATTCATTCCGTGTTGCCGTCAGTCTGGCAGTAGCGCTCCTTGCAGGGGTGATGTGGACTGTGGACGTATTTTGGGGCGCGCTCTGTACCGCGCTGCTTCCCATAGCCTTGTACTGGCAGCAGAAGCTATACCGCCATCATGTGCGGAAAGTGCTTTTCATGCTCGACGCCATCGAAAACAACGACAATGCCATCCACTTCTCCGAAACGGAAAACACTGCCGACGCACGACTCGTGAACCGTGCATTGAACCGGGTTGCCCATATACTTTATAATGTGAAAAGTGAAACAGCCCAGCAAGAAAAATACTACGAACTCATCCTGGACTGCGTGAATACCGGTATCCTTGTCCTGAACGACAATGGTGCCGTATATCAGAAAAACAGCGAAGCCCTCCGTTTGCTGGGCCTCAATGTCTTTACCCACGTCAGCCAGCTGAACCGCGTGGATCCGCGTCTTTCGTCCCTTCTTGCCAATTGCCGCCCGGGAGACAAATTGCAAATGCCTTTCAACAACGAGCGAGGCACTGTCAACATGTCTGTCCGCGTCAGCGACATCACAGTCCGTAAAGAACATCTGCGCATCCTCGCCTTGAACGACATCAACAACGAGCTGGATGAAAAGGAAATAGATTCCTGGATCAGGCTTACCCGCGTACTGACGCACGAAATAATGAACGCCGTCACTCCCATAACCTCCCTGAGCGATACACTGCTGGGACTGACCGAGGCACAAGCCTCCAAAGAAGAAATCAGAAACGGCCTGCAGACTATCAGCAGTACAGGCAAGGGCCTGCTCTCTTTTGTGGAATCATACCGGAAATTCACCCGTATTCCCACCCCCGAACCATCCTTGTTCTACGTAAAAAGCTTTATCGAGCGGATGGTCGAACTCGCCCGTCACCAGCACCCCGATGTCCGGGTCACCTTTCATACGGACATCGCGCCAAGCGACCTTATTCTATATGCCGATGAGAACCTGGTATCACAAGTGGTCATCAACCTACTGAAAAATGCCATACAAGCCATCGAATCGGATAAAAATACAGATAAAGAAGGACATATCAACATACGTGCCTACTGCAACGAAGCGGAAGCCATACTGATAGAAATTTCCAACAACGGACCTGCCATTCCCAATGACATTGCCGAACACATATTTATCCCCTTCTTTACGACCAAAGAGGGTGGAAGCGGTATTGGATTGAGTATTTCCCGGCAAATAATGAGGCTTTCCGGCGGAAATTTATCCTTATTGCCTGGTAAAGAAACCACCTTTATTTTAAAATTCAATTGAACTATTTTAGATTTGTATTTGTTAAACACATTGCATATCTTTGTACTATTAGACATAAGAAACATCACATTTCAAACTATATAGCATAGAATTTATGATATTTACAGCAGGAAACATACTACTTATAGGTTCCATATTACTTTTCGTCAGCATCATTGTCGGCAAGACCGGCTACCGTTTCGGAGTGCCTGCGTTATTGCTTTTCCTTGTCGTCGGTATGCTGTTCGGCAGTGACGGATTGGGATTGCAGTTCCACAACGCCAAGGAAGCACAGTTCATCGGCATGGTTGCACTCAGCATCATTCTGTTCTCCGGTGGCATGGACACCAAGTTTACGGAGATAAAGCCCATATTGACTCCCGGCATTGTTTTGTCAACTGCAGGAGTGCTGCTCACGGCCCTCTTTACCGGATTATTTATCTGGTGGCTGTCCGGCATGAGCTGGACCAACATCCACCTGCCGTTGATAACCTCCCTTTTGCTTGCATCCACCATGTCATCTACCGACTCAGCCTCTGTATTCGCCATTCTGCGTTCACAAAAAATGAACCTGAAGCATAATCTGCGCCCCATGCTGGAACTGGAAAGCGGTAGTAACGACCCGATGGCATATATGCTGACAATCGTGCTGATTCAATTCATCCAGTCCTCCGGAATGGGAGTTCCCCAGATATTGGGCTCTTTTGCCATACAGTTCATTGTCGGTGCCGCAACCGGTTATTTCCTCGGAAAGCTGGCCATCCTTATGCTGAACCGGCTGAATATAGACAACCAGGCACTCTATCCTATCCTGTTGCTGTCCTTTGTATTCTTCACCTTCTCCATCACCGACCTGCTGAAAGGCAACGGTTACCTGGCCGTGTATATCGCCGGAATGATGGTAGGCAATAACAAAATCATGCACCGGAAAGAGATTTATACTTTTATGGACGGACTGACCTGGCTTTTCCAAATCATCATGTTCCTCTGCCTCGGTCTGCTTGTCAACCCCCATGAGATGCTGGAAGTTGCAGTCGTGGCATTGCTCATCGGCGTCTTCATGATTGTCGTGGGACGTCCTCTCAGTGTTTTTCTCTGCCTGCTGCCTTTTGGCAAGAGAATCACCCTCAAGTCACGGCTATTCGTATCGTGGGTAGGATTACGTGGCGCAGTACCCATTATCTTTGCCACCTATCCCGTGGTGGCTAATGTGCCCGGCGCCCATGTCATCTTCAACATCGTATTTTTCATAACCATCGTCTCACTGGTCATCCAGGGTACCACAGTCTCCTGGGTAGCCCGGCTGCTTGGCCTCTCCACCCCGCTGGAAAAGACCGGAAATGATTTCGGAGTTGAACTGCCCGAAGAGATTGACTCCAACTTGCACGACATGACCATTACACAAGAAATGCTGGAGCAGGCAGACACCCTGAAAGACATGAACCTGCCCAAAGGCACACTGGTGATGATTGTAAAACGTGGCGATGAGTACCTCATTCCGAACGGAACATTAAAACTTCATGCCGGTGACAAGCTGCTTCTTATTTCGGAAAATAGCAAGGAATAAGAATTACAGATAAGTTTCTATCCGTTCCAGGGTAAGAAAAAAGTGGAAACTATTTGCTTTGCATCACTATAAGACCTATCTTTGCGCAGTTTTAACTAAAGTGTGCAACAGCTGAATGGAACAAGAACAAGGGTTCATCGATTATATAGAACAAAGCATTATTAAAAACTGGGATCGCAACGCCCTGACAGACTACAAAGGAATTACACTGCAATACAAAGATGTAGCACGGAAAATAGCCAAATTCCATATCGTATTGGAAAGCGCCGGCATCAGGCCCGGTGACAAGATTGCCGTTTGCGGACGTAACAGTGCACATTGGGCAGTCGCTTTTCTGGCGACGGTTACCTATGGAGCTGTCATTGTTCCCATTCTGCATGAGTTCAAGGCCGACAATATCCACAACATCGTCAACCATTCCGAAGCCAAGCTGCTGTTTGTCGGCGACCGGGCATGGGAAAACCTCAATGAAGAGGCAATGCCCCTGCTGATGGGTATCGTACTGCTGACGGACTTCACTCCGGTAGTTTGCCGCAACGAGCAGCTGATGGAGGCTTTCGAACATCGCAACGTCCTCTATGGCACACGTTTCCCCAAGAATTTCCGCCCCGAGCATATCAGCTACCGCAAGGAGGAATCACCCGAAGAACTGGCTGTCATCAACTATACTTCGGGCACCACGGGATATTCCAAAGGGGTCATGCTCCCCTATCGCAGCCTTTGGTCCAATGTTGCATATTGCCATGAGATGCTCCCCGTACGTCCGGGCGACCATATTGTATCCATGCTGCCTCTGGGACATGTATTTGGTATGGTGTACGATTTTCTATACGGTTTTTCCGCAGGCGCCCATCTGTATTTCCTTACCCGTATGCCGTCTCCCAAGATTATTGCACAGTCATTCTCCGAAATCAGGCCACGGGTCATTTCGTGTGTACCGCTTATCGTAGAAAAGATTATCAAGAAGGATATCCTGCCCCGGATAGACAATAAAATAGGCAAGCTGCTATTGCGGATGCCCATTGTCAACGATAAAATCAAGGCTGACATGCGCAAAAAGGCAATGGAAGTATTCGGCAGTAATTTCGATGAAATAATCATCGGAGGAGCACCGTTCAATGCCGAAGTGGAACGCTTCCTGAAGCAGATAGGTTTCCCCTATACCATTGCATACGGAATGACGGAATGCGGCCCCATCATTTGTTCCAGCCGCTGGGAAACATTGAAACTGGCCTCTTGTGGCAAGGCAACCACCCGCATGGAAGTAAAGATAGACTCTCCCGACCCTCAGAACGTGGCAGGAGAAATAATCTGTAAAGGTGCCAATCTGATGCTGGGCTATTACAAAAATGCCGAAGCGACTTCCCAAATCATCGATGTAAACGGTTGGCTGCACACCGGAGACCTTGCAACGATGGATACCGAAGGATATGTCACTGTCCGTGGACGCAGCAAGAACATGTTGCTCACAGCCAGTGGCCAGAACATCTATCCCGAAGAGATTGAAAGCAAACTGAACAACATGCCCTATGTGTCCGAATCACTGATCGTATTGCAGAACGACAAGCTCGTGGCTCTTATCTATCCGGATTTTGACGATGCATTCGCCCATGGTATGGAACAATCGGACATCGAAAAGGTTATGGAGGATGTCTTTGGGATGAGTTTCAGTGAATTTAATGATGCGTTAGATGCGGGAGAAATTCAGTTTGCACTGGCCGATCCGGCTACACAAAAATGGATTAATAAAGGAACTCCTGCAACGACATATTATACAAATTTAGCGGGACAGGTTACTCAGGCAGATGCAGATGATTTTGCGATTTCAGCTGCGTATGAAATGAATTCGAATGGAGTTGAATCTTTAATCTTTAAGTATAATAATACATTGGCTGAAGGTACAACCGGACAAATTTGTGTAGGTTTCGTTGACAAGAATGACGAGGGTAAAGCAATGAAATTTATGATTAGTTATTATATTGGCGCATTAGGAAAGTAGTGACGTTGTTTTAATAATAGTAATGAAGAGAATCCTGCTATAAGTTGAATAGTGGGATTCTTTTTTTAGAATTTATGTATGCTTATGAGATATATTGTTGCTTGTCTTTTTGCGGTATGGGCTTCTGTTGTTTTTTCTCAATCTGTATGTCCCGTTGATTTATGTAACAATAAGTTGAGAGGAAAAGAAATTTACATCCCCAAAGATTTGCAGGGGATGGACCTTCAGAATCCGGAATCTAAATGGAGCTATCACCGTATGTGCTGTACGGATAATGTGGTAGTGTTCTGGGAGAAAGGTTTCGGCAACGATTTGGCCAATCCTCCTCAATTGGAAGGGCATGACATGCATGTAGATTTGAATAACCTGACGGACAAACTGGAATACTTTTATACGTTTTTCCGTGATTCTTTACAGTTCACGAAACCGGGTTCGAAAAGCGACCGTTATCGGATGATGGTGATGATTAATTATTCGCTGGAAGGAACAGCCTACGGAGGTGATTATGACCAGCAGATTGGTGCACTATGGGCGGCTTCTAATCGTATACAAGATGAAAAGCTAAACTGCGTCGCACATGAATTAGGACATAGCTTTCAGGCACAGATTTCATGTGACGGAGAAGGAGAGGCTTGGGGTGGTTCCGGCTTTTTCGAAATGGCATCGCAGTGGATGTTATGGCAGGTGAATCCGGACTGGCAGACAGATGAGCGCTATCACTGGGAAGCTTTTACAAAGTTGACGCACAAGGCTTATCTGCACTTAGAGAATATTTATCATTCACCGTATATTCTGGAATATTGGGGAATGAAACGAGGTCGTCCGATTATTGCAGAGCTTTTCCGTCGGGGCAAGAGAGGGGAAGACCCGGTGATGACTTACAAGCGCATGACGGGATTGTCGCAGGAAGCTTTCTGTGATGAGATGTTTGATGCCTGCCGGCATTTGATTAACTGGGATTTTGACAGGGTGTGGAAGAACACGCGTCCTTATGCGAACAAGTACACTTGCAAGTTGACAGCCCAATCGGATGGATGGTATCAGGTGGCCGCCGAAAATTGTCCGGAGAATTATGGATTTAATGCCATTCCGCTGAGGGTGCCGGAACCGGGAACAAAGGTGGAGTTGCAGTTTGAAGGATTAAATGGAAAGCAGGACGGATATGTATCGGTGCATCCGGAAAAGGCTGGTTGGCGATATGGGTTTGTAGCCGTCAAAGCCGACGGGAAGAGTATATATGGTGAAATGTCTGCCGATAAGAAAGGAAAACTCACTTTTGAGATGCCTGAAAACGAGAAGTTCGTATATTTGTGGCTCGTAGTGATGGGGGCACCGGAGGAGCATTGGATGAATCCTTCACCGGAAAGTGGGGAAAAAGATGCACAGTGGCCTTATCGCATCAGACTGAAAGGAACGGATTTAAAGAACTAATTTTATTGGGGTATGTTTGCAAAAGAAACGTATGTCGCTCGCAGGCGGCAGTTGAAGGAGAGTGTAGGCTCCGGCTTATTGCTCTTTTTAGGGAATGACGAGTGTGGAATGAATTATGAAGACAACACGTATAATTATCGGCAGGATTCTTCATTCCTCTATTTCTGGGGATTGTCATACGCTGGTTTGGCGGCTGTAATTGACATTGACGAGGGCCGTGAAATCATTTTTGGTGATGAACTGACCATTGACCATATCGTGTGGATGGGAACGCAGCCAACTTTACACGAGAAGGCACAGCGGGTGGGAGTAACGGAAACCTTGCCACTGGCTGAACTGAAGAAGTACGTAGAGAAGGTGGTGGCACAGAAGCGTACGGTGCATTATCTTCCGCCTTATCGGGCAGAACATCGCCTGAAACTGATGGACCTGTTAGGGGTAAAGCTGGGAGCAGAGATGCCTTCTGTTCCGTTTATCAAGGGAATTGTGAATCTGCGAAATTATAAGACGGAAGAAGAGATTGCGGAGATTGAACGTGCATGTGATGTGACGGCTGAAATGCATCTGGAGGCAATGCGTGTGCTGCGTGTCGGGATGAAGGAACATGAGGTGGCTGCGGCATTGGAAGCAGTGGCTCAGGCGCATGGATGTAACTTGTCTTTCCCGACCATTGCTACGGTATGCGGACAGACTCTTCATAATCATTATCATGGGCATACGGTAAAGGAAGGAGATATGTTGCTGGTGGATGCCGGAGCTGAAACGGCCATGGGATATGCAGGTGATATGTCTTCTACCATCTGTGCGGGAAAGAAATTTACCAGTCGGCAGAAGGATATTTATGACATTCAGGTGGCTGCGCATCAGGCAGCGGTGAATGCTTTGAAGCCCGGGGTATATTTCCGTGATGTGTATGACTTGTCCTGTCGGGTAATTTGTGAAGGCTTGAAAGGGCTGGGACTGATGAAAGGAAATCCGGCAGATGCGGTAGAACAGGGGGCACATGCCATATTCTTCCCTTGCGGATTGGGACACATGATGGGGCTGGATGTGCATGATATGGAAAATCTCGGGGAGGTATGGGTTGGCTATGACGGACAGCCTAAGAGTACGCAGTTCGGGCGTAAGTCGTTGCGCTTGGCTCGTAAGCTGGAACCGGGTTTTGTGTTGACCATTGAGCCGGGTATCTATTTTATTCCGGAACTGATGGATTACTGGAAAGCAGAGCATCGTTTTACCGATTTCATCAATTATGAGAAACTGGAAAGTTACCGGGACTTTACGGGGTTGCGTAATGAGGAGGATTACCTGATTACGGCTACCGGAGCGCGAAGACTGGGTAAAAAGATTCCTTTGACAACGGAAGAAGTGGAGGCAATGAGATGACGAACGATAGTAAAGCGATTGCGTGTGCCTGCGTGGCGGTGTTAAGCTGGTCGACGGTGGCCACAGCTTTCAAGATGGCTTTGCGTTATCTGACGCATTTCGAGATGTTATGGGTAGCCAGTCTGACTTCACTGGTGATATTTGCGGTGTTGCTGACTGCACAGCGGAAATGGAGATTGCTTGGGAATCTGACAGGGAAACAATGGTTGTATTATGCCGGACTGGGACTGCTGAATCCGGTGGCGTATTACTTGGTGCTCTTCAAGGCATACGACTTGCTTCCTGCACAGGTGGCGCAGCCTATTAATTATGCCTGGCCGATTGTGCTGCTGATTTTATTGGCTTTGTTTGCCGGACAACCTATACCTAAGAAGAAATATATCGGTATGTTTGTTTCTTTGGCGGGAGTCGCATTGATTTCAATCGGTACCGGATTTAACGGAGAGATGAGTGTATCAACAGAGGGGTTTCTGCTGGCGGCACTGAGTGCTGTGCTGTGGGCTACCTATTGGATGCTGAACAACCGGAATAAAGTACAGACGGATGGTAGTGTGGTTTTGTTTCTGACCTTCTTGTTTGGGTCGGTTTATTTGTCGGTAGGAGCTTTGTTCTGCGGGTTGAACTTGAGCTCGCTGACCGGTGTGCTGTCGGGTATGTACGTCGGAGGATTTGAAATGGGAATTCCTTTTATATTCTTCGGGCTGGCTATGCGGAAAACTTCCAATCCGGCATTGATAAACCAGTTGTGTTACTTGTCGCCCTTCATGTCATTGTTCTTCATTTCTGTTGTGCTGGGCGAGCAGATTGTGTTTACTACTTACATCGGACTGGTGATGATTGTGTTGGGAATCGTCTTCAATCAGTATTTCGTAAAAAGTTCCAATCAGGCAAAAATCGTCCAATAGGATGAAAAAATAGTATAGAAGAGGGTGTGTCAAAATGCATACCCTCTTTTTTTTTATGACAAAGCCCCGACTTTCCCAAGCCGAGGCTTTGTTATTACCTAAAGATTTTGTATCTTTAAACATAAGCAAAGTAATATGGCAAAGATACATTTTCGTTCTTACAATCCCAATCAAATCGTCCTTTTCCCACAAAGAATAGATGAAAATATTCCATCGGACGATCCTGTACGTATTCTGAATGCTATGGTTGATAGCTTTGACCTCAGTTCATTTCATAAATTGTATAAGGAGTCCGGGCGTTCTGCCTATCACCCGCGAATGATGCTCAAAGCTGTTTTGTATGCCTATATGAACAATATCTATTCCTGTCGTAAAATAGAAAAGTCCCTGCTGCGTGACATTCATTTCATATGGCTTGCCGGTTATGAAAAACCTGATTACCGGACTATAAACCGTTTCCGTAACCGTGTCAAGGATGAGATAAACGGAATATTCACCCAGATAGTCCTCATCCTTGCCTCCAAAGGATTCATAAGTCTTGATGTTGAATATGTTGACGGCACAAAGATTGAATCAAAAGCCAACAGATACACCTTTGTATGGCGTAAGAACGTAGAACGTAACCGCGCCAGGCTTCTTGAAAAGATACGTATTCTTCTACAGCAGATTGATGATGTCGTGGCACAGGAGGATGCCTGCATTGAGAATACCGCTACAGAGTTTACTCCTTCCATGCTGACAGATATGATATCAGAGTTAAAAGCCTCCCTTGAAAATGTCCCAACCGCATCGGATAAGGAAGAAAAGAAAACGAAAAGACAGAAGGCAAAGCAAATCAATCTATTGGAATCACACTGCAAGAAACTTGCCGAATATAACAGGCACATGAGAATACTCGGCAAACGGAATTCTTATTCCAAAACAGATCCTGATGCTACATTTATGCATATGAAGGAAGACCCTATGGGAAACGGGCAATTAAAACCGGGATATAATCTGCAAATCGGAACCGAAAACCAGTTTATGCTCGATTTTGGACTCTTCCACAATCCAACAGACACTCTAACATTGATTCCGTTCGAAAATTCGTTTCATGAACGTTACAACCGTTTCCCATTGGAAGAGGTTGCCGATTCCGGTTATGGTTCGGAAGAGAACTATCGCTTTATGGAAGAAAACGGAATAGAGGCGTATGTCAAGTACAATTTCTTTCATAAGGAGCAAAGAGCAGACAAATATGTGACAAATCCTTTCAAACAAGAAAACCTATATTATAACAAGGAGAAAGATTATTATGTCTGTCCCATGGGACAACATATGAAGCGGACAGGTGTACGGCATTATAAAACGGAAAGTGGATATATTGCAGAAAGTATCGCCTATAGGGCTGCAAGATGTGAGGGATGTCCTC
>ENA-UEQQ01000737-UEQQ01000737.1-human-gut-metagenome-genome-assembly--contig:-NODE-737-length-11503-cov-37.367933_pt1 | contig 11503 bp, 9 predicted proteins | sample MGYA00242956_ERZ507956 | MGnify/ENA primary metagenome ERZ507956 (study PRJEB26167, sample SAMN06115407) | human gut metagenome | host: Homo sapiens | place: China:Hubei | collected 2016-07-12 | study... | reverse complement strand
GGACTATATTTTGTAAATGTGACGAAAGTGCAAAAAATCTATTGACAGACCGGTAGGGGGGGGGGGGGGGGTATAATTGGCCCACAGGCCGACAGTCGAAAAATGCTAGCCTGCCTGTATAATTTATCTTTATTTATGGAGGCAAAAATCATGAAAATGGCAAAGAAACTTCTGGCCGTCGTCCTCGCTGGTGTTATGGCAGTGTCCATGCTGACTGGCTGCGCAAACATCTCTTCTCGTCGGGTCGCTGACGAGCTGGAGGGTATGCTGAAGGCCGCTAACGACAAGGCTACCGTCAAGGCAGTCGATGACGATCTGGCAAACAAGGCAGTCAAGGTTGCTAAGCAGGACAATAAGGACGCTCTCAAGGAGGATGCCGCTCTGAAGACTGCCGTCAAGACTGAGCTGGCCAAGGATAAGAAGCTCGGCGACTCCTATATCTGGGTTGCTTACTTTGCAACCAAGGATATGAATAAGACTGTTAAGGCTCAGAACGTCGCCAAGGCGCTGATCGGCACTAATGGAAAGATCGACACCACTAAGGCTATCAACAAAGACGATGTCAAGGTCGGCGAGAAGAAGGGTACTGACATTGAGGCTGGCAATAAGTTCGAGCTGAGCATGAAGCCGTTCACTGTCGGCGATACCGATTACGTCATGGTCGTTGTCACCTGCAAGGCTGTTGTCAAGGCTGCAGCTTGATCGCACCTGAGCTGACACAAGCCCAGCGATAAAACGATATTATCTATTCCTCGAAATAAAAATGGCACAAGGGCCCGGAGTGGAAACACCCCGGGTCCTTGTGTTTTTTGCTGCCTCCCCACACTCTGACACGGTTTGTCCTGGGCGGATGGTATGCTGTTTTACAGGACAGGCCGACCGGGCCTTGCCCCGGGACATAACGCACCACCCACGGAAAGGAAAGGATACTATGAGGAATTATCGGATGCAGATGCCCGCCCAGTATACATCCATCGGGGACGACGAAAGGGTGCTGCTCTGCGGCGGCGAGACCACAGCATGGCAGACGTTTCAGGACATTGGCCGGGTGCTGAACTATGTGGCCCGTATCTTCTCGGCAGGCAGCTCCATCGTCAACAATGTGGTCACCATCGTGAATTATTTCAATAAGCTCGAAGACCTGCTCCCGGTCATCGGGGAAGTATAAATGAAAAGGGCCGGTACTGCTGCAATGCAGCAGTACCGGCCCTTACTTTATCAGGAAATCAATAATGCAGCTTGTCAGCGGTCAGTGCCTCGAGCACGGGCAGCATGGCGGCAGCCTCAGCCTTTGCGGCGGGCAGGTCCATGTCGCGGTAGTTGCCGCACTCCACCTCGCTTGCGCCGGGGACATCGCCCTCGAACGCAGCCATGAAGCGGAAGGACTCCACCGTCAGGCTCAGCGCCTCGGCGGGGGTCAGGCCCCGGGTCAGCAGGTAAAAGCCGGTGCGGCAGCCCATGGGGCCGACGTAAATGACGCCGTCCTTATACTGGCTGTTGCGGGCGTAGGTGGCGAAGAGGTGCTCCAGCGTGTGGGCTGCGCCGGTGGAGAGATAATCGCCCTGGTTCGGCTTTTTCATCCGGATGTCCCAGGTCAGAACATCGCCGTCCTGACGGCTCAGGTACATGCCGCGGTCGAGCCGGGTGTGGTCTACGCAGAAACTTGCGATGCGTTCCATACTGCGCCTCCCGGGATCAGGCCTGCAGGCGCTGGACGCTGCCGTGTGCGCAGTCCACAGCGACCATCAGACCGTCGCGGATGTGGGCGGTAGCGCCGACGGCACCCACGATGGTGGGCTTGAGCAGGGCCTTGCCGGCGATGGCAGCGTGGCTGTTCAGACCGGCTTCCTCGACCACCAGAGCGGCGGCGTCACGGACGTAGCTCAGCATCTCGTTGGAGGTGGAGGGGACGACCAGGACCATGCCGGGCTTGAACTTTGCACGGATCTCCTCGATGGTGCGGCAGACGCAGGCCTTGCCGGTGGCGTTGGCCAGAGCAGAGCCCTCGGGGCCGACGCCGACGCCGGTAGCCAGGCAGTTGCCGATCATGTGGATCTTGATCATGTTGGTGGTGCCGGAGACGCCCACGGGGACGCCGGCGGTCACGACAGCCAGCTCGCCGTCGTGCAGATAGCCGTGCTCTTTTGCCAGAGCGGTGGACTTCTCGATGAGCTCATCGGTGCTGGAGGCGAGGTCCATCATGAGCGGGGTGATGCCCCAGGAGACGGACAGCTGGCGCTGGACCTGCTCGTCCATGACGCAGGCGATGATGGGCTGAGAGGGGCGGTACTTGCTCAGCAGGCGGGCAGTGTTGCCGGACTCGGACACGGTGACGATGGCAGAAGCGTTGACGTCCTTTGCGGTCAGGCAGGCAGCGTGTGCGGTAGCGTCGCTGACGCTGATCTGGCCGGTGGTATCGGTCAGGCGGTTGTCGCGGTAGTGGACCTCGTTCTCGGTGCGCTCTGCAATGGCGGACATGGTCTTGAGGGCCTCAACAGGGTATGCGCCCGCAGCGGTCTCGCCGGAGAGCATGATAGCGGAAGTGCCGTCGTAGATGGCGTTTGCCACGTCGGAGATCTCGGCGCGGGTGGGGCGGGGATTGACGATCATGCTGTCCAGCATCTGAGTCGCAGTGACGATGGGCTTGCCGAAGGAGAAGGAGCGGTCGATGACGCTCTTCTGGATGCCGGGCAGCTCGGTGAAGTCGATCTCGACGCCCAGGTCGCCGCGGGCGACCATGACGGCGTCGGCAGCGGACAGGATGCTGTCGATGTTATTGACGCCCTCGCGGTTCTCGATCTTGGCGATGATGCGGATGTGGGAGTCGTACTCGTTCAGCAGGTTGCGGATGTCGTAGACGTCCTGTGCGGTGCGCACGAAGGAAGCAGCGATGAAGTCGAAGCCCTGCTGGACACCGAAGATGATGTCATCCCGGTCGCGCTGGCTCAGGTAGGGCATGGACAGGTGGACGCCGGGGACATTGACGCCCTTCTTGGTCTTGATCTTGCCGCTGTTGAGCACTTCGCAGACGATGTCGGTGTCCGTGACGCTCTTGATGGCCAGCTTGATGAGGCCGTCGTCCAGCATGATGGTGCCGCCCTCGTGGACGTCCTGGGGCAGGTCCTTGTAGGTGATGGAGCAGATCTCTTTGGTGCCCTCCACCTCGCGGGTGGTCAGGGTGAAGGTCTGGCCGGCTTCCAGCATCTCAACGCCGTTCTTGAACTCCTTCAGGCGGATCTCGGGGCCTTTGGTGTCCAGCAGGGCAGCAACGGGCTTGTTCAGCTCAGCGCGGACAGCCTTCAGCATATCCAGACGGCCCTTGTGCTCCTCGTAGGAGCCGTGGGAAAAGTTGAAGCGGGCCACGTTCATGCCGTTGGCGACCAGCTCGCGCAGGACGCCGTCCTTATCGGTAGAAGGGCCAAGGGTGCAGATGATCTTTGTTTTTCTCATAAATATACCTCTAACAGTCTCTTTTTTCCTCTATGATGGGCGCGCAGGTGCCAGATATGCCCTGCGGCCGCTGGCCGGACATCGGCCCGGTCAGGGGTGTTTGAAAACCTTACCATTCTATATTATAACCGCTTGTGTACAAGAGAGCAAGAAAAAATTCGGCAAAGAAAACCTTAAATTTTCGTGATAGATGCCGGAGCGATAAAAAGCTTGCGAAAAGTGCGTCCATCGCCTATAATAGGGCTAAGCAAAAGTCTCACTTCTGCCCCGAAGGGACGAAGGTGAGCGCAAAATGATAGAAACGGAGTGAAAGCGTAATGGAAAAGCGCGTTTTTCTGATCGTTCTGGACAGCTTCGGCATCGGCGCAGAGCCGGACGCTGCCGCCTTTGGCGATGAGGGGACCAACACCCTCGGCGCCATCGCCAACCACCCCAACTTCAACTGCCCCAACCTGAAAAAGCTCGGACTGTTCAACATCGACGGCGTGACCGCCGGTGAAAAGGACGCCGCCCCCATCGGCTCCTTCGCCCGCCTGCAGGAGCAGAGCATGGGCAAGGATACCACCATCGGCCACTGGGAAATCGCCGGTGTCGTCAGCCCGAAGCCGCTGCCCACCTTCCCGGACGGCTTCCCGGACAGCCTCATCCACGAGTTTGAGGAAAAGACCGGCCACAAAGTCCTCTGCAACAAGCCCTACTCCGGCACACAGGTGCTGAAGGACTACGGCGAGCAGGCCATGAAGGAGGATGCCCTCATCGTCTACACCAGCGCCGACAGCGTGTTTCAGGTGGCCGCCAACGAAGAGCTGGTGCCGGTGCATGAGCTGTACCGCTACTGCGAGATCGCCCGCGAGATGCTGAAGGGCGAGTACGGCGTGGGCCGCGTCATCGCCCGCCCCTTCCTCGGCCGCACCGCAGACACCTTCTACCGCACCACCAACCGCCACGACCTGAGCCTCAAGCCGCCCCGCAAGACCATGCTGGATCTGCTCAAGGACGCCGGCAGGGACGTCATCGCCGTGGGCAAAATTTTCGACATCTTCGACGGCGAGGGCGTGACGGAAAAAATCAAGACCACCGGCAACACCAACGGCATCGCCTTCACCAAGGCTTTGCAGACCCGCGACTTCGAGGGTCTGGCCTTCGTGAACCTCGTCGATTTCGATATGCTCTACGGCCACCGCCGCGACGTGGCAGGCTACGCCGCCGCCGCCACCGAGTTCGATAAGTTCCTTGCCGACTTCATCCCCGGGATGCGGGAGGGCGACATCCTGATGGTCACGGCCGACCACGGCTGTGACCCCTCCTACACCAAGACCACCGACCATACCCGCGAGTATGTGCCTTACCTCATCTGCGGCAAGGGCGTCAAACCGGGCGTTGACCTTGGCACCAAACTCTGCTTCGGCACCATCGCACACACCATCTGCGACTATCTGGGTGTGGATGCTTCCACGCTGGACGGCCAGAGCGTGCTGGGCGACATTTTAGCTTAAACAGGCAAAAGAAAAAGGACTGCGTGAGCAGTCCTTTTTCTTTTGCAATTCTATTTACGCTGCATCATTTTCAGCGCTGGAAGCGTCGCCGCTGCCGGAGCCGAACAGGGCGTCCAGCACGGTGGAAGCGGCCTGATGCAGGGAGGAAGCCGCCTGCTCCACCTGCTCCTGGGTCGGCATACTGAAGGACGGAGACTCAGTGGAGCCTGCCGGGGCTTCTTCGCTGCCGTCTGCAGGGACCTCGGTGGAAGCGCTGGGCTCACCGGAGGCATCACCCTCGGCGGGCTGGCTGTCAGCGGGGGCCTCTTCCGCCGGGACTTCGCTCTCGGCGGGCTCTTCTGCGATCACGCTGTCGGGAGATTCCTCCGGAATGGATGCACCGGCGTTGGGGTCGGCGGTCGGCGTGAAGACCTCGGTCTTCTCGGGGGTCTGGCTGGTGCTGGTGAGCTTGTCCTCGCCGCCCAGAACCGCTGCGATGAGGGCCTTGGCCTCGTTGACCGAGTTCTCATCCGGCTTCATGACGTAGAGGCTCTGGCCCTTGGCGGAGTAGCACTTGGTGCTCTTCGCGCCCGAGCCGGTGACGGTGTAGCTCTGGATGTCCCAGTTGGCAAGGTCGCCCAGCTGCATCCGGACCAGCGCAGAGATCTGTTCCTGCGAGAGGCTGGTGACGAAGCAGTCGGCGGCGGCGTCCATCAGCTTGGAGAAGCCCATGAGCAGGGCCGGGGATTTGAGCTTGTTGGCCACCGCGTCAATGACTTTCATCTGGTTGATGCCGCGCTGGATGTCGCCGGTCTTGAAGGCGTGGCGCTCACGGGCAAAAGCCAGAGCAGACTTGCCGTCCAGATGGTTCCAGCCCTCGGCGAAGGTGGTGGGGTCGTAGTAGCCGGGGCTGCCCACCGAGGTGAAGGCCTGGTCGGAGTAGACGTCCACGCCGCCGATGGCGTCGATGATATTGATGAAGCCCGCAAAGTTGATGCGGAGGTAGTGCTCCACATCCACGCCGTAGAGGTTGCCCAGCGTGGCCATGCTGGTCTCGACGCCGTAGAGGCCGGCGTGGGTCAGCTTGTCCTTGCTGTCGGTGCCTGCGAGGTCAACATAGTAGTCGCGCGGGGTGTTGATGAGGGCCGCCTGCTTGGTGGTGGGGTTGACCACGGCGAGGATGTTCACGTCGCTGCGGGCCTTTTCGGTCAGGTCACCGCGGTTGTCCACGCCGCTGAGGTAGACGACGAAGGGCTCTTTCGTGATCTTATTCGCCTCTGCACCGGTGAGCAGGCCGGAAGTCATGCTGTCCAGTGCGGTCAGACCCTGCTGCGCCCAGACACAGCCCACGGCCAGCGCGGCGCAGAGCAGGACGGACAGCACCCGGGCCACGACGGCACCGCTGCGGGAGGCGAGGCACTTGCGCACCAGCAGCCAGAGCAGCACCAGAAGCGCGGTGATGATAACGAGGTAGAGCACCGGCAGCATCTGGGTGCGCCAGAGCTGCACCAGCGCGGCAAGGCTCAGGATGGCCTGCAGTACCAGCAAGACCATTCCTCCTTTCGGAAGTTTGTCGTCAGCGGGGGCGGGCTCGCTGGGGTGCAGCGGCTCCCACTGTCTGCGGGGCGGCACCGGAGATTTCGGCGGCTCGGACTGAGGCGTCGGTGTTGGTTTCGGCGGCGCTTTGGGGCGGGGAGGCTCCGGCGAGAAGAAATCGGCGCTGTCTACCTCCACTTCGTCGGGTTCGCTGCGCTTGATGCCCCGGTGGATGTGCCGGGGGCCTTCGTCGTTATTCTGGGGATGGATATGCTCGTTTTCGTCAAACATAGGCGTTCACTCCTTTGGATGTGTATGCCATCATGTGGTGGGGATGATGCTCAGCACAGCCCGGGCGGGCAGGCAGGTGGCCGTCTGGTCTTCCTCGCTGAGCCAGCCGAAGGACTCGCAGATGTGGTCAGGGCAGGGCGAGTCCACAAAGCGGGCTGCGCCGTCCTGGATCTTGATGTGGACGGTGAGGTAGCCGGTGTCCACATCGTAATCGGCATCTTTTTCGAGGGGGAAGGTGAGCTTGGTGTTGCTGTCGCCATAGATGAGCTCTGCGCAGAGCGGCGCACCGGTCTGGTTTGCTTTCCGCACCAGCAGCAGCACGGCGGCTGCGGCCAGAATGACGGCAGCAAAGACCAGATCTATCAGCAGTTTTTTGTGTTGTTTCATAGAAAATTATCCTTTGAGCGGGATCTGTTCCAGCTCGGCCAGCCAGAGCGCGGCGGCTGCGTCGCTGGGCATCCGCCAGTCGCCCCGGGGCGAGAGGGTGACGCTGCCCACCTTGGGGCCGTCGGGCAGGCAGCTGCGCTTGAACTGCTGGGCGAAGAACCGCCAGTAGAAGTTGCGCAGCCACTTGTAGAGCACTTCGTCCGGGTACTCGGCCCGGCCTGCGAAGGCCGCTTTTGCCAGCCGGAATATCTTCGACGGGCCGAAGCCGAAGCGGAGAACATAATAAAGGTAGAAGTCGTGCAGCTCATAGGGACCCACGAGGTCTTCCGTCTTCTGAGAGATCTCGCCGTCCTTGGCGGGCAGCAGCTCCGGGGAGACGGGGGTGTCGAGGATGTCCAGCAGCACCCGGCGCAGCTCGGCGGAGGCGGCAATGTCGGCCTCATACTGGACGAGGTGGCGCACCAGCGTCTTGGGGACACCGGCGTTGACGCCGTACATGCTCATGTGGTCGCCGTTGTAGGTGGCCCAGCCCAGCGCCAGCTCGGAGAGGTCGCCGGTGCCGACGACGAGGCCGCCGGTGCGGTTGGCGGTGTCCATCAGCTCGAGGGTGCGCACACGAGCCTGTCCGTTCTCGAAGGTGACGTCCAGCACGCTCTCGTCCTGGCCGATGTCCTTGAAGTGGCTGTGGACGGTGTTGGCGATGTCGATCTCGGTAAAGCTGACGGCCAGCTCGTCGCAGAGGACCTCCGCGTTCGAACGGGTGCGGTGGGTGGTGCCGAAGCAGGGCATGGTCACGGCCAGCACATCGCTGGTGGGGCGGCCCAGCTGCTTCATGGCGCGGACGGCCACCAGCAGGGCGAGGCAGCTGTCCAGACCGCCCGAGATGCCGATGACCGCCGTCTTGGCGTGGGCGTGCTCGAGGCGCTTGGCGAGGCCGTCGGCCTGCATTTTCAAGATCAGCTCACAGCGCTCGGCCCGGCGGCGCTCGTCGTGGGGGATGAAGGGCGTGGGGTCTACCCAGCGGGAGAGCTTGGTCTCGGTGAGGGCAAGGTCGAAATCGACGGTCAGATACCCCTCGGCGCTGGGCTCGAAGCTGGTGTTGCGCGCCCGCTCCGACTCCATCCGCTGGCAGTCCAGCTCCGTCTCAGCCCAGCCGCCCTCGAAGGGAGATGTCTCGGCGAGGATGGTGCCGTTCTCGGCGATGAGGTCGTGGCCGGCGAAGACCATGTCCTGGGTGCTCTCGCCGTGGCCGGCAGAAGCGTACAGGTAGCCGCAGAGCAGGCGGGCGGACTGGTTCGACACCAGCGCCCGGCGGTACTCGGCCTTGCCGACCGTCTCATCGCTGGCCGAAAGGTTCGCAATGACGGTGGCACCGGCCAGCGCATGGAAGGTGGAGGGGGGCAGAGCGCTCCACAGGTCTTCGCAGATCTCCACGCCCAGAACGAAGCTGGGCATCTGGCGGCAGCGGAAGAGCAGGGACGTACCGAAAGGCACCTCCTGCCCGCAGACTGTTACCGTCTCTACCTCAGTGCTGCCCGGGGTGAACTGGCGCTTTTCGTAGAACTCGCCGTAGTTGGGCAGGTAGGTCTTGGGGACAAGGCCCAGCAGACGCCCGCCGCAGAGGACGGCGGCGCAGTTGTACAGCTTGCCCCGCACCAGCAGCGGCAGGCCCACGAGGGCCACGACGTCCAGCTCCCGGCTGGCGTCCAGCACGGTCTGCAGGGCGTCCAGTGCGCCCTGCTGCAACGTGCGCTGCAAGAACAGATCGCCGCAGGTGTAGCCGGTGAGGCAGAACTCGGGGAACACCGCCAGCCTGACGCCGCGGGCCGCAGCGTCCTGTAACTGAGAGACGATTTGGGAAGCGGTATAATTGCAGTCGGCCACCCGCAGTGAGGGCGAGAGGGCGGCTGCTTTCAAAAAACCATCTTTCATCGGAGGATTTCACATCCTGTCTGTTGAATTAAGGCCCCGGCGGAGACGTGCTCTGTGGGGTTTTGTTCAGTATACCACAAACCGGCCCAAACGAAAAGTGACAGTGTGGTTAAAGAAACAAAAAACGCTGCCTGCACACCGCAGACAGCGCTGAAAACAAAAGATGGAAAACGAGATAGACCGTAAGCCGGGTTCTGTATTAAACGACGATCTGTCTAGACCTGCCATTGCTGACAGGTTCGTGCCGCCTTCGGGACACGCGAGCAGCGCTGTACGTCCCATATAGGCGTTGCTTCCGGTAGGGTTTACAAAGCCGCATAGTCACCCATGCGCTGGTGAGCTCTTACCTCGCCCTTTCATCCTTACCGCATTGCTGCGGCGGTTTCCTTTCTGTTGCACTTTCCCTGAGGTCACCCTCGGCTGCCGTTAGCAGTTACCGTGCTCTGTGAGGCCCGGACTTTCCTCAGAGCGGTCAAAGCCGCCCCGCCGCCGTATGTTCCACTCGTTTTCCGCTCCTCATGATACCATAAAAAAACAAGATTTGCAAGAGAAAGAGAATTTTGCTATACTTATCTTATATGTTGCCCGCGCTGGAGGTGGGAAGATGAAGCTTTATTTCAAAGTCCCGCCCGAGGCGGATGGGATGCTGCTGCGCGGTTTTCTGCGCAGGTGCAGCGTCTCCACCGACCTGTCCCGGGCCGTGAAATTCCGGGGCAGCGGCTTTTTTGCCGACGGCGCCCCCATCCTGGCCAACCGCCGGGTGGAGGCCGGGCAGGTCATCTCCTTTGAACTGCCGCCGGAGGGAGAGGGCGTTGCGCCGCAGGACGACATTCCGGTGGATGTGGTCTACGAGGACGCTTTCGCCCTCGTGGTGGAAAAGCCGCCCCATCTCGCGGTGCATCCTACCCTGAATTACCCGCTGGATACGCTGGCGAACGGCTATGCAGCCTGGGCGCTGCGTCAGGGCAGAAGCCCCGTCTTCCGCCCGGTGAACCGCATCGACAAGGACACCAGCGGCCTCGTGCTGGCGGCCCAGAATGGTTACGCCGCCCCGCTGCTGGCTCAGAGGGTGGAAAAGCTCTACTACGCCGTTGCAGAAGGAGAACTTCCCCTCGGGCCGGGCGTCATCGACGCCCCCATCGGGCGGCAGGGGGAGAGCATCATCGGGCGATGCGTCACCCCCGATGGCAAACCCAGCCGGACGGAATATACCATATTGAAGGCCGAAAACGGCCTGAGCCTCGCGGCCTGCGTCCCGGTGACGGGCCGCACCCACCAGATACGGGTACATTTTGCATCCATCGGTCACCCGCTGGCCGGAGATGACCTCTACGGCGGGAGCCGGGCGCGCATCGGGCGGCAGGCGCTCCACTGCGCAAAACAGACGTTCTGGGTGCCGCGCTGCGAGCGGATGCCGGACGGCATCCGCATCGAAGTGCCGGTGGACGAGACGACCCTGAGGCCGGTGACGGTGGAAAGCCCGCTGCCGGAGGATATGGCAAAGCTTTTTGTCTGAATTTGTGTATTTCGTGAAAAGTAAGTGAAAGCTAAGCCCAAATTTTGTGTCAATGCTTGTTTCGGCGCTGGCAGGGTGTATAATAAATAGAGTTATTCTTGTCAAAAAAGCTGTCCTTATGCGGCAGCGTGTCGATAACAGAGAAAAGAGACAGATCAGAATCTCCTGAAGATACAGGAAGGAGCATCCTTTTTGCTGGAAGATAAAACAACTGAAACGCGGCAGGACGAGCCAGCCGCTGCGCCGCGGCACACCGGCTTCCGCACAAAGCTGCGCTCGCTTTGGGCGCAGCTCCAGTGCGTCCATCTGCTGCGCCGCCACCGGCGGTATCGCCGCCGCAGACACCGGCTGGACAATGCCTCCCGGAAGCTGCGCTCGTCGAAGCTGGTATTGCGCGTTGGCGCAGTGCTCTACGCACTGGGCTTTGGCGCGGAGTATGCTGCCGTGCGGGTGGGACGTGCCATCAAGTACGCCGCTCTCTGGGCTGCTGGAGGCATCCGCCGCTTTGCAAAGGCTCTGGCGGAGACGGCGTTCCCCGGCGCAGCACAGGTGGCCAAAGACCTGTTTGGCCCCATCGTGCTGTTTGCAAAGGGCACCGTGTCCCTTCTCATCCATGCCCACCGCATCCGCAAGGAGCAGGGCTTCGGTGCAGCATTTGAGGCCAGCGTCCACTACTTCAAAAACGGCGTCCGCCGCAACATCAGTCTGCTGCCCCGCATGGCGATGTATGCCCTGCCCATCTGCGCACTGGCGCTGGGCGCAGCAGTGTTCCAATATGTCATCCACCAGCCTTATGCACTGGCCGTCCGGGTCAACGGCGAAACCGTGGGCTATGTGGCGAATGAGGACGTCTTCAACACGGCCCGCGAGGACGTGTTGGAGCGTATCAGCTACGCCGGCACCGACAAGACCGAGT
>ENA-UEQQ01000733-UEQQ01000733.1-human-gut-metagenome-genome-assembly--contig:-NODE-733-length-11513-cov-14.682669_pt1 | contig 11513 bp, 9 predicted proteins | sample MGYA00242956_ERZ507956 | MGnify/ENA primary metagenome ERZ507956 (study PRJEB26167, sample SAMN06115407) | human gut metagenome | host: Homo sapiens | place: China:Hubei | collected 2016-07-12 | study... | reverse complement strand
TTCACTTGGCTGGAGAAAGCAGGAAGAGGTATTTAATGAGCAGAAGCAGATTTATGAATATGTTGCGGGCGACCAGTCAGTATTATTACTGTTATATGGCGTCATAACAATTGCCATCACAGTATTATTTATTTACATGTGGTGCGAGAATTTAAAGAGCGGATATAAGGCAGAATGCCTTTCAAAAGCTGGAAAAGAAATCAATTCTTTTGGCAAAGATGTCAAGGATTTATTTGATAAAAACCTACATAAGACACTTATGTTTCTCCCACTTATGGGAATATTTATTTTTACAGTTTTACCATTGCTGTTCATGATTCCAATGGCCTTTACAAATTATTCGGTAAAGGGTGATCATCTGGTATTGTTCGACTGGACAGGCTTCGCCTCATTCGGACAGGTGCTTGGACTTGGTGGTAAGCTTGGTAAGATATTCTGGAGAGTACTTGGATGGACAATCTGCTGGGCTGTATTTGCAACCTTCCTTTGTAACTTCCTTGGACTCATTCTTGCTATCGTTATCAATCGTAAAGAGACACATTGCAAGGCTTTCTGGCGTACATGCTTTGTTATCTCAATTGCGGTACCGCAGTTCGTATCACTCCTTGTAATGAGACAGATGTTCCAGCCACAGGGTGCTGTTAATAACCTGCTTTTGGAGTGGGGCTGGATAGATAACCCGCTTCCATTCTGGACCAATACGATGTGGGCGAGAGTTTCTGTTATTCTCATCAACTGCTGGGTAGGTATTCCGTATACTATGCTTCAGGTTACAGGTGTATTACAGAATGTGCCTTCAGAGCTTTATGAGGCTGCAAAGATTGATGGTGCAAACGCAGCACAGATCTTCTTTAAGATCACACTCCCATATATCATGTTTATCATGGGACCATATATCATCACACAGTTTACCGGAAATATCAACAACTTCAACGTTATCTACCTGTTATCAGCAGGAAAGCCTACACCTGTCGGAGACAGTGCAGGAAAGACGGACCTTCTGGTTACGTGGTTGTACAAGCTGACTATTGATAATCAGGAGTACAATATCGGTGCCGTTATCGGTATCCTCACATTCATTGTACTTTCTATCGTAGCGCTTGTTACATACAGAAATACAAAATCATACAAGGATGAGGAGGGATTCATGTAATGAGTAGTGTAGCAAAAGCAAAAAGACCTATGTCTGCCGGACGTGCTAAGAAAGTAGCAAAGAATTCCCTTGTTCATATCATTCTTGGAATACTTGCTGTAGTATGGCTGTTCCCGATTTTCTGGATTATTATGACAAGCTTTAGAGCTGAGAGTGGTGCTTATACAAAGTACTTCTTCCCACATAACCTTACATTTAGCAACTATACAAGGCTGTTCACAGAGACTACACTGTTGAACTTCCCGAGAGCATTTTTTAATACACTGTTTATATCAGTGTTCTCATGCATCATTTCAACAGTATTTGTACTTTCTGTTGCGTATTGTATGTCACGACTGAGATTTAAGCTGCGTAAGCCTTTCATGAATCTGGCTATGATTCTTGGATTGTTCCCAGCCTTCATGTCAATGGTTGCCGTATACTTTATCTTAAAGGCTATCGGACTTACAGAGGGTAGCGTACTTCGTCTTTCACTGATCCTCATATACTCAGCAGGATCGGGAGTAGGCTTCTATATCGCAAAGGGGTTCTTTGATACTGTGCCTAAGTCTCTTACAGAGGCTGCCATCCTTGACGGATGTACACAGTTCCAGGTATTTTACAAGGTTATCCTGCCACTCAGTAAGCCAATCGTAGTATATACAGTGCTTACAGCATTCCTTGCTCCATGGCTCGATTTCGTATTTGTAAAGGTTATCGTTGGTCCAAACGACAAGTATTGGACAGTATCTCTTCTCCTTTACAACATGCTTGAGAAAGAGTTTATAAACGGATGGTTCACAAGATGGGCTGCTGCTGCAGTTATTGTATCAATACCTATCTCAATACTTTTCGTCATCATGCAGAGATTCTACGTGGATGGACTTACAGGAGCTGTCAAAGGCTAATTTGGTTTTATTTAGGCCGCTGCACTTTTGTGCGGCGGCTTTTGGTTTATATTGGGTTGTGGCAAACTTTGGGGGTGTGTGGCAAACTTAGCACTTTCAGGTTGTGTGGTGCCGGTGTGGCACACAGTGCTAAGTTTGTTGCTACTTTGTGAAAGATGTGAGAATAGGTGTAGTGATTTTGTAGATACAAATTTGCTCAGAATTTAGTTAAGAAAAGGAGTGCGTATGATTAATAATAAAATAGGCGGCCGCAATATGGTCGGCAGGGCTGTGAATAGATTGGCGGGCAGGTTGACTGCTGTGGCATTGACGGCAGCTATGGCGGTGTCGATGCTTGCGGGGTGTGCTGCGGGTGGAAAGAATACCGAGACGGCAGCAAAGAAGGAGTACAAGCCTTCTGCTATGGAGCAGATGAATGCGAAAAATGATCCTAATGTGATTCAGGACAATTACAGGACCTGCTATGAGGTGTTCGTATACAGCTTTTTTGACAGTGACGGTGACGGCATTGGGGATTTAAAGGGACTTACAGAGAAGCTTGACTATATCGAGGGACTTGGCTGCAATGAAATCTGGATGATGCCTATTATGCCTTCACCTTCATACCACAAGTATGATATTACGGATTATATGAATATTGACAAACAGTATGGTACTTTGGATGATTTTGATGCGCTCATTACGGAGTGTCACAAGCGAAACATCAATGTGATTATTGACTTTGTAATAAATCACACATCTAACGAGCATCCGTGGTTTAAGGCGGCTGCTGATTATATCAAGTCGCTTCCTGATGGGGCAGAGCCGGATTCTTCGGAATGTCCTTATGTTGATTACTATAATTTTAGCAAAACCAATACCGGAGGCTACAACCAGCTGCCGGGCACGAATTGGTATTACGAGTCACAGTTTGTAGACAGCATGCCTGACCTTAACCTGCAGAGCGAAGCTGTAAGAGGGGAGATTGACAAGGTTACATCCTTCTGGCTTGACCGCGGCGTAGATGGCTTTAGACTGGATGCTGTGATTTATTACAATAATAATAACCAGACTGAGACTATAGATGACCTCACATGGCTTGTGAACAATGTGAAGAGCAAAAAGGCCGATGCTTATATGGTTGGTGAGGGCTGGACTACATACAGAGAGTATGCGAAGTACTATAAGAGTGGAATTGACAGTATGTTCAACTTTGATTTTTCACAGCAGGATGGATATATTGGAAAGGTGTTAAATGGTGCAGCAAATCATGGTGCCAGCACATACGGCAATGCTTTGGTTGATGTGGAAAATGAGATAAAGAAGTATACAGACTCATACATTGATGCACCTTTTTATACAAATCATGATATGGGACGCAGCGCAGGATACTACAACGGAGATAATGCCGAGGAGAAAACCAAGATGGCGCAGGCTATGAATCTTCTTATGCCCGGAAATGCTTTTTTGTATTATGGAGAGGAAATCGGCATGAGAGGCACAGCCAATGATGAGACGAAGCGTCTTGCCATGAGATGGAGCGGGGATTCAAAAGCTAAGGGAATGTGTGTGGGACCTCAGAATGCAGAAGAAACCGAGCAGACATATGATACCCTGGATAAGCAGATGGAGGATCCATACTCTATTTACAACTTTGTGAAGCAGACAATATCAATAAGAAATGCTTTCCCGGAGATAGCACGAGGTACAAATACCTTTGAAAAGGATCTGTCAAATGATAATGTGTGTATATTCACAAGAGAGTACAATGGTGAGAAAGCAGTGCTTATATTTAATCCATCAAAGGATGAAGCAAGTGTGGATGTGTCATCGCTTGGAGTAAATGATGCTGTTGCAATGCTTCAGACTACGAAGAAAGCACCATCATATAAGGATGGAACGGCAAAGCTGCCGGCGTATTCGGTGCTTGTTTTGAAGTAAACTATATTTGATGAGAATAAAATTTAATAGTTTAAAGGAATTTGAAGAAGAAATATGAAAAACCGCCCGACTGGGCGGTTTTTCAGCTATACCATTTCTTTAAGCATATCCACGATCACTTCTCTGCAATGAGCTCCGAGATGCTTTTGTTCCTCTTTACTGAGTGATGCCGGATCAATAGGAGTGCCGTATCGGATAACCACATGCCTCTTTTTGACCCATGGAAGGTGATCCTCGAATATTTCATTTGTTCCCATGATTGCCATTGGCACTATCTTGCATTTGCTCTTTGTGGCAATCTTGAAAGTACCTTCTTTGAAAGACTGTACATCTGTCAGGTCATCTTTGTTTTTGCAGCGTGTGCCCTCAGGAAATACACATATGCTGATGCCGGATTTGACCTGATCTATGGCTGCAAGCACAACCTTTAGTCCCTGCTTGATGTCATCGCGGTCCAAAAACAGGCAGTGCAGGCGCTTCATCCAAAGACCCAGCACCGGTATTTTTGTGATGCTCTGCTTTGAGATGTAGCCGGTCAGGCGTGGACATCTGGAGTAGGTGATTATGATGTCAAAGAAACTACGGTGATTTCCTATATATAGTACAGCCTCGTCCTTTGGCACATTTTCCTCCCCTATAAATTCAATGTCTGCTCCGCTTAGGAATATGATGACACGGAAAGCCCACTGTACCAGGCGAAGCTGTGTCATATCGGCCCATGCCGGGGCAAATTTGTGTATTATCCACATGGCTCCGAGCACCGGAAGACCGAGCAGCAGATAGAAAAATACGAATATTACGATTAAAACTGAACGCATATTTGACCTCTCTTTTTCATACTCTATATAAATTGTAGTTCAATATTTGATATTATATCATATCGTAAGCGATATGATAAGAAAGAGAGGAAAAAATGTCAGAAAAATTGAGAAAAATTCTGGTGATGGCTGCAGGTGTGCTTGTTATATTGGAAACGACAGTGATTTCGGGCTGCCGCGCAAATATTTCAGGCACGGAGAGTGACAGGATGGTTGAGTACACGGTGATCTGCGGGGATGAAATCCCGGAGGAGTTTAAAAAGCAGATAAATGAAAACAAGGCAAAGGCGATGAAGCTGACGTACAAGGATGATGAATATTTATACATAGCGGAAGGATTTGGCACAAAGGAGACAGGTGGCTACAGTATTACGGTTAACCAGTTTTATGTTAAGGATAAGGCAATGTATTTTGATACGCGTCTGATAGCCCCGGATAAGGGCGAGAAGGTCAGCAATCAGGCGAGTTATCCGTATATAGTAATAAAGACGGAATTGAGTGAAATGCCTGTTGTGTTTGAGTGAAAATTTCGTAAATTGTGTTAAAAGTTGCGAAAAAACTGACAATCAGTACTAATGCCCTATTGCTATCACTGCGATACTTTGCTATAGTAAAGTTACTAGATATTGTGGTGACATATTTATATATTCAAATATATTGATTGATATAATTGTTGATTAATTTGACCTGTTTTATATTTATACAGAGATTGATTTCATATATATGACACCGTCGTTACAATACTGGTTACCATGATGACTATAGTTATGTGCCAGTGGGCATACCCACAATAAGGAGGCTTAAAATGGAACAGACAGAAATCAGAAAAGTCAGAGCATCGATTCACCAGCAGTGTGGCAACAGGGTAAAAATCCAGCAGGATCTCGGCCGCAACAAGGTTGACATCCAGGAGGGTGTTATTCAGCAGGCATACCCAAGTGTGTTTACGGTTCTGATAGATGATGAGTTTGAGCAGAATCCGCCACAGCTCTTATCTTTCACCTACACTGATGTGATTACAAAAGATATAAGGATGCAGCTTTGCTAGTATCATGAAGTAAAGATGTTACATCTTTATTATAATGATCATGAATTTAAATATTTGCATCTGCATAAAGTTACTCCATCTTGAATATGTATTTTATATACATATTTGAAGTGGGGTATTTTTTATGGAGTTAATTACACAAAAAATCAGACAATGCATAGAAAAGGTAAAGGATATGTCGCAGGTTGGCTTCGACAGGGATTATGTCATAAAGGACAACAAGCCTGATGTTTCCAAAGTGGTTTGTCAGAACGGGCAGGTAAAGATTGACGAGATAAAAGCGTCAGGCGAGAATATCTGGCTGAGTGGAAGCATTGAATTTGAAGTGCTGTATACGAGAGAGGAAGTTTTTGAAGGCGATGAGCCGGAGGAAAATATCGGCGGAAACAGAGTGGAGCATATAAAGGATGCAATACCGTTTCAGGAGAAGCTTGTTCTTCAAGGAGTCTGCGAGAAGGATACGGTCCGTGTGTATACCGGGCTTGATGAGCTTACGGTTGGGGTTATCAATTCGCGAAAGCTCTCGGTCAGAGGCATTATAAGCGTGGAGCTTTATGGAGAGAGGGAAGAAAATCTTGAGGTTGCACAAAGGATTGATGACAAGGACGTGGAACAGCTTATGGGGCAGATGAAGGTGCTTAAGCTTGACAGTGTTGTAAGGGATATTGTCAGAATTAAAAATGTCGTCACCTTGCCAAAGACCAAGCCGAATATATGCAAGCTCATATCAAGTCTTGTTGATATGAGAAATCTGGAGTATACATACGAGCGTGACCATATTACACTGACAGGCGAGTGTCATGCGTGCATAGTGTATCTGAGTGAAGAGCAGGAAATATGCTGCTTTGAGGTGCAGGAGGGCTTTTCAAATGAAATACGCTGCGAGGGTGATAATACCGGAAATATCGCCTGGCTTCGCACACAGCCTGCCATGCATCAGGTTGAGGCGGAAAATGATTACGACGGAGAGCTCAGGCAGCTTTCGATTGAGGCAGCGCTTGCGGTGGATGGAAAGGTCTGGAGTGAGGAAACAGTAGAGGTGCTCAATGACATGTACAGCGTATCATGTCCGGTAAAACCTGTGTTTGAAAAGATGAAGGGATGCAGCCTTCTTATGAAAAATGACACAAAATGCCGTATTTTGGAGCAGTTGTACAGAGAAAACAGCAAAAAGAGAATTTTAAGAATATGCGGTACAAAGACGCAGGCCGCTATTGCACAGATAAAAAATGCAGACACAGGAATTATTGTGTCAGGTGTATTGCAGGTGAACTGTGTGAATATTGTGGAGGATGATGGCTGTCCGATAGAGATGCATACAGACTCTGTGCCGTTTGAACAGTTTGTTGAGATACCCGGCATGGATGCCAACACCTGCTGCGAGGTAAATCTGCAGGTAGACCAGGTGCAGGTCAATCTGCTCGACAACAGCGAATATGAAATTAAGGGTGTTATCAGCATAAACGCTATTGCCCTGCAGCAGGATGAAGTGTCAGTCATAACATCGGTGGAGCAGGAAAAAATAGCGTCTGATACTGAAGAGGAAGCAGCTCTGGTTGGCTATATAGTGCAGAAGGATGATAAAATGTGGGACATTGCAAAAAGATACCGCACCACTGTTGAAAACATAATGGAAATAAACACTCTGACCTCAGATAGCATCAAACCTGATGATAGACTTATAATAGCGCGCATGTGAATCATAAATTAGGGGCAAAATACCTTTTAATCATATCATTATATAAAATGTGGAAAATTCTGTAAATTTACAAAAAGATGTGGAAAAAAGATTCATTTTGTGCGATAATATATCCGAATGTATATTGAACGTAAATTGTGGAAGGAAAGGTCAATCTGACCGTCGTATTACAGGAGGAATAAAATGAATCAGAAATGGACACGTGCTATATGTACTGTGTTAACATCGGCACTCGTTTTTACAGGACCGGCAGTAGAGGGCACTACATTTAGCGGATACATAAACAGTGGACTTGAGAAGGTATATGCCAAGACACAGAAGCAGAAGGATGCAGAGAAGAAGAAGTCACAGGCTGAGCAGAATCTCAAGGATAAGAAGAATGAGATTAATGGTCTAAAGGATCAGCAGCAGACTACTGCTGATGATATAAAGAATAAATCCGCAAAGCTTGATGAGATTCTTGCAGCACAAAAGAAGCTTCAGAAAGATATCACAAATAAACAGGCAGAGATAGAGCAGAATCAGAAGGATCTTGCAGCAGCCCAGGAAAAGCAGCAGGAGCAGTATGACGCTATGAAGAAGCGTATACAGTTCATGTATGAAAACAGCGCTGAGGACAATATCTGGACAGCAATTATTGAGTCAAATGGTATCACAGATATGCTCAATCGTATAGAGTACGTGTCAGATGTATATGATTCGGATCGTGCTCTTATGGATTCTTATCAGGCAGCAGTTGAGCAGGTGAAGGAGATTGGTACTAAGCTTGATAACGACATGAATGAGCTCACAGCCATGCAGGATGACTATGAGAAGCAGCAGGCAGATGTCGAGGCGGCTATAGTAGCTCTTGAAAACCAGAAGGAGCAGTATGCAAGCCAGATAGCTCAGGCACAGCAGCAGGCAGATAATTATCAGAATATCATTACGGCACAGGGCAAAATCATTCAGGAGCAGGAAGCAGCGGCAGCAGCTGCAGCCGCAGCCGCTGCCAGAGCGAACAGCTCATCAAGCAGTCCAAGCTATGATGGTGGTGGAGCCGGTAAGGGCGGAAGTATTGCCAGTGACTATGCAGCAGGCGGTGGAAAGAACCCGGGTGCTTCAACAGGAGTTTCAGGAAGCTCTGTAGTATCATACGCTATGCAGTTTGTGGGCAATCCATATGTATGGGGTGGAAACAGTCTTACAAACGGTGTAGACTGTTCAGGCTTTGTACATGAGGTATATGCACATTTTGGTATCAGCACACCGAGATATTCACAGGCATTTAAGTCTGTGGGACATGCCGTATCCTTCGATAATATACAGCCGGGAGACGTAGTGGTATATCCGGGACATGTAGCTATATATGCAGGTGGTGGTGTTATAGTGGAGGCACAGTCCACAAAGGCAGGAATCACAGCAAACAGAAGCGTACAGTGTCATACAATACTTGCTATACGACGTCTTGTATAGGATGGTTAGGAGCCGATAAGTATATTTATTATACTTACCGGCTCTTTTTTCAGGAAACAAACACATTGCAATAAACGATAGCAATTTCCATCCATAAGGTGTATTATAGAGACAGACGGCACCAATTCGCACAAAACGAACTAGCAAGCCTGTAAATAAAGTAAGAAAAGCAGGAGGAACAAGCCATGCAGATGGAACAATTACAAAAAGACATGATTGCAGCAATGAAAGCAAGAGACAAGGTAAGAAAGGATGCTATATCCTCACTTGTATCGGCAGCCAAAAAGGCGGCAATAGATGAGGGCTGCAGAGACAATATACCGGAGGATCTTGTCAACAAGGTCATCCTTAAGGAAATGAAATCCGTGAAGGAGCAGATTGACACATGCCCTGCCACAAGAACAGATCTGCTTGATGAGTACAATACCAGATATGCAATCTTTGAGGAGTACGCTCCTGCAATGATGTCGGCAGAAGAGGTAGAAAAGGAGCTCACAGAGCAGTTTTCGGATGTAATCGCAACAGGAAACAAAGGACAGATAATGAAGGCAGTCATGCCGCATTTCAAGGGCAAGGCTGACGGAAAGGTCATAAATCAGGTGGTTGCAAAGCTTTGCGCAAAATAAGAAAACACATCACAACAATTATACTTGCAGTGCTGGCTGTCATAGCCGGCGTGTATGCATATAATTATCATGATATGAAGCAGAATATTGTATACAATGAGCATCTGGAAGACGTGGCTGTTAACGTGAATGGGAAAGAGCTGACATTGCGCGATATGGCATTTTATGTGGCATATGAGGAGATGAATGTCGAGAAGCAGGCTCTTGTGTATGATTCCGATAATCCAAACAAGTATTGGAATATCCACACAAACGGTGAATTTGTCCGTGTTGCAGCGCGCAAAGCAGCTATGTCCATGGCCATTCACGATGAGATTTTTTATGAGATGGCCAAAAAAGAGAGCATTACACTTACTGACGACGAGAAAGCAGCTTTGAAAAATTCCGAGAAGGACTTCTGGTATGATTTGTCTGATATAGATGGTGCAAAGAAGCTTGGAGTCGAAAAAAAGGATATTTATTCGTCCATGGAAAAGTCTGCAATAGCCCGGAAATATCAGGAAATATATGCAGGGCTTGACAATGCAGATATAACGGATTATGATTTCTCGGGAGGCAGATATAAGAAGCTGCTGGAGAAAAATAACTATAAAATAAAAGAAAAAGTGTGGAAAAGAGTCGATATGGGAAACGTTACTCTTGATCACTAGAAAGAAGATTTTATGTCAACAAAAATTGGAAGAAATGACCCTTGCTGGTGTGGCAGCGGAAAGAAATATAAGACCTGTCATGCGGCATTTGATATGAAGCTTGAAAAGCTTGCTGAGGCACATCATAAGATACCGAGCCATTCAATCATCAAGACACCTGACCAGATAGCGGGAATCAAGGAGAGCGCCAAGATAAATGTCGCAGTGCTCGACTACATAGGAGAACATATCCACGAGGGTATGAACACAGCAGAGATTGATAAAATAGTCTATGATATGACAACCAGCATGGGCGGCATCCCTGCACCGCTTAATTATGAGGGTTATCCTTACAGCGTATGTACATCGGTAAATGAGCAGGTTTGTCACGGATTTCCTTCAAAGGACGTCATCTTAAAGGATGGTGACATCATAAATGTAGACTGTTCTACAATTTTAAACGGATATTTTTCGGATTCATCAAGAATGTACTGTATCGGAAATGTAAGCCCTGAGAAGAAAAAGCTCGTTGAAGTCACAAAGGAGTGTGTGGAGCTTGGACTCAAAGAGGTAAAGCCGTGGGGCTTCCTCGGAGATATGGGACAGGCGGTGCACGACCATGCATTTGCAAACGGTTACACAGTAGTGCGTGAAATCGGTGGACACGGAGTGGGACTTGAATTTCACGAGGATCCATGGGTAGGCTACAACACTAAGCGCGGCACCGACATGGTCATGGCACCAGGCATGATATTTACCATCGAGCCAATGGTCAACATGGGCAAGGCCGATATCTACGTAGATGACAAGAACAACTGGGAAGTATACACTGACGACGGACTTCCATCAGCCCAGTGGGAAATCATGGTACTCGTCACAGAGGATGGCCATGAGGTGCTAAGCTGGTAAACCGGTAAGTATTATCAGAGTGCTATTATTAGCAGACATTAGTTCATAGGTGATAACATTATGAAGGGCGTGTGAAAAACGAAGTGTTTTTCACACGCCCTTTTATATAACAATAAGATAAGCAACTTGATGGTTAAGCCCTGTCCGGGCGCAGAAACGCCCTCTCGGAAGCGTTAGCTTCGGGAGAGCATTTCTGCATCCACGGACATGGCTTATAAACTCATAGTAGATTGCTTCGCATAAGTACTCTAAATTTACCGGAGAGTATGCAGTGTGTTCCGAAGAAAAATATAAACTGCCACGGCGTTCCATAAAATGTGGATACGACAATTCATAGCAGACTATCAATAAACTATCTGCAAATGATGC
>ENA-UEQQ01000725-UEQQ01000725.1-human-gut-metagenome-genome-assembly--contig:-NODE-725-length-11561-cov-25.614681_pt1 | contig 11561 bp, 10 predicted proteins | sample MGYA00242956_ERZ507956 | MGnify/ENA primary metagenome ERZ507956 (study PRJEB26167, sample SAMN06115407) | human gut metagenome | host: Homo sapiens | place: China:Hubei | collected 2016-07-12... | reverse complement strand
ACTGCAGCAACTGGCCAGACTGAAAACCATAACCGTGTATTCGGGAGACCGAACAAACCCGGAAATAAGGCTGATAGGGATACGGGCCGGATGCAGAGTGACCGAGATAATACGCAACAGGGTAGAACAAAATAAAAAAAGGAGAGGCATATATGAAATCACCAACCGCTAAAGACATCATACTCATATTAGTGATTCTGGCTGCTTGTCCGATATTCTCATACGGGCAAGTGTATCAAAACCCACTTGAATGGATGGCAACCGCCGAAGGAAACGATGCCATAAACAAAAAGGTAGGTTCGCAGATTGAGGGACAGACACAGACGGCCGTACTGCAGAACACGATAGCAGCAGAATTCATGAAGATACGGCAATGGGAAAAAAAGTACAGTGACTACCTGCAAACTGCAAGCGAATATGGCTCGGCACTGAAAGCGGCAAGCTGCATATATGATGATGCACTGATGATTTTCATCACACTGGGAAAACTGAAAAATGCAGTGGAAGAGAATCCGGAAGGAATAGTGGCTACAATCCCGATGAATACTCTCTATCTGGAAACCGCTACTGAGCTGGTAACGACACTGACACTGATAAACAATGCCGTGGATAAAGGAAGGCGGGAAAATATGCTGAACGGAGCTGAAAGGTCCGAAATAATGTGGGCTATAAACGACAAACTAGCCGCATTCAACGACAAGCTGCACCGCCTGTACCTGAGTATAAGCTATTACTCGATGCTGGATGTATGGCATGACCTGACAGCCGGGATGATAGAGCAGAACAACAGTGCCATAGCAGGCCAGGCATATGAAAGGTGGAAGAGAGCAGCAAGAGCAGCAAGGTAGAACCCAATAAAAACGGTAATAAATATGAACATAATCAGATACAGGCTGGCATTGATCGTAATGTTAATCATGTATGCGGCCAATTCGAGCGCACAGTTTGATCCTACACTGACAACGATGATAGCCGTTTACAAGAACAAGGCAGAGAAACAGCTGAAAAGCCAGCAGGCAGCCATGGGTATGGAGACAGCTGGTCACATGTGGGTAGCCGAGGAAATGGAAACAACAACCGAGATACAGCGACTATACAATGACTATCTGGATTCGTTCAAAGATATTGTCTGCTATGCAGGACAGATATACGGATTCTATGTAGAAATAGAGAAACTGACAAAAAATATGGAGAGTCTGGGTAAAGCCCTCGACAGGCATCTGGAAGGAGCCTTTGCCACAGCTCTCTCACTGAGGAAAAATGAAATATACCGTAACCTGCTATTGAACAGTGTGGAAATAGTAAACGATATACGGAAAAGCTGTATGGGAGAAACAAAGATGACCGAAAAGCAACGCATCGAAATAGTATTCAACATACGCCCCAAGCTGGCTAAAATGAACCGTGACCTGAGGAGACTAACTCTGTCGGTAAAATATTCATCTTTTGCTGAAATATGGGCAGACATCAATCAGGGGAACCGTCCGCATCCTGATAAGGCCAGCATCGTAAAAGACTGCATAGAACAATGGAAAAGGAAAGGAAGACTTGCTTTCTGACAGAGACAAAAACATTAAAACAACAATAATTATGGGATACTGGAAAAATATAGCAAAAGTAGTGACATATCCTATCGTACACCCACAACGCACTATCGGCGGTGCAATAAAAGGCGTAAAGACCGCGGCAATAGGCATACCGGCAGGATACATAGGATGGGAAAAGCTTACTACAGACAAATCCATAGCAAGAATCACAGGCGAGGCCATAGTAGGAGAAAGGGCCGTAAATGCCATGAGCGATGCTGTAGGTGATGTAGGAGAGCTGAAGGACAGCGCCAACAAAATGATAGATAAAGTAAGCGAGGCCGGAGAAAGTCTGGGAGGAATAAACAGCTTCTTCCAAAACATGTTCAGCGGTAACGGCGGAAACATGATAGGGGACTTCGTATCCAATCTGGGAAAAGGGAAAATCTCAGGTCTGGGTATTGTAGGCCTTATAGGTGCGGCAGTAATGATATTCGGACGATTCGGATGGTTCGGGAAAATTGCCGGCGGTCTGCTTGCAATGGCAATAATAGGGAATAACAGTCTGGGGAAAAGCAGCCCAGAAAAGACAGCTGAAAAAGCATACTCAAGGGCTTCGGTTTACAGTCCCAAGGATGACACAAGCAGGGTGTTTGTAAAGGCATGGGACCAGAAAGGCTATGAACTCCCGGCCATAGAGATTAAGAAAGAGACTTACGACAACCTTGTGAAGGAAGGATACAGTCCCATGCAAATATATCAGGGAATGACGGAACTCGAAAAAGAAAACCAGCAGCGGGGTAATTCGCTGTCCAGATAAAGATAAGAATAAACAAAATCATTTAAACATAAATTACAGACAACAATGAAATACTCTCAAGAGATGAACCTGGAATCTGCAAGCGGATACTGTATGCCGTTTGAAGAGAAAAACGGAAATGTAGTGATGACTCTCGGATATGGGGAACAAGTACACCCACAGAACGGCGAAAGATTCTTCCACCACGGCATTGACCTGAAAACCGACAAATACCTGTTGAAGGCTCTGGCCGACGGTACCGCTACCGGAATGGGAACAGAAAAGAGACATGGCATGTACCTGATAATGCAGTACGGGAACTATGTGGTGAAATACGGCCACCTGTCCAACTGCTATGTAAGGCTGGGCCAATCACTGACGGCAGGAAAGCCGGTCGGAGTAAGTTCGGACATGCTACACCTTGAAGTGAAATTCAATGATGAAGAGATAGATCCGAGAGACTTCATCACCATGCTATTCAGCAACATGGTACAGAACAACCGGGATGCGAACGGAGAATGTCAGGAGATAGCCTATATTGACCTGCCCGTAACTACAAAATATGACGCACGTCAGACTGAGATAGAAGACCTCATGATGCGATACTATCCGGAATACATCGAAGCTGTACAAAACGGAAGCTACAAGGTAGGCAAGAATGTCGAACAGTCGCTGCGAAATATATTTACCATAGCAACGCTTAAGGAGTATTTCTTTGAGAAAATACCGTCGGCGAGCAATCCGCTTGGAATAGGAGAAAGGTCAGTGCCGATAGCAGGAAAAGTCCAGAACCTGCTGATAGATGACTTCATGCAGTATCTCGCCCTGAAAAGGCAGATTTTCCTTTCGGGAACCAGTGACAGCGAAAAAAAAAAGCACTGAGGAATGCAGAGGAGAACAACGGAGTAATCGATGCTCTTGAAGGTCTGGAAATCGAAATGCAAAGTTTCGACATCCCCCGATTCGTAACGGTATATCCAGATCAGGCAGGAATACACTGGTGGACAAAAGCCTGGTTCAATATGAGAAAAGAAGGTGAAGCTGCCGTAGAAATAACCAGAGAAACAGCTTTCTGTTTCATGTCAGGCGAAGTTGAAAAAGACATGATGCTTGAAAAATACTATCCTAAGCAGATGGAAGTATATCATAAGGCAATAGCCCAGACAAGAGACCAGCTGCTTGAAAGTCTCGGAGAAACGACACATGAAAGAAAACAAGAACAAATCAATCTGTAGAAAAAGGATATGGTACTGAATGATGAACATATACAAGGACTTGCTGAAATGGAGAGCTGTACCCAGCAATATTTTGACGCAAGGATATTGCCGGTGATGCGGTCTGTAGAAAACAAACTGAAAGAAGCACAAAAAGAAGAACTGATAGAATACTCGACCAGCGTGGAAGGGATATTGAGTTCCATGGGTTCGGCTCCAGGATGTACAACCAGTCAGGGGCTGGAGCATCTGCAAATCACCGGTGAATGGAACAGCAAAACGACTGAAGACTATCTGGAAATGTGCCGTAAGGAAATAGCCCAAACGGAAAAAATAGATACAGACCTGAAACTGTTGTCGGGTGAGTGGCAGAAAGAGATAAAAAATGCCATAGGTGAACCGAGATATCAAAAGATGAGTGAAGCTCTTGGGAGAGACGTCGCCGAAGCATACATGGAGTTCAGGATCGAGCAACTGATGATAGACAAACTGGTAAAGGATGAAATACCGAAATCCTCGATAGAATACATCCTGAGAAAAGCAGCCAACAACAGTCTGTTCGGAATGGGTTCCCAGCTGAAGAGGACATCACTTGACCAGACAATAAGCGATAAAGCGGAAAAGTCATACGCACCAAGTCAGATGGAAAAAACGACAGGGAATCTGATAGGTTTCGGTCTTGATACAATGGCAACAGGAGGTATGGGTTCGTGGAGCAGGGTAGGAGCGATGGCTGCTATCGATATAGGAGCAAATATGATACTCGAAAAGGAGACACAGGAAGAAGACATCATCGAATATACAGAAAATACGATAAGCAAAGGTGTCTTCGGGGCAGAAACAAACCTGTTGAAGGAGCTGAGAGATAAAGGCAGGAATATATTTCCACATGAGAACCCGCATATCAAGGCCATAAATGAAAAAATGGGCGGGAGACTGAATCTGATACCGGAAGAAAACCTGAAATGGATGAAAGAGACATTTGAGGAACACAAATGGAAGGAACAGAAAGTGTCCGAAGAAAAAAGACCTGAAGACATGCCATATATCATCAGACCTGGGAAGGAAAAAGAATACCTGGAAGAAAAGACTATAAAAGAAAAGGAAAGCAAGAACATGCCAAACACCACCGAAGACAGAAAAGATACCATGACAGAGGACAAAAACATCATTCTTGATGAAGAAGTGCAACAGAAGGGTAACGATGACCTCCCTTACAGCTGGAACGGACTGCTCAAGAGCAGCGGGCTGAACGGGATTGGCGGAGTATGGAATAACCTGGGATATGTCATCGCCATGCTTCCGGACATAATGGGAGGTATGATAACGGGTAAAAACCAATCGCTGAAAATCAGTGAAAACCTTCTGCCCATAGCATCGATTCTATGCGGAATGTTCGTAAGGAATCCCCTGCTCCGTATGCTACTTGTCGGCGGCGGCGGACTGAACCTGCTGAACAAGGCCGGACAGGAAGCTCTCGGGAAAAATCAAAAGACAGAGGAAAAATCCGCAGTAAGATACAAGACCTACAAGGAGGAAGAACTGAACAGAAGAATAGAAAGCCCGCAGATAAAAGGAAGCTATCTGTTCATGACAATTGACAAAGTACCTTGTACCATAAAGTTGCCGGAACATACAGCTGAAGCCTACTATAACGGTGCCCTCCCCCTGAATACACTGGCAAACGCCATACTACGAAAGAGTGATACACTGCAAAACAAAGCAATGGAAAACTATGAGAGAAATGAGCAACGTGAAAATAAAGGAATTACAATCGGATAAAATATGAAAGAACAGAAAAAAATCAAGACTGAGCATGACGGTTTCTGGAAAAGAAACTGGTTGCTGATAGCCATAGTGATTGCACTGGCAGGAAGCGGAATAAAATACATGGAAGAAATGTACAGCATATCACCATATCTGCTGATAATACATGCATTTGTCCTATATATAGCCTTTGCCCTGCTGATGTTTGTCAATCTCGGCAAAAAGAGGAGACTGATACATGAAATAAGAATAGGCGGATACAATATGTGGAAAGCACTGTGCAAGCCGCTGAAAGCAATCGCCAAAAAGACGGCCAGCGGACTTGACCTGATAACCCAGCGTATGGGAGCTGACCAGGAAATAGCCATTGCTGAAAAACAGAAAAAGAAACTGGAAATAGAACTGATGCAGAAGAAACTGAAAACGGAAATAAGCCGTATAGACGAAGAAGAAGCCAATAAAGCTACACCGGTGAAAACGGAAGAAATGGCAGAGAGCGAACAGGATACTAAAACAAACAGGGAGCCTGAATGCATCAAATATGGGGAAACTGTGATAAAATACCTGAAAGAAGTAAACTGGAACGCCTTCACAATAACACAGTGCCAACGTGTGATCCATAAAAGATTCGGGACTGCAAAGTTGGTACTCGAAATACTGGTTGATGAAGGCAAGCTGGAACATGTAAATATAGGGAAAAGAAAGGCCTACAGGCTTGCCAATGCAGGAAGTGAATAACATGACATCAAAACTTATAAAAAGATAGACACTATGACACCTAAAAGCGAACAAGAAATAAAAGCCGCTGAAAGACAGGTAGAATACCTGACCGATGCGCTCTCTGCAGCAACGAAAGCAGACGGTTTCTGGTTGAACATGATGGGAAGGCCACATCCAAGATTTCATCCGAAAGGGCCGGAAGTAAGCCCGTTCAACGCACTTACGCTGGCTCTGTTTGCTGACAGAAACGGATATAAGAGCAATCTGTTCACCACCTTTACAGAAGCAAAAAGCAGAGGAGAAGCTGTAAAAGGAAATGAAAGGGGCGTCCCATTCAACTGGTACAACTGGAAAGAGTATGTAAACCGTCATAATCCGGAGGACAAAATCTCACGGGATGACTATATGAAACTGAACAGTGAAGACAAAAAACAATACAAAGGAATACACAACCGAGAAATAAGGGTACTCTTCAATATAGACCAGACCCTACTGCCACAGGTGGATGCAGAAGAATATGACCGGCTGATAAAAAGATATGGAACCCAACAGGAAAGAGGTAACGGGAAATCGGAAGACAAGCAGCTCAGGATAGTTGTAAACAACTTTGCCAAAGCAATAAAGGAGAACCTCGTTCCCCTGAGAAGTGACGGCAGTCCTGTTGCCCACTATGATGCGGGTAAGGATGCCGTATATCTGCCGGACAAGAAAAGCTATCCACACTATATCGACTATGTGCAGGACATGATGAGAGAAATAGTCAGAGCGACAGGCCACCAGCAACGCTGCGCACGAGAAGGTATGGTAATGAAGGGAGGGGTACCGCCTTCCCAAGATGCGCTGAAGAGGGAAGAACTCATAGTGGAACTGGCCGCAGGTATCAAGATGCTGGAACTCGGACTCCCGGCAAAACTGCAGAAAAACTCGTTGCAGCTTGTGGACGGGTGGAACAGAGATCTGAGAGAAGACCCGCAGATGATTGACACGGTGGAAGCAGACCTGAACAATGCACTGGATGTGATAAGGAAAGCTGAAAGAGGCGAAAAAGTAACTTACTTCTCTGAAGTCAACCGCCAGGCTACCCAGGAAATGATAGACAAGAAGAAACCTAAAGTATCACCACGGGAAAGTGCTATACTGGCAGACATCATACGAAATCACGGGATGCTGATACATGACGGAAACTTCAGGGATGCGGAGGAAAAGGAAAAGTTCCTTGAAAAGTTCGATCTGAAATATTATCATGAGCAATACAACCATACCATGAAACAGACGAAAAATGAAGACCCTGAAATAGTCGATGCAGCATACACCGAAGCACAGCGAATTGCATCCTACATAGATGAAGTCGCAAGAGGATATAAGCCGGAAGAATGGACCCATAAAGGCAACTATATAATATACGAAGCCCTGAAGGACATACCTAACAGAAAGACTCACGACTTTGTAGTAATAAGTGACCCGAAAGAAAAAAGAGCCGACGTGCTGATGCCGGAAGGAGCCTTTGCCGGAGGAAAGGTAATCACCAGTGACGGAAAAAGCCACAACTTCCTGCTGACTCCTGATGAAATAATGAGTGCAGAGGAAAGAAAACAGTATGGCGCAAAAGTGCAGTACAATGAACTGCCTTCGATGTCCAAACAAAGGATAGCCCATGCACTAAAGAAACAAGGTGCCGAATATGTCAGGTTCTTCAACACCGGAGGTATAGCCAGCTTCAGACCGGACGACGGATATTTTGACGGGAAAAAAGTGACTGCCGTAAAGCTGAGCCAATGGAGTCTGACAGATATCCGACCTATAGAAACAAAGGAAGCAGTTGAACAGAGCAAACAAATCTCGTTTGACAGAATCAGGATGATAACGGATGACTCGAACAGGTGGCTGCTGTATATTGCGCCCAAAGGAGAGAAGCCATTCTGCATACATCCGGACAAGGCTGATATCAATCAGTTCTTCTCAACCTCCAAACAAGGCAACAACCAGGATACAGAACGTATCCGAATGGAACTGGGAAGAAAATACTATGCAATGCAAAAGGTGAATCCGGGATTGGGAATAGACATCTTTGACTATAAGGCAGATGCCAATGACCTGAGCAGAATAGAACGAGTAAATCTGTACAAGACGAAAGACAACAAACTGATGTGCGCAGCTTCATTCAGTGATATGGATGAAGTAAAGCCAAGGGAAATAAGCATGGCGCAATGGCAACATATGTGGCTTGCACCGGACAAGACAGAATTTAAAAACAATCTGGCAGTAAAACTCTTTGAGGATATATTGCATCCGGAAAGAAATCAGGAATCTGTACAGGAACAGAAAGCCGAAGAAGTACCAGAGGAAGAAGAACACAGAGGAATGAGACGGTAAAAAAGGAAACAGAACTGAAAATACATAAAAGAATGATATGAGCAAAAACAGGGATTACGCTGAAAAATATGCTGAATATGCAAAGGAACAGATGATAAAATATGGTATACCGGCATCGGTAACCCTTGCCCAGGGAATACTGGAAAGCAGCAACGGGAACAGTGAGCTTGCACAGAAGGGAAATGCCCATTTCGGGATAAAGTGTACTGAAAAATGGCTGGAAAACGGAGGCAGTTATCTGACATACACCGATGACAGGCCAAATGAGAAATTCTGCACCTACAAGACAGTTGCGGAATCGTTTGAACACCATTCCGAATTTCTGAAGAACAACTCAAGATACGAAGAATGCTTTGCACTGTCACCTGGTGACTACAAAGGGTGGTGTGACGGACTGGAAAAAGCCGGTTACGCAACCGGTAAAGGATACTCGGACATACTGCAGAACATAATAGAAAAGAATGGTCTGGACAAGTATGACAAAGAAGTCATGGAAGCCGGATATGGGAAAGGACTATCTGCAGGGAGTCCGCGTAACGATGAGAAAGAGACAAAAAATGAAAACTCATATTCCTTCCCCATTAAAAGAAACGATTTTCTGCTGGTGACATCTCCTTTTGGTGTAAGGGAAGATCCCCTGAACAAAGGTGAAGAAAGGATGCACAACGGACTGGATATAAGGACGAATCACGATGATGTACTGGCTACGGAAAACGGTGGGTTGATAACATCTGTAAACAATAATCCGATGTCCGAAGGCGGAAGGTCTGTAACTATAGCCTACGAAAGAAAAGACGGAGGTAAAATGGAAGTGACATACATGCACCTTGACCAAATAAACGTGAAGGAGGGAGAAAGGGTGAACGCTGGAGAAAGCATCGGAATAAGCGGCAATACCGGTACCCGTACAAACGGAGAGCATCTGCATATGAATGTCAAACAGATAACTCCGGAAGGAAAAGCAAGGAATATCGACCCGACGGCATACCTGTATGAAATAGCTGAAAAAGGTAATATCAGGACAGAGGTGATGTACAACGGGGAAAACCTGCTAAGCAAATACGAAAAAGAAGACTCGTTGAAAACCGGGGCAGGCCTAAGCACAGAGGAATGGATGAAAAAGCTCTTGAGTTCGGAAGATTCAGGTCTGGGTATGGGAGGAGATCCGTTAATGGAAATGATAATGGCTCTGTATTCAGGGCTGATGGTGATGGCCAACCAACTGGATAACAAAACGACCACTCAGGAAAAAATGGAATCTGCGACCAATGCTGTCCTTGACAAGAAAATAGATATAAGCAAACTATTGCCACAAAACGGAAAAAGCGAAATACTACTGGAGAAAAACGGAAAGATATTCCTGACATCTACGATAGACGGCAATAGTATAAAGCATGAACTCAGCAAGGCGGAATTAAATTCGTTGAACAGAGCTATTGCCAGTGAAACTATGAGTGATTCGGAAAAAAGCAAACTGGTAAGCTCGACACTCGGGCAGATAATAGCGACAAAACAGGCAGGACAGAATTTTGAAATGGAAATGCAGAAGAACTATAGGGAAGGAGAACAACTAAAAATGTAATACAAATATGAGAAAGAAAGAACTTTTGACCAGAATAGCCCATAAAACAGGCAAAAAAAGAGATGATGTACGAATCATCGTGGAGGAACTGATTGCAGAAATGAAAGAAACTATGATAAGCGGAGAGAATATCTATATAAGAGGATTCGGCAGCTTCGTTACAAAAAAACGTGCAAGTAAAATTGCCAGAAACATTAAGGCCAACTGAATTACTTAATACAATTTTTCCGCTCTTTGCATTACCGGTCACTTTGAGTGATAAACGCTCATTGGACACTTTTTGAAGTATCATGACTTTTTCTCCTCCAATTGTCGCACTGACCACATCGTCCAGATACTCTCCGGTAACTACGATTTCACTTCCGATGCTTCCACTCTCCGGTGAGAAAGAAACGATTTGTGGCGCACTGACCACAACGTCTTTCATGGATATAGAATCACAACTGGTCCAAAAGATAACACATGCAAATAAGGATGCAAGGCGCCATTTTCTATATTGTTTCATATTCGTATTCATTTTAAGAGATTAATAACCCGTATTCTGTGCAATATCCGGATTGATGTTGATTACACTTACCGGAATCGGGAGGAATGTCTGCCAATCAGCAATATCATTCACGACATAAGTATATTCCGAATAGAAAGTCTCACTTTTGAAATAATTATTCACTGTTTGAGCAGCCGTACCCCAACGGAGCATATCGAACCAACGCTGGTTTTCAAAAGCAAGTTCCAGTCTTCGTTCATTACGTACGGCTTCTCTGAAGTCATAACGGTTAGAAAGATCGGCCAATGTATAAGTTGAAACACCGGCACGTTCGCAAATCATATTCAGATATTTCAAGTTATCAGCAGACGGACCCGATATTTCATTCGTCAATTCTGCGTACAACAATGCGATATCGCCTACACGGATAATCGGCCAGTCACTCTCACCATCATACTGCGTAGACACAGGATTTGTGTATTTCTTGCAATAACGACAGTTACCCGTAGTCACCCATTCTTGAGTAGTCGAGTTAAAGTACTTTTGGGCAATATTTACATCCAGGCGTTTGTCTGTTGCACCTCTCATTGTATAGGCAGTAATGATATTATCACTTGGAGTATTATAACCGGAAGAAGTTCCTATAATCACATTTGCACCATTATTGACCGGAGCAAACATATTACCGAACGGAGAACCGAGTCCTACATTACCCGAAAGATAACGGGCTGCAAAAATGATTTCCTTGTTCATCTCATTTGTGATGTCGAATATCTTATTATATGCTACCAGATCAGCACCTGTCTGCGGATTACCTACGGCAGCACTTTCAAGTACTTCCTTGCATAACTGTGCGGCGCGGGCATACTTGGCGTCTCCCGATTTATAATGAGTCGCATACACTTTTGCCAACAATGCTTTAGCAGCATTTCTGTCTGCACGCCCCATATCTGCATCCGCCATTCGTTCAGGCAACATTCCATTATCAAGAATCCGTTCCAGATCACCCTCAATCAGTGCAAGAATGTCTGAAGTGTATTTATAGAAATATTCAATACTACCATTTAACGTATTATTGAACAACCCGAAGTCC
>ENA-UEQQ01000723-UEQQ01000723.1-human-gut-metagenome-genome-assembly--contig:-NODE-723-length-11574-cov-16.286249_pt1 | contig 11574 bp, 10 predicted proteins | sample MGYA00242956_ERZ507956 | MGnify/ENA primary metagenome ERZ507956 (study PRJEB26167, sample SAMN06115407) | human gut metagenome | host: Homo sapiens | place: China:Hubei | collected 2016-07-12... | reverse complement strand
ACGTATCATCTAACTTTCACCGGAACGCGCTTCCGCGAGACAATTCCCCGTTCCACTTTCCGGCGTTCCAGCTTCACCGGTTCGCTTGTAAAATCGGGAACATTGTACGAGTAGACCAGACGGTCGTAATACTCCCAAGGATTTTCCTGAGGAAGCAGGAAAGGCTTGCCCACCACCCCATTCTCATCCATACTTGCCAGATACAGACGGGTATAAAGCCCATCTCCCCTGCGGCTACTGAACACAAACCATCGGGAGTTACTGCTCCAGTTATGGAAACTTTCCGTATCATCGCTGTTCACCTCCTTTATGGGACGCATACCGCCATCCTTCAAATCCAACAGCCATAAATCGGCTTCTTTATGCCAAATTGAGAAATTCCCGTAATCCGACAAAGTAAACATGATATACTCGCCGTCGTACGAGGGCCTCGGGAAGGAGATGCTTTTCTTCATAGCTGCCGCATTGACCAGCGTATCTATCGTTTCGCCAAATGTCCCGTCTTCCGGATTGAAATCTATACTACACAAGCTATAACGTATTTCCTTATATTCTGCCGGTATCGGCTTGGCCTCCGCAGCACAGAAATACAGTTTGCGTCCGTCCGGTGAAAATACTGGAAAGGTTTCGAAGACTTCCTTCTTCTGAAGCAAGGGAGAGAGCAGTAATTCATGTGTCTCGGGATGATAGATCAGTACATCCGATTCCAAGTCGAGCACTTCCACACGCTCATCCTTCACCGCATGGAAAGACTGGCGCGTATTGTTGACGGAATAGGCAATGTATTTTCCGCTTGGATGCCAATAGGGGTATACACCCGCCGAGAGAGTGGAATCCGTTTTCGTATCCAGCATTTCGCGCTTCCCGTCTATCTGCATCAAGGTCCCTCCGTTCTTTCCACGGATATGCAGGCTCAGATGGTCCGGATTTGTTTTGTTGAAAGCATGACAATTCAGGCACATGCCCGGCACCATGGTATTCTCCAGCAAGGGACGCTCCTCGAACGAAGCAAGGTCACGCTCATAAATGCCCATCTTGCTATAAACTTCATATCCGGGAGCCAGCTTGCGGTATACCACCCCATAATCTATAGGATACGGACTGACATACATGGGAAAAGAGCGGTACTGTTTCCACTCGCCGTCTTTCCGGATACATACCGTAAACAGAAGGCTATCACCCTTGTTCTCCTCCAAAAGCTCTTGCCATGCATCTTGCGGAAATGATACTATTTTATCATTTACGTGCATCTCTCCGGACTTTCCTCCGGTCACGGTCACATCCACACGTTCGTACGCTCCACCAATACAATTGAAATTCATAGGAGCAATGGTTGCAGGAATAGTCACACCGATATAGTCGGGATAGATATCCGGCCATTCATCCACCCTTTCCGGGGAAGTCACCGGATTGCCGCAAGCGGCAAACCACCATGCAGCCATTATGCAAACAGCTATATTCTTCATCTTTTTCATTTTACTTTCTTAGTAGCAAATAATTCCAGTATGTACTGCCGAAACGCGCCTCCAACATCTGCCGGGCATTCTGCTGCGAGGTATATATCCGCGCAAATTCCGTTACATCCCGCACCACTTGGGGCGAAATGCTCCACGGCATACCCTGGAAGTTCTTGTGCGTCTGTGTCCATACATATATCAACGCCTCTTGATAGCTGCGGGGAATATGGTCGTAGCCGGCATGCTTACCCAGCGGATAGTACTTCATGAAACGTTCCAAATCACGTTGCTGCAGGACATAGGCCAGCATATACTCAAATGCCATCCGGTTCCGGTGGTTGTGCTGGTAAAGCAGCCCCAGCATGATGTCCGTTTCCTGGCTGCTGAACAAGAAGTCTTCCGTATAGCGTATCTGCCTTAACCAACCCCACTCCTTGTGGGCATTGATTTTTTCCTCATTATACAGATAGGTCATGGCATCCTCTGCCCAATCCCTGTAGAAGATTGTCTTCCTCAACAAACGCAGGTACTTGGCTGCCACTTCGTATTGCCCGTTTATCAGGTTCGTCTCTGCCAGACGCTTGAAGCAACGGCCACTCTTGTTGAAGTTAGGTATGGCCTCCATCGCCTCAAAAGTGAAACGCTGTGCCGTATTGACCATACCCAAATGATAGTATGCCTCACTGGTGGGCAACGGAGAAGTAAAATCACGCTGAAACTCCGGCAGCAGCCCTTCCGTCCCGTTCTGGTAAAACTCGAACATACGGTCGCCCATCTGTCCCGTCTTTCCCAAAGCAAGATTCAGGCAGGTCACGCCGAAAGGTGAAACCGGTGACTTCTCTTCTGCCTTTTCTATAATCTCCTGCCATTGTTTATTACGTACCAGCTGGTCATACTCCATCGCTTCCTCTTTATCCATATCGCAACCGGCCGCCACGTAGTAATAGCCGAACAATGTTACCGCCACCACTTGCAGAACTCCATAAAATACCGGCTTCTTCTTCAAAGCGGGCAAAGCGGACAGCAGGAAGGGGAGAACAACCAGTAATACGGCAAGCCCTATCTCTATCCAGGGAATCACTGCCGGGAAACGGTAATATCCTATACCACCCATCAGACGGTAAATGGGGAATTGTACCCACATGCTTGCCAATAGCGGACAACCGATACCCCACAATCCTACACCCCAGAACACTCCGACACCACCCCAGAAATTCTTACCTTTAAGATTCAACCGGAACTCGCGTACAATCACCCAGCCCATAAAGATGAAGTGTGCCGCACCCGCTGTCCAGTAAAGCAGCGGAAGGGCTATCAGAATGTATGCCACACGCTGCCACTTCCCTTTCAAATCTGCATACCAGCAGGATGCAGACAATGCTAACAGCAGAGCCACCGCCAATGACAGCATCGCATTTTCATCACCCATGAAATGCCACAAGACAATGATGGGCAGAAAACTCAGCGGATAATACACATCAGCCGCACCCTGCTCCTTCGCCAGTTTCCAAACCAACCGTTGCAACAACACGTACAAAAAAGCCAGAATACAAGCTCCCGCCCACACGTGATAATAGAACTGCGTCAGATACTCTGCGATATAATCGGCCAACCCACCGGGAACCACTATCCGTTCCCACCAGTAGTCGGCATCGAACAAGAAAAGCTGGAACTGCTCCTGATAGGAAATATGGGCCGGATATACGCTTCCCCAAAAGAGAAGCACCGCTACGCCAAAAAGTATCGACAACCCTATCTTCCAAGTCTTTTTCAGAAATAATAACATTTTCTATTTACAATTTATTATTTACAATTTGGTACTCTCTGTATGTCTTGTCATTTGAATTCCTCAGCCTTCAGTTGCCGGTTTATCCGCTTGATGGAAGAAGCATCAAAAGGAACGGGAGTAGCCGACAAATCGGGGATATTGTAGGATTTCAATGTCAAATCGTCTTTTTCAGGGTCCGACTGGGGTAGCACAAAAGGCTTATGCGCCTTCCCTTCGGCATCCAGATAGGCAAAATAAACCCGCCCGTACTGCCCGTCACCCCGCTTGCTGGCAAAGGCAAACCAACGGCTGCCTGACGACCAACTGTGATAAGTGTCCGAACGGTTGGAATTGACCATTGGCAGGGAATCGATGGCACCCGTCTGCAAATCCATCAGCTGCAATTCCGTCTCCCGGTGCCAAATGGGGAATGTTCCATAATCAGCAACGGTATAGAGCAGGTAGCGGCCGTCCGGTGAAGCTTTCGGATGACACACGGAGCCTTTCTCCAGCCGGGCATTCCAAAGGGTATCCACGCGGTCACCCCATGCGCCGTGATTGGCATCGAACGCAATGCGGCAAAGCGAATAGCGTAATTGCTGTACGCTGTCCGGCAATGGAACAGTCGGAGCTGAGCAGTAATATATCCATTTCCCATCGGCAGAGAATGTGGGAAAAGTTTCCAATACGGTGGAATCCGCCGTAAGCGGAGATAGAATCATCCGGTTTCCGTCAAAATCGGCGACAGCCAAATCGGAGACGGTATCGTAAACTTCCAGACGGCGGTTACTTTCCGTATGGAACATGGGAATAATCACATTAGACGAGAACACACCATACCGCCCGTCAGGATGGAAATCCCCGTAGACAGCCGCAGATATCATCTGTTCATTCTTCAAGGCAAGCTTACGGAGCTTGCCGTCACGGTTCAGGACAGTCCCCCCTCCCTCACCCCGAAGATGGAACATCGAAAGGTTGCCACTATTTCCTCCGTGCACATGACAGTTCATGCACTTGCCGTCTGTCTGACTGTTATCCGCCAAAATACGCTCTTCGAAATTCTCAATACAACGTTCACGTATCTGCAAGGTATTCCATACCTCATAACCGGGCTCTATCAGACGGTAACTGACATAGGCGTCAAGCTTGTCCGCCACTACCTGCCATGCAAAGGAAGGATAGCGCAGCCAGCGGCCGTCGGTACGGGCAGTAACAGTTACTTCCAAAGTATGTTCCTTCTCCGCTTCAAGCAATGCACGCCAAGCTTTCAAGGGGAATATCGCCTTGTTCCCGCGCGCATTTATCTCCAAGCTGTCCGATGCTCCCTTTACACTCACGCATACCGCATCCACCCCTTCATTCCGCACAAGGAAATTCAAAGGAGCCACATTGTAGGGAATGGTTACATCCTGATATTCCGGATAGAGCACCAATAACCGGTCTGCAGGCTGTACAGACTCCGGACGGGGACTGCAAGCATATAGGCAGTAGCACAGTAACAGCCCCACAACAACTTGTATATATTTCATATCTATGTTCATCATAAATCACTTCCCCTTTTTCATCGTAGCATAGTGGAAATAAAACCAATATGTTTTTCCGTATTTGGCTTGCAAAGGGGCACCATTACCACCATTCGCCTCGTACAGTCGGGTATAATCGCCAAATTCATCCAATACTTGAGGCGGTATATTCCATTTTTCCACTTCATCCAACGAAGCCTTTTTCCCGGCAAGATAGATAAGTAAACCTTCGGCATACAATCTGGAAGGAAACTTCTTTGCAGCAAACTCCCGATAATCTCCGGCGAAAGCCCCAATATCCTTATTCAGCAAATCAAAGCAGAGAAGGTAATCGCATGCCAACGTATTATCAGGATTGTTACGCAACAGATGACGAAGTGAAAGCGGAATGTCGGCAGAAGAACGCAAAGTATCCGTTGCAGGCAACAACAACCGCTTCCGTTCCAGCCATTGGCAGACTTCGGCCGTCTGTTTTCCGGGAATACGTCGTTCTGCCCAATCACGGTAACACATTGTCTTTTGCAGGAGACGAAGATATTTCATAGCCGCCGCCTCATCACCGTTCACCAGGTTGATTTCCGCCAAACGCTTGACAGCTCTTGCCCCGGTGTGGTGCGGAGAAAAAATCATTCCCAGAATGGCGGCATGTTCAGCCATCGTCATATCTCCCAACGCAAACCAGACTTCATTGGCTGCATAAATAGTGAGGTAGGTAGAATGGGGAGCCACGGGCAGAAACAGCCCTTGCGAAGCCGGTTGATAACCATCCATCAGCCGGTCGGGAAGTCGGTCCTGCTGTGCATTCAGCAAATTATAATAATAGGCAGTGAACGGAGAGCGGTATTCACCCTCCGCCAACAGTTTCCGTACTTTTTCCGAACGGCCGAAATACATTTCCGAATCCAACGCCAAAAGATATTCTCGCCCTAAATCGGGCATATTGTACCATCGTGACGACCAATCGCCACAGCCAAACAGCCAATAGCCGGACAATACCGCCAATATGCTTACCGCTAAGCCCGACTTCCACGAACGTCGCATGCAGCTACGACACAACAACAAAACACCTCCGATACCGGTTAAAGCGATTGTGCCGGAAAGCGGATAACTCAATCCGCATTGCCTTCCTGCCTCCCAAGCCACCGCCAACACCGTAGGAATCCACGCCCAACGTCCCATGTACGGGACCAACAAACGGAACACCACCACTCCCCAAAGCAACAGCACGACAGCCATTATGGCCGGACCACCCCCTTCGTAATAAAAGAATTGAGTGAGGAAATCTCCTGACAGACGTGCCAGAGCCGCCGGATGCCGCAGATACCCGGCCAATGGTTCGGTGGCAAGCAAAAAGAGTTGTGTCTGCTCCCGATGGAACAGATGATAGGGCAATATCCGGAAGAAAAAAAGGAACAACGCCAAAGCGCCGATTCCTGCCGCTCCCCATTCAATGTATTTCCTTCTGCAAGCTTTCATCCAACAGTTTTTGTTGTTCTTCCGTCAAGGAGCCACGCACCATCTTCCGCATGAATATTCCCAACGTATTGTTTCCCTGCTCTTTCAAAAACAGAAAGTTCGTTTCCTGCTCCTGCATCCTCAGACTGTCACGTATCTGTATCAGATGCAGTGAATCTTTTCCGGTGGCATTCCGTAGTCCCGTCCGGATGAAATGGTAAGCCTCTTGCTTCTTTTCCCTCCCCTCTTTCCATTTCTGAAGGGCATCATTTTGCGGAGTGCCCGTTACCGAGCCGACAGAGTCGGCCTTCACATGTATGGTTCCCGGCTCCGTCACCACCAGCAGTTCCTGGATGTAGATACGCAGCAGATGGCGCAGACGCAACACCCTCATCTCCTCCCCTTGTCCGGAAAAAGAAAAAGAGGCATTGGTTATCTTTACAGAATCCACCCGCCCCGGCGCATTCTCCATCGGCACGAGGTATATCCATTCCCCGTCGTATTTCAACGACGGCAACGTTCCTTCAATCACATAATTCTGTCCGGAATTTTCACAACTTGCCCAAAGAAGGCAACTGATACAGAAAAGCAAGATACGTGTTTTCATCCTTATACATTAGAATTTCAACAAAGGTAGACGTTTACCAACTGTCAGCCTAATATTCAATTAACCAAAGATAATATTTTTAATCAGAGATTTTCTTCACCGCCATACACTCCATTTCCACCAGCCACCCCGGACGACAGACGGGAGCCAACGTGACAACTCTCGGAATATCGGGAAAACGCTTGTCAAACATCTCTTTCACTACAGCATAGTCCGCAATATCACGCAGATAGACAATGATATGCCCCACATCTCCAAAGCCGCAGTCAGCCTCTTTCAGCAGAGCTTCCACATTCTCCCACATCCGTTCTGTCTGACGACGTACATCTCCGGCATACAGCACTTCCCCCCGGTTGTTGATACTCGCCGTACCGGAAATGAGCACTTGTCGGCGGTCGTCGTAATCCACCGCCGTTCCCCGTTCGAAACTGACTCCATACTCATAAGTGGGATTCAAGTGTGTGCGGGCATAGAGATATTTGATTTGTCCGGGCTTTAATCCCGCTACGGCAAAAGCGTCAAGCATCACCAATGCCTTCGGGTCGGCATGACGCCCACCGATACCGGTACTGGCAATATAGTGCGTGTTCTCCGTCAGGTTCTGGGTGACGAACATCTCATTACGTGCCTTCACAACCCCGGCATAATTGCAATCCACATTCTGCACAAATATCCAGGTACGCAGGCAATTGTCGGCCAGAGTACACCCTTCCTCCATCAGTTGCATGGCATAGTCGTTGAGCAAAAGACGCATCTGGTATTCCGAATTGGCGGCACGGTTGAAGCTGCCTCCCATCCAGAGCTGGCGGTAAGCACCGTGTTTCACTTCATACAGTCCGTTCGGCAGCACTCGTGTCTGCACATCGGTCTGCAGATAGGCCCACAAAGCAATCTTGGTACCATCCAGCGGAGGCTGTTCCACCACAGACAGCGCGCAATCGGAGCTTTCTGCCGTAGCGGCAAGCAACAGTTCCGCTTGGTTGGCGGCATCACTCAGGAAGTATCTTTTAAAAACCGCCACGGCTCCGGACAGTTCTTTTTTCAGTAAAGCGGCATACGCATCCAACACGACATTCATCTGCTCACGGTAGGTCTGTTTCGGGTCAGTGGCATGTATCATCACATGGTATTCCGTCACTCCGCCGGTCACAACAAATGCAGCCACTTCCGCCCTGCCTGAAGGATAAGAATATGATGTGTATTTCATATCATTAACAAGAGATTGTTTCAATCGCAAAGATAAGTTTTTTATCCGACAAGAAGTAGTGAAAATCGCAACTTTCGCTTGTTTTGTTCTTATAAAAAAGTTACTTTTATAGAAATCTATAAAATATACAGTTATTATGAGCGAAAATATTTATCCCATCGGCATCTACAACCTGAATTAATAGGAATCTATGTCAATCCGTAATGAGACTATAAACCGGCTTTCTCTTCCTTCACCCCTTCACCTTTCGCATTATTTCCCTATCGTTCAACCCTTTCCGGTGAAACTTCTTTTTTCCTTCTCACCACCTCGTATACGTTGCCGTACTTCGTATGCCGGCGTTTCAGTCCCGCCCGCAACAGCACCGAGCCGAACTGCACGGGATTGCTGCCACGCATCAGGGCGGGATGCGTTTTTTGCAACTCGTCAAAGATGTCGGCGGCAGTCAGGTCGATGCTCTTCTCCGCCGGAAGCGGGGCACGGAACAAGCTGCGAACCGCCTCCTCGGCAAGGCTGACACGATAGAAAGCCTCGTTGTGCCGTTGCAGTTCCTCCTCCTCCGACTTGGTGAACCAGCTGCGCCGCCCGGCAATGAGTTCCGCTTTCAGTTGGGCAAAAATCTGGTCGTGCTCTATGCCTATGCAGTCGATGTTGTGCTTCACCTCGATGCAGAGGAAGCGCCGGCTCCCGGTGGGGTCGGTCAGCAGGTCGAACCGGTTGCTGGTGCCGATGAACGAAGCGATACGGGGCAGTTGCCTGAAGTTCTGCTGATAGGCCTTGCGGATGTTAAGTACCGACATCTGCATCAGATTTTTCAGTAAGGGCATTTTGTTGTCAGCATACTTGTCGAACTCGTCCATATTGAGCAGCCCCATTTCCGCCAGCATCCTCTCGGCTTGTCCCTGCGAGGTCAGTTTCAGGTTGTCGGTGTAGTAGCGTGCCAGCACGTCGGGCATCAAGGCACGACAAAAGCTGGATTTCCGTCGTCCCTGCTCGCGGCTGACGAGAACGGGAGCCACGCTGTTGGCATGCAGTCCGGACACGCCCATCCATTGCGAGGCAAGTCCCAGCATCCAGGTATGGAATCCCCGCACCCAGTGAGGCCGAGAAGAGACGCGGCAGGCAAGCGCAGTCAGCCGGTCCTTGCCGTCCCAGTCGGGCAGTTCGTCCATATAGAGCAGGAAGGGATGGTAGGCAGGGATGTAAGTGGAATAGACGTATCGGTTCAAGTCCTTGTCCCAGCAAGGAATACCTTCGGCATGGGCTTCGATGCAGAAAGTGTTCAACTCGCGCTTGCCCACGGGGGTGAAGGCGGCAGAGCGTTGTCCGGCGGGGCGGAACTCGGTTTCATCCGTCAGCAGATTATAGCGAAAGTCGTAGCGCGAAGTGAGGAACTCCTCGATGTCGCCGCTCAGTGCAGTCACGGTGCTTGCGGCTTTCGCGCTCCGGCGGCGCTGCTCTTCCCGCTCCTTCCAGTTTCGGTCGGTCGTTTCTTTTTGTGCGTGTTTCAGCCTTTCGGAAAAGGCTATCAGTTGTCCCGCTTCCTTCAAGAGCCGGTGTTGCTGCAAAGTCATCAGTTTTTTCTTCATAAATATTTTTTATTAAAATGATTATTGGGAGGTTTCGAGGAAGGGAATCATCCTTTCTTTCCTCTCGCCTCTTCGCCAAAGTTACTGCCTGCCGAGGGCGTTTTGCAAACCATTCTCCGCTTATTCTTCAAAAATCATTCCTGCCGACAAACATACTTATTTATGCTTCGGAACCCTTTATTTTCAGTACCTTTGCACGGTTCTTTATAAGTGAACGCCCCGGGTCGTCCAATCGACTGACTTAGGTCGTTCAATCGAACGACCCGGGTTATTCGTTCGGCCGACCGGAGTCGTTCACTTACAGGAAGACACTTCCGAGGGAAGAAACAAGTATGTTGAACGCACTAAAACCTATTGATATGGCAATACTATATGACTGGTACGAGAATCCGGGCACTAATGAGGAAGCCCCTGAAGAGAGAGGCCTCCATCCCCGCCCGTTGCTCAACGGGAAAGTAACCATGCGGCAGCTCTACAACCGCGTGCATGCCCGCAGCTCGCTCACGGTGGGCGACGTGATGAACGCGATAGACTGCCTGGCGCAAATTTGCGGCGAAGAACTGCGCGACGGCCACGAGGTGCACATCGAAGGGCTGGGCTACTTCGCCCCCACCCTGGAAGCCACACAGAAAGTGACCCGCAGCACCCCGAACAAGCACCTGAAACTCCGGCTGAAAAGCATCAGCTTCCGTCCCGACGTCAGGCTGAAACAAGCGATGACGGGAGTCAATGCCATCCGCAGTAAATACACCCGCCACTCCCTGAAGCTTTCGGAAGTGGAGATAGACATGAAGCTGAAAGAATACTTTGCCGACCACGACGTGCTGATTCGCAGTGACTTCCAAGCGCTCTGCGGCATGGCGCGCACCACCGCGAACGTCCACCTGAAACGGTTGCAGCAAGAGGGCAAGCTGAAGAATGTGGGGAAGCCCACGCAACCCATCTACCGGGCCATGCCGGGATACTACGGCGTGTCGCGCGATGCAAAGGCGGGGCGATGAGGGTGGAAAGCGGTTTCACCGGGAAAGCCAATGAACAGGAGGATGGGAGAAGGAGGTGAAGGAGATGCAGATACATTGGCAGGTATGTTGCTCGAAATTAAAGGTGAATTCCCGGCGCTGCATGAGAAAGTGACGTATCACAATTATGAGTTTGAAGTGCTCGAAATGGATAGTCGCCGTATATTGAAAGTTAAGTTTACAATTCTGCCGAAAGAAATGGAAGATGGCGTCGTTTCTGCAGTATAAGACGAATGGCATACAGTGGGCTGTCTGGAAGATGGAAGAGTCTTTGGATTTTTTATTGCTTCTTTTGCCCGGTGCGCGAAGAGCTTTCTGTGAGCAGGAATTGAATCGCTTTGTCTCCGAACGTCGTAAGATGGAATGGTTGTCGGTTCGTGTTCTGTTGTATTCCATGTTGCAGGAGGATAAGGAAATCGGTTACTCTCCCGAGGGGAAACCTTATCTCACAGATCATTCTTTTTTTATCAGTATTTCTCATACGAAAGGTTATGTGGCGGTGATGCTTGCTTCTTCGGTTCCGGTAGGCATTGACATTGAACAATATGCCCAACGGGTTCACAAGGTATGCGACCGCTATGTCCGTCCTGACGAGCAAGTAGAATCTTATCAGGGAGATATAACTTGGGGGCTGTTATTGCATTGGTCGGCAAAGGAAGCTGTTTTCAAGCGGATGGAAAATGCGGATGCTGATCTTCGTAACCTCCGGCTGACGCATTTTATTCCTCAAGAGGAGGGGACGTTTCAGGTTCAGGAGTTAGTTACGGCGCAGCAAGAACTTTATTCTGTCGGTTATCGTATTTGTCCGGACTTTGTATTGACGTGGACATTGAATTGAACGGACGAGGAAATGTGTGAGGTTCTTTTCTCGGTGTGTTATCATTGTCCGAATGTAGTGTCTTTCTAAAACGAAAAATGAGACTGCCTCATTTTTTTATTTTGAAGCAAT
>ENA-UEQQ01000707-UEQQ01000707.1-human-gut-metagenome-genome-assembly--contig:-NODE-707-length-11718-cov-10.931020_pt1 | contig 11718 bp, 6 predicted proteins | sample MGYA00242956_ERZ507956 | MGnify/ENA primary metagenome ERZ507956 (study PRJEB26167, sample SAMN06115407) | human gut metagenome | host: Homo sapiens | place: China:Hubei | collected 2016-07-12 | study... | reverse complement strand
GATTCGAAGGCGAAAAGGAAGAGTCCGGAGAACTGCCGGCCGAGGAGTGGCTCAACGTCGACGAAATCAAACGCGGCGTCAGGCCCGGAATCGACGAACTGGTCCTGCTGATCACCCCGCACACGGAGTCCTACGTAGAACGGAAAGGGTGCATCTCGCTGCACACCGACGTCGAATTCCTCAATGAATTCATCGCCGTGGTGCAGGGATTCCCGAAATACACCAAAGATTACGAGGGCAACTTCGACTGGCTGAAGTACGGTTCGGCGGAACCTCTGGAGACCCGGGGCGAAACGCCGATCGACAGCTGGACCGCCGACCAGAAGAAAATGGGGCTGGAATCGACGCCCGCACAGGAGGGAGGCACGGCCTACTGCTACGGCAAAAACGGCTACGTCAAACTCGGCGACGACGCCGGACACGGAGCCAACCTGCTGACTCCGTACGATCCGGGCATCCGGAACGACACGGCCGCCATGGTCCGTTTCAACGCCATCGCCTATGCGGCGGCCGACGGCACGAAAGACAACGACGAACTGACCGTGCGGATCACGGGAGGCGGGCAGTTCGCCGACGGAACCACCGAGAAAACCGTCCGTGTGGGACACCTCGATCCCACGGCTGCGGAGCTTCCGACGGCCATGTGGAAAAACTCCCAGCAGGAGTTCATCATCTTCTCCCACCCCAAAAATCCCTTTACGAGCAACACGCGCATGGAACTGATGGCCGGCAAATACGAGATGGAGAGCGGCAACACACGCATCTTCATCGACAACCTCTACGTGCTGCGCCTGAAATGGTACGATTTCGAAGACCTGTTCGGCAAACTCCCCTGGGTACAGAATGCCCCGCGACACTAAAAACCCAAACTACGACATACGATGAAAAAATTCTACACCAAGCGCTTCAGCCTGATCTGCGCCTTCGCCGCCTCGGCCCTATTGCTCGGGGGGGGGTGCAGCGAGGATGAAACGGAGCCGGCTATCGGCTCGAAAGGCGTCAGCAGCGAAGTCTTCGTCTCCAGCGACGCAGGCTCCCGCACCATCAAGGTAGAGACCTCCGGACCGTGGCAGGCGCGGCTCACGCCCGAGACCAGACTCTGGGTCTCGGTCGACGGCGCCGACAGCGGCGAAACGGGCGGCTCGCTCAACCTCAATTACCGGACCAACAACTCGCTTCCCCGCAAGGGAACCATCCTCGTCTCATCGGCCCGCCAGCAGGTCGTCGACACGATTTACCTGATGCAGTACGGCACGACGCCGCTCCTGGAGTTCAAGTACATCGGAAAACAATATTCGTCCGTTAGCACGATCGACTCCGTTGCGATCGACACCAACATTCCGTTGTCCAAGAAAATCTACTGGACGGTCGTTTACGACGAGAATTCCGCTGCCGAACCGTGGGCCGACAGCGTCAGCTACGCCCAGGATTTCAAATATTTCCGGTTCCGGATCGCCGACAACAAGAAATTCGAGCCTCGCACGGCGCGGTTCCGGCTCCGATTTCAGGACGACTGGGGCGAAGATCACACAACCTATTTCACAGCCTATCAGGGTATCCCGGGCGGTACGGCGGAGACCCGCGAGATGACCTTCGAGGAGCTGCGCGGGCTGATCGCGGAGGCGGAAGGCGAGATCACCCTCGATCAGGACATCGCCGTAAGCGGCACGGTCATCAGCGACTGGGCCTCGCCCAACATGGCCGGAAGCCCCATGCCCAAGGCCGCGGAGAAACCCGACCTGGGCATCAACGACTGCACGGCCTACATGCAGAACGCCGACGCCTCGCTGGGTCTCGCCCTCGTCACGACCGACGCCCAGCAGAACAACCTGCAACGATATGACAAACTCAAACTCTGGTGCAAGGGCCTCACGCTGACCAAGCGGAGCAACCCCGAGCGCTACACGCTCAGCGGCGTGACGCAGGACCACATCGTCACCAAAGAGGCCGGGACGGCCGAAGAACTGCCCGCGAAGCGACGCTTCATCGACCAGCTGACCGACGCCGACATCTACACCCAGGTGACGCTCAAACGCTGCCAGATGGCCGTGCGCACCGGACGTTTCATCCCCGTGCACATCAACTACACCAACAGTTTCAACAACTACTACCCCGCGGCCGTACTCGACCGTCACGGCGACATGATCTACCTGATGACCAACCACGGCTGCGACTGGCGTTTCAAGGAGATGCCCGACGGCGAGGGAACGATCACAGGCATCATCGTACACGAGCCTTACACCTTCTTCGAGCGGGGCGGCGACATCGGCCGTTACCAGATCCGCAACGTGACGCGCGAGGACATCGCGCTGGACGAGTCGGCCGACAACGTCTTCTCGGCCGTGGCCGTGGAGTGGAGTCCCGACGGCAGCAAGGACCCCCGCGCCTACGCATTCCCGCAGTATCCGCATCCGGCAACCGACAGCGGTCAGGCGCATTGCGTGGCTGCAACGACGGGTTCGGGACTCTCGTTTATGAGCACCTACGCCTGGCTGGCCGTCGGCAGCGCCTACCGGGCCGCCGAAAACGGGCTGACCATCAACAACGCCTCGTGGGGCCACAAACAGCTGTGGGACACGGCGAAGAACACGGGAAACTCCCTGATCTTCGAGTTCTCGACGCAGGGCGTCAGCTCCACGCAATGCTCCTTCGTCTTCACCTGCCGCTACCACTCGGCACAGGGCGGACTGCGCTACTGGACGGCGGAATATTCGCTCGACGGCGACAACTGGAAGAAGCTCACCGATTTCACGGTTCCCGACAACGGCAACTGGGGCAACATGCAGCTTGAGCAGCTTTCGGGCGACAAGAACGTGTGGATGCAGGTTCCCACCGAGATTCTGGGACAGAGCGTGGCATGGATCCGCCTGCGCCCCGTGCAGAACAAGATCGGCACGGCGACGACCTACGACACCGCGACCATCGCATCCAACGGACAGGTAGCCAACGCATTCACCGTCTCCTACGCAGCCCTGCGTTACAACAAATAAACCAGCGAACGACATGAAAACATACGACACGATACAGATGCTGCGCCGGCTGGCTTTCGGGGCGACGCTGCTCACGGCCACGGCCCTGCTGCCCGCCTGCGACGACGATCCCGCCGCACCGGACGAGGAACTGACGACCGATCCGGGAACGAGCGTCCAGCCCGAAACCCTGCGTTTCATCAGTTACAATATTCTCGAGGGCATGAAGCTCGACAAAGCCCAGAACTTCGACAACTTCGTCGACTGGGTGAAGGAGAAGGACCCCGACTTCATGGCCCTCTGCGAGTGCAACGCATTCACCGAGGAGTCGCTCACGGCCCTTGCCGGCCGCTACGGGCACCCCTACGCCATACTCTGCAAGGAGAGCGGATTTCCGGTGGGGCTGACGTCGAAATACCCCATCGAACTGCGCAACCGCCTGCTCGAAGACGTTCCCCTCTGGCACGGAGCCATCCACACCCGCATCAAGGACATCAACGTCGTGGTGCTGCACCTCTATCCCTTCGGAACCTATCCCAACGGGCAGGGCGCAGCCGGGACGGGCAACACCTACCGCGACCGGGAGATCAACTGCATCCTCGACAGCACCATCCGCCGCTATCCGGTGGAACCGCTGTGGCTGATGGCGGGCGACTTCAACTCCTATTCGCCCAAGGATGCCGACGCGATGCCCGCGAACACCTATTTCGAGACGCATTCGATCGTACTCAAGAGCGGCTACTGCGACGCCCTGCGCGACCGCCACAGCCAGTTCTTCCACACCGTTCCCACCCCCTACAACGGCGAATCGACGGCGGATCAACGGCGGATCGACTTCATCTACGCCTCGCAGGCCGTGATGCGTGAAATAACCGACTCGCGCATCATCTACGACGAATTTACCGCCACGCATTCGGACCACTACCCGGTGATGATCGAATTCCGCCACTACCCCTCCGGGAAGCAAGCATCAGGAGTTGCACTTAAATAAAAATTCGCATGAAACAATATATCATATTACTGATCCTGCTGGTTTCGGGAGCGCTGACGGCAGCGCCTGCCTTCGCGCAGAAAAGCGGAACCAAACATACCGTAACGGGCAAGGTTACGGACCAGAGCGGCGAGCCGCTGATCGGCGCGACCGTACTGGTGACGGGCACGACGAACGGCGCCAGCACCAACGCCACGGGCGATTATTCGATCCAGGTTCCCGAAGGCGCTTCGCTGACCTTCCAGTACATCGGCTATGAAGCCAAAACCGAAAAGGTCGGCGCGCGCACGAAGGTCGACGTGAAACTCGAACAGAGCAAGCAGACCATCGACGAAGTGGTCGTGATCGGCTACGGCACGGTGAAGAAAACCGACCTGACGGGTTCGGTGGCCAACGTCAAGATGAGCGACATCAAGGACGTGCCGGTGGTTTCGGTCGACCAGGCCCTCCAGGGCCGCATCGCCGGCGCCGACATCATGGCCACGACCGGAGAGCCGGGCGCCACGACCTCGATCCGTATCCGCGGCACGCGCTCGATCTCGGCATCGAACGAACCGCTGATCATCGTCGACGGCGTCATCGACGGCATTCACGACCTGAACGACATCAACTCCGCGGACATCGAGTCGATCTCGGTGCTGAAGGACGCCTCGTCGACGGCCATCTACGGCGCGCGCGGCTCGAACGGCGTGATCGTGATCACGACCAAGAAGGGCCGCGGCATGGACGGACGACCCAACATCACCTTCAAGACCGACCTGGGATTTTCGCAGCTCCCGCGTCAGCTCGACATCATGGACGCCACGGAGTTCGCCCGCTACCGCAACGACTACGCCTATTTCTTCTCAAGCGCCGACGGCAACGATAAAATCGAACCCGACTCGCCGATGTCGAAATACCCCTTCCCCAACCCCGAGGCCAAAGGCGTCGGCACGAACTGGATCGACACCATCACGCGCACGGCGCTCTACCAGAATTACGACCTTTCGATTTCGGGAGCCTCCGCGAAAAGCTCCTACTACGCCTCGGCCGGATTCAACGAAACGCAGGGAATCATCGACAACAGCGGGTTGAAACGTTACTCGGCGCGCCTGAAGGTCGACCACGAGTTCGCCAAATGGCTCAAGGCCGGACTGAACCTGAGCTACACCTACCGCGATCAGGACGAAAACCTGGCCACCATCGGCGGAACCAACTGGTGGAACGCCGCCGTGTTCCTCAGCCCGTTCCTCTCCCCCACATCCGACATGAACGACCTGTGGTACTCGGGACAGAAATTCAACAACCCGCGCATCATGCTCGACCACTGCCTCAAGAACGCCCGGCGCATTTCGCTCAACAACAGCGCATTCGTCGAAGTGACCCCCGTCAAGGGGCTGAAGCTGCGCAGCCAGTTCACCTACTACTCCTACCAGCGCCACGGACGCTACTACGAGCCGGGATACCTGCCGGCCAAGAAGGAGAACGAAGGCGGTTACGCCAGCCGCGACGAGTACGACGACACGAGTTTCTCAAGCGAAAATACGGTCTACTACGAATTGCGCCCCAAGAGCGGCCACAATTTCGACGTGCTGGGCGGATACACCGCGCAGATCAAGTACGACAACAACTTGAGCATCACCGGGCGCGGCTACACGCTCGACGAACTCACCTGGAACAGCATGGCCGCGGTTCCCGACAAGCAGAACACCTCGATCAGCACCAACCACACGGACTGGACCAAGATGTCGGTGTTCGGACGTCTGAACTACAACTACAAGGAGCGTTACTACGTTACGTTCACGGCCCGTTACGACGGCGCCTCGAACTTCGCCGCCAACAAGAAATGGGGATTCTTCCCCTCGGCGGCCCTCCGCTGGAACATCGCCAACGAGAAGTTCCTGCAAAAAGCCAAGTGGATCGACGAACTGGCCCTGCGCGCCAGCCTCGGACGCACCGGCAACGACGCCATCTCGGCCTACCGTTCGCTGGCGGCCGTCGGCAACTCGACGAGCGGCTACCTGATGGGAGGCACGTAGCAGCTGGCGGTCTACCCGTCGCGTCTGGCATCACCCGACCTGACGTGGGAAACCTCCGACCAGTATACCCTCGGAGCCGACATCTCGCTGTTCGACGGACGGCTCAACGTCACGGCCGACGCCTATCTGATCAAGACCCGCGACCTGCTGCTGACCGTACAGGTAGCCTCGCAGACGGGTTACACCAACTACTTCGCCAACGCCGGACGCACTACCAACAAGGGGTGGGAACTCACCGTCGAAAGCCGCAACATCGTCCGTCCGAAATTCCAGTGGTCGACGACCCTCACCCTGTCGCGCAACAGGCAGATGGTGGACGACATCGCCTCGGAAGACTTCGTGACAGCCTACTCGTCGCCGTCGTCGTCGGGAACCACCTACATGATGTACGGCTACAAGAAGGGCTACACGCTCAACGCCCTCTGGGGATTCCGCTACGGCGGCGTATGGCACAACCAGGAAGAGGTCGAGCGCAACAAGATCACCAAGGCCTACGCCTCGGCCAGCGGCAACACCTTCAAGCCCGGATACGCCCGCTATCAGGACATCAACCACGACGGAGCGCTGAACAGCGACGACCTGGTCTACCTCGGATCGGCCGACCCGGACCTCTACGGCGGTATCCAGAACACGTTCAACATCCATAACTTCACATTCAGCTTCTTCTTCAACTACTCGATCGGCGGCAAGATCTACAACGTCGCCGAACTCTGGATGGGCAACGGTTCGCCCTATACCAACCAATACAAGTACATGCAGAACTCCTGGCATCCGGTCCGCAACCCGAATTCGAACCTGCCGATGGCCGGCAGCTACGACGCCCTGCCCAGCGACCGGCTGGTGCACGACGCAAGCTACCTGCGGCTGAAGAACATCTCCGCGAGCTACACGTTCGACATGCGCAAGGTCACCAAAAACCGCCTGCGCGACATCCGCGTAAGCGTCAGCGGCGAGAACCTCTACCTGTGGAAGAAATACAACGGATTCGACCCGGACGTTTCGACATCGAGTTCCAACTCGGCCCTGCGGCGCGTCGACATCGGCGCTTACCCCAAGCCCCGGACCATTATTTTCAGCCTCCAGATCAGATACTAACAGCCAAGACCATGAAATCATACAGTTTCCTGAAAAAATACCTGCTGGCAGCCACGGCAACCGCCGCCCTGCTGTTCAGCGCGTGCGACCTGGACGAACACCCCACGTCGTTCGTAGGACCCAAGGAGTACTACAAGACCCGGGCGCAATGCCTGGCGGGCCTGAACGCCTGCTACATACCGATCAACAGCATCTACGACTACTGTTTCCTGATTATGACCGAAGGCGTCACCGACCTGATGTACATCGCTTCGGGGACCAAGGACGCCCAGCTCGACATATCCCCCGCGAAGCCGCTCAACGGCCAGAAGATATGGACCCAGTGCTACAAGGGCGTCATGTACTGCAACTCGACCATCGCCGCCATCGAACGTTCGCCCCTGAACGACATCAAGGAGTCTTCGGAAGCCGACAAGCTGCCGCTGCTGGCCGAAGGCGTGGTCATCCGCTCGTTCTACTACTGGCTGCTGACCTGCATCTTCGGCGACGTGCCCTTCTACACCAAGGAGGTCGCCGACCAACAGGTGATGCAGGAGATCGCCCACATGGGCCGCATGTCGGCAAAGGAGACCCGCGACTACCTGATCGACGAATTGCAGCGTTACGTGCCCTCGATGGACCAGGTGCGTTCGTCGGAGGTCGCAGACAACCGCATGGGCGCCGCGATGGGCTGGATGATGATTGCCAAGCTCGCGCAGTGGAACCACCGCTGGGACGACGCCCTCAAGGCGCTCGGCGAACTGGAGAAAATCTACGGCGACCTGCAACAGTATCCGCTCGAAGACATCATGTTCCGCAACAAGAACACCCCGGAGTCGATCTTCGAGGTGCAGCGCACCTACACGCCCGGCGGACTGTCCGTCACGACCAACGTGGCAGCCATCACCACTCCGTACCACAACGGCAAGGGCATCTACGACGGCGTGGAGATTCCCGAAATGGGCACGGGCATGACCACCTGGACCTCCATGCGCCCCAACAGCTACTTCTGCGACGGTCTCCAGACCCAAAAAAGCAACGACAAGCGCAAAACGCTGAACATGGCGTGGGAATACGACGGCAAGCCCTTCTCGGGCGTGGGAACCCGTCCGTGGCTCGGCCCGAAATTCTGGTGCCCGGGGATGCAGAACACCGCCGACTTCTCCAACCAGAAGGTATTCCGCTATGCCGACGCCATCCTGATGATGGCGGAGTGCTACGCCGAGACGGAGGACTCCGACGAGGCCGTCCGCTACCTGAACATGGTCCGGGAACGCGCCGGAACCACCGCCTACGTCTTCAAGAACAAAGATGCGCTTCTGGAGGAGATCCAGAAGGAGCGCGGACGCGAACTGCTGGGCGAATTCCAGCGCAAGTTCGACCTGGTACGCTGGGGAATCTGGTATCAGATGACCTACGAATACACCAACTACCCGACGCTCAAGGACAACATGCTCCCCTGCCACGAATACTACCCGATCCCCGACAAGGAGGTCGTCTATTCGGGCGGCGCGCTCGACAACAAGGCCTATAACGAATACGGCATGTAAGGCCGACGGAACGAACAAAAAAACACAACGATGAAAAATAACCTTACAGACTGCATCTACAAAGCGTGGCGCACGGGCATCCTGCCCCTCGTCACGGCGCTGCTCCTGCTGACCGGATGCGAAATGGATTCGGACATGGACCTGCCGCTGAATGTGGATTCCAACAAATACACGCTGACTTCGGACGCCGGCTCCACCCAGGTGCGGATCTATTCCACCGGCGAATGGTCGGTCCGTCTGTCGGAAGACGTGGAATGGGCCTCCATCAACCGCCTGAACGGCTCGGGAAACACCCCCGTACTGTTCAAATACGGCGCCAACTACGGCGTGCCGCGCACCGTGGACATCATCTTCACCCGCGGCGGACTCGAACAGGCGGTACGCATGACGCAGGAGGGCGAAGACCCCATCCTGTCGTTGGAGGAGAGCCGCATCGAGATTTTCAGCAACCCCTGGGACCTCCGCATCGGGCTTGACAACAACCTCCGGGAGGATTACAAACAGATCCGGGACACCATCGTCTATTCGGTGATTCCCGACGAGGACGACGACGAAACGCCCGAGCCGGACGAGGAGTGGATCGAAAACCTGGCCGTCGGAACCGACGCCGTCACGTTCAGCACCCTGAAGAACAACTCGCCGCGCAAACGGCAGGCCGCGATCACGCTGACCTATATCGACGCCAAGGAGAAGAAACACGCCGTCACGCTGACCGTCACGCAGGCGACCGAAGAGGCCTGCATGACCTTCACGCCCTACCGCGCCAAGACCACGCGCAAGGCCACGACCATCAAGGCCGAGCTGAAGCACAACCTGGGCAGCCTGCTCGGCAAGGTGGTCTGCACGCCGACCTACGAAGGCGCGTCGGCCGACTGGATCGAGAACATCACGCTCGAAGACAAAGTGCTGTCGTTCGACGTGAAGGAGAACGACTCGGAAGGCCCGCGCAGCGCGTCGATCGCCTTCTCGCTGCCGGGAACGGCCGGAGAGCTTACGCCCGCGGCGCCGTTCGTCGTCGAACAGACCTACGAAGCCGACTACCGCACGCTGATCAAGGGCGAGAGCGGACAGGTCGTAATCAACAATCCCGAAGCCAGCTTCGAGGGCATCGTGATCAGCGACAAGGACAACGCCAACGTGGAGACGACGCCCAACACGGCACGCAACGCCACCGACTACACGGTGAACGCCAAGACGGCCTACGTGCAGATGCTCGACGGCAGCTACGGATACCGCCTGCAATTCGACGCGGCGGACGACAACACGCTGAAACGCTACTCGCAGGTGAAAATCTCGCTCAACGGCGTGACCCTCACCAAGGAGGCCGATCCCGAACGCTACACGCTCAGCGGACTGACGGCGGCCAACATCGTCAGCCAGACGCCCGGAACGGCCAGCGACCTCATCCGCAAGGAGAAGTCGATCGGCCAGCTCACCGACGAGGACATTTACACCTACGTCTCGCTCCGGGAGGTGGAATTCGCCCTGCCCGACGGCAGCTACACCAACGTCAACGAAGGCTATTTCGGAACGGCCAACCACACCAGCTGCGTACCCCGAACGCTCTGTGACAAGGACGGCGGCGCGATTTCGATGCTGGTCAACAACAAGACTCCCTGGCGGCGCGACGGCAGCGGCATGCCCAAAGGCAAGGGCACGTTGAGCGGCGTCATCGTCCACGACCTCCAGCCCCGCTACGGCTACACCAACGAGGGGTACATCGGCCGTTACTCGGTCCGCGTGCTCGAAAAGGAGGAGATCGACCTCGCCGCTTCGGAATCGAGCTCCAACCGCCAGACGCTCGTGGAGTGGAACTGGAACAACGCCGAGGTCAGGACCAACGCCGACGGAACGATCGCCCCGGATAGGGGCAACGGCTCGCTCTGGTGCACCGACCCCGCAGCCAAATACCTCCTGGACAACGAGTACAACGGACTCACGACCAGCGCCGGGCTGAACAGCAAGAACGCCCTGAAATTCGAGAACACCTACTGGTGGGACTTCGCCGAAAACACGGGCTACGCCGTGGCGCTGAAATTCTCGACCGAGGGCGCCGGCGCAAACCTCTCGCTCAACTTCACCAACTCGCAGGGCAACGCCGGCGGCACGAGCATCTACGGCCCCGTCTACTGGCAGGTGGAGTACTCGACCGACGGGGTGAACTTCACCGTGCTGCCCGAATCGGGCTTCTGCTGCCGGCCGTTCGTCTATTGGCAGGGAGCAGGCGGCAAAGACCTCTCCTACTGCGCCGTCCCGGGCTACGCCGACCGCGTGTTCATCCTGCCGGACGCCCTGCGCAACCGCCCGGAGGTCACGCTGCTGATCAAGGCCCGGAGCACGCAGTGCATCGCCTCGAACACCGCCACGGTGGACCAGGGAGACACGGGCACGATCACATCCGACATGGCGGCCAACAAGCGTTCGCCGATGCGTTTCGGAACCATAGCCGTAAAGAGTAACAAATAAACCGCTCAGGCGGGGAGGGCGCGTCCCTCCCCCGCCGATGCGCGAAACCAAATTCAGACCACGATGAAACAGATAAAATCATTGTACCGAAGGCTGCTGCTCCCGCTGCTGGGCGGGCTGGCGCTCACGGCCTGCGAAAAAGACAACGGCGAAGAGACCCGCGTCTCCGAGTTCGGCCCCTACAAGAAAGAGATCATAGCCCCCTGGAAAGGCGGCACGGGGAGCATTCCGGTCCTCGCCAACCAACCCTACGACATCGAACTGATCAATCCCGACAACGGATGGCTCACGCTCGACACCGAGGGCCGCGGAACGCATTTCACGGGCGACGACTATTTCAAATTCCAGGCCACGACCAACGACGGCTTCCCCCGCATGGAGGGCATCCGCCTCTGGACCCACAACCGCGCGGATACCATATACATCAAACAGGAGGGCTTCATCACCCCGAAACTGGACTTCTCGACCCGCAGCATCATGGTGCTCGGCGACGGCGGACAGGCGACGGCGCAGCTCTCCACCAACCTCGAACTGGAGGACCTCCGGCAGTCGATCGTCTACACGAGCGCCGACGAGGGCGGATGGATTTCGGACCTCGACATCAGCAACGGGTTCCTGATTCTCCAGACCGACCCCAACGCCGACCCCGA
>ENA-UEQQ01000706-UEQQ01000706.1-human-gut-metagenome-genome-assembly--contig:-NODE-706-length-11726-cov-7.457207_pt1 | contig 11726 bp, 9 predicted proteins | sample MGYA00242956_ERZ507956 | MGnify/ENA primary metagenome ERZ507956 (study PRJEB26167, sample SAMN06115407) | human gut metagenome | host: Homo sapiens | place: China:Hubei | collected 2016-07-12 | study... | reverse complement strand
GATGCCGCAATGGAGAATTTGCAGTGGGTGGCCCGTTCTTATTCCAATACACTTCCTGTTTATATACCCCAGCCGGACTCGGTATGCAGGAAGCCGGTATCCGCTTGTCAACGGAGATGTTTTTCGAGTCTGTACCCGACGAATATGTGGATGTCAGTCTGGAGAAATGGCATTTTGACGAAGATGCCCGGGTAATCCCCATCATCATTCCGCGCAATTATCTGAACCTCTATAACTTTGGCTTTGCACAAAGCCGGAGTCTGCCGAAACTCTCCGAAGGTTTGATGAGTCTGGTACAGATGGATATCATGATGCGGGGCAACGGACGTGTGGAACAATATAAAGGCAACATTGTAGGATTCTCCAACCGGCTGAATACCATTCTCGTCCCCCAATCCTTCATGGACTGGGCCAACAAGAATTTTGCACCGGAAAAAGAAGCTGAACCGTCCCGACTTATTGTGGAAGTGAAGAATCCTACCGACACAGCCATCACCGACTATTTCCAGCAAAAGAATTACGAAACCGAAGGCAACAATCTGGATGCCGGAAAGACAACTTATTTCCTGCGCCTCATTACAGCTATTGTCATGGGAGTAGGACTGTTCATCAGCATTCTGTCATTCTACATCCTGATGCTGAGCATCTTCCTGCTTCTCCAAAAGAATACGGTAAAACTGGAAAACCTGCTGCTGATAGGATATAGCCCGACGCGGGTAGCCACGCCTTATTATATACTGACAGTAGGGCTGAATGTACTGGTACTGCTCCTCGCCATCGGCTGCGTGGCATGGGTACGCAGTTACTATATAGAAGTAGTCCAAAACCTCTTCCCGCAACTGGAGAGCGGTTCACTGCTTCCATGCATATTGACCGGTTGCCTATTATTTTTTGCTGTATCACTGCTGAATATTTTGGCAATAGGCAAAAAAATTATCAGTATCTGGAAAGGGGGAAAATAAAGATGGGAAAAATCCATCCAACAGATATAAAGTTCATGGTAGTGTTGGTATTATGTCTCAGCATGGCATTTCCCATCTCTGCCAATGACTTTCTATTCACTTCCATTGACACCTCGCACGGTCTGAGTGATAACCAGATACGCTATATCCTCCAACTTCCGGACGGAAGAATGGTATTTACCACCACCCAGAACGTCAATCTGTATGATGGAGCCAACTTCACCTCTCTGCAGCCTACCCCCGAATATATATATCCGCTGAAACAATACAAGGGCTTCTACCATGTCTATCTGAGCGGTGATTCCCTCTTGTGGATAAAGGATTACCAACGGCTGATGTGCATCAATCTCCATAACGAGCGATACATTGCCAACCTGGACTCCGTCTTTCAACAGAAAGGTATGCAGCATCCCATAGAGGATTTGTTTGCGGACGAACGGGGGCTCGTCTGGGTAATCAGCCATGGCGAGCTGTTACAGCCGGAACTTTCCTTCCGATTGAAACTGTCTGAAGGCCGAGGAACAATACAAGACCTGACTGCAGACGAAGAATCTCTGTATCTGTTCCATGACACGGGAGAAATCGTGTGCTATGATGTAAAAAACGGAAAACAACAGTATGACATTGCCGCATATCCCCGGACGGAACAAGAGAAGTTCCAAAACACCTCCCTCATACTCAGAGGAAAAAACGGGTTCTATCAACTGCGCAACGGCTCTAAAGGAGGATTTTTCCATTTCGACCTCCATAAGCGAGCATGGGAGAAGCTGATGGAAACAGAGTATACCCTCAATACACTGATGATCTCCGCAGATGAGAAAGCATACATCAGCTGCATCCGTGGCTTTTGGATTATTGACCCCGAAAAGAGGACACGCCACTACATGCCCACCTTGAGGACCCGAAAGGGCAACGTCCTTGCTACAGAAATCAGTACGATTTTCCAGGACCGGCAAGGAGCTTTATGGCTCGGAACATTCAACAGAGGATTGCTGTACTACCATCCGGCCTTATATAAGCACATCCACATAGACAAGAAGGATTTCCCCCTATCACTTGAAAGAAATACAGCCGTAGCAAACTTTACGGAAGACCGGGACGGCAACATATTCATAAAGGACCGGACAGCTATCTATAAGCTCGACCTGCAGGAAGACGGCAACCGGATACTCATACCGGTAGAAGCATCCACCCTGCCCAAAGAGCTACAAGGGGAATACGGTTCGGAAGCGGCATTCGTGTCACATGACGGAACGCTCTATTTCGGAGACGCCGACGGATGCAACATCTTTTCCCCCAATCCGGAGCCCCCATCTTCCAGTCTGCCCTATCCACCGGTTTTCACGGCAATCCATGTGCATGGAGAATGCATCCTCCCGGGCAGAAGCTATGAAAACCGGACTATACTACCCGAAGCCTCTCCTTATGTGAAAGAAATATCATTGAGCCACAGCCAGAACTTCCTTACTCTCGAGTTCTCCGCATTGAATTACTTCAACCGCGAGCACACCCATTACCGCTATCAGCTGGAAGGTATCGACGCACAATGGGTAACCGCCGGCAACATGAAGCAGAGCAACGGCATTCTCCAAGCTCCCTATACCAACTTGCCACCGGGAAGCTACACCTTCAAGGTAATGGCCTCTAACGATGGAAAGCATTGGAATGAAGAGCAAACGGCCCGGATAAGCCTAACAGTCCATGCTCCCTGGTGGAAAACCGGCGTTGCATACGTCATCTATATAGTCTTGTCAATCGCCATCATTGCGGCAAGCATCCGCCTCTACATACACCGCACCCGGAAGGAGATGGAACGGAAACACAAAGAAGAAATCCTTTTGCTCCGCATCCGCAACTTGATAGAGCAGTGCAACCGTTATGAAGCGGAACAAAAGAAATCACCGGAAGGAAAAAACATAACTTGTGTACATAGCCATACCGAACCTCACCAAACAGAAAACAAGCAAGACGCATCCGAATCTGTTTTCCTGACAAAAGCTATCGAACTGGTGGAAAAGAACCTGCATGTACCCGGCTACTCCGTAGAGCAGCTAAGCCGCGACTTGTGTATGGAACGCACCGGACTTTACCGGAAACTGGTAGCCATGCTCGACCAGTCCCCCAGCCTCTTCATCCGCAACATCCGCTTGCAACGTGCGGCACAACTCATCCTGGAAGGCAGCCTCAGCATTACGGAAATCGCAGAGCGTACCGGCTTCAGCAGTTCCAGCTATCTCAGCAAATGTTTCCAGGAAATGTACGGCTGCCGTCCCTCGGAATATGCGGAGAAAATGCAGAAATCAACTTGAGTGTTGTTCCGTTTCAACAAGATTGTTGCCACCTAAAGGGGATTCAAGGCTACTTTTGCAGCATAATTTTAAAAGAACCATGAAAATGAATTTTATGAAAAGAGCCGGCTTCGTGCTGACTTGTGCAACCATGCTTGCAAACTTGTGTGCCGCCCAGAACACAGAGCGCACACCTCAAGGAATGAAATGCACCACACAAGGAATGGACATCCGTGTGGAATTCTATTCGCCTTCCATTGTGCGGGTTTACAAAACTCCCGAAGGCAAACCCTACAACAAAGAAAGTCTGGTAGTGGTCAAATCACCCGAAACGGTCAAAGTGGACTTTTCGGAGGAAGCAGGACAAACCGTGCTGAAATCTTCTATATTGAAAGTTCTTGTCAATCCGGCAACCGGAGGCATCAGTTTCCATACCATCGCCGGCAACGATCTGCTGAAAGACAAGGACTACGGCACCTCTTTTGCCGATAAGAATGATGCCGGCACTCCCTCCTATCAAGTAAGGGGCTCTTTCCTATTGGATAAAGACGAACCCATCTACGGAGTAGGACAAGTGATGGACGGCAAATTCAACCGCCGCAACTCCATGCACCACATGCAGAACGAGAACATGTTCACCTATTCTCCTTATTTCATGTCGCCCGTGAAAGGCTATGCCGTATATTGGGACAACTACTCCATTTCAGAATTCATGGATACTCCGCAGGAACTCGCTTTCCAGAGCCTGGGACACTGTGCGGACTATTATTTCATGTATGGCGGAAACGCCGACGGCATCATCGCCCAGGTGCGCGACTTGACGGGACACTCCCCCATGCTTCCACTGTGGGCATACGGTTTCTTCCAAAGCAAGGAGCGCTATCATACGCAGGAAGAAAGCCTGAATGTCTTGAAGAAGTATCGCGAACTACAAATTCCCATTGACTGTATGATTCAAGACTGGCGCTACTGGCCCGAATATCAGAAGACGGACAGTGCGTGGAACTCACACAGCTTTGACCCTGAACGCTTTCCCAACCCCAAGAAGTGGGCCGACGAAATACACAAGCTGAATGCCAAGCTGATGATTGTGGCATGGCCCGGCTTTGGCACCCACACAGAGCAACGCAAGGAGCTGGATGCCAAAGGCATGATTATCAATTTTGATACCTGGCCTCCACAAAGTGGCGCACGCCCCTACGACGTCTACAATCCCGAAGCAAGGGATATTTATTGGAAATATCTGAATAAAGGCATTTTCAGTTACATCGGCAACGACGGCTGGTGGCTCGATTCTACAGAGCCCGACCATATCAACCGACAAGAATCGGACTATGACCTCCCCACTCACTTGGGATCTTACCGAAGTGTAAAGAACGCCTACTCACTGATGCACAACAGCGGAATAGCCTCGCATCAAAAGGCTTTGAGCAAAGACAAACGCGTTGTCATCCTAACCCGTTCCGGATTTATCGGACAACAACGTTACGGCTGCAACACCTGGAGTGGTGACGTGACCTCCACTTGGGACATGCTGGAGAAACAGATTCCTGCCGCACTGAACTACACCTTAATGGGCATTCCGAACTGGAACAGTGACATAGGCGGCTTCTTTGCCGGACGCTGGAACCAAGAAGGGGGAGCCAAGAACCCCAAATACCAAGAACTGTATGTACGCTGGATGCAGTTCGGCACTTTCTGCCCGATGATGCGTTCGCACGGTACGGAGTTGCCCCGTGAAATCTGGAACTTCGGCAAGCGTGGCGAGTGGTGTTTCGATGCCCAGGAGAAGATGATTAATCTGCGCTATCGCCTTCTGCCCTACATTTACAGCACTTCCTGGGATGTGTCCCACAATGACGGTACATTCATGCGTCCTTTAGTAATGGATTTTGCAGCAGATTCTAAAACACATGAAGTTGGCGGCGAATTTCTTTTCGGACGCTCCCTACTGGTAGCACCGGTCACCCGGCCGGAAGTGACGGAATGGTCGGTTTACCTTCCTCAAGGCGCAGACTGGTGGGACTTCTGGAGTAACGAAAAACAGCAGGGCGGACAGACCTTGAACCGCTGTGTATCGAAAGAGATTCTGCCCGTCTATGTAAAAGCCGGCAGTATCCTGCCGTTCGGTCCCAAAGTACAGTATTCCGCCGAAAAGAATTGGGACAATCTGGAGATACGCATCTATCCGGGTGCCGACGGCACATTCACCCTCTACGAGGACGAAAATGACAACTACAACTACGAAAAGGGAGCTTATTCCACCATCCGCTTCCATTGGGACGACAAGGCTCGTCGCCTGACAATAGAAGAGCGGGAAGGCAGTTTTCCGGGTATGCTGAAAAGCCGCAAGTTCAAGGTTGTTCTGGTCGGTCAGAACTCCGGTACGGGAGACCGGCCGATGAAAGGCGGAAAGACAATAAGCTATGCAGGAAAGAAAAAAAGTATAAAGCTGTAACAGTAAAAAGGAGGAACGTGTCAAAACTACCTTACTATTTTTTAGGCGCGGATTACGCAGATTTCAAGAATTCAATTTGCATAGTCCGCGTTATTCCACGTAATCCGCGCCTAATATTACAGCATAATGAAGTGGTCATATACTTTATTAAAAAGGAAACAGCAACGGCAACACAAATACCATCACCACTCCCATAATAATCTGCAACGGGAGCCCCACTTTTATATAATCCATGAATGTATATTGTCCTGCCGGCATCACCAGTGCATTGGGCGGTGTAGAGAATGGAGAAGCGAAACACATGCTTGCCGCAACCGTCACGGCAAACAAGAACGGAACGGGACTTACTCCAATCTGAACCGCACTTTGAAGAGCAATAGGGGCCATCAGCACTGCCGTCACCGTATTGCTGATGAACATGGTCATCAATGAAGTGGTGAAATAGATACCTGCCATCAACACAATAGGACCATAACTGCCCAATCCGCTCACAAGACTGTTGGATATATATTCCGAGGCACCGGTTTTTTCGAGTGCAAGAGACATGGGGAGCATGGCTGCAAAGAGTACAATTGTTTCCCAGTTTATCGTTTTATAGGCGGCTTCCACATTCCTGAAACATCCCGTCAGCACCATCAGCAAGCCGGCAATCATCACCGCTGTCACCGGGGCCACGGGAATAAAGTCGAAGACCATCATGGCAACCATCAGCACCATGATAGCGGCAGCTATGGGCGCTTTATAATCCAGCGTCACTTTGGCGGCTTCTGCCAAAGGCTGCCCCAATACCACCCAATCGGAATCTTCCCTGCTTATCCGTGCGATGTCCTGCCACGCACCCTGCACCAGCAAAACATCGCCACTATGCATACGCTCACGTCCCAATTCACGTAATATATATTCCTTCTTACGACGGATGCCCAATACATTTACATTAAATTTATCACGGAACCCCGCTTCCTTCACCGTCCGGTTCACAATATTGGAAGAGGGCATCAACACGATTTCGGCAATTCCGATGTCATAAAAGTCAAGGGACTTGTCGGCTTTGGAGGCTTCTTCAGTGGTATGCCCGTCGAGCATTTCCATTAAAAAGTCTTCAGCAAAACGATTTACGTTCGACACCTCTCCCGTAATGTAAAGCACGTCGCCCACCCAAATAGTCGTATCGGGTGATGCCAATTTCTGGGTAATAGTTTTCAGGAATCTATGTTGGGAAGAGTCTACACGCCGTACTTCAATGATATTCAGACCATACTTGCGGCGTACATCCAGGTCTATGATGGTTTTTCCTATCAGACGGGAATCATTGACAGCCCTCAAACGGAACAGGTTGCTGGAAAGTCCGTACTCCTGTACCAGTTGGTCCAATGATTTACCCGACAATGTTCCGTCATTCTTTTTGCCTTTCTTGGAGAGAAACCATTTGGTCAGAGGCATTAAAACCAAAGTTCCCACTATCACGCACACAATGCCCACCGGCAAGAAGGAGAAGAAAGACAGCGGTTCAAAGCCCGCTCCCGTCAATGTATTCTGAATGACCAAGTTAGGAGGCGTACCGATAAGTGTCATCATACCGCCCATACTGCTGGCAAAAGCCAAAGGCATCAATAGACGGCTGGGATTCATTCCGGCACTCAGCGCCAAGCTCACCACGATAGGCAGCATCAAAGCCACCGTTCCCGTATTGCTCACAAAAGCACCAATGGCAGAGGTAACCAGCATCACCAGCAAGAAGAGTTTCAGCTCGCTCTTGCCTGCCAGCTTTAAAATGCGCGAACTTATCATTTTAGCCAGCCCGGTCTGAAAAATGGCGCCGCCCACAACGAACAAGCCCACCATCATAATCACCACCGAGTTGGAGAAGCCGGAAAGGGCCTCTTCAGGAGTAAGAATCTGAAATATCAATAAACCAATCAGCGCACAAAGCGCCACAATGTCCGAACGGACTTTGCCTGCTACAAAAAAGGCAGCGGAGAGAACAAGGATAATAAGGGTAATCAGCATAAATATGTATATTAAGAATGCACAAATATACTTATTTACGCATGATCACACAACCCCTTACTACCTCAAATTACTGATTCAGAACTCGAATTTTTCCAACTTCATGGCAGCCAGCCCCTGGATTTTGGGCACCAGGGCCACAAAATGGTCTGCTTTTTCATGGGCAGACAATGACTCTGCATCTTTCCATGTTTCACAAATCATAAGAACATCGCTGCGAGTGGCGCTCTAAACACATCATAAGCAATGCATCCATTGTCCTTCAAGGAATATGCGACCAGTTCTTTGGCAGATTCCAATACTGCGGCACGGTTCTCCGCACTTACCTGAATAAAAACATTTAATCTAATCATACTTGTATAAATTTTAAGTGCATCGCAAATTTAAGCAGAATAAATATCTCCACCAACAAAAGTAAATTGTTATTAATTCCTTTCCCGCCGGATGAACCAATCTTTGGCAAGTATGTTGTCTCATCAGAATTGATTCTAACTTTAACTATTAAAAACTGACTTGATTATGAAATGTAAAGATTCTAATTTCTGGATCGGACTGGGAATAGGTTCGGTTGCCGGTGCATTGGCCTACCACTTCTCCCGTACGGAGAAAGCTAAAAAGCTGGAAGATGCCATATGCCGTGCCATCCACAAAGCAAATGGCGAAGCCAAGGAGTTCATCAACACTGCTGAAGAAGAAGCATTGCACGTTGGCACCAAAGTAGCAGACAAGATGGCCCATGAGGCCCATGAGGCCGCAGAGAAAGCTGACAATCTGAAAAACAAGGTTCACAATTTTGCCGATGCTAAGAAATAAAACAAGCACTTGGAAACTTCTGAAGGGGTGTGTCAAAATTCACCACAGATTACACGGATTAACACAGAATGAGCTTAATCTACTGATAATCAAAGATGCTTATCTGTGCAAATCTGTGTAATCTGTGGTGAATACCAGTTTCGACACACCCTCTTTGCATATCGACCCATCAGTTCTGCAGACTGCGCCGATTCAAAATATCATTCATATGCTCCAATGCCCATCCTACCAAAGATTCAATATGCGGCATCAGGCTACATCCGATTTCTGTAAGGTTATACTCCACACGGGGAGGAACTTCCGCATAGACTTTCCTGACAATCAGCCCGTCCGTCTCCAATGAGCGCAATGTAACCGTCAGCATCCGCTGGGAAATATCCCCTATGGTTTTCTGTATATCGCAAAAACGCATCGTTCCATTCGCTTTCAGTGTGACCAGCACAAGCATTGTCCATTTGTCTCCCAACCTGCTCAGTACATCCCGTACCGGACAAGCATCCATACGATGAAAATTTTCCATTCCTTTATTTTACCAATCAGTTCAACCTCAGCAATGGCGACTCTATGCTTAGTGTCCGGCATTGCACCACAAAAGTAATAAACTTACTCAAAATAACTATCGTTTCATACGATAATTAAAACATTCTTTATACTCGTAAATGCATCTGCCTCATCCGGATTATTTGTATTTTTGCAACATCGTTTCCTATTCATATGTAACTGCAAGACTCTTATGAACGTAAAAATAGAAGAAAGCTGGAGAAAACGCCTACAAGAGGAGTTTGACAAACCTTATTTTGAGAAGCTGGTAGCATTTGTAAAAAGTGAGTATGGACATGCCAACGTGCTACCTCCCGGCCATCAAATTTTCCACGTCTTCAACTCTTGCCCGTTCGAGAAAGTGAAAGTCGTCATACTCGGACAAGACCCTTATCCTAATCCCGGTCAGTATTATGGAGTCTGCTTTTCCGTACCGAAAGGAGTAGCCATTCCCGGTTCTCTGGCAAACATATTCAAGGAAATACATCAGGACCTGGGAAAGCCCATTCCGACTTCCGGAAATCTGGACCGTTGGGTAGCGCAAGGCGTGTTTCCTATGAATTCCGTCCTCACAGTACGTGCCCACGAAACCGGCTCGCACCGGAACATGGGATGGGAAATCTTCACAGACGCTGTTATCAAGAAACTGAGTGATGAACGGGAGAATCTTGTATTCATGCTTTGGGGAGCGTACGCCAAAGAAAAAGCCGCTTTAATCAATAGCAGCAGACACTTGATTCTGACTACCGTCCATCCGTCCCCACGTTCTGCCGAATACGGATTCTTCGGTTGCAGGCACTTCAGTAAAGCCAACGATTTCTTACGGAGCAGAGGGATACAAGAAATTGACTGGTAACACGCTACAATACTCCGCTGACTCCGCTTCCAAACAAAGCAAAGTCCCCCAGGCACGGGTCGTCCGGAAAGGCCTCTGCCAGAGCTTCAGTAATCCGGCGGGCATTCTTCAAAGAAAATGTTTCTGTCTCGGTGAGTCCCAAAGCATAGGCCACACGGCAGACATGCGTGTCCAAAGGCACAATCAGGTCCCTGCAATCAAATCTCTCCCAAATACCAAAATCCACTTCCGGACCTTTCCTTATCATCCAGCGCAAAAACATGTTCAGTTTCTTTTGGGGGCTCTTTGCCGAGACTTCCAAAAATGCACATAACCTTTCCATCGGATTACCGGCATACGTACATAAGGCATCCTCCAGACTGTCAAAAGCAGAATAGGCAGCATGCAAACGCCTGAAATAGGAATGAAAGTCAGCATAAGAAAGCATTCGGTAAAAACAGCTTCTGTCCGTAGCAGGGAAGTCATTCTTCCATCGGCAGGACAACACGTATTGATGAGGTGATACCCCCATCAACCTATGCAACTCTTCAGCCTTTTTCAATATCTGTTTACGGTTGCCGAAACTCATGATGGCAGTCAGCAGCCCACTGATTTCAATATCCTGCTTCCGTTCATAGCGATGTGGAAACTGTACGGGGTCGTTCTGAATGAAGCCGGCGCAATGATAGGCCGCCGCCCACTCCCAAAGTTGTCTTTTAATCTCCTCGGTCATCTGCAAGCATTTGTTTTTTCATCTGAAATGCAAAGATATTGCAAATCGAATGCAAAACTTTCATGCTTGCACGAAAAAGTTGTGCCGGGATATAGCTTATCTTATTTAAAGATATTGCATTTATAGCAACATCGGACAAGTAACCTATTTCTTTTCCTCCTATTTTTGCAACATGAAAAAGCCCAATAGAGCCATGCAGCAGAAAAAGACAACCCAGGAGGAATACCAAAAGTGTGTGAACGCAGTAGTGGATTATATAAATCTGCACCTCGGAGAAGAAATTGACCTGAAATCTTTGGCCAGGATTTCCCATTTCTCTCCCTTCTACTTCCACCGCATCATGAAAGCTTTCCTGGGTGAACCCGTCGGTACGTTCATTGTCCGGACGCGTACCGAAGCCGCTGCCCGGTTGCTTCGTTACTCGGACATGCCGATAGCGGACATAGCCTACCGTATAGGCTACTCTTCGCCTTCGTCACTGTCGAAAGTATTCAAGCAGTTCTACGGCATTTCACCATTAGAATACCGTAACAATAAAAACTTTGTAATTATGAAACCAGCCATTATTCGTCCGGAACTGGAACTGAAACACGAAATCAAAGAAGTTCCTGCCAGAAATGTGATTTACATCCGCCTCTTTGGCGACTATAAACTGAACGACTATTGCAGCGCATGGATGCGCCTTTGCCAGTTCATCCAGGAAGAAAAACTGCCTATGGGAGAAGTGATGCCCTACTGTATCTATCACGATGACCCCAAAGTGACGCCCGCTGAAAAGCTGCGTACCGATGTATGTATAGTCCTACCCTCATCTGCAACGGCCAAAGGAGACATAGGATTTAAACAGCTCGCGGCAGGCCGCTATGCCATATTCCTATACAAAGGTCCATACGAACATCTGCAGGCCGTATACGATACCATCTACGGGAAGTATATCCCCGAAATGGAATGTAGCTTACGGGATGAGTCCAGTGCGGAACGTTACTTGAACAACCCCGCAGATACGGCGCCGGAGGGTATGCAGCTGGCCGGCAGCTACTGCGTCCTCGAGCAGATGAATTTCTACAACAACGGCAACACCGGCCTGCAG